>JAAUXY010028132.1_pt1 | contig 16263 bp, 11 predicted proteins | sample 7278121 | NCBI WGS metagenome assembly JAAUXY01 (sample SAMN14350117, study PRJNA611818) | marine sediment metagenome | isolation source: surface marine sediment (1.8m) | place: French Polynesia: Moorea | collected 2018-08 | reverse complement strand
GGTGTGGTTGCAGCTACGCCCACGTGGGAGGCGGCAGAGCTCCTGGATGCCTCGCATCCGTCGGGTCTGTCAGCCGCCCAGCGCAAGATTGTGACCTGGAATCCGAATACCAATGCGGGTATTCAATTTGTTGCGGGCTCGTTGACGCCGGACCAGGCGCTGACGCTGTCCAACAACCAGGTGAACTACATGCGCGGCGACCGGAGTCTCGAAGAGCCCTCCGGCAGCCTGCGTCCGCGTCTGACCGTGGAAGGCATGCTGGGTGACATCGTGAACTCGAGCCCGGTATTCGTCGGTGAGCCGCGCGCGTTCAACCGCGACCAGGCGCCGTATCCGACGGACGACCTCTACTCGGATTTCTCCAACGCGCAGTACGGTCGTCAGCCGATGGTCTATGTCGGCGCCAACGACGGCATGCTGCACGGTTTCAACGCGGAGACGGGTCTCGAGATCATGGCCTACGTGCCGAACATGATCATCGATTCGTCGAAGTCGTACAGCAACAAGCTGAACAACTTCACGTCGTCGTTCTATCTGCACGACTACTACGTGGATCTCACGCCGCGCCTGAACGACGTATACATGCGTCCCAACGAGTCTTCGACCAAGCAGTGGATGACCACGCTGGTCGGCGGTCTCGGTGCAGGCGGTAAAGGCTACTATGCTCTGAACGTCAACGACCCGGCGACGCAGTTCGTGGACCAGGCAACGACCGCATCGGCAGTGCTCTGGGAATTCACCGACGAGGACGATACGTATCCTCTGGACGTGAACGGCGATCCGCTCGGCGGCGCAGTCGGCGCCCGCGTCGACTTCGAGGGTAATCCAGTCAAAGACCTTGGGTACTCCTTGTCGCTGCCGACCATCTCCATGAGCAACAAGCTCGACGGCGACTCGCAGCAGGAATGGGTAGCCATCTTCGGTAACGGCTCCAACTCCACCTCCGGCGTGGCGACGCTCTTCGTGCTCTACATGGACAAAGGCATGGACGGCTGGGCAGCGGGTGACTTCAAGAAAATCCCGACGGCATACGGTGTGCCGCTCGCGGGAGAAGAGCTGGAAGGCTACCCGAACGCGCTCGGCTCGCCCACGGCAGTGGACATCGACCTGAACGGCACGACCGACTATGTCTATGCGGGTGACCGTCTGGGCAATCTCTTCCGCTTCGACATGACGGATCCCGACCCGGACAACTGGTTTGCAGTGCGCCTCTTCTCGGCGACCTACGAGGTCAGCCCGGGCGTTGAGGTGCTGCAGCCGGCGCTGTCCAAGCCGACGGTCACGAAGCATCCGGACCAGCCCGGCTTCCTGATCACCTTCGGTACGGGTAGCTTCGTGGCTGAGGAAGACGGCAGCGATACGTCCATCCAGTCGATCTACACGATCTGGGATCCGCTGACGACCAACAACCCGCCGACGGCACAGTCGGACACCAAGGCGAATCGTCTGGTGGAGCAGGTGATCACCAACGTGGTAGACGACTCCATCAGCCCCGCGCAGACGCGTCGAATCCTGACCTCCAATCCGGTGAACTACACGCCGGAGACGGGTGATCCGGGCGTCTACGGCTGGTACATCGACCTCGACATGGTGCGGGCAGAAAACACGCTGTCCGGTGCAACGAACACCGACATCAGCGGTAACGCGCCGCCGGCGACGCAGTTCCCGGGTGAGAAGGCAATCCGCCGCTTCGTTTTCCGCGACGGCGTGCTCCTGACGACCACGGTGCTGCCGGCAACGGACGCTACGTCCTGTCTGGGTGTGCGCCCGGGCGCCATCCTCGTGATGGATCAGCTCACGGGCGGTGATCCGGAAGAGGCGGTCATCGACTTCAACCTCGATGGTTACGTCGACGAGAACGACCTGCTGTCGGTTGGCGGCGACGACTTCTCGGCCGGTCTGCTCTTTGACCACACCGACCTCGACGGCGCGTTGGTAGACCTCTCCACCCTGGGTGGTGAGGGTGACACCGACTTCCTCTTCGTCTCCGGTGGTAACGATACGATCTCCTATCGTATCCGCGACCTCACGGAAGAGAAGACCGGACGTCTGTCATGGTCCGAGATACAGGAGGAATGATCATGAAACGCTGGACTTTGATTGCACGCGCGGCGCTTCTGGCTTGTCTGCTCATGAGCGGACAGGCCTGGGCGCAGGAATACAACGCTCCCGAGGCGGAGGGTGAGGGTGAGATCCAGGCACTGGATTTCGGCGCCTACGACACGGTCATCAACGGCACGATTTATGCCGTGAATCCGAACGTCCGGGTCGAGATCGGCGGCTCTTACGGCGCCTTCACCATGCTCGAAGAGGGCATGCTGGTGGAGTTTACGTTCCTGCAGTTCAGCGACGGGCGCAGAGAAATCAACTACATGCGTGAAGTGAATCAGGTCGAGGAGTACTAGCAGGGAACCTCCGGCTCCCTGGTTTACGCCAGCGTCTTCAGCTCAGCGAGCTGATTCTCGAGGGTCGCCAGACGCTCCTCGAGGTCAGCCCGCTTGGCGCGTTCCTTGTCGACCACCTCGGCAGGCGCTTTGCTCACGAAGCTCTCGTTGCCGAGCTTTTTGTCTATCCGTTCCAGGTCTTTACGCAGCTGATCCAGCTGTTTTTCCAGCCGCGCGGTCTCTGCGGCCACGTCGATGAGGCCGGCAAGCGGCACCATGACCTTCAGATCGCCGACCAGGCTCAGCGCGTGTGGCGGCGCGTCGGCACCGGGTGTGAGCCAGTTGAGCTCTATGACGTTTGCCAGGCGCTTCAGCATGGGCGCCATCGCCGCGGCACGCTCCCGGTCGTCTTCGTCGCCGCCGTCGAGCAGCACGCTCAGCTCCTGATTGGGTTTCAAGTTGGCTTCACCGCGGATGTTGCGGATGCCGGTGATGACGTCTTTCAGCCACTCGACCTGCGCCTCGGCCTCTTCATCAGCCTGGAATTCACGCTGCTCGGGATACGCCTGCAGCATGATGGTTTCTTTGTCGCGACCGAGCTTCTCGGCAACCGGATGCCAGATCGTCTCGGTGATGAACGGCATTACCGGGTGAGTGATGCGCAGGAGCGCTTCGAGGGCCTCCAGCAGCGTCAGACGGATACCCTGTTTCTCTGCCGCGTTCAGGGCATCATCCCAGAGCAGTGGCTTGGCAAGCTCCACGTACCAGTCGCAGTATTCGCGCCAGGCGAAGTCGTAAATGCGGGCAGCGAAGATGTCGAAGCGATAGGTGTCCAGCGCGTATTCCACGTCCTTGATGAGCGTATGCAGCTTGCTGCGCAACCAGCGGTCGATGAGCGTCAGCTCGCCTTTGGCGGCTGGATCGAATTCTTCGGTGTTCATGAACGCGAATTTCGATGCGTTCCACAGCTTGTTGCAGAAGTTGCGGTAGCCTTCGATGCGGTTGAGATCGAAACGCACGTCGCGGCCGGTGGTGGCCAACGCGCAGAATGTGAAGCGCAGCGCGTCGGTGCCATAAGCGGGAATGCCGTCCGGAAAATCTTTGCGCGTCGCCTTTTCGATGCGCGGTGCCAGCTGCGGCTGTGTGAGTTTCGTCGTGCGCTTGGTCACGAGGCTGTCGAGTTCGATGCCGTCGATGAAATCGAGAGGGTCGAGACCGTTGCCGCGCGTCTTCGACATCTTGTGGCCTTCCGCATCTTTCACGAGCCCGTGCACGTAGACGGTGTTGAACGGGATCTTGCCGGTGAAGTGCAGGGTCATCATGATCATCCGCGCCACCCAGAAGAAGATGATGTCGTGGCCGGTGATCAGCGTGTTCGACGGCAGAAACTGCTCGAGCTCGGGGGTCTCCTCCGGCCAGCCGAGGGTGGCAAACGGCCAGAGCGCTGAGGAAAACCAGGTTTCCAGCACGTCGGGATCCTGGGTCAGCGCAACGTTCGCATCCAATCCATACTTCGCCCGTGCTGCCGCCTCGTCGGCCGCAACGTAGACGTTGCCTGCGTCATCGTAAAACGCCGGTATCTGATGTCCCCACCATTGCTGGCGGCTGATGCACCAGTCCTGGATGTCGCGCATCCAGGCGAAGTAGGTGTTTTCGTACTGCTTCGGCACAAACTGGATGTCACCGTTCTCAACCGCGGCAATCGCCGGCTCTGCCAGCGGAGCAATTTGCACGAACCACTGATCGGTCAAGAGCGGCTCGATGATTGCATCGGAGCGGTCGCCGCGCGGCACCATCAGCTTGTGGTCTTTGACTTCGCCCAGAAGGCCGAGGGCGTCGAGATCCGCAACGACCGCTTTACGTGCGTCCTCGCGCGTCAGCCCCCGGTACTTCTCCGGCGCGTTGTCGTTGATGCTGGCATCGCTGGTAAAGACGTTGATCAGCGGCAGATCGTGGCGCGCGCCAACTTCGTTGTCGTTGAAATCGTGTGCGGGCGTAATCTTCACGCAGCCGGTGCCGAACTCGCGGTCGACGTACTCGTCCGCGATGATGGGAATGCGGCGATCGACCAGGGGCAGATTGACGAAGCCCCCCACCAGATGCGCATAACGCTCATCGTCCGGGTGCACGGCGACGGCGGTATCACCCAGCATGGTCTCGGGGCGCGTGGTTGCCACCGTAAGGTGGGTCGCGCCGTCAGCGGTTTGCAGATCGTCGAGCAGCGGATAGTGGAAGTGCCAGAGGTGACCCTGCTCCTCGTTGTTTTCCACCTCGAGATCGGAAATGGCCGTGCCGAGCGCCGGGTCCCAGTTCACGAGGCGTTTGCCTTTGTAGATGAGGCCCTCGTCGTAGAGGCGCTCGAATACGGTCAGGACCGCTCCGGCGTAGCCTTCGTCCATGGTGAACCGGTCGCGGCTCCAGTCCAGGCTCCCGCCCATCCGGCGGATCTGCCTGGCGATGGTGCCCCCGGAATGCTCACGCCACTCCCAGACTTTATCGATGAACTCGTCGCGGCCGAGATCGTGCCGCGTTTTGCCCTCATCGGCGAGCTGGCGTTCCACGAGCATCTGCGTGGCGATGCCGGCATGGTCGGTGCCCATCTGCCAGAGCGTGCGGCAGCCTTTCATGCGCTTGTAGCGGACGAGCGTGTCCATGAGCGTCTGATTGAACGCATGGCCCATGTGCAGCGTGCCGGTTACGTTGGGTGGCGGAATCAGAATGCAGTAGCCGGGCCCGTTGCCGCTCGGCGCAAAGTAGTCTGCCGCCTCCCACTCTTCATACAGCGGGGTTTCTATGGCGTGTGGATCGAAACTGCTATCCATGAGTATCTCGGTCTGAGTCGGGAAGATTGAATTTCTGGCGCATGTGGCTGAGGAGCTCCTCTGATAGCTCAGAGACGATCCGTTCGCGCAGGAGTCCAATGTTGGCCTGCAGGGTATCGGCAAGCCATGCTTTGACGCTGCGATCGATGCGGACTTTCAGCGCCTCAGCGAGATTGTCCGTATCCTCCGGCAGCCAGTCCTGGCTGTTCTGCTCGATGTTTGCCCGCGCTTCGGCGAAAAGCTGATCGACGGAGTCCTGCCAGGCGTCTCCCAGCAGCGCCTTGAATGTGTCATCCGCCATCCCGCCGCCGACGGCGGCTGGCTCTTCAACGGCTTCCTCGACGGTGTCGTCCAGCAGCGGCACGTCGACAACTTCATCAGCGTCGAGCGTCGGGACGTCCTCTTCGTCCAGGAGATCTTTGATGGACTCCAGATCGTCCAACAGCTCTCCAGACTCGTCTTCCGCACGCGGTGTCGCGTCGTTGTCACCGTTCATGCTTTCGCTTCCCAGTCTTTGAGTTCGTGATGGTGTAACGGATAGCCGCGGTCCCGATAGTACTTGTACCGGCTGCGTCCGAGGTCGCGGGTTTCACCGACAATGATCTCGGCAACGCGATCGAAGCGTCCGAAGAAGCTGGGGATGTCGTCTGCCAGATTGATCAGGAGACCTTCCTCATGGTGCGGCGGCGCATGGCCGATGTGGATGGGGCTCCTCGGCGCGGCGTCCGGCGTGGCAATCTCGTGCGGCAGGAACCGATGACGTGGGTAGTCCCACATGAGCTCGTCGAGATGCTCAGCGGCGGCGCCGTCCGTGACATGCACATGAACGGGCTGCCCGTTACCGAACGCCTTGAGCCCGAGGCGGCAGGCGAAGCGCATGCATGCGTCGCGCGCTTCGTCCTCGAGGATATAGAAGTCGACCCGCGTCATCAGCCCGCGCTACCGCTCTCCCGGCAAAGGTAGGAAAAGAGCAGAGGGACCGGACGTCCTGTTGCACCTTTGCGCGGGCCACCCTGAAACGCGCTGCCGGCAACGTCCATGTGCGCCCAGTCGATGCCTTCCACAAAACGCGATAGAAAACAGGCAGCGGTTACGCTGCCGGCGTCGCGTCCGCCGATATTTGCAACGTCCGCAAAGTTGCTGCGCAGCTGGGCCTGGTATTCGTCCCATAGGGGCATGCGCCATGCTTTGTCGCCGCTGTCGTCGCCCGCGCGCAGGAGCGCGTCGGCCAGACCGTCGTCGTTGGCGTATACGGCGCTGGCGTGAGAACCGAGCGCAACGATGCAGGCACCGGTGAGAGTTGCAACATCGATGATGGTCCTGGGCTTGAAGGTCTGCGCGTGGGTCAGCGCGTCACACAGCACCAGACGCCCCTCAGCGTCGGTGTTGAGAATCTCAATCGTCTTGCCGGAGGATGAGGTCACGATGTCGCCTGGCCGGGTAGCGCAGCCGCTCGGCATGTTTTCGGCGGCCGCCACGATTGTCACCATGTTGATGGCAAGGCCCGCCTCGATGGCCGCCTTGGTAGCGCCGAGGACGGTGGCGGCGCCGCACATGTCGAACTTCATCTCGTCCATGGCGGCGGGTGGTTTCAACGATATACCGCCGGTGTCGAACGTGATGCCTTTGCCAACCAGCGCCACCGGTGCTTCACCGCGTTTGCCGCCGTTGTACCGCACGATGATCATATGCCCCGGGGTATCGCTCCCCTGCGAGACGGCCAGAAACGCGCCCATGCCGAGCTCGCGCATTTTCTTCTCGTCGAGCTGACTGACGCTGACCTTGGGGTGACGCCCGAGCTTACGCGCTTCGCGCAGCAGATAGCCCGGGTTACACACGTTCGGCGGCTCGTTGCCTAGGTCCCGGGCGAGGGCGAGGCCTGCGTCCAGAGCGTTACCCAGTTTGACCGCGTTGCCGGCGGATTTCCGCTCGTCGACATGCAGGCGCACGCCGGCCAGGCTCGGCGGGGTCGCAGGCTTGGACTTGTGCCGCTCGTAGCGGTAAGCGTGGTAGCTGAGCGCATGCATGATCGTGCGCAGTTTCCAATCCGTCCGCTTGCCGTTGACCCGTGGATCCAGGGCCACAACGGCAGCTTTGATTGGCAGCTTCAGGAGTGCCTGCGCGGCGGTGGCAGCCATCTTGCGGAATTCGTCCGCGCTTTTGCGTTCATCCGCGCCGCCGACGACCAGCAGGCGGGCGAGGGAGCCATTCAGATTGACGCATAGCGTCTCTTCCGCTTTATCCTTGAAATCCTGCGTGGCACGCGAAAAGATGTCGCGCTGGCCGAGAGCGCGTGCGACGCGTTCGCCGGTTTTGCGGGAGACGACCAGACAGGGAGTACGGAGGGACGGAAGCTCTCCGTCGGTGAGGCTGTATTTCATGGTAATTGTTGCCGAAAGTGGAAATCGAGACGTTGTTACAAAGTGCGCCATTCTAATTTAAATCGCGATCCCGGCATATGTCTGTAGCGCTCCGTTACGTCAACAGGGAGCTGCTGGCGATATTTTTCGTGACCCTGGTGCTGCTGCTTCTTGTTGCGGTTGGCGGCCGTTTCATCGGTTATCTGCAGGAAGCGGCCATGGGTAAGTTCACCGGCACCACGGTGCTCATGATCATGGGCCTCAGGATGTCCGAATTCGTGCAGATTGTGGCGCCTTTTGCTGCCTACGTTGCCATTCTCCTCACGTTCAGCCGCCTGCACGCCGATCAGGAAATGGTGGTGTTGCAGGGCGCCGGCTCCAGCACGCTGCAGCTTCTACGCTGGGTCAGCGTCACGCTCGTGAGCGTGACCGTCTTTGTTGTGCTGCTGGCCTGGTTCGTCACACCTTTGAGTCAGCGGGAGCTGGTCGAGTTCATGGCAGAACAGCGGGCTGAAACCGAGTTCGAGACCGTCAATCCCGGCACGTTCCATATCTACGATCGCGGTCGACGGGTCACGTACAGCGGCGAAATGTCGGACGATCGGCGCGTGCTCATGGACGTCTTCATGGAGCAGCGCCTGGAAGACGGTCGGCGGATCACGGTGTGGGCAGAGACCGGGCGTCAGCAGCTCGATCCGGAGAGCGGTTCGAGCTTCCTGGTTCTGTCCAACGGCCGGCGCTACGAGGGCACGCCGGGAGCGGCGGATTTTCGAGTCATGTCGTTTGACGAGCTCAGTCAGCGACTCGAGACCATTCACGATGGCCAGCGGGCGTTCGAGGTGGAGGCTCAGCCTTTTGCAGAGCTTGGCAGCGATGCTGAGAGTCGCGCGGAATGGCACTGGCGGGTGGCGGTACCGTTGTTCACGCTCATCGGCGGCATGCTCGGGGTTGGCGTCAGTCGCGTAAAACCCCGACAGGGACGATTTGCCAAGGTGGTGCCCGGTATGCTCCTCATGTTGCTGTACTACCTGGCGTTGATGCTCAATCGCAGCGCGCTGGCCGAGGGGCAGCTGCCTGCGCAGCTTGGGCTGTGGCTCGTGCACGCCCTGTTTCTCGGCATCGCGATATACCTCTTGAACCGGGTTGCGCTGCCGGTCAAAGCCTGACGCTCAAGGCTGTTTATAGGAACGCTCAAGGCTGTTTATAGGAACGCTCAAGGCTGTTTATCGGAACGCTCAGGGCTGTTTATAGGAACGCTCAAGGCTGTTTCGGAATGTGCACGACCATCGTGCCGCTCAACCGGTCGTGCCAGGTCTGGCGTTTGTCGCCCACGTAAAACCACAAATAACCGATGCCGAGGCTGGCAAACGACAGCGGGGCGGTGAGCAGACGCAGCGCAATGTGGCGCGCGGACGGCGGCTGACCGTGCATGTCCACAAGGTGAATGCGCCAGGCGGCCATGCCCAGCGTCTGGCCGCCACGCTGCCAGCAATAACTGTAAAACCCAGCCCAAACGCCGACCGTGATTATGCGAGGCGACCATACGCTGGCGTCTTCCCCGATGAGCGGCACAGGGGATACTGCTGACAGCGCGAGCACAACCAAGCCTGCGATCACGATCAGCGCAATCAAAAGAACGAAATCGTAAACGGCCGCCCCGAGGCGCCGTCCGAGACCAGCCGGGTAGCCCGCTTGCGGAGAATCAGAATTCGGCAACGTGATCGGCTACTTTGACGCTGCGGCCGCAGAACTCCTCCTCGATCATGGCGCTCATGACGTCGGGATCGGAGGTCACTGCCCAGGCGCGTTTGTCATCCGGCGTGCGGCAGGCCACGAAGGCTTTTTCCATGGCGTCGCCCGCGTAGCGCACGGTATAGCCTTCCACCGTAGCGTCGCCCTCGTAGCCGATGACCGCTTCGCGTTTCAACATCGCATCCACCTGCGGCTGCAGGTCGTCGTGCTGATAGGGCTGTGAGGGCGGTTCCGTGGAGTAGACCCCAAACGCGTGTTTCGTGAGGTAGCCGCCGTTGGCCGTGATGAGGCCCTTTTCGCCCGGTGCGGCACGCAGCAGCTCCGCCATCCGCGCAATGGAGTGCATGACGTAGTTGTTCAGCGGTCCACCCGCCCAGGTGAGGCCGCCGGTGACGGTCAAAGGCTTCGTCTGGTCGAGCCCGAGCTCCCGTGCGGCAACCTGAACCGCGACCGGGAAGCAGCTGTACACATCCACCCGGTCGAGGTCCTCCACCGTCACGCCGGCAAGCGCCAGGCACCTGCCGCCGGCCAGGCGGATGGCCGGTGAGGAGTAGAGGTTGTCCCGATTGGAGACGTACTGGTGGTCGTGGGCATCGGTGCCGGCCCAGGGATATACCCATTTCTCCCGCGGGATACCCAACGCCGCCGCCTTGGATTCGGAGCAGAGGATGAGGGCGGCACCCTGGTCCACGTTGTTGTTGGAGTTCATGAACTTCGGATAAGGGTAGGTCACCGGCCGGTTGACGGCCGAGGGTGTGCGGATTTCCTCGGCGGTCTTTGCATCCCGTATCCACGCATGTGGATTCTCTGCGGCGACGGCGCTGAATCCGGCCCAGAGCGCGGAGACCTGCTCGAGATGTTCCTGCACCCCTAGCCCCATGTGATGGCGCAGTGCCAGCTCGAAGATCGGATAGACGTGAATGGGTCGGCCGAGCTTGATGGCCACTTCCGCCTCGTGGCGCATCTCCATTTCTTCGCCCATCATGACGTCAGGCGTGCCGGGAACCTCCCGCCAGTCGAGCTCAGTCTGCGCACGCGCGGCCTTCGCCTGGGTGTTGCCACACTCCGCCCCGGTGATGATGACAATTTCCCGGCGTCCCGCCTGTATGTCCAGTGCGGACTTGTTCAGGGTGGTCTGGACGTAGTTGCCGCCAAACGGCGAGAGTCCCGTCTCCGCGCCGCTGCAGCCGATCGCCTCGGCGACCGCGCTGGCAGGATTGGCGTAAGGCCACATGCCGCGCACCACCCGCACCGAGTCGGCGTTCAGGAGCGCGGGGCACTCGGCGTCTTCGGCCGCAAGACGCACCGCCTCGATCATCAGATCCAGCGGCTCGCGGGCTTCGGCGAGATCGCCTATGCGTTGTTCAACCTGGGCGACACCGACCAGTACAGGAGTTTCAGAAGCCATAAAATATTCCGAATATCAATCAGTTAAGAGCAATTTAGACACGTTCTATGAGGGTGCCCGTACCTAAGCCGCCGCCGCAGCACATGGCAATCAGCCCATAGCGACCCTCACCGCGTTCGAGCTCGTGCAGCGCCGAGGTGATGAGCCTCGCGCCGGTGCTGCCGGTGGGGTGACCGAGCGCAAGGGCGCCGCCATTGGGGTTCACCCGCTCCGGGTCCGGCTGCAGCTCTTTCTCCCAGGCAATGACCACCGAGGCGAAGGCTTCGTTCACCTCGAAGACGTCGACGTCGTCCACGCTCAAGCCCGCCTGGTCGAGGACTTTGCGGCTCGCCGGGATGGGTCCTTTCAGCATCGTGACCGGATCCACGCCAACCAGCGTCGAAGCCACGATCCTGGCGCGCGGCTTGAGGCCGTACTTATCGACGGCGCTCTGATTCGCCAGGATGACAACGGCAGCGCCGTCGCTGACCTGTGAGCTCGACCCGGCGGTGTGGATCTCCTGACCCGGCACCGGATTCAGGCCGCCGAGCGCATCGAGGGAGGTTTCGCGGATGCCTTCGTCGGCGGAGACGACGTGCGTTGCTCCGGTTAGATTGCCCTCTTCGTCGAGCGTTGGCGCCTCGATAGGGGTGATTTCCCGCGCGAAGCGATTCTCCGTTGCCGCGCGCAGCGCACGTTCCTGGCTGCGCAGGCCAAACGCGTCGGCGTCACCGCGGGTAATCTGGTACTCCTCCGCAATCATGGCCGCGCCCTGAAACTGGCTCGTCGGCTGGTAGTGCTGAGCGTAAGACTCACCCATGGGCACCCCGTCTTTCATATTCGAGCCAAGCGGCACCCGGGTCATCATCTCCACGCCACAGCACATGACAATGTCCTCCATGCCGGAAGCCACCATGGCTGCGCCGAGCGAGGTTGCCTGCTGGCTGGAGCCGCACTGCGAGTCCACGGTCGTGGCGGCAACTTCCTCCGGCAGACCCTGAGACAGCCACGCGATGCGGGCAATGTTGAAAGACTGCTCGCCGACCTGAGACACGCAGCCGCCGATGACCTGGCCGACGTTCTCCGCACTGATGCCGCTGCGCTCGAGCGCCGCGCTCTGCACCTGCCCGAGCAGATCTGCCGGCATGAGTCCAGCCAGACCCTTGCCGCGTTTGCCGATGGGGCTGCGCACAGCCTCGACGATGTAGACGTTTTCCATGGATCTTCCTCCACCCAAAAGAGCGGAATTGTACATGATCTGGGGGAGGGGCGATGGCGGGCGGAGATGCAGGGAAGCTCAGCGTCGTGAAAGTGCTTCAGCTCGCCTCAGCAGCGGGTAGCCTGACCAGCGTCTTACCGAGGTTCTTGCCCTCGTACATTTGCTGGTAAGCCGTGGGAAACGCATCGATATCGCCTGCCACTTCCCAGGCTGGGATTTTGAGCGCGCCCGAGTCGATCCAGCGTGCCATCCTCGTGCGCGCTTCAGGGTAACGCTCAGCGTAGTCGAAAATGACGAAACCCTGGAGGCGCGCGCGCATGGTACCGAGCCAGATATAGTTGGCGGGTCCCTTCATTTCTGCCTCCGTGTATTGCGAGGTGGACCCACAGAGCAGCACAACGCCACGCATGCCGATGAGCTTGAGGCTCTGATCGAGAAGTTCTCCGCCAACGTTGTCGAAAATGACGTCGAGGCGTTCAGGCGCAGCTTGTTCCAGCTGCTGATACCAGTCGGCGTCGCGGTAATTGATGGCCTCGTCGTATCCCAGCTCGTCGGTCAGCCAGCGGCACTTTTCCGCGGAGCTGGTGAGGCCGATCACTCGGGCGCCGGCAAGGCGGCAGATCTGCCCGGCAATGGATCCCACGGCGCCCGCGGCGCCGTTGATGAGCACGGTCTGGCCGGGCTGTGGTTTACATTCCTCGGTAATTGCAAAGTAAGCCGTCAGACCCGAAACACCGAAACCACCGAGCCACGCGCCGAGCGGTGCTTGCGAGACGTCGCAGCGTTCGAGACCCACACCGTCGCTCACGGCATAATTCTGCACGCCAAGAGATCCCAGCACGTAGTCGCCCACGCTGAAGTCCGCGTTGTTGGAGACGATGACGCGGCCCGCCATCGAGCCGTGAATGAGGTCACCCGGTTTGACGCGGAACAGAAACTCGTCGCTGTCCCGGGTGATGAGACGCAGGGCTGCATCGACGCCGAGATAGTGCGCTTCGATAAGTAGCTCACCCTCGCCGGGCTCGGTCAGCGGCACTTCGCGAACTTCAAAGTCTTCCGGCCCGGAAATCCCCTCTGGTACCTGTTTCAGAATCAGCTGCTTATTGGCGCGCTCGTTCTGTCCGGCCTGCATCCTGCTCCCCCATGAGTCTGTCGCAGTGCCGCATGCTACCCCGTGCCGCGATCTTTTGAACACCGCGTGGCGATTGAAAGAGTAGGTATTACTCCTGATTGGGGCTGCAAGGTTGTTGGTGCCAGGCTAAGGAAGGTTGACCACTGAGAACTGTCATGTACGTCGTTCTATTCGGCGGCTGGTTCGCGATCGCAGGCTATCTCCTGTATGCCGCTATCGGTCGAGGCAGGCGCGGGTTCAAACCAATCGGGCTTGCCATGGCGCTCTTCGGCGTTGGTGTGCTGGCCTTCATGGCCGTCTGGTCGGAAGCATTGTGGTTTGCCGCTCTCGGCTATGAAGCCCGTTTCTGGACGTTCTTCCTTGCCCGCGGCGGCATCCCGCTTGGCGGTGCGCTCGTTGCCGCCGCTTACGCCTGGCTCCTTGCCCGGGGCGCAGGCAGGCATCTGCGTCGCACGCTCGCGTTGATCGCCGGCTGCGGCGGCGCGCTCTGGGGCCTGCTCTGCTGGCGTCTGCTGCTGCTTGCTTTCAACGGTGTGACGAGCGGACAAACTGATCCCCTTCTGGGCCTCGACGTCGGCTTCTACCTCTTCATGCTGCCGTTCCTGGACAGTCTGTTCTGGCTGGCGCTGTTCGTGGCCCTTGTCGTATTGCTCGGGGTGCTGCTCTTTCGCGAAGAGGATGGCATCTTCAATCTGCGTGGCGCGTATCTCGTGCCGCACGGTCGGCTCCTCATTCCTACGGCCAGCCTGAACCTCGCAATAGTGCTCACCTTCGGGGTCGCTCTGAGCATTTGTCATCTGCTGTATTCGGAGCTCGGCGTCGTGATGGGGCCGGGCTGGACCGACATATACGTGCGCCTGCCGGCGCTGGTCATCATGGGCGTGATCTTTCTTGTTGCAGCAGCCTTGCCGCTCTCTGCCGGCTTTCGCGCCTTTGCGACCCGCGTTGTGCGTCGGTGGAGTGAAGCGTTGCCCGCTAATATTGTCGCAACCGTGGGCGCATGGGCAGCTATCGGCGCCGCCTGGATTGTCCTGGCAGTGGCATTGCCGCCGCTGGTGCAGTGGCTCGTGGTGAAACCCAACGAAATCACCTACGAAGCCCCCTACATCAAGTACAACATCGACTACACCCGGGCCGCTTTCAAGCTCGACCATATTGAAGAGCGGCAGTTCGCGGCGGATGCCGTGCTCGAACGCAGTGCCCTCGAAAACAACCAGCACCTGCTTTCGGAGGTGCGTTTGTGGGATTGGATGGCCCTGGATGCGGTCTATAAGCAGTTTCAGGAAATTCGTCTGTACTACGAGTTCGTCGATGTCGACATCGACCGGTACCAGATTGGTGATCGCTACCGCCAGGTGATGGTTGCCGCACGCGAGCTTGCGCAGCGCAATCTGCCGGAACAGAGCCGCACGTTCGTCAATCAGCGGTTCAAGTACACCCACGGGCATGGCTACACCTTGGCACCCGTGAGTGACTTCACGGCTCAAGGGTTACCCAACCTGCTCGTCAAGAACATCCCGCCTGTGGCTGCGTTTGAGGAGCTTGCGGTCTCGCGCCCGGAGATCTACTACGGCGAGATGACCCACGAGCCGGTGGTGGTTAACACGGAAGAGCCCGAGTTCGACTACCCCAGCGGTGAGTCTAACGTCTACACGCGTTATGCCGGCAAAGGCGGCGTGCAGCTGACGAATCTGTGGCGCAAATTCCTGTACGGATGGAAGTTCGACGGCACGGTGTTCCTGCTTTCGGGTTACCCGACGTCTGAAAGTCGAGTCATGTTCGACCGCCGGGTGCAGGACCGTGTGCAGAAGCTGGCGCCGTTTCTGGTCTTCGACGAAGACCCTTACATCGTTGCCGTCGACGGACGATTGAAGTGGATCGTGGATGCGTACACCAGCTCCAGCTACTACCCCTACAGCCAGGCGTTCGATTCGCGTGAGTACATGGAATTTCAGGAAGAAGGCGCGATGCACCGTACCGAGCGCACCGTGCGCAGGCTCGGCGGCCAGAATTACGTGCGCAATTCTGTGAAAGCGGTGATTGATGCCTACGACGGCACGGTCGATCTTTACGTGTTCGACGAGTCCGACCCGATCGTCCGCACCTGGCAGCGGATTCTGCCGCGCATGTTCCAGCCGAGAAGCGCCATGCCGGCAAGCGTGGCGGCTCACGTGCGCTATCCTCAGGACTTCCTGCTCGCCCAGGGTCTCATCTTCGCGAAGTACCACATGACTGATCCGGAAGTGTTCTACAACCAGGAGGATCTGTGGGTCCGGGCGACGGAGAAGCATTACCACAACATCAAACCGGTGGAGCCCTACTACGTCATGTGGGAGTTGCCCGGCTCTGACAAAGCGGAGTTTGTGCTGATCCTGCCTTTCACACCCAAGAACCGCCAGGTGCTGATCGGCTGGATTGCTGCGCTCTCCGACGGTGATAACTACGGGCGTTTCATCGCCTACAAGTTTCCGAAGGAAAGGCGCGTCCTCGGACCGCAACAAGTGGAAACCAAGATCGATCAGGATTCGTTCCTGTCCGGTCAGCTCACGTTGTGGGACCAGCAGGGCTCCGAGGTGATACGCGGCAACGTGCTGGCGATACCGCTGGACGACTCGCTGCTTTACGTCGAGCCGATCTACCTGCGCGCGGAAACCGCCGCTTACCCCGAGCTGCGACTGGTCGCGGTGATGCACGGCGACAACCTGAGCTACGCCGAGTCCTTTGAGGAAGCGCTGCAGGGTCTGCTGGACGGTACGCCGATGCCTGCGAGCATCGAAGGGCGGTCGAAGGAAGAGCTTGCCGCCGACGCTCAGGCGGCTTTCGACAAATACCTCGAAGCCCTCGGCGCGCAGGAATTCATCGCGGCGGGTGAGGCGCTCGAGCGGCTCAAAGAGGCGCTGCGGCAGCTCAATGTGGAAGAGACAGCGACGTCAGCGGATGTCGATGCAGAGGCCAATCTTCCCGGCAAGATCTGACTGAACGAATTATTGGTTCAATTCATACTAGCTCTCGTCGGATCTTGAGCTCCGCTGTAAACGCAAAGCGGATGTTACCGTGGTAACGTCGGAGCGGCAGCTTCCGGCCAGTAACAGTCACTCAGCTTTTATCTCGTAGACCTTTACGGGCTTGTGACAGCTTGGGTCTGTAGTCTCCAAATACAGAGACATTCCTATCTTCTCCATAACTCGACCAGAAGCATCGTTTCCT
>JAAUXY010088210.1_pt1 | contig 16275 bp, 13 predicted proteins | sample 7278121 | NCBI WGS metagenome assembly JAAUXY01 (sample SAMN14350117, study PRJNA611818) | marine sediment metagenome | isolation source: surface marine sediment (1.8m) | place: French Polynesia: Moorea | collected 2018-08 | reverse complement strand
TTCGCTGAAAATGATTGCCACACCGGTCCATGTACGCCTGCCTGGTCCGGCGCACACTGTGGTGCCTGATTGTGAACGTATGATGACGCTCTATCCTAATACTTGAAACTGATGTCCAGCATCAGGCGCTTGAAGTCTTCCTCGGTACCAAAATCGATGTTGCGGTCGTTCAGGAAGAGGGTGCCCTTCAACGAGATCTGCTTCGACAGGGCGTAACCCGCCTGCAGGATGTGACCCTCACCGTCGGTGCCACCACCAATGAAGTCAGAATCCGTGAACAGCGCAAGCACGGCATCCGCTTCGAGCTCCTGGTAGGTATAACCCCACTGCCATTTGTCCTGCTTGCCTTTGATGCCGAACGCATAACCGGTGTCGAAGTCGTCCGCATCGAGGTTCTTCACGTAATCGGCGAAAACCGTTACGTCAGAATCGCTGAGCGCAAACTTATATTCGACAAAACCTTCCAGCAGCTCAAATCCACTCACGTAGGTGCCGTCCGGATTGATCCGGTTGCCGTTGGGGTCGCCGTCGTAGAAGACGGGCTCACCTTCAACGTCGGCGATGTTGTAGTAGCCAATACCGGCCTTCAATTTGCCATCGCTGACTGCCTGGTCCATGCCAAACTGTCCGCCCAACAGAAACGAGTCGCTGTTGCTGGACGATTCGTTGACCCAGAGACCGAGACCGTTGGCGAAGATGCCGTCGTTCTCGTAGGTGAAACCAACGCCTTCCGGACGCAGGTCGCCGTCCCAGATGAGACCGTTACCACCCGCGCGGTGGAAAGGGTTTTTGAACTTGCCCGCAACGAGGCTCATGCCGTCAATCGGGGTCTGCCAGTTGGCGTATGCCAGATCAATCACAACGCTCTTCGACGACGCGCCGTCGCCGAGCGTCTGATTCGTGGAGACCGGGTCGTCGCCGCCGCTGGCAAGGCCAAAGCCGACGGTCACGGTATCGGATATTTTGCTCTGTACTTCAGCACGAGCCCGAATACGCTGGCGGTGCCGATCGTTGCGGTTATCCACGTCGAAGGATTCCTGGCGGTAGCGGAAGTCGCCTTTGATTTTCGTCTTGTCCGTCCAGGAGGCTTTGGGGGCCGGTGCCGTCGAGACAGCAGGGGCAGCATAAACGTCCTCGCGGATCTTCTGCTTCGACTCGAGCTCTGCGATACGATCAGTGAGCGCGGCGAGTTCTGCGCGAAGGGCGGCGACGGTGTCGTCGTGGTTATCCGCATTTGCGGCAAGGGGGGTGAGAATCAGCACGAGGGTCGCTACAAAGCGCCCGGACTGACGGGTGATCGCGTCGATCAGCATCCAGCTTTCTCCGGTTGGGATGGGCGGGACGCATGATCGACGCCGATTGTTACAGTTTCATGACAGTGTTAAAGCCCGGAGCCGCGTTTGTTACAGCCGGCCCGGGATCTGTGACAGTCAAACTTCCATCGGTTTCAGCAGCTTCGGCCAGCTTTCCATCGACTCGGCCATCGCTTCGCCAATTTCCGCTACCGTCCACGGCCCTTCGAGACCGCTTTTTTCGGTAATCACGTCCACCTGCCACGACAGCAGGGACACGCGGTTGCCGCTGACGCAGAACTGGCGTCCGGTGACCTTGGCAGCGTCATCCGTGCAGAGCCACACCACCGTCGGCGAGACTTTTTCCGGGGCCAGGCGATCTGCCGTTTCCGGTGAATCAGGCATCAGGTCCTCGGTCATACGCGACAGCGCGGCAGGCGCCAGGACGTTGACCGTAATACCGTACTTCATGCCTTCCAGGGCAAGCACCCGCATGAATCCGGCAATACCGGCCTTCGCGGCACCGTAGTTGGTCTGCCCGAAGTTACCGATGAGCCCGGAGGTGGAAGACGTCACGATGATGCGTCCGCCTTCGCCTTGCTCGAGCATCTGCTGCCAGGCGTGCTTGGTGACGAGGTAGGTGCCTCTGAGGTGCACGTCGATGACGATGTCCCATTCCTCGTCGGTCATGTTCTTGAACGACTTGTCGCGCAGAATGCCGGCATTGTTGATGAGAATGTCGAGGCGGCCGAAGCTGTCGACCGCCGCTTTCACCATGTCGGCTGCGGCCTGATCGTCAGTCACCGAGCCGTAGTGGGCAACCGCGTTGCCACCGGCGGCTTTGATTTCCTCCACGACGCCATCAGCCATGCTGGTGCCGCCGCCAACACCGTGCCGGTCACCGCCGAGGTCGTTGACGACAACGCTTGCACCTTCATGCGCGAGCAGGAGCGCATGCGCGCGGCCAAGGCCGCCGCCAGCGCCGGTTACGATCGCAACTTTTCCGTCCAGACTTCCCATAGTTTTCCCTCCAGGTTGTGTGTGTTCTCAGTACGAGCGCGGCATGTCGAGCACGTGCTCGGCCACGAAGCTGAGTATCAGGTTGGTTGAAATCGGCGCAATCTGGTAAAGCCGGGTCTCCCGGAACTTGCGCTCGATGTGATATTCCTTGGCGAAAGCAAAACCGCCGTGGGTCTGCATGCAGACATCACCAGCCTGCCAGGACGCCTCCGAGGCGAGGAGCTTCGCCATGTTGGCTTCCGCGCCGCAGGGCAGACCCGCATCGAAGAGCCGCGCCGCTTTGTCCACCATGAGGCTGGCCGCTTCGACCTGGGTGTATGCCCGCGCAATGGGAAACTGCACGCCCTGGTTCTGGCCGATGGGCCGGTTGAACACTTCGCGATCGCTGGCGTAGGCGCTGGCTTTGTCGATGAAGTAGCGTCCGTCTCCTACGCACTCTGCGGCAATGAGCACCCGCTCGGCGTTCATGCCGTCGAGGATGACCTTGAAGCCTTTGCCTTCTTCACCGAGCAGATTTGCCGCGGGGATGCGCAGGTCGTCGAAAAAGAGCTCGCACGAGTGATGGTTGATCATCGACTCGATGGGACGAATCTCGAGCCCGTTGCCTTCAGCCGCTTTGACGTCAACGATGAATACAGACAGCCCCTCGGTCTTTTTCTTCGTTTTGTCTTTGTCCGTGGTACGCGCCAGCAGCAGCATGAGATCGGAATGCTGGATGCGGCTGATCCAGACTTTCTGCCCGTTGATCACATAGTCGTCGCCGTCGCGCCGCGCCGTCGTTTTGAGGCTTGTCGTATCCGTACCCGTGGTCGGCTCGGTGACGCCGAAGCTTTGCAGACGCAGCTCGCCGCTCGCAATCTTCGGCAGGTACTCGGTTTTCTGTGCATCGCTGCCGTGGCGCAGCACCGATCCCATGACGTACATCTGCGCATGACAGACGCCCGCATGTGCGCCGGAGCGACAGACCTCTTCCATCACCGCAGCCGCCTCCAGCACGCCAAGGCCGGAGCCGCCGTACTGTTCGGGTATGAGCACGCCCAGAAATCCGGCGTCCGTCAGTTCGGCGACAAACTCCGTGGGATAACCATGGGTGCGGTCCATGTCCAGCCAGTAGTCTTCGCCGTAGTTGGCGCAAAGCTGACGAACCGCCAGGCGGATGTGTTCGATCTGCGCGTCCCGATCCTCACCGGTCGTCGTGGCGCTCTGTTCTGCCATTGAGGTTCCCTGCGTGACTTCTTGTGTGTCCCGGGCGCATTGTACCGTCTGGCGTGACAGCTTGCTGCCCGCATGGCGCTTGACGGCTCGGGCGCGCAAATGGGACGATCAATCCTGTCGAACAAGAATTAATTTCCAGCGAGGGGAGAGCACATGGGTTGGCTGAAAAGCAGTTTGAACATATTGGTGATTGCCTTTCTCGGTGCCGCCACGGGCGTGAGCGCGGCCGAGTACAAGGCACCACGTCTCGAAGGGACGGACCTGCCGAACCTGAACGGCATCTGGCAGGCGCTCAACACGGCCAACTACAACATCGAGATGCACACCGCGAGCCACTCGTTGCAGCTGCGCGAGGGACCGATGGGCCCGCTGCCCGCGGTCAAGACGCTGTATCTCGGCGCGGTTGGTGCCGTACCGCCGGGCCTCGGTGTCGTCGTCGGCGGCAAAATCCCGTACAAGCCTGAGGCGCTGGCCAAGCGCGACGAGAACAAAGCCAACTGGATCGACCGCGATCCGGAGATCAAGTGCTTCCTGCCCGGCGTGCCGCGCGCGACTTACATGCCGCAGCCTTTCCAGATTTTCCAGAACGCCGATTCCGTGTTCATTGCCTACCAGTACGCGGGCGCCACGCGCGAGATCTACATGGAAGACCCCGGCGAAGCGCCGGTCGACAGCTGGATGGGCTGGTCCCACGGCACCTGGGATGGCGACACGCTGGTGGTCAAAGTCACCGGGCAGCTCGACAGCACCTGGTTCGACCGCGCGGGTAATCATCACAGCGCTTACATGACCGTCACCGAGCGGTACACACCCATGACGGACAACCACATGCTGTACGAGGCCACCATCGACGATCCGCAGACGTTCACCGAGCCGTGGACCATTCGCATGCCGCTGTACCGGCGCATGGAACCCGATGCACAGCTGATGGAATTCCGCTGCGTCGAGTTCGTCGAAGAGCTGATGTACGGCGAGTGGCGCCGCGAGCCGCTGCCTCGATGAGGGCAGCTGAACCCGGGCTGAACCGTAAGCCTCGACATGTCCTTTAAATAGGTCGGGGCAAACGGGTATCATGAACAGATTCTCGAATAGAGAGGGAAGAAAAGAATGACGTTGCTTACCGTTAAACGTCTGGCCGCGCTGGCAGGATTTGCCGGATTGATGGTCAGCTCCACTCAATCCTGGTCCCATCACGCGTTCGGCGCGGAGTTTGACCCCAACCGCCCGCTGGTGCTGCGCGGTCCCGTGGTCAAGGTCGAATGGGTTAATCCCCACGCGTGGATCCACCTCGAGCACACCACCGAAAGCGGTGAAAAAGAGGTCTGGATGGTGGAGGGCGGCACGCCCAATACGCTGCTGCGCAGGGGGCTCTCGCGTCGCTCGCTGATGCCGGGCACCGTGATCGTCGTTGACGGTTATCAGTCCAAGGACCGCTCCAAGCGCGCCAACGGCCGTGACGTCACCTTCGAGGACGGCAGCAAGATCTTCATGGGCTCTTCAGGCACCGGGGCGCCGCGAGACGGACGCGACCCGACCGAGCGCTAACGCGCTGCGCAGCTACGAAAAAGCCGGCGTTCAAGCCGGCTTTTTTGTGCACGTCCGTCCGGGCGTCAGGTCCCTGTCGCCTCAACCTGCGTATTGGTGTGGTCAGCCACCGCTTCCAGCATCGCTTCGATGCTGAAGGGTTTCTGCAGGTAGGTGTTGACGCCGAGCTTGGTGAGCATGTCGGCGTCCGTGCTCTGCGTATACGCGGTGATGTAGATCACCGGCAGGTTCGGGCGCACCGCTTTGACCTGCTCAACGAGCTCCAGACCCGATATGGCCGGCATGGAGCCATCGGTCAGGAGCACCGCCACGTTGTCGATGTTGGCTTTCAGATACTCGAGCGCAAGCGGGCTTTCGGTAAAGACGACCGTGGGATAACCCTTGTCGCGCAACACCTCCCCGATGAAATTGGCAACGGAGACCTCGTCATCGACCACGACGATGCGGCCGCTCATCTTCGGCACGGGCACGCTGTGAATTTCCGCGGTGTCGGGCAGGGCGCTCGCGGGTGGCAGCACAATCCGGAACGTTGTGCCGACCCCAACCGTGCTTTCCACCGTCAGGTGGCCGTGGTGCTCATGCACCAGGTTGTTGATCATCCACAATCCAAAGCCCGTGCCCTGATCCGGAGCGCGGGTCGTGAAGTACATTTCGAACACCTTATCCAGCAGATCGGGCTCGATCCCGTGGCCGGTGTCGGAAACGCTGATGACAACCCCACCGGGCGGGACTTCCTCACCGCAGGTATGGCAGGTAAACGTCTCCTCACACGCCGCAACGCGAATCCCGATGCGGCCGTTACCGGCAATGGCATCGCGCGCGTTGACGAGGAGGTTGATGATGATCTGCTGGATCTGGATTGGATCCACCATGACGGGTGGCAGGTCTTCGACGAAGTCGGTGTCGACGACAATCGTCTTGGGGATCGCCGCGTGCAGCATCCTCGATACGTCGGAGATCGTTCGCGTGATGTCCGCGGCCTGAGTCTCGCCGCGCTGAGCGCGGGTGAAGGTCAGCATCTGCGAGATCAGATCCCGGGCCCGATGGCCGGCGGTGACCACCTCGTCCAGGTAACTGTTCACCTGATCTTCGTTCAGTCTCTCGCGCGCGTTCAGCACGAGCTCCGCGTAGCCGATGATGCTGGCCAGGATGTTGTTGAAATCGTGCGCGATGCCGCCGGCCACCTGGCCGATGGCTTCCATACGCGCGGCCTGCTGCAGTTGCTGCTGCAGCTGCAGACGGTCCTGCTCGGCGCGCCGCTCGTGGGTGCGGTCGCGAATGCTCGCGAGCATGCAACGCTCACCCTCCAGCAACAGCTCGCGCGCGCGAACCTCGAAGAATCTCAGCTCACCTTGAATGTGGTGCTCCACAACGGCGTCGAAATGCTCGGGATTGGCCTCGAGCCCGGCTATGAACTCGCTCCTGGAGAACGACTCGTTCCACAGAAAACGGTCGGAGCCGTCGTCATCCACGCCCATGACGCTGCAGATCGCCAGAAAGTTCGGATTGCGCTCGACGATGGCACCATCGTCGATCCGCGCGATGAACACCGCATCCGGGCTGTCGATGAAGAGACTGTAGAATTTCTGCTGACTCTGGGTCAGCAGCTGGCGGGTACGGTGGGATTCCGTGACATCGCGGATCACGCCATAGGTGCCAACGAACGTGCCGTTGTGATCGTTGTTGCGGCCCTCGTAGACCCCGCGCGAGGACAGCTCCAGCGTATGCTTCGTGCCGACGTTCGTGACATAGCTGAATTCTTCCGCGAGCGTGGCCCGCGTGCCGGTGCGCATCTCGTTGATGTGGCAGTTCAGCTGCTCGAGCAGCGTTTCGTGACCCTCAAACAACGCCTGCCAGGGCTCGCCGGTCAATCTGTCATAGTCGACGTCAAAGACGTTATCGAGCTGCTGATTGATGAACTCGAACCTGCCTTCTGCATCCAGGAGATACACGAGGTCGGGAGAGGCGTTGAGCAGAAACTCATAGAGCCTCGTGGTCTCCGCCGCTTCGGCCTCCATTTTCGCATTCTGCTCTTCGAGCTGGAACGCCGACAGGGCGTTGGCAACGCTGGTGACGAGCTGCGGGACCTGGAAGGGCTTGCCGATGTAGTCGTAGGCGCCGAGATTCAAGATCGGCGCCACCGCGCTCAGATCGTTTTCGCCGCTGAGCACGACGGTCTTGGTGTTGATGCCGTGCTCGCGCATGGCTTCGAGAATTTTCAATCCCGGCAGATCGGGAATGTGGAGATCGAGAATGAGGACCTGGTAGGGATTGCCGGCGTCGTGCGCCTCGCGCAGTTTCTCGAGACCTTCCATACCGGCGGACGCGACGTCCGCAGGATAATTGTGAGCCGCGAGTACGTCCCTTACACTGCGTCCGTGAATTACATCGTCATCGACAATGAGAATGTGCAGCGGCGGCCTCGCTCAATACTACCTCGTCAGACACAAAGCATACTCCAAAGTCCCGGCCGGGGGGAGTAACCTGGGACGTGAAATACGCTGTGAGTGGATATTTCGGTGGATCTGAACAACCTCGTTGACACATTCGTGCAGCTGCTGGAAGCCGGCTGGCCGCTGCTGGCCGGCGGTCTCCTCGTTGGCGGCGGCATTGGCTTATTTGCAGCGCACCGGCGGGCGAGCCGGGCCGCGGACGCCGCGTTCGAAGCGGGCCTGCAGCAGAGCGCCGGCAGCGTGGCCGAGGAGCGTCGCCTGATGGACGAACGGATGGTGGCAATGGACGACCGCCTGCAGGAAGCGCACAAGCGTCACGCGGCCGACGATGCCCGCCTGCACACACTCACTACCCAGATTGACGTCCAGCAGCGTGAGCTCGAAGCCCGCCGCGAAGCCCTTGCAGAAGCCCGCTCGGAGGTTGCCGCCAACCGGGCGCGACTGGAGGAAGCACAGAAAGGTTTTGCCGAGAAAGAGGCGCTCTTCAAAGACTCCAGCGCGCAGCTCAAGAAAGACTTCGAGCTCCTCGCCAACCAGGTGTTCGAGCACCAGGGCCAGCGTCACCAGGCGTCACTGCAGAACGTCCTCACGCCGTTCAAGGATCAGATCATCGACTTCAAGAAAAAGGTCGAGGAGGTCTACCACACGGATACCAAGGAGCGGGCAACGCTCCTGAACGAAATCAAGAACCTGCAGAGCGCGAGCGAGCGCATCAACGCCGAGGCCGAGAACCTGACCAAGGCCCTCAAAGGTGACAAGAAGATCCAGGGCAACTGGGGTGAGATGGTGCTCGAGCGGGTGCTTGAAGAGTCGGGGTTACGCCGCGACCACGAGTACTTTCTGCAGAGCGGGCAGAGGACGGCGGAGGGTGACCTTAAGCGCCCGGACGTCCTGATCCGTCTGCCGGACAACAAAGACGTCGTCGTGGATTCGAAGGTCACGTTGAACGCTTACGAGGAAGCCCTGGCTGCTGAAGACGACGTACGACGCGAGCAGCTGCTGCGCCAGCATCTGACGAACATGCGCAATCACGTCAAACGTCTGAGCGAGCAGGACTATGACCGCCTGCCGGACGTGCGCTCGCTCGACTTCGTGCTGCTTTTCATTCCCATCGAGTCGGCTTTCACCCTGGCCATGGAGCTCGACCACAAGCTCTTTACCGACGCCTTCGACAAGCGCATCGTCATTGTCAGCCCGACCACGCTGATGATGACGCTGCGCATCATCAACAACGTCTGGCGGTACGAAAAGCAGAACCGCAACGCCCAGGAGATTGCCCAGCGCGCCGGTGCGCTCTACGACAAGCTGCGCGTGCTGGTCGAGGAAATGGAGACGCTCGGCAAGCAGCTCAACACCGCGGGCAAAACCTATGAGTCGGTTTACGCCAAGCTTGCGACCGGGAAAATGAATCTGGTGCGCCAGGTGGAGAAGTTCCGCGAGCTTGGTGCTCAGGTGAAGAAACCGATGCCCAGCAAGTTAGTGGACAAGGCTGCTGAGGAAGATTGAGGCAGACGTCTCACTTTTTGCCCCCATTCCCCACGCGAACTGTCAGCAGGGTCACAGAACCCGGTTGGACAACCGGGTAGATTTACCCCTGCAGAAACGGATTGCGAGAGGAAAACCTATGCTGGTGCTGACCAGACGAGCCGGCGAATCGATCATGATCGACAACGAGATCGAGCTCAAAGTACTGAAGATTCGCGGCAGCCAGGTGCATCTGGGAATTGACGCGCCCAAGAAGTCTACCGTGCACCGCAAGGAAGTGTGGCTGCGTATCCATGGCGAGCCGCAACCGGCTGCCGCCAAAGGCTGATCATTCTGTTGTTCCGCCTGCAGCTTTACGCTGAGTTCTGAGCCTCTCTATACAGTGTGTGCCGTGCAACACGGCACCTGACCCCCAGACAAATCCATCAACTTCCCGTCGGTACGCTTAGCGCCTCGCTGATGAACACCGGGGTCTCGCAGATTGCGTATGGATGAATGTGGTGCTCATCGAGGCTCTGCCGTGAGACTTTGATGTGCTCCAGCCGTTCACGTTCGAGCTGCTCGTGGCTCGGCTTCACGAACACCGAATCCACCGCCTCCCAGATCGGGTTGAAGGGCTGCAGCTGATCGAAGCTGCAGCGGCTCTCCCACTGACCGCGATGCAGCTCGACAACGTCAATCTCCCGGATGACGCTCCAGTGACTGAAGTGCATGCCGTGCTCGGGTGAGGCGGTGGCGAAGAGAATCGGCAGCTCCCGACCCGCTGCCTGCGCCTGCGCCAGGATTTGCGCGGCAACCAGCCAGGGGTGCTCATCGCGATAGCTGCCCGTGCCGCTGACCTCGAGCATCGCTTCAATGGCTTTTTCCGTCACCACGGTGGCAATGCAGAAGGGATGGCTTGCAGATCCTCCCGCTCCAGAACTTTCCGTTGAAGAATCCATTGAAGAATTTGCCAAGGAGTGCTCTCCTAACCGACTGAATGAACGTTGTTGGCGCCAATGACTGCTGCCATGTTAACGCCCGGAAGGCCGCCTCCGGAAGACTACTACCAGAACAACTGGCGCATCCTGCTCGAATTTGTTACCGCACGGCACGACGCGCTGCTTGCACCTGCTGAGCTTTCGTATCTCGAGGCGCTGCTGAAGATGAGCGACGACGCCCAGCGGCTCTGCGCTCGGCTTCTGACCCGCAAGGGTCCGCTCATACGCGAAGACTCGCTCGACTACGCCGAAGTGGCCGATACCGAAGCCGCGCTGGCTGAGCTTGCTCGCGCCGGGGTCATCGAGCGCAACGGTCCGGCGCCCGCGGATCTACTGCTGAATCTCATGCGCAAGGCTGAACTCCTGAGTGTTTTCAGCGGTCTGCCGCGCAGCGCTCGAAAAGACGAGCTGTGTCTGGCGCTGCTGGGCCGACACACGGATCCGGCGCTGCATCGACGGATCGGCAGGCATCTGTGCTGGCTCGAGGTCAATCACGCTACGTTATGGCGGCTGGTCAAACTCCTGTACTTCGGCGATGCGGAGCAGGACTGGTCTGCGTTCGTGATTCGCGATCTGGGCATGGTGAGATACGAAGAGGTCCCGATGATGAGCCCCCGGTTTGCCGAGGCTCACGCCCTGGCGGACGAGCTCAGCTACCGTCAGCTGGCGCGTTTATCGCGCCGCGTGGAGGAATTCCCACGACTTGCCACAGAACTCTGCGCTCGGCTGCAGAGCCCACATCCGGACCGCTTCGTCGAGTCTCGTCGCCAGCGCGCGCTCATGCGGATTGGTCAGTGGCACGAAAAACGCCGCGACGTGGTTGAAGCGGTGGATGCCTATGCGGCTGCCGGTATGCCTCCGGCCCGCGAACGGATCGTGCGCACGCTGCATCGCGCCGGTGAGGCAGCAGACGCCGAGATCTGGCTGCGGCAGATTCGTCAGCAGCCGCTGAGCGAAGAGGAGCTGCAGTTTGCCGAACGATTCGGTAAACGCGGCGCCGGCTACCAGCCTGAGGTCAGAAACCTGGTCGTAGACGCGGTTGAGCCCAACGTCGAGGCACAGGCGCTGGCGCTCGTCCTGGAGGAGGGGCAGTGGGGCGCCCACGTCGAAAACGCGCTGGTGCGCACGTTGACCGGTCTGCAATACTGGGAGGCGATCTTCGCCGACGTTCCCGGAGCGTTTACCAATCCCTTCCAGTTTGCGCCCAACGATCTCTATCGGGAGGATTTCGCGAGCGTTCGAACGCCTGTCATCGAAGCCATCGAGGCACGCAGCGATGTCGAGACGCTCACACATCTGCGACACCTTGCGGATGGCAAACACGGCGTCGCAAACAGCCTGGTCAACTGGCACATGCTCGACACGGTTGGCCTTGACGCGTTGCTCGATGCCATGCCCATCGGTGACATCCGCCGCCTCACCGCGTTCATGATCAGAAACCTGGCCAACCGGCGCGCTGGGCTGCCCGATCTTTTTGTCTGCAGAGGCAAAGGGCAATACGAGCTCATCGAAGTGAAAGGCCCCACAGACCAGCTGCAACCCGGACAACGGGTCTGGTTTTCGCACCTCGAGCGGCTTGGTATTCCCGCATACGTGCTGAAATTGAAGCTGGCGTCGGCTTCGAGCGCGTCCGCATGATTCGAGGAAATCTCGCCGTTCGACAGCTCGCGGCTTTCGTTTTCACCCGCGGCGACCTGTATGCGTCCAACGCAGGTAGACCCGTGGATGCGGAAGAGGGCATCACACGCCAGCGCGAGGCGCAGGCTCTGCGTTTCGAACAGTGGCCAGGCTACCAGGCTGAGGTGTCCTGCAAGCTCGAATTTGCCTGCGGCGCCGGGACACGCGTTCTCGGTGGCCGTCTGGACGGTTTGCTGCAGCGCGACGGTGACACGCTCATCGAAGAATTCAAATGTACCAGCCTGCTCCCCGACCACGCCGACAGCGTAGACCGTGCGCAGGCATGGCTGTACGCCGGCCTGCACGCCCACGAGACAATGACCGGCGGCGCCGAGAACGGCGGGCAGCCGGGCTACGAAATCCGCGTCGTCTACATTGACGCTGAGACCCGCGAGGAAAAGACCTTCGCGGAAAGCGCCTCTGCCGAAGTGGCGCTGAGTTTTCTCAGCTGGGCGCTCCTTTGCTACGTCTCCCGCATCGAGCGTCATCAGCAACGCACCGCGGCGCGCGATGGCTGGAGCGCTGATCTCGACTTTCCCATGCCGGCATACCGGCCGAGCCAGCAGGCCATCGCAAGACGCGTTTATCAAACCCTCGCAACATCCGACAATCTTCTCCTGGAAGCGCCCACCGGCAGCGGCAAATCACTGGCGGTGCTGTATCCAGCGGTACGGGCTCAACAGGACGACGCGCAGATTTTCTTTTTGACGAGCCGTAACGCCGGCGCCCGCACGGCGCTGGCGACAAGCGCGCAGATTGATCCGCAGCCTGAGCATCTCGTCACGCTGGAGATCACCGCCAAGGAAAAGATCTGCTTTGTCGAAGGCATGCCGTGCGATCCCGAGCGTTGTCCATACGCGGCGGGCTACTTCGACCGCGTGCATGCAGCGGTGAACGATCTTCTGAAGATCCGCTACGGCGATCGCGCTGCAATCGAGAAGGTTGCTCGGGCGCACGAGGTGTGCCCGTTTGAACTGTCCCTCGACACGGCCAGCTGGGCTGACCTCATCATTGGCGACTACAACTATCTGCTCGATCCCGTGGTGCGTCTGCAACGTTTCAGCGGCCATGATCAGCTGCATGTGCTCATCGATGAGGCGCATCAGCTGAGCGCACGGGTGAGCGACATGCTGAGCGTCTCCTTGACACGTCGCAGCGTACGCACCGCAGCCGCTACCGCCCACGCGGCGCTTGCCAAACGAGTTGCGTCCATCGACCGAGCGCTCCTGAAACTGCGACGCGCCGGCGGTCAGGGTGAATCCGAAGTGACAGACGCGGTCAGTCTCAATCGGGCCGTGTCACGCTTCCTGGAAGCCGCGGCGCTTGAAGACCAGCTGCTGCAGCTGCACCCGGAGCTGACGGATCTCTATTTTGAGGCCTGGCGCTGGCAGCGTTCGGAAAGCTGGCTCGATGACGACACCTCCGCGACGCTCTTACACGTGCAGGGACGCAACATCGGGGTGACGCGCCTGTGTCTGGACCCTTCCCGGTACATTGCGCAAACGCTCGATGAATATGGCGGCATTGTGCGGTTCTCGGGCACCGTCACGCCCTTGCCGCTCTACCAGCGTCTGCACGGCTCCCCGACCGGTGAGGCCGAAAGAGCACAGTCCCCGTTCCATGATGAGCAGGCGCTCGTATTGACGGTCGATGACATTCCGACGTACTACCGGCAGCGTGAGCAGGGACTGACGCGGCTCGCGCGCATGATCGAAGCGCTGACAAAGACCAGGCCCGGTCGTTATCTCGTCGCCGTCCCGTCTTATGAATACCTGCAGCAGGTTGCAGCCGCCTGCCACCCGGACATGGTTTGCCACGTGCAGACGCCCGGCATGACCAGGACACAGACGGACGACGTGTTGCAGGAATTTGCCTGCCGCGACGAAGGCATACTCTTCATTGTCAGCGGCGGAATACTGAGTGAAAGCGTGGACTTCACTACCAGCGCGCTATGCGGCGTGGTGCTGGTAGGTCTGGGCCTGCCGCCGCCGAGCCTGGGGCGTGATCTCGTGGCCGCGCACTTTGACCAGGCAGAGGGCGAGGGGTGGGGGCAGATGGTCGCCTACGCGCAGCCGGCGCTGGTCAAGAACGTGCAGGCGGCGGGTCGATTGATTCGCAGTCCGACCGATTTCGGCGTAATCTGTCTCGTTGATCCCAGATTCACTTCTCGGGAAGTGCAGCGTTTTTTTCCAGGTCATTGGACACCACAACGAGCGAGCGCCCGGGACGTACCCGCGCTCGCGGAATCATTCTGGCAAGGAGTTAATTGAGTCAAATGCAGAGCAGCATCCGCCGTACCAAGATTGTCTGCACCATCGGACCCGCAACGGCCAGCTACCCGGTGCTGGAACAGCTGTACCATGCCGGTATGAACGTCGTGCGTCTGAACATGTCCCATTCGGATCACGCCAGCGCGCTCAAAATCATCAACTGGATCAAAACCCTCAACCGCAAAATTGAGCACCCGATCCCGATTCTGCTCGACACCCAGGGACCCGAAATCCGCACCGGCGTGCTCGAGCAGCCCATGGATCTGACCAAGGGCGAAATCGTGACGCTGACGGTGCGCGACGCCGACCTGGTGGAAACGAAGTCCATCAAGGTGAACTACGACGAAATCGTCGACGTCGTGGACGTCGGACGGATTGTGACCGTCGACAACGGGCTCCTGAACTTCGAGGTGCTCGAGAAAAGCGACAATCTGCTGACCTGCCGCGTGGTCGACGGCGGCACCCTCGGCAGCCGCAAGCACGTCAACCTGCCCGGCGTGCGGGTCAATCTGCCGGCCATCACCAAGAAGGACCGCGCCGATATCGAGTTTGGTGTCGCCAACGACGTCGACTTCATTGCGCTGTCGTTCGTGCGCAGCCCCGACGACATCAGCGAGCTCAGAGAGTTTCTCGGCCCCAAGCGAAACACAATCAAGATCATCGCCAAAATCGAGGATCAGGAGGGCGTCACCCACATTCACGACATTGCGCGTCTTGCCGATGGGGTGATGGTCGCGCGCGGAGATCTCGGCATCGAAACCGACATAGCCGACTTGCCCAACGTGCAGCGACGCATCGTCCATTCCAGCGCGCAGTGGGGCAAACGCTGCATCGTCGCAACTCACCTGCTCGAATCCATGATCGACAATCCGATTCCCACCCGCGCCGAGGTTACCGACGTCGCCAACGCCATCTACGAAGGCGTCGACGCGGTCATGTTGTCGGGTGAGACATCGGTGGGAAACTATCCGGTGCGCTGCGTCGAGCAACTTTCCGCAATCGCCCAGAAAACCGAGCGGTTTCCAGGCCTCGGCTACGAGAAAGATCTGATTGCGAGCGACGACAAACAGCACGTTGCCATACACGCAGTGGCGCTGGCAGAGTCACTGCAGGCCGAGGGTATTGTCGTCATCACACGCCGCGGCATCATGGCCGACTTTGTCACCAACGCGCGCCCGCTCAAAGTGCCTATCTTCGCCTTCACCAATCACAGCCAGACGCGCCGGCGCCTGTCCCTGAACCGGTCGGTGTATGCGTTTCGCACCGCGTTCAGCACCGATCCGGAGAAAACGCTGCAACGCGCTTTTGACGTGCTGCGGCGCCGCGATGGTCTCTCCGAGGACGCCAAGCTCGTGGTAATTTCAGACGTGCTGGCTGATCAGAAAAGCGACGCTATCCAGATACGCCATCTCTGACGCGAGCCTCTGATTCACAACCTCTGAACTCAAAAGAAAGCGCTCCACAGCATACGCACGGAAACGATGATGAGGACCAGGCCGAATGCCTGCTTGAGTGCGTGCGCCGGAACGCGCAGCGCAAACTTGACGCCCAGCGGTGCCGCAACGAGCACGCCTGCGATCAGACCGGGGAGGGCGGCAAGATCAAGATATCCCCAGCCGCCCGCTGGTGCAGATGCCAGCGGCGCGAGCGCGTAGACGAGCGCCGCGCTGAAGGCAATGGGCACGCCAAGCGCGCTGGCGGTTGCCGTCGCGTTGTGGATCGGCGTGTTGAAATAGACCAGCGTGGGAACGATGACGTTGCCACCGGCGATGCCCGCCATTCCCGCGGCGAAGCCGCCACCCAGACCAATTCCACCGGCGCCGAGCCAGCCCGGAAAGCGCCTGTGTGGATGCGGTGTCCAGCTCGACAACATGACAACGGCAACAAACGCGAGAAACGCGCCAATGAAGACACGAAACAGAGAGGCTGGCAGGTAGGGCGCCACAAGGCCCGCCAGGCTGCTCCCCGCAACCAGGAAAATCACGAGACGTCGCGCAAGATCCCAGCGCACTTTGCCCGCGCGATAATGGGTATACGCCGCCGCCGCGGAGGTAAACACAATGCATGCCAGAGACGTCGCAACGGCCACCACGGTGGCGACTTCGGGGCTGTAACGGCCGCTCGCGTCGTATAGCAGGATCAGGGCTGGAACGATGACAAGGCCTCCCCCGATACCGAGCAGCCCCCCCAGGAAACCACTGCAAACCCCCAGGGCAAGGCACAGCGAAATAAAGAAAACTTCGTCCAATTGCAGTAATGTGTGGCGCTGAGATCAGGCAGTCTATAGAACTTGAGCGTCATGCAGAACAGCTTCCCATGGTTGCTGATAATTGCCCTG
>JAAUXY010014782.1_pt1 | contig 16275 bp, 13 predicted proteins | sample 7278121 | NCBI WGS metagenome assembly JAAUXY01 (sample SAMN14350117, study PRJNA611818) | marine sediment metagenome | isolation source: surface marine sediment (1.8m) | place: French Polynesia: Moorea | collected 2018-08 | reverse complement strand
CGGGCCTTTATATACGCGGTGCCGAGGGCCAACAAGCGAGGCCGATCCCCTATACCAAAGTATGCCAGACGAAGGAGCGGCAGCAGCGTGACCACGACGAACCCGACCAGCATCCTGATTACCGGCGCCTCCAGCGGCATCGGCGCCGCGCTCGCCAAGGCCTACGCGGCGCCCGGCGTAGGGCTCGCGCTCAGCGGGCGCAACGAGGCGCGCCTGACCATGGTCGCCGGGCTCTGCCGGGCCGCCGGCGCCGAGGTCACCGCCGCCCTGCGCGACGTGACCGACGCCGAGGCCATGGCCGCCTGGATCGCCGAGCTCGACCGGCAACGGCCGCTCGACCTGGTGATCGCCAACGCCGGTATCTCCGCCGGCACGGCCGGCGGCGGCGAGGACCGGGCCCAGAACGAGGCGGTCTTCGCGATCAACCTGGACGGCGTACGCAACACCGTGCTGCCGGCGATCGAAGTGATGCAGGCCCGGGGCCGGGGGCAAATCGCCCTGATGAGCTCGCTGGCCGCCTTTCGCGGCTTCCCGGGCGCCCCGGCGTACTGCGCCAGCAAGGCGGCGGTGCGGGTCTGGGGCGAGGCCCTGCGCGGCCACCTGGCCGGCGCGGGCGTGGGGGTCTCGGTGATCTGCCCGGGCTTCGTGCGCAGCCGCATGACCGAGGTCAACGACTTCCCCATGCCCTTCCTGATGGACGCCGAGCGCGCCGCCGCCATCATCCGCCGCGGCCTGGCCCGCAACCGCGGCCGCATCGCCTTCCCCTGGCCGACCTACGTCTGGGCCTGGCTGCTTGGCGCCCTGCCCACTCCCCTGACCGACCGCCTGCTCCGCCAGATGCCTAAGAAGTCGGGCGCGAAGACCGCCTAGAGAAAGACGCTCGGCGATCGTCTCCGGCGCGCGCCGTCAACCCTCGTCGAAGGGCTCCCGGGTGATGCGATCATCCTTCCTGTAGGTCGAAAGGACGACCAGGACGCTTCCGCCCGCCAGAACGATCAGAACCATCAGGAAGGGCACGAAATGCCTGACGTGCAGGCTCTCCGAGCCGAGCCAGTACAAGACGGCGACGATCACCGCCCACAGCAACCAATGGACAGGCTTGCCGAGAAAGACCTGGCCCCACTTCATGCCGCCGCCTCCCGCCGGCGCCGATAGCGCAAGAGCACGAAGAGGGCCAGGCCCAGCAGGCCGATGCCGGCCACGCCGTAGCCGGGCAGGACGTCGAGCAGATGGCGCTGCGGCGGGAAGAGGAGCGCAAGCGACAGCGCCCCCACGACGATCCGAAGAAAGAGCGACAGCGGCCCCCTGCACCAGCCTTCCAAGGCCAGGGACAGTCCCCAGAGACCCGCGATGGCGAGCAGGGTCGAGCTCGCCGTGACCCAGAGGGAGCCCTCGAAGAGCAGCGCCGGGTTGTAGACGAAGACAACCGGCACGAGGTACTTGGCCACGCCGATGCGGGCGGACTCCGCCGCCGTGGCCATGGGCGGCGACTTGGCGATGGCCGCGGCGGCGAAGGACGCGAGGGCGACGGGCGGCGTGATCGTCGACACGACGCCGAAGTAGAAGGCGAAGAGGTGCGCCGCGATCGGCACGACGCCGATCTCGATCAAGGAGGGTACGATCAGCGCCGCGACCGTGATGTAGACCGCCGTCGTGGTCATCCCCATGCCGAGGATGATCGCCGCGGTGCCGGTCAGCAGGAGCAGAGGGAAGAGTTGTCCGCCCGACAGCTCGATGACGGAGTTCGTGAACTTCAGGCCCAGCCCGGAGACGAAGATTGAGCCGATCAGAATGCCGGCGCAGGCGCAGGCGATCGACACCGGCATCGCGCTCCTCACCCCGGACTCCAAGGCCGCGAAGAGATCGACCGGGCTCATCCGCGTCGTCCGGCTGACGAAGCTCAGGGCGACGAGGGTGACGATCGCCCAGAAGGCGGCCATCATCGGCGTGTAGCCGACCCCGAGCAGGGCGACCAGAACGCCCAGCGTCAGAAGCTGGTGCCAGCCCCGCTTGACCACCTCGACGACCCGGGGCAGGCGCGCCCTGTCGATGCGTTCGATGCCCTCCTTGTCGGCCTCGATGTCGACCATGAAGTACACGGTCGCGAAGTACAGCAGGGTCGGCACGATGGCCGCGACGATCACCAGGAAATAGCTGACGTGCAGGAACTCGGCGATGATGAAGGCCGCCGCGCCCATGATGGGCGGCGTGATCTGCCCGCCCGATGAAGCGCAGGCCTCCACCGCGCCGGCGAAGCGCGCCCGGTAACCCAGGCGCTTCATCAGTGGGATCGTGAAGGCGCCCGTGGTGACCACGTTCGCCACGGCGGAGCCGGAGACCGTGCCCAGGAAGGCGCTGGCGACGACCGAGGCCTTGGCCGGCCCGCCGGTGCGGTGGCCGGTGAGCGCAATGGCCAGGTCGATGAAGAAGCGCCCCGCGCCCGAGCGGATCAGGATCGCGCCGAAGATGATGAAGAGGACGATGTAGGTCGAGGCCACGAAGATCGGGATGCCGAAGATGCCTTCGCTGCGCACGAAAATCACGTCGACGTACTTTTCGAAGGACGTGGGCGGCCCGTAGAGGAAACCGAAGAAGTGGTTCGCGTAGAGCGCATGGGCCACGAAGAACAGGGTGACCAGGACCATCGGCAGCCCGACGGCTCGACGGGTCGCCTCCAGAACGAGCAGGATCATCGCGGACCCGACGTAGACGTCGGCCCTGATCAGGTCGCCTTCCCGCTCGAGCAAGGCCTCTATGTCGTAGAGCGTGTAGACCTGGATGCCGATCCCGACCGTCACGAGAAACAGGTCCCACGCGAGCCCGAGCGGGAAACCTCCGCGGCGCTCTCGGCGGCCCCCGGGCCGAGACGTCGGGTTCAGCAGAATGGCCAGCACCAGCATCGCGGTCAGATGCGTGCTGCGGAAGGAGCGGCTCTCGGGCGTGCCGAAGACCGCCACGTAGAGATGAAACAGGGCCAGGGCGATGCTGAGGACGGCGCAGACCGTCGTCACCAGCACCGCGAAATCGAGGCGCCGGCGGCGCAAAGCCTGTTCGAGGAGCGAATACTCCCGTCGTTCGCCGTACTCGATGCGCTCGACTGTGTTCGACATGGTCCTGTGGTTGCGCAGTGGTAGCTCGGTCCGGCAGCATCGCCAAGGATCGCCCGGCGGGGACCCGGCCGGATCGCCGGGCCCACCGAAGCACGCAAGGCACCCTGCGGAGCGCGCGCGGCGCGCGGCGGTGAAGCGAAGACCTTCGGCGTGGTTTACTTCGCCGTCACGCCCACTTCATCGTAGTAGCGCTGCGCGCCGGGATGCACCGGGATCGCGGCGCCGAGCAAGGCGTTCTCGATCTTGACGCTGTTCCAGACGTCCTTGACCTTGGCGAACTCGGCGTGGTTTTCCCACAGCGCCTTGGTGATGCCGTAGACGATGTCCTCGGGCAGCTCCTCGCGCACGACCAGGTTGGTCACGGCGCCCAGGGTCGGGACCGGCGTCTTGACGCTCTTGTAGTGGGCGTTTGTGACCTCCAGCTTGATGTAGCCCGGGTTCTCCGAAAGGATGTCGGACAGGACCTCCGCCTCGATCGGCAGGAAGCGCACCCCGGGATTGAACTCCAGGTCGAGCAGGGAAGCCTGCGGCACGCTGGTGAGCGCGGTGAAGGCCTCGATATGGCCATCCTTCATCAGCCCGACGGAATCCGAGTAGGAAACGTGGTGGACCGTGCCGCCGGCCTGCTTCACGTCCTCGACGGTGAAGCCGTACTTGCCCGCGACCAGCTTGAAGGCCGCGTAGCCCGACCATTTGGTCTTGCCGGGGCTGATGTTCTTGCCCTTGAGGTTGGCGTAGGACTGGATGTCAGAACTGGCCGGCACCACGGTCTGCAGCCCGGCCGGATAGAGGGTCGCCAGGTGCCGTACCTTGGGATGCGCCTTTTCGAAAGCGCCTTTGCCCGAGTAGCCGTCGAAGGCGGTGTGGCCGTAGCTCCAGCCGATCTCCGCCTCCCCCTTGTTGACGTCCTTGACGTTGCCGACGCCGCCGCCGGGCCCGTTGGACGTCGAAATGCCGGCAACCTTCTTCTCCAGCACCTCGGCCATCTTGGCCCCGAGCGGATACCAGCTTCCGCCGGCGGGGCCCGAGACGATGCGGACGAAGGTATCCGCCGATGCCTGCTGGGCCGCGAAGGCGAAGGCGGCCAGAGCGAACAGTAGTGTCGATGCGCGAGTCATCGTCTGCCTCCCGTGTCGAAGAGATCATGTCCGCCGATTATGTGATGCGCAGCCAAAGGGGCGGCGGCCGAGGCCTTCGCCATGCCGGCCAGCTTCGGCGGTTGGCGCCATAATACGCCGGGACGCGACGGCTGAACAGCGGGTCAGATCCCGGACTTTGCGGCCGTGTTGCTTTTCCCCAACCGACCTGCTCTTGGGCTGTTCGCAACGTCGGCCTCTACGCCTTTCGCGCGAAAACTGCTTGGTCCAGCTCCAGCATTTTGCGTAATCTCTAAGGGTGTTCCTTGAACCAGACCCATCCGCACTACCCCGTGCGGTTCTGGGAGTATGAGTCCATGCGACTACTCACTCTGATTCTGACGGGGGCAATAATGGGGCAGGCGACGGCCAGCGAGATCCCGGTCCAAATGCTGACGCGCGAAGATGTACAGCGCGCCGCTGATCCGTCGGTTCTAGAAGGTGTTTCGACCGAGCCGGCAGGCACAATCTACTTCCCTGATCGCATTCTCGCCGCCCAGGTCGACGATCTGAAGGGTGATGCCGCCGCACAGCTCGAAAGCTGGTCGCGCACGCACCGCTTTCTGATAGTGCCGTTCAGCATTGGCGTACGGCCGTCCGGAGATCTTATTCCCGAACGCGTGGACGTCGCGCTGTCACTCGCTGAGCCGCAAGACCTAGCCCTCCAGCCAATCGTGATCGACGTGTTTCCGCCGAACGGGTTCAAGAAGGCCGCATTCCAGGGTAGCGCAGGCTTGGAGATCGGTGCGGGCGGTAGCTTTCAAGGCGCCGCCACCGCCAAAGCCAACGCCGCGTTCAACTACACCTACGCACCGGCCTACGCGAACGTGTTTTCAGGCTTCGGCTCGACGCACGCCTTTTGGCAGTTCAACCGGGCGCAGGACAGCTATCCGATCGGCAACATCCCCTTGAAGCTGCTGGTCGTCGTCCCGCGGAAGCTCCAAGAGCCGGAGCTGATCGGCGACTTCGACGTCGCCGTCAACTTCGGCGGCAGTTTCTGGTCAGGGGACAGCGTCAGGGCGCAGTTCACGACGCTAGTGTCGCTGCCAGAAGAGCCGTGAGGCGTGCAAGTCTTGCGCTTACGGCGATCATGGCGCTGACTGCCGCGTCGGCGGATGCCGCGGTGCTCGACGCCCTCGAGCGGCGGCAACTCTCGCGGCTCGGCAACCGGCCCGTGCCGGTTGCGATCCATACGGCCGAGGACAAGAGCACAGCGGTACTGGAGAGCCTCGGGGGGCAAGGCTACTCTTACCCCTTCATCGATACCGTCCTCGCGACCCCGGCCGCAAACGCGGTTCTAGCCCTGGGCCGCGATCCGGCCGTGCGCGATGTGGAGCTTGTCGACAGCGGGATACTCAGAACGATCTATCTGTTGCTTGGCCGGCTCGAGCAGCTCCACCTTTACATCCGAACAGGCATCCACGATGTCGCCTCGATTAATCTAAGCTTGGCGCCACCGAGAGCGCTGATTAACAGCCGGCCGCGCCGAACGGGCGAAGCGACGGTGCGCCGCGCGGTCGAGGCGTTCACCATCGGGCTGGGTGTGCCGGTGACGATGCCGGCGGGCAACGATGGGCCGGCCGAAGGCTTTCTGAACCCCTGGGCGACGGGCGCCGGGACAACCGTCGTCACTGCCGCCGACGAAGCTGGCCGGCGCCTTTGGCAACAGGCAAGCCGACCGGCAGGCGACATCCGCAGCGCTGATTGGCTTCTGGTTGCCGCCTGGGGCGTAGATAGCATCACCACGCGCGACCTGCGGTACGAGGCCGACTTGCCGCCCGACCCAAAGCTCGTCGAGCGCTTCGGCGAAGAGCGCGCCCTTCTCTTGACGACGGTGACAGGCACAAGCTTCGCCGCGCCGCAGATTTCAGTGGCGCTTTGTCGGCTGCACCAGGCCACAGCCTTCCTGCGTGGCCTGTTATCGAGCGTAACGGGATCTCGCTTCGCGGTCTCCCCACACATCCGTGCCCTTGTCGACACTGCGATCGACCGCGACCAGCCGCTTTTCGACAAGCGCCAAGTCGAGCGAAGGGAGAAATACGGCGGCTTAACGGTCGAGACGAGCTTTGACCACAAGCGAGCCGTTATGGAAGCCTTCAAGTCGAACGGTATCGACGTCGACCTGACTTTCCGCACCAATCCGGCTCTGCGCTTCATCAAGACCATCGCGCGGCCGATGCCGGACGCGGGGCCAGCGGGGGGGCTTGGCTTCGTGGACGCGGACGCCGCGAGCAGTTTCGTGGCGCGAATGCGCGTTTCGGACTTCGTGCGGCTGTTCGCCGATGAGGGCGACGAAAGGCTAGAGGGCTGGATCTCGGCCCTCACCGAAGGCGATGACCCGACGGTACTGACCCCAGAGGTGGCGGAGGCGATCCCGAACTACTGCGATGAGTACGACCTGTCGCTGAGCCTCCCGCTCGCGCCATCCGGGTAACCGGCTCGACCGCTGGTCGGGGCAGGCGCGACATGGGTTTCCTCTGGGATGCTCGTAGCCCTACGGCGATCGAGCAGAGGGTAGGTGAGCCAAGAAGGATAAACTCCATCGCCGGTTCCCTTACCAGACTGATCCTCACCGGTTGATTGTGCGCCCGATGCGGCGCCACTCGGCGACGCTCTTGTTGGGCTTGGCGAGGGTCCGGGCGAAGGGGTGACCGCAGATACCGTCGGCGACGAAGTACAAGTTAGCCGGTCTCGGCCGGCCAAGACCGTCGCCAGGAAGGCCCGGCCGCGGAAGACCCAGGTCCACATTTCAGCGCTGGATCAGCCGCCGAGCTGCCGCGTCATTGCTCCAGCAGGGCCCGGATGCGCGGGCCCGCCTGGGCGATGGAAAGCACGCCATCCAGGTGCCCGCGCGTGCCTTCCAGTTCCACCACTTCGACCGCCGTGCCGTCCGACCTGATGATCGCGGCCGTCTCACGCACCGCGTTGCCTGGGAATACCAGGTCCTCGTCCGTGTGGATGATCAGGACCGGGCAGTCGATCTCGAGCAGGCCTTCGTAGAGGCTCTCCCCGTGGCCGGTGTAGAAGAGCTGGTTGGCCTTGGCGAGATAGAGGAAGTGGTTGGCGTCGGAGGTCTTCGCGCGGGCGGCCGCCGCGGCGTCCAGCACGGCCTCGATCTTGTAGAGGTTTTCGAAGGAGGCGGCCGGATCCTTCGCCTCGTCGGCCCAGGTACGGCCGAAGACGCCGTTGGACCATTCCGGGTTCTGGGCGTGCAGGGTCACGACCTTGAGCGCCTCCGCGAGGCCCTTGGTCGGGGCCTCGCCGCCGTAGTAGTCGCCGCCGTTCCACTTCGGATCGAGCCGGATCGGCGCGGACCAGATGTTCAGCCAGGCGATGAGATCGCCGTCGGCCCAGCCCGAGCCGATCACCGGGACCAGCCGCTCTACCATCCCGGGATAGCTCGCCGCCCATTCGTAGGCTTGCAGCGAGCCCATCGAGGCGCCCATCACCGCGTGCAGCTTCTCGATCCCCAGCTGATCGAGCAGGGCCTTCTGGGTCTCGACGAAATCCCGGATGGTGACGATCGGAAAGCGCAGGCCGTAGGGCTTGCCGGTCTCGGGATCGATGCTCGCCGGCCCGGTGGTGATCACTTTGGGGTTGTGAACGCCCAAGTTCACGGGGGTGTCGACCGAGATGACGTAGTACTTGTCGGTGTCAACCGGCTTTCCCGAACCGATGATCGAATCCCAGTAGCCGGGCGCCTTGTCGTCCGCCGCGTACCGGCCCGCCGCATGGGAGTTGCCGGAGAAGTAGTGCGTTACGAGGATGACGTTGTCCTTCGCCTGGTTGAGGCGCCCGTAGGCCTCCCAGCCGAGCGTCATGTTCTTGATCGTCCGACCGCCCTGCGTGGTGAACTCCGGAATCGTGAAGCTCTGCTTCTCGACGATCTGGTCGTAGGCCTGCGCCGACGCGGCGGCGAGCCCGATCACCAGTCCCAGCAAAGCGGCGCTGATCCGCATCTCCGTCTCTCCTTGAAGTTCCCTGAAGTTCGTTGTCCTTTGAGGCGGCATCTCAGCCGGCCGGGAGGCCGGCGTCACGCAGAAAATCGCGCGCCTCGTTCTGGGTCTCGAAGACGTGCGGCGCCACCTTGCGCGTGAGGATCTGACCCAGCTTCATGCGCATGAAGGCGCTGGTGGCGTAGCGCGAGACCCGGTTGTAGTAGCGCTTCTCCAAATCGCGCACCATCTCACCGTAGGCTTCGACGAGCTCGGGGTCGATCCGAAAGGATCCGTAGTTGACGATCACGTCGACGGCTTTGCCGATCTCGCGGCACCTCGCTTCGACGGCGGCGCGGATCGCGTCTATGTCGTCCGGGCGGCGAAGGTGCAGGTTCTCGAAGTTGAGGAACAGGGTGTTGCGTGCCGGGTCGTAGGTGATCCTGTCCTCGAGGTCGAGGTCGAGCAGCAGCGCCTTCAGGCCCATCGGCTCGGAATGGAAGATCCGCGGATCCATGACCTTTGGATCTTCGACCAAGGGCGCAAAGCCCATCTGCGCCAGGATGTCGCGGTCGAGATCGACGCCTGGCGCGATTTCGACCAGGCGCAGGCCCTCGCGCTCGAGGGCGAAGACGCAGCGCTCGGTGACGTAGAGCACCGGGCGCTTGAGATCGGCGGCCAAGGGACCGCTGAAGGTGACCTGCTCCACCCTTTCGATGAACTTCCGCGATCTGCCCTCCTGCTCGATTCCGAGACGCCCCTCCTCCAGAGCGACCTTAAGGCCGCCGGCGGTGAAGGTGCCGGCGAAGACCAGGCGTCGCGCGTTCTGGCTGATGTTGATAAAGCCGCCGGCGCCCGCCAGCTTGGACCCGAAACGGCTGACGTTGACGTTACCCTCCCGGTCGCATTCGGCCATCCCGAGACAGGCGAGATCGAGGCCGCCGCCGTCGTAGAAGTCGAACTGCTGGTTCTGGTGAACCACGGCTTCGGTGTTGACCGCCGCCCCGAAGTCGAGGCCTTTCGCCGGAACCCCGCCGATCACACCCGGTTCGGCGGTCAGGGTGATGTAGTCGAGCAGCTTCTCCTCGGCGGCCACGGCGGCGACACCCTCCGGCATGCCGATGCCCAGGTTGATCACACCGTTCGGCGGCAGTTCGAAGGCGACCCGGCGGGCGATCACCTTGCGCAGGTCGAGCGGCAGCGGCTCCAGGCTCTCCAAGGGAACCGAGATCTCCGCCGAGAAGGACGGCGAATAGTCAGTCGCATAGGTCTGGCGATGGTTCTCGGGTCGGGACAGCACGATGCAGTCGACCAGGGCGCCGGGCACCACCACCTGCCGCGGGTTGAGCGAGCCTTGCCTGGCGATCCGTTCGACCTGCGCGATGACGATCCCGTTGCTGTTCCTTGCCGCCATCGCCATGGCCAGGTTGTCCAGCACCAAGGCTTCGCGCTCCATGGTGATGTTCCCGGAGGGATCCGCGGTGGTGCCGCGCAGCAAGGCGATGTTGATGGGAAAGGCCTTGTAGAACAGCGCCTCCTGGCCGGCGAGCTCGATGAGCTCGACGATGTCCTCGGTCGTCACGTCGTTGATCTTGCCGCCGTCGATACGCGGGTCGACGAAGGTCTTCAGGCCGACGCGCGAGACGCTGCCCGGCTTGCCGGCGGCGATGTCGCGGAACAGGTGGGAAATGCAGCCCTGAGGGAGGTTGTAGGCTTCGATCCGGCCTTCCAGCGCGAGACGGCCGATCTTGGGTATCAGGCCCCAATGGCCGCCGATCACCCGCTTCAAAAGGCCGTCGTGGCCCAAGCGGTTGAGACCACGCTCGCCACCATCGCCCTGGCCCGCCGCGAAGACCAGGGTCAGGTCCCGGGGATGACCGTTGTCCAGGAACCGCGCCTCAAGGCCGCACAGCAATTCATCCGGTGTGCCGATCCCAACGAAGCCCGAGGTGCAGACCGTATCGCCGTCCCGGATCACCGCGATGGCGTCGTCGAGTGAGACCAGTTTGTTTCTCATCGTGGACAATCCCCCTACCTCGTCCGTTCGGCTGCCGCGAGGTTAGGATTCCCTCTTCTTTCCGAGGACGTGATGCCCCAGGTTGTCGAGTGCGGCCTGGTAGAGCTGCTGAAAAACCCTGACCGTCTGGAACTCGCTGAGAGCCTCCGATTCGAAGGAGCCGGTCCATTCGACCGTCGCCGTCCCGTCGCCGTTGTCCTTGACCCTGACCTCGACGGTCCCTTCTGAGATCGGCAAGGGGCTTTCGACGATCGAGTAGCTGTAGGTCCGCTCGCCGTCGTTCCGCCTGTCGAGGCGTTCGACGAAGGTGCCGGCACCCTCGAGCTCGACCCTGCGGGTGCTGCCCTCGCCGTCGCCGTCGGAATCCAGCGAGAGCACCAGGGGGTTCCAGCGGCCGAGAGCCGAGAAATCCCGAATGGCCCGCCACAGCACATCCGGCGCGGCGGCGACATCGGATTTCAGCACCACCTTCGGCACCTCTTCATCCTCTTCGGCCTCGTCCCGGCTGGCGGCCGGTCACTTCACGTCCTCGGGGATCGGCACCAGCAGGACGGGCCGGTCCGCACGGGAGACGACTTTCTGCGCGACCGAGCCCAGCAGGGCGCGCTGCAGACCGCCGCGGCCGTGCGTACCCATGACGATGAGGTCGACCCCGAGGTCCCGGGCCTGCTCGGAGATCACCTCGGCCGGGTGACCGTCGACAATCCGAATGTCGGTGACGAGCTCATCCTCCTCCGCCTGCGGACCGAGTTCGGCTTGGCAAAAGCTGTGGATCCGCGTCGTGATCTCCTCGCGGACCTTCGCGAGGCCCTGCGATTGCAATTGCTGCAGCTCTTCCTTCGGCAGCATGTTGCGCACCAGGGTTTGCGCCGTCGGCCCCATGGGTTCCATGGCGTGCAGGAAGGTGATGCTGGCGCCATGCTGTCGGGCCAGGGCGACCGCGAAGGCGAAGACTCGGGCGGCGCTGTCGCCGAGGTCGCTCGAGTAGAGGATCTTGCGGATCGTCGGCAGCATGATCGTGGCCTCCCTAGTTCGAACCGTAGGCGACGCTGGGCAACCAGGTGACCAGATCCTGCCAGACGAAGACCAGGACCAGGCCGCTGAGCTGCAGCAGGATGAAGGGAATGACGCCCTTGTAGATGTGGGCGACGGTCACGCCGGCCGGCGCCACGCCCTTGAGATAGAACAGGGCGAAGCCGACGGGAGGGGTCAGGAAGGAGGTCTGCAGGCAGACCGCGAAGAGCACCGTGAACCAGACGAGGTCGAAGCCGAGGTTGGCGATCACCGGGCCGACCAGTGGCAGCACGATCAGCGTGATCTCGATCCAATCCAGGAAGAAGCCCAGAATGAAGGTGAAGACCAGGACCGCGATCACGATGCCGGTGGGTCCCAGGGGCAGACCGTTCAAGGCCGTTTCGATCAATTCGTCGCCGCCGAGGCCGCGGAACACCAGCGAGAAGGCCGTGGCGCCCAGGAAGATCGCGAAGATGAAGGCCGTCGTCTTGGTGGTCTGTTCGCAGACCTCGCGAAACACCTCCAGGTTCAGCTTCTTGTTGGCCCAGGCCAGGAGCAGGGCACCGAAAGCGCCCACGCCGGAGGCTTCGGTCGGCGTGGCGAGACCCATGAAGATGGTACCGAGAACGGCCAGGATCAGCGCGGCGGGCGGCAGGACCGCCCAAAGGACCCCGAGGATCGCCTTGCCCGAGATCGGCTCGACGTTCTCAGGCGCCGGCGCGACATCGGGTGCCAGCCGGGCGTAGACCAGCATGTAGGTGATGTAGATCGCGCCGAGCAGGACGCCCGGAATCAGCGCGCCCAGGAAGAGGTCGCCCACAGACATCGCGAGCCGATCCGCCATTAGTACCAGCATGATGCTCGGCGGGATCAGGATCCCGAGGGTGCCGACGGAGCAGACCGTCCCCGCGGCGAAGCTCGGCCGATAGCGGTTCTCCAGCATCACCGGCAGGCCGAGAAGGGCGAGCAGGACGACCGAGGCGCCGATGATTCCGGTGGACGCGGCCAGCAGGATTCCGATCAGGGCCACGGTCACTGCCATGCCGCCGCGCACGCGCCCGAATAGCTTGACGAAGTTGTTCATCAGCTGTGCGGCGATGCCCGAGCGGTCCAGCATCAGGCCCATGAAGATGAACATCGGCAGGGCGACAAGGACCCAGTTCTTCATGACGTCCCAGATCCGGTCGACGACCGCCGAGGTGTAGGCCCAGTCGATGGTGTAGAAGGAGTCGGCCATCAGGTCGGTGTATTCGCTGGCGATCCAGCCGACCAGGGTGAAGATCACGGCCAGGCCGCCCAGGACCCAGGCCACCGGGAATCCGGTGAACAGCAATCCGATGAAGCTGACGAACATCAGCACGCAGAGGATTTCGTTGAACTCCATCGCGCTCAATCTCCCTCTGTCTTGGTTTGGGCCGCGACCGGCGCCGGCGCCCCGAAGAGGTACGCGGTGACGCGGGTCAGGCGCGAGACCGTCGCAACCAGCAGCAGGACGAAGCCGATCAGGAGAACCGACTTGATGGCCCAGCGCGCCGGCAGGCCGCCCGGCGACTCGGAGACCTCGTTGATCGAGATCGAATAGGTGACGAAGGGCAGGGTGAACCAGATGACCAGGATCACGAAGGGCAGCAGGAAGATCAGGATTCCGAAGAGCTCGACCCAGGCCTTCGTGCCCAGGCCGAACTTCTCGTAGACGACGTCGACCCGGACGTGATCGTCGGACTCGAGGCAGTAGGCGAGGCCCAGAAGGAACCCGAAGGCGTAGATGTGCCACTGGATCTCTTCGAACTCGATGCGCCCCTCGCCCAGCACGTAGCGCATCGTGACGTTGAGGACGATGATCGCGACCAGAGCCAGCCAGATCCAGGAGATCAGGGATCCGAGCCGCCGAACGAAGCGGTCCAGGACGCTCGAGAGGGCCGTGTGCGGCAGCTCGGCGTGGTGGATGAGCTCGTGAAGTCGATCATGATCCCCGCCCGGGCTGTCCGGGGCTACTCCAGGTGTTTGAGCGTTTCCGTCCGTCATGATCGTTTGCTTCCCCTCCTAGCCATGCCAAAGAGCTGCCGCACCGGGCCGCGCCGTCAGAAGCTCCGCGGCAGATACGCGAGGCTCTTCCAGACCTTGTAGTTCGACGAGAAGGCCTCCTGGGATTCGTAGACCTTCTTGAAAAGCGGGTCCTTTCCAGCCTCTTCCTCCATGACCTCCTTGGCGATGCGCTGCAGCTCGCGCAGGATGTCCTCGGGGAAACTCCCGGCCGTGACGCCCTTGTCTTGAAAGGCCTTGATCACCTCGCCCTGGATCGCCTCGCCGCGCGACAGGTTGCGCATCACGCCGGCGGTGCAGGCCATGTCGATCAGCGCCTTGGTGCTGTCTTCGAGGCCGTCCCAGACGCCCTTGTTCACGACCAGGTGAAAGGCCGTGTAGGTCTGGTGCCAACCGGGAAAGTAGTTGTATTTGACGACCTTGTTGAAACCGAGCTTCTGATCGATGGCCGGCATGGAGAACTCGGACGCGTCGATCGCACCCTTCTCCAGGGCCTGGAAGATCTCGCCGCCCGGCAGCAGGGTGACCGAGGCACCGACCTTCTCCATGACCTTGCCGCCAAGGCCGGCAAAGCGGATCTTGAGCCCTTTGAGGTCGTCGAGAGAGGTGATCTCGTTGCGGAACCAGCCGGCCGTCTCCGGCCCGATGATGCCGCAGAGCACGGGATGCACGCCGTGTCCGGCGTAGACCTCCTCGCCGAGCGCCTTGCCGCCGCCCTCGTACCACCAGGCGGTGAACTCCCAAGGCTCCATGCCGAAGGGACGGGCGGCGAAGAGCGGCGAGGACGGAATCTTGCCCTGGTCGTAGCCGATCCAGGTGTATCCGGCCTGGATCTTCTTGTCCTTGACCGCGTCCGTGATGCTGAAGGGCGGCACCAGCTTGCCGGGCTCGAAGATCTTGAACTGGATCGCCCCGCCCGACGCCGATTTCAGGGCGTCGGCAACGTAGACGATGTTGTCGCCGAGGGCCGGCAGGTTGGTGCCGAAGGCGACGGGGACCTTCCAGCGGACCTTGTCCGCGGCTAGGGCCGCCGTGCCGGCGGCAACCGAGGTGAGGGTCGCCACCAGCCCCAGGGCTGCCAACGAACGCAGAGCTTGGGCCGCCTGGCCAAGTCTTGATGGAGTCATCTTCCGGGTTCCTTTCTTGTCCCAAGGAAAGCGGCCGCCAGGGCACAGCCGCTCGCCACGCGAGGGCCCGGCGGCTTCGGCTGAAGAAGTGACGGCGGAGGCGCGGGAAAGGCGCAGGGCCGCGCGATCGACGGACGCGGGATCCGGCGTGCGATCGAGCTTGCGGGCTGCCTTGAGCGACAGCATGGATGCCTCCCATCCCGCTCAGCGGGTCAACGGCTCGCTCGTTCGCGGTGCGGCGAGCCCTTGGTCGACGCATGAGCAACTTTCGTGCCAAGCGTGAAAGGCACCTCTAAAACGCTGGATTACAGCGGGAATCTGCGCCGGCGCCCGGCAGACGACGCGGCGGGGAGACTGTTCGGATTTTCGGACGGTCTAGAACGGCAGAGCGGCTAAGCCGTTGTCACTGAACAAAGACTCTCCGCTGTCCGGAAATCAGTCACCTAGTGACCGAGAATCGGACAGTCCCAGCTCCTGGATCTTCTCATACAAGGTAGACCTGGAAATGCCCAAGAGCCGGGCGGCGGGCGCCTTCTTGCCCTTCGTGCGCCTCAGGGCGTCGAGAATCGCTTCGCGCTCCAGGTTAGCGACCCGGTGCGCCAGGGTCGCTTCCGTCGAGCCGGCGCCTTCGTCGCCCCGCTTTCGGGGTTCGCGCGCCGCCGGCAGCAGCTGCTCGAAGACCTGCCCCGAGAGCACGTCATCGTCGCTCTCCAGACAGGCCCGCTGAAGGACGCTTCGCAACTCGCGCACGTTGCCCGGCCAAGCGTGCCGTTGCATCACCAGGATCGCGCTGCTGTCGAGCTCCCGAACCCGCGTGTTGTTCGCGACCGCGATGAGCTCGAGCAGGGCTTCCGCCAGGGGCCGCAGGTCGACCAGTCGGTCCTTGACCGGCGGGATGCGGATCGGCAGCACGTTCAGCCGGTAGTAGAGGTCCTTCCGGAAGTCCCCCGTGTCGACTCTGGTGGCGAGATCCCGCGAGGTCGCGGCGATCAGGCGCACGTCGACCCGCCTGACCTCGTTCGACCCGACGGGCTCGATCACCTGGTCTTCGAGCACGCGCAGCAGCTTTGCCTGAAGGTGCAGGGGCATGTCGCCGATTTCGTCCATGAACAAGGTGCCGCCGTGCGCCAGTTCGAACTTGCCGATGCGCGCCCGGCGATCGGCGCCGGTGAAGGCACCCGGCGCGACTCCGAAGAACTCCGCTTCCAGGAGCCCTTCGGGAATCGCGGCCATGTTCACGGCAACGAAGGGGCGCTGTGCCCGGTCGGAGGCGGCGTGAATGGACTGCGCCAGCAGCTCCTTGCCGGTGCCGGTCTCGCCCAGGAGCAGGACGGGGCTGGTCAGCTGGGCCAGCTTGCGCGCCTTGCGGCGAATCTCGACCATGTCCTGGCTGACCCCGACGACGTTGGCGATGCTGTAACGGGTCCGCCGCGCCGCCGCGAGCTGCGCTTCGATCGAGGTCAGCCTTGTGTGCAGCTTCTCGAACTTGGAGATGAGCGGCTCCAGATAGTCGAGGTTGTCGTAAAGCACGAAACCGACCGCGCCGATCACCGCGCCCCTGGCGTCGTGCAGGGGCAGCCGGCTGACCACGAAGTGCCGATCCCCGAAGCGCATGATGTCGATCGGAATCGGCTTTCCGGTCTCGACGACCTCGCGCATCAAGCTCTCGGGTATGACCGTCTCGATCTCCCGGCCGAGGACGTCGTCGCCTTCGCCGACGCCCAGCAAGCTTCGATACTTCTCGTTGATCCAGACGATGCGGGCGTTGCGATCGACGGAGACCGCCCCGTCACACATGGTCTCGAAGACCTCGAAGAGGCTCTCGACGGCGCGCGCATGTATGCGCGAACTGGGCGCCGCCGTCGCGCTCTCGCCTTCGGCGAGATCTGAGCT
>JAAUXY010018805.1_pt1 | contig 16277 bp, 13 predicted proteins | sample 7278121 | NCBI WGS metagenome assembly JAAUXY01 (sample SAMN14350117, study PRJNA611818) | marine sediment metagenome | isolation source: surface marine sediment (1.8m) | place: French Polynesia: Moorea | collected 2018-08 | reverse complement strand
CGTCGAGGGTGTCTTCCATCTGCAGGGTGTCGCCGACCGGATGGCCGGTGACGAAAGTGCCCCGGCCGGCCTCGCGACGAACCAGGTTTTCGTCTTCCAGCGTCTTGAGCGCCTGGCGGACGGTGATTCGGCTGACTCCATAGTCGGCCACCAACTCGGCCTCGGTCGGTAGCTGATCGCCGATCGCGTAGGCCCCGGACAGGATCTGCTCACGCAGGATGGTGCCCAGCTGGTAATACAGCGGCACCTCGGTGCTGGCGAAACGCGGAGCGGTGTCGCGCTTCGGCTTGCGTTCCCCCCGCTTCTTTCCCGTGCCCGGGCGTGGGCTGTCACCCCGCGCCGACTTGCGCTCACTGATGGTAGGCATCATTCATCCCCGACTGGCTGTTATGCCGACGCGACCCAATCTTCTAGACCATAAACACGAACCGCGTTTCGCCACAGCAGCTTCTCGCGCACCGCATCAGAAAACTCGAGATCGCCGATCTCGCGCATCGCGCGCTCGAATCCGATCACCGGCCAGTCGGTGCCGAACAGGACTTTGTCCTGACCGCGTCGCGAGCCAATGAAGCGCACGAACGACGGATCCCAGTACTTCGGCGCATGGGCGTCACAGCCGACGTAGACATTGGGATGCTTCCAGGCCACCGAGATCATCTCTTCGGTCCAGGGATAGCCGATGTGAATGCCGATGATGGTGAGCTCCGGGAAGTCGATGGCGAGACGATCGAGCAGCATCGGATGGGCGACGGTGGGCAGGAACTGCTGGGCCGAGTGACCGACCTGGATCTGGATCGGCACTCCGAGCTCCGCGCACTTGGCGTAAAACGGATAGTAGATCCTATCGTCCGGCGCCTTGCCGAACCAGTGCGGATAGAGATGCGCGCCGACAAAACCGTGCTCCTTGACCGCGTTCTCGAGATGAGCCACCCAGGGCACGATCCGCGACGGGTTGATGCCGACAATGCCCTTGAATCGATCGGGGTGCTGGCGGATCACCTCGGCGATCCGCGCCACCGGCTTCTCGAAATGAATGTCCGAGCCCTCCCAGCCGCCGGTGGTGGCAATCATCAGCCCCTTGTCGATGCCGGCGACATCCATCAGCCGCAGCTGCTCCTCGAGCTCGACTCCGCCGTGAGTCGTGCCGAGGATCTTCACCTTCTTCCAGAAAGCGTCGAGCTTCGGGGTGTAGTGCTCCGTCAGATCCGGCGTCCACAAATTGACCACAATGTCGAGTGCGTTCACTTGAATCCCCTCATCTTGCTTTACTCCCGATCAGACGTGAGCCCAACGACCCCATCCAGCGCAGAGGGAGAGGTGGGCCTCCCGATGCTAGCTGGATGCGGATCAGGGTAGCGAGGGTCTCGAAGCCGAGCTGGCCCACAGCGCCCCAGGACTTCCTCAAAGCCGGCGGTAGCCAACGCGAGCCTAGCAGCCCGTGGCAAAAGTCGAGCCGCGCTGCGAGCGGCCCTTTTCCGTCATCTCTGCGTTGCGAAATCCGCGAAATACTCCAGTATGCCTGTGGTTTCGCGCCTTGATCTGACGAAAAATTGCTCGCTCTCGCACGCGGCTGACTTTCACCACGGACTGCTAGGGAAGCTGGCAGCGGGAGGCCCACCTCGGCCCAACGGCTATGCCATCGCGTTCCACAACGTAAGAGTGAGCCGCTCACGATCATGTCTGATCCCCGCTGGTGGCAAACTCCTCCCGCAGAATCCGGCGCAACGGCTTGCCCGTAGGATTGCGAGGGATCTCGGTGGTGAAACGGATCGACTTGGGCCGCTTATAGCCCGCCAGGTGCGGGCGACAGAAATCGATCAGGGCGGCTTCCTCGAGCTCCGCGCCCGGCCGCGGCACCACGAAAGCGGTCACCGCCTCGCCCCATTTCGCGTCCGGCAGACCGACGACGACGCAATCAGCGACGCCCGGATGCTTCGCCAGCGTCCGCTCGATCTCGCTCGGATAGACGTTGAGCGCGCCGGTGACGATCATGTCGTGCTTGCGATCGACCAGGTAAAAGTACCCCGCCTCGTCGCGGCGGGCGACGTCACCGGTCTTGAGCCAGCCGTCCCGGATCGTGCGGGCGGTCACCTCGGGGCGATTCCAGTACCCCAGCATGTTGCAGTCGCAGGCGACCGCGATATCGCCGATCTCGCCGACCTCGATCTCCCGCCAGTCGTCGTCCAGAATCCTGACCCCGACGCCCACCTGTGGGCGACCGCAGGAGCGCAAGAGATAAGCCGCCTCCGGGTCGTCGAGTGCCCGCCGGTGGTCCTCGGGCTCGAGCACGGTGCCGGCCAGGCCGGTCTCGGAGGTGGCGAAGGTCTGGCGAAAGGAACAGGAAAGGGCTTTCGACGCCCGGCGCAAAACCGGCTCGGGCATCGGCGCCCCGCCGTAGAGCAAGAGCTCGAGATGACTCAGGTCGTAGCCCTCGAAATCCGGGTGCTCGAGCAGCATGCGCACCGTGGTTGGCACCATGTTGGTATAAGTGATGCGCTCGCCCGAGAGCACCTCGAGGGCCCGATCGAGCTGAAACTGCAAGAGGTGACACGCGCTGCCCACCGACATCGCACAGGCGATGCCGGCAAAGCCGGCCGCCGAGTACAAAGGCGACGGCAACATCACCCGATGATGATGCGCGCTGCGGATCGCCAGCACATGGATGAGAGTTCCGATCAGCGCCTGGCGATGACCGTAGATCACGCCCTTGGGAAAGCCGGTCGTGCCGCTGGTATAGACCAGAGCCAGGTAATCGTCGGCGGCGACCGGCCGGTCGAGTGCAGGCTCGCTCTCCTCGCCTTCTGAAAGAAGCGTGGAATAGGACGGGATCTCGCCCTGCCCCTCCCCCAGACCGGCGATGAAGCGCACGCTCGGCACCCGGCCGGCGGCGTCCCGCGCCACCTCCAGGTGCTCGGGGCCGACAAGCAGGGCCACCGCCTCGCAGTCGCCGAGAATGCGCGCGACTTCGCCGGCGGTCAATCGGTAATTGATCGGCACCGTCACCGCGCCCAGGCGTGCCAGCGCGAACATCGACTCGACGAAAGCCAGACGATTGTGCGACAGGATCGCCACCCGCTCACCGCGCTTCAAGCCCCGGCGCACCAGCGCGTGAGCCAGGCGGTTGGTCCGTGCCTCGGCCTGGCGCCAGGTGAGTCGCTCCTCCCCCATCACCAGCCCTTCGGCACCGCCGGCGAGGCGGGCGTTGCGGGTCAGGAGGTCGCCGAAGTGGCGCAAGTCTCCAAGCATCTTTTGAGCTTCGCTAATTTCCTGAGTTGATGGTGACGGCTCGAGGTCGGCCGAAAGATTGTACTATACTTAGTACAAAGTCAAATCCGCCGAATCGCAAGGACCCCATCATGTCATCAGACCCGACCTCTTCCCCACCCCGTCCCCTCGACGGTATTCGCGTCCTCGAGCTCGGCCAGCTGATGGCCGGACCGTACGCCGGCACTCTCCTCGGCTACTACGGCGCCGAGGTGATCAAGGTCGAGCCGCCGGGTGCCGGTGATGCGGTGCGTCAATGGCGGGTCATGGACGAGGGCACGTCCCTGTGGTGGCGCACCCTGGGGCGCAACAAGAAATGCATCACCATCAACTTACGCCAAGAGAAAGGGCGCGAGTTGGTGCGCCGTCTCGCCGCGCGCTGCGACGTGCTGCTCGAGAACTTTCGCCCCGGAACCGTCGAACGCTGGGGGCTCGGCCCCGACGATCTCAAGGCCGACCACCCGGAACTGATCTTTGCGCGGGTCTCCGGCTACGGTCAGACCGGCCCCTACGCTTCCCGGCCGGGGTACGCCTCGGTGTGCGAGGGCGTCGGCGGCATGCGCTACGTCAATGGCCTGCCCGGCGAGCGGCCGATGCGCCCCAACCTGAGCCTCGGTGACTCTCTCTGCGGCCTGCATACCGCTTTCGGCATCCTGCTGGCTCTGATCGAGCGCGGCAAGAGCGGTCGAGGCCAGATGATCGACTCGACAATCACCGAGTCGGTGCTCAACATGATGGAAGCGGTGGTCCCCGAGTACGATCGCTGCGGCGAGATCCGCGAGCCCTCGGGCTCGACCATCACCGGCGTGGTGCCGACCAACACCTACCTGTGCAAAGACGGCAAGCACGTGATCATCGGCGGCAACGGCGACTCGATCTTCAAGCGCTTGATGAACGCCGCCGGGCGCCCGGACATGGCCGAAGACCCGCGATTGGCGAGCAATGAGGGGCGGGTCACCCATCAAGAAGAGGTCGACGGCGCGATCGGCGACTGGACGGCGACTCTGACCATGGCCGAAGTGCTGTCGACCCTCGACGACGTGCGGGTGCCGGCGGGGCCGATCAACAGCGTCGTCGAGATCGTTAACGACCCGCACTTTCAAGCCCGCGGAACGTTCGAAGAAGTCGAGGTCGGCGGCCGGCCGCTCAAGCTGCCGGCCATCGCTCCCAAACTCTCGCAAACCCCGGGGCGCACCGACTGGGCCGGGCCCGAGCTCGGCGCCCACAACCAGGAGATCTTCGGTGATTTTCTCGGGCTGTCGGTCGAGGAAATCGAGACCTTGCGTCAAGAAGAGGTGATCTGATCAGGCAGGTGCGTCGTCCCACAGACCGATCGAGATTCGCAGCACGCCGTGCTCCTCCTCGACATACAGCAGCAAGGCATAGATGAAGATCGCAACACCGCTCAACTCAAAAATCTCCTCGAACGTCGAGACCACGGCATAGGTCAGAGTGTCGGCGCCGTGAAGCTCGTCGTGCCGCGCCGACACCGCCTCGAGACCGATCGCACCCAGGACGTAGAGCAAGCCGGCCGAGACCATCAAGACTCGAACCTTCACCGGAAGTTGCAGCAGAAACCTCAGGCTGATCAAGAACAGGCCGAGAGACAGGAAGAAGTAAGGAATCACCCAGCTGTAATAGAGATAGCCGGAGGTGTCGAAACGGGTATCAAAGATGTTGCCGACCAACTCGTGCAGCGAGATCGTCTCGTCGACGCCGATCACGAAGAAAACCATGGCGAGAAAGATCCAATATCGGCGATGCATAGAATCGACGCCGTCGAATCGCGAAATCGTCATCATCACAACCGCCGCGAACAACATCGCGAGCGACGCGAAGAGGGTGGGCAGATTGGCCTCGTCATCGAGGTCGAACATCGGCCCGAGTCCGTAGAGGTAATCGTCACCCGTTTTGAAGACCAGGCTCTGGCCACACAGATGAGCGACGATCAGGCCGCAGATCGCCAGCACCAGAAAGCGGCCGACGCCTCGGCTTGTCAGTTCAATTTTCATTCTTCGGAAGTTACGCAAGAAATATAACGATGCGCATAACAAGACATAACAAGATCGGAGCAAAGCCAAGAGTGCTCGTGGAGCGATGACTGAGACCGCGGGTCACAACGACATCGACCAGATCCTCGCCGAATATCGGCGCAAAGGTCTGGCCGCCGAGCTCGGCTTCGGCCGCGAGCCGGCGGTGCTGGTGGTCGACTTCATCATCGGCTTCACTGACCGCGGCTCACCTCTGGCCGCCGATCTCGAGAGCGAGGCCGAGGCCACTTCTCGGTTGCTCGACGCCGCGCGCGCCCAGCGCGTGCCGATCTTCTTCACCACCACCTCCTACGGCCCGGATTGCCGAGACGCCGGCCACTTCTTGCGCAAGGTGCCGTCGCTCGCGATCCTGCAGCAGGGCTCGCGCTGGGTCGAAATCGATCCCCGTTTCGGCCGCCGGCCGGAGGAGACGATCATCGACAAGAAGTACGCCAGCGCATTCTTCGGCACCGCCCTGGCCTCGACCCTGCGGGCCCTCGAGGTCGACACCGTACTGATTTGCGGCTGCACCACCTCGGGCTGCATTCGGGCGTCGGTGGTCGACGCCCTTCAGCACGGCTTTCGGCCGATCGTGCCGAGGCAGTGCGTCGGCGATCGCGCGCCTGAGCCCCACCGCGCCAATCTGCTCGACATCCACGGCAAGTACGGTGACGTGGTCGAGCTCGAGGAGGTGTTGACCTATCTGGATAACCTCGACCGGGAGAGTTGACTTGACAAGTCTCAAGAAGCTTCGAATCGTCGAAGTCGGTCCGCGAGACGGCTTCCAGATGGAGGGCCGTTTCATTCCCACCGAGCTCAAGGTGGAGACCATCGACCGCCTGGCCGACGCCGGCCTGCGCGACATCGAGGCGGTATCCTTCGTCCACCCCCGGGTCATTCCGCAGATGGCCGACGCGGCGGAGGTCATGGCGGGCATCACGCGCCGGCCCGGGGTGCGTTACCTGGCCCTGGTTCCCAACCTCAAGGGAGCCGAGCGAGCGCTCGATTCCGGTGTCGACGGCCTGCGCCTGGTGGTCTGCGTCACCGAGACCTACAACCGCAACAACGTCGGCCTGTCCGTCGACCAGTCGATCGAGCTCTTCTCGAGCATCGTGCGTCTTGCCGAGCCCGCCGGGGTACCGGTCTCGGCCGTCCTGGCGGTGGCCTTCGGCTGCCCCTTCGAGGGCGAAGTCCCGGAAGACCGGGTGCTTGAGCTCGCCGAGGAGTTCCTGAACCGCGGCAGCGCCGAGCTAGGCATCGCCGACTCCGCCGGCCTCGCCCATCCGCTGCAGGTTCGCCGGCTGCTCGGCCGATTGGGCGCGGCTCATCCCGACGTACGCAAGTGGCTCCACCTCCACGATACCCGCGGTTTCGGCATCGCCAACGCGGTGGCGGCGATGGAAGCCGGCATCGACTCCTTCGACACCTCCTTAGGCGGCCTCGGCGGCTGCCCGATCATGAAAGGCGCCTCGGGCAACATCGCCACCGAAGAGATGGTCTACCTCTGCCGCGAGATGGGGATCGAGACCGGCGTCGACCTGGACGGCGTTCGCGACGCCTCGCGGACGATGTCCGCGTTCCTGGAGCGCGAGCTGCCGAGCCGGGTGCTGGCGGCGGGGACCCGGGAAGAGCTGGTGGCGCGCAACAGCAATTAGCGGTCCACCGTCGAGAGCGCCTGGTAGAATTGCCGGCATGAGCCGACCCGGATCGAGAACCGCCCAGTATCTCGTTTGGCTCGGGAGCGCTGTGCTCCTCGCGACCGCCGCGTTTCATGCGACAGGTTGGTCGGACGTCGCGGCAGCCGCTGACGAAGCGGCGCTGAGCCCGTTCATGAGCGCCGCCGTCAAAGCGCTCTGGATCTACGCCTCTTACCACTGGCTCTTCGTCGCCGTGCTCGCCGCGATCGCCGTCGCCCATGCCTCGCGGTTGGCGCGCATCATCCTTGCCATGTCAGCCCTACTGCTTGCAGTGGACACCGTGCTGCTCCTGATCGCGGTCGGGCCGTTCATCGCCGAGGCAATGCTGGCCGCGACGATCGCTGCCTACTCGATGGGCGCTTACCTCATGAGCCCGGAGAGCTGAGAACATCCCAGCTTAAAAAGAGCGGTTTACGTGTGGCGCCTGGTTTTCTGCAGAGAGATGAGTCCCGTCGTCTACAAGTTCAGAGTGCCAGATGAATCGAGGCCGATCGGCGGCGAACCTCCCCCATGGGGTCCGTTCTTCGAACTGGTTGATTTTAAACCTGGCGCCCTATCCTTAGAACAGGTCGTGGGCCGACCTGTGGATGAGATGTGCACGCACGTTGGGACGTATGGGATGGGCGGACCTGGCTTTTTCGGTTTGCGGTTGGCCGATAAATGGTTGGTCATCTCGATCTGGGGAGCATCTTCGTGGATCCAGATCAATGGCCGCATAGTTCAGGACATTTTCTGGAACAAAACTGGGATGCCTCGACCTTGGATCTCTGATGAAGGCGACGAACTGAGCAATCGTCTTGTGGGCCAGACCATTTCGGCCATCGATGTACGCAGGTATTCACTGATGATCACCATTGGTGATCTCTGCCTCGCCGTGACTGAGCAGCCTGACGGACGACCGATCTTCGCAGGCAATGGTAAACCACGAAAGCTCAGCAAGGGCGATGACCTGCGGAGAGCGGTCTTCATTGCCCCGACGGCTGAAATCTGGGTATGAACGGAAGCGGATCGGAAACACATCTTGGAACTCCAGAAGCTACTCGAGAAGTGCGATAACCCGATTCCGGGCCATGGTCCCCCGGCATCGCTCAAAACTCGGCTAGGCCATATGGTCTCAGCCATGAAGGAGTCGGACGACCAGGACTGGCACGGCACTGGCAGCTATCTGCAGGAATTTGAGGCTGAGCTGGCGGCTATGTTCGGCAAAGAAGCCGCCGTCTTCATGCCGTCAGGCACCATGGCACAGCAGATCGCTGTGCGGATCTGGTGTGAGCGTGGCCACGACTTTACGATCGCGATGCACCCCTCCGCGCATCTGGAATTTGCCGAGCAGCTTGGCTACCAGTTCCTGCACGGGATCAAACGTCTACAGTTCGGCGTACCAGAAGACTTGAGCCATCGGCCGTTGGAGGTGTCGGACTTCCAAGCGCTCGGGAAACGGCCCGGTGCAGCTCTCATTGAGTTGCCCTACCGATCACTCGGCGGGGTGTTGCCGAGTTGGCAGTCTGTATCCGCCATCGGCGACTGGGCTCGAAGCGGGGGTGTGCCTATACACCTCGACGGTGCGCGAATCTGGCAGTGCGCGGATTCCTATCAGAAGTCCTATGCTGAGATCGGAGAGATGTTCGACAGCGTGTACGGGTCTTTCTACAAAGATCTCGGCGGCTTTTGTGGCGCCGCACTGATGGGCGACGTAAGCTTCATCGATGAGGCTCGACTCTGGCAACGCCGCTACGGAGGCAATCTGTACACCCAAGCGCCATTCGTCATTTCAGCGCGACAACGTCTGCAGGAGGTGCTGCCAAAACTGCCGGCCTGGAACGTCAGGGCGCGCGAGCTCGCTGAAATTCTCAATCGCCACCCTCGGATTCGAGTGAGCCCCTACCCTCCCGATGTCAACTTCTTCGCCGTCTACCTGGAAGGGGACGACAAGACGTTGTTGGAAGCACACCACTCCCTTGCCGACCAGCTCGGCACGTTTCTTTTTACCCATCTGTTGCCCGATTCGGTGCCCGGATTCTGCCGCACAGAGGTGCACTGCTGGGCGAATGCCGCAGCAGCCGACCTGGATCGAGTCGAGAACTTCGTTGAACTCCTGCTGGGAGCTAGTTTACGAGGAGCCTAAATCTTGAAAAGAACGTACAACCCGAACCGAGCACCTGGAAAATGGTGGAGTACACTGGACGACGGGGAGCGTCACAGGTTGGTCAGGCGATTCCATCGCAAGAAGAGAATCGAGCTTCCCAACGAGCGAGTCCACGCGGCCATGCATGTCATTGTCGAGAATCAAGCGTTGCTGGGTGATGAAACCCCGGTAGCGGCTGCGCTGAAAAGACTGCAATCCGAGGGACTGACACGACATGATGCAATTCATGCGGTGGCCACTGAGTTGTCGAGCTTGATTTTCGAGCTTCACTCAGGGGCAAGCATTCCCGAAGATGCTGTAACTTCCCGGTACTACGACGGAGTTCGAAATCTGACTAAAGCGAAGTGGCTCGCAAAGTATGGCGAGTAAGTGAATGGCGCTCAATCCGCTGCCTCAGCGTGCATACTGGCCAGAAGCAACTCGGCTGTAGAGACGATCTCGAAACCGCCTTCCCTCGAGATCTCCTCGGTGAAAGACGACTGATCGAAACAGCGGGCGAAGATCTTGGCGTCGGGAAACTTGCTGGAGAGCCAGAGCGCGGTGCGAATGTTGACGCCGTCGAAGCCGCAACCCAGGACGAAGACCGGCTGAGTGGCCGCGTCGCCGATCAGCTCCTGGACCTGCTGCCAGGTCCCGGGATGCCGCAGATCAGCCTCGACCACCTCATGGCGGTAGCCCTTGTCGAAACCGACCTGCTCGGCGAAGACCAGAGCCAGCTGGTCGGCGAGCACGTCTACCAGCACGACGGTCTGGAACAGGCCACCGGCGCGCTGCTGCAGCTCGTCGAGCACGGTCTGGCCGAAGCGGCCGAAGCCGGCCAGCACCACGGTATCGGGAATGTCCTCGGTGAGCAGGAAGTGAGGCATCAACCTGGCCTCGACCAGATAGCGGGCGGCGGTACGGTAGCTGTTGAACTTGCGCACGCCGTTCAAGATCCGCGTCTGTTCAATCACCCGCAGCAGACGGATATCCGAGACGTGGACCAGAATGTGGGGGGCGAGCTCCGGACGGATCCGGCAGATGCGTGAGGCGGCGTCGAGATTGGCGTAGTCGTCACCGGTCAGGAGCACCACGCTCCTCGCTCGCTTGAGCTTGAGCGCCGCCAGCACCGCCTCGCTCGAGATGTCGCCGTAGAGCACCTGGGTCCTGGGACGCTCGCTCATCACCTGCACCTGGGGATTTTCGGTCGAACGCTCGACCACCAGGACCGGCCGCCGCGGTTCGCTCTGGCGCAGGCGCTGCAAATAGAGAAAGGTCAGCCGTCCGCAGCCGCCGACGATGACGTGGCCGCGCAGCCAACGCCAGCGCCAGGCGTAGGGCCGGACCATCAACAGCACGCCCTCGAGCAGCGCCGTGGTGGTGATCAGCGGCGCGGCAAAGTAGGCGAACCACAGCAAGATCCGTCCCCATAGCGGGCCGTCTCGCGGGACGCCGAGATCGAGGCCGCCAAAGACGAAGAGACCGAGGGTGTAGTAGATCTTGGCCGGCAGCCCGAATTCCTGCACTCCCGGCCGCTCGGAGAACTCGACGCCGGACAACAAACCGACGATTCCCAGGGCGACGACCACGACCAGCACCAGGATCCGCCACCACCGCCAGCCCCGGCGCAGCGTTTCGATCGGTCGAGGTCCGGGCGGCATGACAAGGTTACGGTCTAAGGGGAGGAGCTATGCGATTCTACTCTCAAGTCCGATTCTGAGGTGGGCTGATAAAGTCTGGCCGACTCTCAATTCGAACGAAAGGGGACCTCTGATGCTGCAGAAACTCTCCAACAGCTGGGGGCTGATCAAAGCCAGCAGCCAGGTGCTGCGAGCCGACAAGGAGCTGATCGTCTTTCCGCTGATCTCGTCGATCGCCCTGATCCTGGTGACCGTCAGCTTCTTCCTGCCACTGGTGCTCTCGGGCACCGGTTTCGAGGTCTCGGAGAATACCGGGCCGGTGGGTTACATCCTGCTGTTCCTCTACTACCTGGTGCAGTATACGGTGATCTTCTTCTTCAACTCGGCGCTGGTCGGCGCGGCGATGATCCGCCTCGACGGCGGCAACCCCACCGTCGGCGACGGCTTGCGAATCGCCTTTTCGCGCCTCGGCTCGATCATCGCCTACGCCGCGATCGCCGCCACCGTCGGACTGCTGTTGCGCAGCGCTTCGGAGCGCTCAGGCAACCTGGGCAAGATGATCGTCGGCCTGATCGGCCTGGCCTGGAACCTGGCGACCTTCCTGGTGGTGCCGGTCCTGGTGACCCATAACGTCTCGCCGCTCGAGGCGATCAAGGAGTCGGCTCGAGTCTTGAAAAAGACCTGGGGCGAGCAAGTGGTCGGCAACGCCGGTATCGGTTTCGCTTTCTTCCTCGCCTACGTGGCGCTGGCGATTGTCGCGATACCCGTGGTCATCATGGCTTTCGGCACCGGCCAGGGCGCGGTGATCGCCGGAGTCATTGGCTGCGTGGTGCTCGCCTTCATCCTGCTGGCACTGGTCAACGCGTCGCTATCCGGCATCTACTCCGCCGCCCTCTACCGCTTCGCCACCACCGGAGAGGCGGGCGCCTTCGACAACAGCGTCCTGCGCAACGCCTTCGTCGCGAAGACGTAGGTCAGGGCAGGCCTCTTGGCGCAGCGCCGCCCGAAGGGGTCCGGGCGACGCGGCCCAATGCTCGCTTCTGAAAGCCAGAAACGCTGTCCGGCCGGTCGCGCGGGTGGGCTGCGCGCGGCGCTGCGTAACTCGCTCGGCCCTCGGCGAGGAGCTGTCAGCTAAAGCTCATCAGCGGCTGACGCCATAGCGCTTCGACAGAGCGCTCAGACATCCTCGCCCGTGCTCGCTCCACCCGCGCGACCTCTGAGGTGGAGAGATAGGTGTTCTGGATGCGATTCAGTCAAGCCGTGCGATCTGAACGCCCCATCCATCGGGGTCATGGGGCGGCGACGCGTTCCAGTCGCGATAGGCGTGGGAATCGTCGCTCTTGTAGTGCAGCACGTAGTCGCCGGGAGCCAGCTCGAGGGTGCCCTGGTAGAGCCGATTCTTGGATGCTCCACCGGCACCGTCGGTCATCGGATAGGTCATCTCCCAGATCACACGACCGGAGGAATCCTCGAGCCACGCGTAATCGTGCATCTCGCCGTGAGTCCCCTCGCCGAGGGCGTAGACCGAGACCTCGGTCGTGGCGTCGACGGTGAACTCCCGACGGCGGTGAGTATCGCTCTTGACCCGCGCGATCCTGGCGAGAACTCCCGGGTCTTCATCCTGGCGATATTCCGCCACCATCGAGGGCTCGAAATCCTCGCTACCGAAGAGGGTGATGCCCCAACGGTCCTGCTCGGTCGGCGGCGACGCGTTCCAATCGCGGTAGGCATGGGAGCCGTCGGTGACGTAGGAGACCAGGTAGCTCCCCGGCTCGAGTCGCACGACGGTGTCGGCCAGGCGATTCTTTCTCGATCCGCCGGCGGGCTCGGTTCGCCGATACTCCATCGCCCACACTTTGTTCCGGGTGCGCGCGTTCATGATCCATCCATAGTCGGCCATGCCGTGCTCAGTCCCCTCCCCGACGGCATAGATGCGCACGTCCATCGGCTGCTTGAGGATGAAGCCCTCGGTGCGGTGGTCGCGGTCGCGGACCCGGGTGATCTCGACGATCACTCGCTCTTCACCCGGCAGATGATAGTAGTCATAGGCTTGCGCGAATCGCGCTTGCCGCGGATCTTTGAGCCAGAGAGTGAGGCCCCAGAAGCTCGGGTCGTGGGGAGGCATGGCGTTCCAGCGCTCAGGCGAGTGCGAGTCGTCGGTGACGTAATACGCCGCGTATTTGCCGGCAGGCAATTTGACGGTGTCGTAGGCGACTCGATTCTTACTCGCGCCGCCGGCCCTTTCAGAGCCGTTCCAGGTGAACGTCCAGACTTTCTTCCGGGTGTCGGTATCGATGATCCAGCCGTGGTCATAGCCGCTGCCCTGCCCCAGCTCGCCGACCGCGTAGACCAGCAGCTCCATCGGCTTGTCGAGCGTGAAACCACGATTGGCGTTGAAGTGATCGTCATCCGCCGACAAGGCTACCAGGGCCTCGTCACGCAGACGGGAGCGAGCGCTGGCGAGATCGCTGGCGGCGATTCTCCGGCCTTCGCCGCGGACTTCCAGCCGCAAATCCCCGATCACCTGTTCGTAGTCTTCATCATCGCCCCAACCGAAAACCCGCGCCATCGAGCGGGCCGCGCTCTCCCACCAGTCGTGACCGCCGTTGCGATAGCTCGGGTAGGTCGCGTAATAGACCTCGTAGGTGCCGGCATCGAGCCGCACCGTTTCGTCATACTCACGGAAGCCGCGCCGACTGCTGGTCGGGCGGGCGTCTTCAAGACTCCAGGCGACTTCGCGGCTGCCGGCGTCGAGAATCCAGGCCGCCGCCAGCTCGAAAGTCTTATGTTTATGCCCGCCCTTGCGGATACTGAGGCCGAGGGCCTCGACCCTGACTTCCTGGCCGCGATCGAGCTCGAAACCTACAATCTCCACATCCCCGGGTTCCAGATCGTCGATCTGGGCCAGGATTTTTTCATCGGCACCGGCCGATCCGGCCAGACCCAGACTGGCCACCAGCAGCAGGATTGTCTTGGCATTAACGACTCTTGATTTCATGGTGCGGATGCTCCTCTTCCACTTCTACGATCGCCCCGGGCGCTCGAGCTCAACAGTTTGGTCTCGCCTCCCGAGTCAATAGAGTGTCGCCGAGAGCGACTGTCTCCTAAACTATACGAAAGCGGGCGGCTTCAGGTTCCGAGTCGAACTCATGTCGATCCTCCGCGTATCTATCGAGTGACCAGAGCCAACGTGTTTCCCCGCCTTCTGACCGCCGGCCTTCTCCTGTTCTCAATACTCGGGAGCGCCGCCTATGGATTCGCTCCCGAGGAGGCCTTGTTCGAGCTCTCGGCCAAGGACCTCGCCGACGACGCCGGCCCGATCGTGCTGAACTCGCCCTGGCAGTTCTACGCCGGCGACGATCCAGCGTTTGCCAGCATGGACTTCGACGACAGCGACTGGCAGGCCGTCGATACCCGCCTGCGGCCCGAGGAGCGGCCCGAGGACTGGAACGGTTTCGGCTGGTTCCGGCTGCGGCTCTCGGTCTCGCCGGGTCTGCGCGGCGTACCGCTGGCGATGACGCTGAACTCGATGGGCGCGGCCGATATCTACCTCGACGGCGTGCCGCTCTACTCCCTGGGAACCGCCGCCCGGGTTCCCCAAGAAGAAGTGCCGCACCGCCAACGTCGACCCCATCTGTTCAGCTTCGAAGATTACGACGAGCACCTGTTGGCGGTACGTTTCAGCCATCACGACGCCGCCCGTCTCGAGGCTGCCGGTGAGATCGTGGGATTCCGGGCCACCATCGGTGCCGCCAATCGGGAGATCTCGACCTATAGCCAGGAGCTGCGCAGCCTGGCCGCTCACCAGTCTGCCCTCACCGGCCTGTTCGCCGCCTTCGCGGTGCTGCATCTATTGCTCTATGCCTTCTATCGACAGGCGGAAGAAAATCTCTACTTCGGTCTGCTGAGCGGCACCGTGGCGATGATCGCTTACCTCTTCTTTCGCGGCCAGGTCACCGAGGACCCACGATTCTTCCGCTTTTACAGTCGCGGCATGAACACCGGTTGGCTGTTGCTGTCGATCGTCGCTTTGCGTTTTGTCTACTGCATCTACGAACGGCCACCGCGCCGGCTGATCTGGGCGGCGTGCGCGGCGCTGGCCCTGATGCTGGTGTCCTGGGTGATGCCGGCAGCCGCAACCCCCGCGGTCGTTCTGGTTCTGCTCCTGGCCAGCATCGAGATGGTCAGAACCGTGATCGTCGCCTACTTCCGGCGTCAGGCCGGCGCCCGGATCGTCGGTACCGGCATCTTGCTTCTGGCCGGTGGCATCGCGGTCGGCTTGCTCGCCAATCTCGGGGTCTTGCCGTCGTCGAGCGTCACCGTCTTCCTGATCCCCTCGGTCTCGGTGCTGGCTTTGATCCTGACCATGTCGGTCTACCTGTCGAAGCGCTTCGCCGACACCAGCCATGAGCTGCGCTCCCAGCTGATCCAGGTGCGCGAGCTGTCCGAGCACAAGCTGGAGCAGGAGCGACGGGCGCGCGCGGATGAGGTGGAGCGTCGCCTGCTTGAGGCCGAGAATCGGCGTCAGGCCGAAGAGCTGGAAGTGGCGCGCAAGCTACAATTGTCGATGCTGCCCGCCAGTCTGCCGGTACTGCCGGAGCTCGAAATCGCCGCCGGCATGTTCACCGCGACCGAGGTCGGTGGTGACTACTACGATTTCGACGTCTCGGGCGACGGCACTCTGACGGTCGCCATCGGCGACGCCACCGGTCACGGCATGAAAGCCGGTACCCTGGTCACCGCCACCAAGAGCCTTTTTAAAGCACTCGACGGCGAGGCTGAGCTCCCCCAGGCCCTCGGCAGCTTCGGCCGGGCGCTCCAGCGCATGAACCTGCAGCAGCTGCAGATGGCGCTGATGCTGGCTCGCTTCAAGGCCGGCCGCCTGAGCCTGGCCGCCGCCGGCATGCCGCCGGCGCTGATTCACCGTGCCGCCTCGCGCGAAGTCGAGTCCGTGGTGGTCGAAGGCATGCCCCTGGGAAGCCGCATCGAGTTCCCCTATCGCCAGAGCAACCTGGGCCTCGACTCGGGCGACACCGTGCTGTTGATGAGCGACGGCTTTCCCGAGCGCCTCAACCCCGACGACGAGATGCTCGGCTATTCCAAGGTTCAGGAAGCCTTCTCGCGGGTCGCCACCACCGAACCCCAGGCGATCATCGACCGCCTGGTCGCCGACGGCGAGGCCTGGGCCAGCGGCAAGCCGGCGGAGGACGATATGACCTTCGTCGTGCTCAAGATACGCTGATGCGCGTCCATCAAGCATGGGCTCAGTTAGACTCCATTCCATGATCTCAGACACGACGCCCCCAACCCTCGACGACATCCGCGAAGCCCGCGCGCTGCTCGGCGATCGGGTGCTCGAGACCCCGGTGTGGCACTGGCAAAGCCGCGAGATCGCGGCCGCTGCCGGTGCCGAGACGCAGGTCTTCTTAAAGCTCGAGCTGTTTCAGTACGCCGGCACTTTCAAGCCCCGAGGAGCGATGCTCAACATGCTGGCGCTGTCGCCCGAGGAGCTGGCCCGTGG
>JAAUXY010108336.1_pt1 | contig 16286 bp, 11 predicted proteins | sample 7278121 | NCBI WGS metagenome assembly JAAUXY01 (sample SAMN14350117, study PRJNA611818) | marine sediment metagenome | isolation source: surface marine sediment (1.8m) | place: French Polynesia: Moorea | collected 2018-08 | reverse complement strand
CCCGGGTGGGCGAGCTCCCCACAGGCTCGCCCTGAAAGGGCGAAACTTCAGGTGGCGTTGGCATCCAGTCCCGCCCCTCCGGGGCGGGGGATGGGGGGATCGCCGAGCCCTGGCGAGGTGGAGCCAGCCCCGGGTTCGGCGATCCCCCCATCCCCCGCCCCGGAGGGGCGGGACTGGATGCCAACGCCACCTGAAGTTTCGCCCTTTCAGGGCGAGCCTGTGGGGAGCTCGCCCACCCGGGGCTCGCGCGGCGTCGCTGCGCTCCTGGCGCGGCCCCGGGCTCTACGCTTGCGCCCTTCCAGGGCGAGGACTCGGCGGTTGTTGCCACGCAACGAGTGCCCAGCTTTAGTCTTGAACCAGTTCAAAACTGAATCAGTTCGAAATTGAACCAAGACAAATCGTATCAGTCCGTTCGCAGCCTTGTTCGTTGTTCGATTTCGGTGCTGCGTTCCTATACGATTCTTCATCGGCGTGAGCCAGAAAACCAAAGAACCAAGGTTCTTCGCGACCGCGTCCCGCGGGACTGAGGACGTCCTGGCCGAAGAGCTTCGGGAGCTCGGCGTTGAGGATGTCGCGACGAGGCCAGGAGGTGTGGCCTTCGGTCGGCAGCTCGAGGACGCCTATCGGGTCTGCTTGTGGTCGCGGGTGGCGAGCCGGGTGCTCTATCCGCTGGCGCGTTTCGACGCCGGCTCCGCCCAGGCGCTCTATCGGGGCGTACACGGCGTCGACTGGTCTGCTCACCTGGGTCCTGAGAAGACGCTGGCGGTCGACGTCGCGGGCGGGCGTTCGCCGCTCGGCCCGCCCCATTTCTTGGCGCTCAAGACCAAGGATGGGATCGTCGATCGGGTGCGCTCCGCGGAGGGCGCACGGCCCGATGTCGACACCGCCTGGCCGGATGTGCGGATCAACGTCCACGTTGCGACCGAACGAGCCGCCGGGCCGGATGCCGAGGCGCCCCGCAAGTCGCGGGTGACGGTCAGCCTCGACTTCGCCGGCAAAGGCTTGCATCGCCGCGGTATCGAACGTCGCGGCGCCGCGGCGCCGCTCAAGGAGAATCTGGCGGCGGTCGTGGTGCGGATTGCCGGTTGGCCGGAGCGGTGCGCGGATCAGCCGTTTTTCGACCCCCTCTGCGGCTCCGGTACTCTGCTGGTCGAAGCCGCCTGGATGGCGCTCGACGTCGCACCCGGCCTGGCGCGGCGGCGGATCGGCGCCGAGGGCTGGCGGGGCCACGACGCGCCGCTCTGGCAGCGTCTGCTGGCCGGAGCGCGGGCGCGGCGTGACGCCGGCCGCGGGCGCGAGGTCCGGATCGCCGGTTCCGACGGCGCCCATGCCGCGGTGCGGGCGGCCATCGCCAACCTCGACCGGGCCGGTCTCGGCGATCGGGTGCGGGTCAGCCGTGGCGAGTTGCGCGACGTCGAGGCGCCGTGGAGTGAAGCCGGTATCGTCCTCACCAATCCTCCGTATGGCGAACGGCTAGGCGAGGCGGGGGAGCTGGGGCCGTTCTATGAGCTGCTCGGCGACATCCTCAAGCGTCGCTTTCCCGGTTGGTCGGCGTGGGTGCTCACGGGCAACCCGGCGCTCGCCAAGCGCATCGGCCTGCGCCCGGCCCGACGGCACGTGCTCTACAACGGGCCGATCGAATGTCGCCTGCTCGAGATTCCGATCTCGGCGACCCCGGTCACCGGCAAGAAGGGGCCGGGATGGCGCAAGCCGAGCGCCGAGGCGGTCGGTTTTGCCAACAAGCTGCGCAAGAACCGGCGTCGTCTGGCTCGCTGGGCCAAGCGCGAGCAGCTGACCTGTTATCGGCTCTACGACACCGATCTCTCGGCCTACAATCTGGCGGTCGACTGGTACGACGGCGCTGTGCGGGTGGAAGAATACGAGCGCCCGCGGAAGGTAGACGCGGCGGTTGCCGAACGTCGCCTGCGCGACGCCTTGCAGGCGGTGCCGGAGGTGCTCGGCGTCGATCCGGCCGACGTCGTTTTGCGGGTGCGTGGTCGTCGGGCCGCGGGCGAGCAGGCCCACCGTCGCGGCGATCGCAAGAGCTTCCGCGAAGTCGCTGAAGGGGATCTGCGCTTTCTGGTCAATCTCACGGACTATCTCGACACTGGCCTCTTCCTCGACGACCGCCTGCTGCGCTCTCGCCTGCGCGAAGGTGCCGGCGGTCGCGATGTTCTCAATCTCTTCGCCTACACGTGTACCGCGTCGGTCGCCGCCGCCGCCGGAGGAGCGCGTTCGGTGACCAGTGTCGATTTGTCGAAGACCTATCTCGAGTGGGGCCGCCGCAACTTCGCCTTGAACGGGCCGAAGCGCGACTATCACCGCTTCGAGCGTGCCGATGTGCTGCAGTGGCTGCGCCGCGTCCCTCAGCGTCAGCGTTACGGCCTGATCTTCTTGGCGCCGCCCACCTGGTCGCGCTCTAAGGCGATGCGCGGTGACTTCGACGTCATGCGCGATCACGCCCACCTGCTCAGGCTCTGCCGATCGCTTTTAGCCCCAGGTGGCGAGATCCTGTTCTCGACCCATGCCCGGGACTTTGTCCTCGATGGGAGGGGGCTCCAGGGACTCTCGGCGCGCGAGATCACGACTGAGATCACGCCCCTCGACTTCCAGCGTCGGCCGCGATTACGGGCCTGGGCGCTGCGACGAGTCACAGAGTAAGCAATGTCAGGAGGTCCCATGGATGTGCAACAAAGATGGCTGTTGGCGATTGGCATCGTAGTGGCCGATGTAGTAGCGGTCGTCGTACCTTTAGCGGCGCTGATCGCCGCCCATGTGCTGATCACTCGACCACCCTGGTTTCGCGAGTGGGTCGAAAAAATTTATGAGCCATGACCAGATCGGTTGCCGAATTTCGCGTCCTCAGTAGAAGGGACCTTGAAGCACCAGCACACAGATGCACAGCGACACAACGCAAACCCTCCGCAAGGGCTCTCTTTCACGACGGGACGGCTTGAGCCGTCCCGTCCCTTTTTATGGATTGCGGTAGGCGATTCGCCAGCGACAGAAGGCTTCGAAGAGACGCAAGGCGCGGTCGGCGGTGCGAAAGGTCGGAATCTGCTGCCGGATGAGCAGTTGGGCCATCGGGTCGTAGAGCGCGCCGGAGTCGATGACCGCGACCCAGGCTTTGGGCAGGTCCTCGGTCAATCGCACCAGCCGGCGAACGACGGAGGTCTCGCGATTGAGATCCTCGCTATGGCCGGGCTCCGCGGCCAGGGTCTCGAGGGCCCCGGTCAGGGGGACGCAGCCGATACAGCCGACGTCGACTCTGTCGTCTTCGAGCACGGCCCGCGCCGCGGCTTCGAAGTCGGCGTCGGCGAACATCGGGGTGACGTCGAGAGGATTGTTCACGCTGACGATCGAACCGATGCGAGCTCGGTCGAGGATCGCCGATAGACGCTCATGGGTCGTGGCGCTGAAGTCCGCGAGGCGCAAGCCGGGGACCAGCTGGCTGCCAGGGGTATTGTCGGCAATCGCCACGCATTCGAAACCGGCGTTGGACACGGCGCCCAGTCGCCAGCCGGAAACGGTCTTGTGGCGTAGGCAGCAGAAAAGATGTACCAGGTCTTCGAAGTCGGCCAGCGATTCGGCGACCACCACACCGGCGGCGCGTGCCAGCTCGCGGTTGACGGCGTAGTCGCCGGCGATCGAGGCGGTGTGGGAGGCGGTAGCCTTGGCACCTGCCGCCGTACGGCCGGCGCGATAGAGGATCACTGGTCGGCCACCGCGGGTGATCTCAGCGGCCGCTTCCAGGAAGCGTCGGCCGTCGAGCGGCCCAAAGCCCTCGACGTAACAGGCGAAGACCTCGATCTCGGAGTCGTTCTTGAGGTACGTCAGATAGTCGCCGACGGTCAGATCGACCTGGTTGCCGACGGTGATCAGGTAGCGGGGGTTGAGGGTCGACAGCTTGGACGCGCGGGCGATGGCGAACGCTCCGCTCTGGGAGATCAGCGCCAGAGGCGTCTCCGGCCCGGCGGGAAAGCGCAGCTTGGATTCGGGGATGAAGAGGGTGTCGTAGCGGCCGGGCCGTGATCGAACGCCGAGACAGTTGCCGCCGTTGATCAGTGGGCCGCGCCACTTCGAACGGCGCGCGGCGGCGAGTGACGATCGCAGACGTTCGGCGCGCTCTTCGCTGCCCCGGCGTTCGCCGAGGCCACCGGGAATCAAGATCAGGCTCTCCGCCCGGCGTAGCTCGAGCAACCGGTCGACCGTCCAAGGAATCTGGGTGGCATCGATCGCCAGGACCGCCAGATCGACGCGGTTTGGTATGGCGACGATATCGTCGACGCAGCGGCAACCATCGATCGTCTCCATGCCCGGCTTGACCACGATGATCCGATCTCGCGGGAAGCCCGAGCGCAGAATGTTACGCAGGATGATGCGGCCAGGGTTGAGCCGCTTCGACACTCCGAACACCGCGATCGAGCGTGGCACGAGCAGGAGCTCGAGCTTGTCGAGCGGTCGCGGTGCCGGTGGAACAGTGTCGCCATCCGGTGGGGCCAGTTTCACCAGGGCATCGAGGGCGACGGCTCTGCCGTCCCGGCACACCAGCGGATTGATCTCGAGCTCGGCAATGTCGCTCGGCACCACGGCCTCGGCAAGCTCGAGAAAGGTCTCGAGGAGCTGCAATAAGGCTGCCGTTTCGAGGCCGGGACGACGACCGCGCAAGTCGCCGGTGAGGGCCGGTGTGATCGCCTTGGTGGCGAGCAGTTGCTCCAGGGACACGGGTGCCGTCTGCCCTCTGGCATCGGCGTTTGGCCCGTGGAGATAGGGTGACAAGATGGCGACGCCGCTTCCCGGCCGCAGGTGAGCGGCGAGATGCTCGGCGTAGACACCACCTGGTCCGAACGCCACTACCGATCCGAAATCCGCGGTCCAGCGCACCCCCAGCAGCAACTCGCCGCCAAGCGAGGCGTCGTGGGCGACGTACTCGTTCAGGCTGTAGCCGGTGATCTCGCGCCCGGCGTGTCGTCTGGCCATCGCTTCGATCGCGGCCACCACCTCGGCCCGTTTCCTGGGGACGACCTCGACGCCCCCGGAATCGCTCTTGTGCAGGATCTCATGGCACACCACATTGACTACCAGGCGCTCAGAGCGGAAGGCCGAGAGGTCGAGCGTCTCGATCTCCCGGGTGTTCTTGATCAGGCGGTGGGTGGGTACGGCGATGCCGAGAGCGCGAACGACCGCCATGGCTTCGACCTCGGTCAGGTGCGTGCGTCCTTCGGATCGAGCCGCTTGCAGAAGGCCATGGATCTTCGCGTGCATCACCGAAAGTGTGCCAGATCCGGGCGTCGGATCGCCCGTCCACCAGGGTGGGCGCTTCTCGATTCCCGGCCACGCTGAGGGATGGGGACACGAGCTGACGGCGATGCTACTCTGATCATCAGGGAGAATCCCGATCGTTGCTGGGGTTCCGTGACGAAATAGCTGGCACCTTCGACTGCCGATGCGTCCACGCTTGCTACACAACGCTTTCCCTGACGTACCCGAGCAGGCCTCGGCAGCAAGTTCCGAAGGTGCGGCGCCTACGCACCCGAGTCGCGTCAGCTATTCGCTCCGGTCCCCGAAACCTGCGGCTCGAGGAGCTGGATCCAAGCGGCACTGGCCGCTGACGGCTGCTTGAGGGAAAGGGGAAACCATGGCTGTTGATACCGTCAATGAAAGAGACTGGAAGCTTCTGCTGGAAGAGGACCGCGGCGACTGTGTGACGTTCCTGATGCCGACCTACCTGGCCGAGGGTGATCTCGGGCAGGATCGCATTCGGTTCCGGAACCTGCTACGCCAAGCCGAACAGCGGCTCGATGCTCGCGGGGGTTCGGTCAAAATCCTCGAACCAGCACGGGCCCTGCTTGGGCAGCCTCGTTTCTGGAAGCAGCAGGCCCGCGGCCTGGCTATTTTCTGCGCCGCAGATTTCTTTCGTTGTTACCGGTTGTCGATCGAGCTCGACGAGCGGCTGGTGGTCTCCAACCGCTTCTACCTGCGGTCGCTGGCCCCGCTTCGAATCCGAGACGGCCGCTTCTACGTCCTCGCTCTGAGCCTCAAAGACGTCCGGTTGCTGGAGGCTTGGCGTGGCGAATTGCGCCGGGTGGCGCTCGACGGCGTCCCGCGCAGTTTTCAGGAAGCCCTGGGCTACGAGCAATTCGACTCAGGCGTCTACTCGCACAGTAGCAGCACCAATGGGCTGGGGCGCGAGCCGGCGACCTTCCACGGCCACGGCGACAACGACCAGGAGAAGCTCGACAAGGACATCCTGCACTACTTCCAGCTGGTCGCCAAGGGCCTTGCCGCCCTGCTCGAAGACCATCGGGCGCCTCTGGTGCTCGCCACGGTGTCCGAGCACTTTTCGCGCTATCGCAAGGTCAATAGGCATCCGCGATTGCTAGAGACGGGAATCCTTGGCAATCCGGAGCGCACCAGCGACCGGGCGCTCCATGACCAGGCGTGGCGGATTGCCGAGCCTTACTTCCTGACGGAGCGAGATCAAGCGATCGAGCGCTACCGCGAGCTCAGGGCCTCGGGCCGGGTAGCGAACACTATGACCGATCTGATGAAGGCCGCCGATCAGGGGCGAGTCGACGTGCTGCTGCTCGACGAGCGAACCGAGCTATGGGGTACCTACGATCCCACTCTGGCCGAGCTCGAGATCCATGCCGAGCCCGAGATCGGCGACGAAGATCTTCTGGACAAGGCCGCCTTCTACACCCTGGCGCGTGGTGGCCTGGTCTTCGATGTCGCTGCCGGCAGGGTGCCAGAGGGCGAACCCGCGGCGGCAATTCTGCGCTACTGATCCTCCACACCTGCAATGCGGGCCTTGCCGTCAGGGGCAAGGCCCGTGAGTCGAGGCCGACAGACCCGTGCTGCTGCCGTCGCCGTCCAGGGCTCCGCTGCAGCCTTGAGCTACTCGCGTTATCATCAGTCGATTCGTTGGTGCGCCCAGATTCATCCATACCGAGGAACAACATGAAGGTCTTCGAGATCCGCAACGGATTCGGCTTCGACAATTTGGTATCCGCCGAACGCCCTCAGCCGGAGCCTGGTCACGGTGAGGTGCTGCTCAAGATGCGAGCGGCATCGCTGAATTTCCGCGATATTTTGATGGTCAAAGGCCAGTACAACCCGCGTCAGCCGCTGCCGTTGATCCCGTGCTCCGACGGGGTAGGGGAGGTCGTGTCGGTGGGCGAAGGGGTCAGCCGGGTACAACCAGGGGACCGGGTGGCGACCCTCTTCTGTCAGAAATGGCGTAGCGGCGCGCCCGACAAGATCAAGCTGCGCAGCACCCTGGGCGGGCCGCTCGACGGCACCCTGGCCGAGTATGCGGTGCTCTCAGAGCACGGCGTGGTCAAGGTCCCGGAGCACTTGAGCGACGTTGAAGCGGCCACTCTGCCGTGCGCCGCCCTGACCGCGTGGAGCGCGCTGGTCACCCAGGGACATGTTGGTGCCGGCGATACCGTGCTGGTCCAGGGCACCGGTGGCGTGTCACTGTTTGCTCTGCAGTTCGCCCGTGCCCTGGGGGCGCGGGTGATCGTCACCTCATCGAGCGATGCCAAGCTCGAGACCGCGCGCAAGCTGGGCAGCTGGCGCGAGATCAACTATCGGGAGAACCCGACCTGGGGCAAGACCGCCAGGGAGCTGACCGGCGGCACCGGCGTCGATCACGTGGTCGAGGTCGGCGGCGCCGGCACTCTGCAGCAGAGCCTGACAGCGATTCGGGTCGGCGGTCAGATCAGTTTGATCGGTGTGCTCGCCGGTAATTCGATCGAGCTCAACATCCTACCGATCTTGATGCAGAACATCCGCATCCAGGGCATTCTGGTGGGCTCACGCGAAGGCTTCGAGGCAATGAATCGCGGCATCTCTCAGCATGAGATCCACCCGGTGGTCGACCGCGTCTTTCCTTTCGACGAAGCGCGCGAGGCCCTGGTCTACATGGCCGGCGGTCGCCACATGGGCAAGGTCTGTATTTCCTTCTGAAACGCCTGCCCCAATCATCAGAGTTCGTGTGGGTAGAGGTCGGGCGCCCGCCGCCAGCTGGATGCGGATCGGGGTAGCGAGGATCGCGAATTCACCATCGGTCACAGCGCCGAGACGTATCCGAAGGCTGGGTCGGTAGGCGCGAGCCTGAGGAAGCTGGCGGCGGGCGCCCGACCTCGGCCCGAAGGCTTACTGTGACCCCCTCACCCTGGTCTCTCCCCCAAGGGGGACCAGAATCTCAAGCCGCCAATGTTAAGAACACGTCCTCGAACGGCTCATCGGTCATCTCGGCCTTTAGCCGGACCTCTTCTGGCGTACCGATGATCACCAGGCTGCCTCGTTTCAGGATCGCGACGCGGTCGCAGATCCGTTCGATGAAAGACATGACGTGGGAGGAGATGACGAAGGTGGTACCGGCGGAGGCCATCGCCTCGATGCGCAGGCGCAGGCGACGCATGCTTTCGGTATCGAGCCCGTTGAGCGGCTCGTCGAGCAACGCCAGACGCGGAGAACCCATCAGGGCGGCGATGATGCCGATCTTCTTACGCATGCCGAGTGAGTACTCCCCTAGCAACACGTCGCGGCGATCGTCGAGGCCGAGCTCAGCGAGCCATTCGCGTCGCTCGGCGGCATTGTCGAGCCCCTTGAGGCCGGCGAATAGCTCGAGGTGCTCCAAGCCGCTCAAGCGGTCGTAGAAGTTCAGCTCTTCTGGCAAATAGCCGATCAAACGCCGGGCCTCGACCGACTGACGGCTGACCTCGAGCCCGGCGACGCGGATACTGCCGGAGTCGAGGGCCACCAGGTCGAGAATCGAGCGATAGAGGGTCGACTTGCCGGCGCCGTTGGCGCCGATCAGCCCCAGGACTTCACCATTCGCTTCGAAACTGACCCCGTCGAGCGCCAGCACTTCGCCGTAAGTCTTACAGGCGGCGTCGACCGAGAGGATCGGCGTGCTCAAGGCGTGACCTCCAGCAGGCGCACCCTCCGGGTCGCTCGGCCGGCGATCTGGCTCGCGACGTAAACGTAGAGTGCCGCCCATAGCCACCAGGCTTTGGGATAAAACACGAAGAGCGCCGAAAGCGCCAGGCCCAGGAGCGCACCGAACAGCAGGCCGAGCAGTGGTTGATCGGCGATCTCGAAAACCGCCAGGGCGACGATCGAGGTGACGATCCAGGCCGCAGCCAGGAACTGGAGAATCGCGACGCCACGGGCGGCAAGGTCGATCGATGCCGTGGACAAGACCGCCACGCCGACGAGCGCCGGCGCGGCAGCCAGCACCGCTGCCGTCCACAGCTTGGCTCGCCAGATCTGCTCCAGATCGACGCCGGTCGACCTCTCGATCCAGAACCTGGGCAGCTGGTGCTTGAGCAGGAAAGGCACTAGCGCAACGACCGCCAGCACAGACAGGGCGAGACCGGCAACGGCTAGCCGTTGTCGCCACAGCTCCGGCAGCCGATCGTCGGCGAGCACGGTCCATGAGACACCGTCGAGCAGTAACCAGATGCCGGCGGCCAGAGGCACGGCCTGTGAGAATCGGCGCAAGACCAAGGTGACGTCGCGGCTGACTTGGACCGCGATGGCGCCGGTCTTGCGGGTCAAGAATCCGATCGCTCTGCGCCGGATCCCTACTGTTGGTGCGACGACTTCCAAGTCGCGCCGGTGCCAGGCGAGATAGCCGGTGCGGGCCGCGAGATATAAGGCTCCGGCCGTGGAGGCGAGGGCGAGGGCTTCGAAGCCGACGCTATTTGTGCCCTGGCCGGCGAGGCCGAGAGCCTCTGTGACGACGGCCTGAAGCTGTGTCGCCGGCGCCCAGAGAGGCAAGAAGATCAACCACCGGATCCTCTCCGGCGCGGCGATCGCGAACAGCACGAGGAAGCCGGCCAACCACCACCAGCCCCGAGCCAGGCGCGGATAGTGACCCAACAGCAGCGCCGCGACGAAGCGGCCGAGGGCGAGGGTCAAGAGAGCGGCGAGCAACCTCAGGCAACGGCTGGCGAGGTCCGCTACCGGCGGCAGAAGATCACCGGCCAGGGCGCCAGCGGCGAGCAACAGCACACCGAACGCCGGCAAGACGCGAACCATCTCGACCGCCACCGAGGCGTTGAAACGTGTCGTCGACGCGATCGGTAGAACGTCGAGGTACCCGCTCGCCCGTCGGTGGTCATAGAGCTCTCGAAATGTCGTGGGCAGGCCGAAGGCGATGAGCAGCAGGCAGACGATCAGCCCCGTCGCGCCGAGGGACGGGTGCTCCTGCCCCCAAAGCCGGGCGAGGGGCCCGCGGAGGTGGGTCAGCTGACGATCGAGAACCCAGAGTACGCCACCGACGATAATCGGTGCCAGACAGAACAACTCGAAAGCATGGGCGCCGATCCAGCGACGCAGGACGCGTGCGCGATAGCGCAAGAGCAACATGCTAGGACTCTTCCATCATCTCCAGAACGTCCGCCGACCACCTGAGCTCATGTTCCGACGCCAGGCGGCCGAGCCGTTCCGCCAAGCCGGCGGCGGTCGGTCTGGCGTTGGGGTCAGCGGCCAGCATGGCCATCACTTCGTTGGTGAGCTCTCTCGGGGCGTCGGGTACGAGCTCCCGAAGCGGTCGAACCGCGGCGCGTAGGGTGTTGGAGACGGTCTCGCGCAACGTGTCTCCAGCCAGGGGATGGGCGCCGGTCAGGATCTCGTAGAGGGTCGCTCCGAGCCCGAAGAGATCGCCGGCGGCAGAATACGGCCGGCCGCTCATCACTTCCGGTGGCACGTAGCCCGGGGTTCCCGAGATGCCGCTCTCGTCGTGGGTGAAAGTCGAGAGCGCGAAAGCCAGACCGAAATCGCTGACTTTGATCGCGCCATCGCGGCCCAGAAGTACGTTACCCGGTTTGACGTCTCGGTGAATGACCTCGCTGGCATGTGCGACCGCAAGGCCGTTGGCGACCGCTGCCGCCATCGGGACGACACGTTCCGCCGCCAGCGGGCCCCGGACGCGAAGCACGTCCCGCAGGCTCGGGCCGTCGACCAACTCCATAGCGATAAAAGCCGAATCCTCCGCACCTCCCATGTCGTAGACCACGATGATGTTCGGATGGCTGAACCGGGCGATGGTGATCGCCTCGTTGCGCAACCGCTCGAGCATCTCGCGGCGCAGCTCGTCAGAGGTCAGGGTCTCGAGACGGATGGTCTTGAGGGCGACCTGCCTCTCGAGCAGAGGATCCAGGCCGCGGTAGACCGTGCCCATAGATCCCTGGCCGATGACCTCGAGTACTTCGTAGCGCCCGAATCGGAGCTTGCCGTCATCGGCGGCGATGAAGGTCGGCACCTGATCGGTTCGAGGGCGGGAAGTGAGCAACCTCTCGACCCGCAACACCAACTCGGCCGGTTCGAAAGGCTTGACCATGTAGTCGTCAGCGCCCTCGACCAGGCCACGAGCACGATGCTCGCGGCCACCGAGGCCGGAAAGGAAGAGAATCGGCAATTTCGACGTTGTCGGATTGTCGCGAAGCTCGCCCAGGATCTCGAAACCCGATTTCGGCATGTTGACGTCGAGGACAATGGCGTCGATCTCGGGTTTGGCCGCCAGCTGGCAAACCGCTCGCGCGTCAGGGGTGGCGACGACTGTGTGGCCGGCGTCCTCGAGAACGAGGGTCACCAGATCGAGGACCTGTGGATCGTCGTCACTAACCAGGAGATGTGCCAAGGGATTCTTGTCTTCCGGCGCCGATGCTTATCGGGAGCGCCAGCAGGGATGCCGGCAGGTTGGCTCAATCTTAGCGGATCGTCTACGTTCAGGTTCGAGGTAGATACGACAGAGGGAAAAAGGTCCCGAGCTTCCCCTGCCGCCGCTGTTTCTAGGAAAAGCAGAAGCGAGTGCTCTGGATTTTGTTACTGAGTAGCAGTCTTGGCATAGACTTGTAGAAGAAGTTGAAAGACTCGATTTATCGCCTCGAGGGGTGAGAAGTCCAGGATTGCGCGGCGAAACGCAGATGGCAAGCGAAAAATCCATTCGCGTCCTGTTGATGGACGGTGAGCGACCGCTCAAGATGTTGCTCGAGCGTGACTTGTCGAGCGAAGGCCCGACGGTGGTCGCAGTCCAGTCGGGAGAGGAGGCCGTTGCGCTGGTCGATCGGCATCTTGACACCAGTCGGCTCGACTTTGAAATCGCTGGGTTCGGGCGGGTCGAAACTCGTCATCACCAGCGTGGCGATGATGCTTCGGATCTCATGGTGCTCGAGCAGCATGACGCACAGAGTGCTGACGAGACCCCTGCCGCGGTCGCCGCGAGCTACCTGGACAGCGTCGACGCGGAGTTCTTGACCCGACCACTCAAGGCTTCGGATCTCCACGGTGTTCTTCAGGAGGCCAAGGGGCGTGGCAAGCGCCGCGGAACGTCCGTTCGCACCGCCTCCGGTCACCCTTTCATCGTGCGCAGTGCCCCGATGATCGAGTTGATGGAGATCGTGGATCGGGTGGCCGCCGGTTCGGCATCGATCCTCATCCAAGGAGAGACCGGGACCGGCAAGACCTTGATCGCACGCGAGATTCACGGCGCCAGTCCGCGCGCCGGCCAGCGGTTCGTGGCGATCAACTGCAGCGCGTTTCAGGATCAGCTGCTCGAAAGTGAAATCTTCGGGCATGAGAAAGGATCTTTTACCGGCGCCGTCGCCGCCAAGGAAGGGCTCTTCGAGCTCGCCCACCGCGGCACGCTCTTCCTCGATGAGGTGGGCGATATGTCCCCGGCGATGCAGGCCAAATTGCTCCAGGTGCTCGACGACGGTGAGCTGCGCCGGGTCGGTGGGACCAAGACCCGCAAAGTCGACGTCCGGGTGGTCGCGGCCAGCAACAAAGATCTGCAGGCGGAGGTCAAGGCTAAGCGGTTCCGTGAGGATCTGCTCTTCCGGCTCAACGTCATTCACCTCAAGGTACCGCGTCTGGCTGAACGCCGGGAAGATATCCCGGCGCTGATCGCCCATTTCCTCGACCGTTTCCGGTTGCCGGGGCGACCGCGCAAGCGCATCTCTCCCGAGGCCACCCAGCTGCTGATGGCCTATTCCTGGCCGGGCAACGTGCGGGAACTGGCCAATACCGTCGAGGGGTTGACTCTTCTAGCACCGGGCGACGAGATCCGGGCCGACGATCTACCGCCCAACCTGAGGCCGGCGGTGCCTTTGAAACTGGGCGACTCCGACTCGCCATTGCCGATGTCGGAGATCGAGCGCCTGCACATCATTCGCACCCTGCGCTACACCGAGGGCAAGAAGGCCCCTGCCGCCCGCCTGCTCAAGATCGACGTCAAGACCTTGAGCAACAAGATCAAGAGCTACGAGATTCAGCTCTAAATGAACTCGGCGTCTTCGACCGAGCGGTTCACGACCAGGATTCGGTCGTTGTTGCTGGCAGGGTCGACGGGGAATAGGAAAAAAGTCGGGCGTTCCGGCGCATAGCCGTTGGTATAGCCCACGATCTCTTCACCGTCTTTGAAGCGCACCCGGATCTTCCTGCCAAATCCGGGCCTCTCGCCTTCCTGGCTATCCTGGCGCTTGCTGTCGCCTTCGAGGTTCTTGACCTTGAAGACCGCTTTCAGATCGGCCAACCGGATCCTCCGGCGTTCTCCGGAATCGATCAGCCGAAGATGGAACGAAGGTCTGTTCGGTACCAGATCCTGGGTGAAACCCTTGAAGATCGTTCCGTCCGCGTAGTGAGCTACAAAACCGTTCTGTGTATGGGTCATGGCTTATCTTCCCTCTCGAATCTCATAGCAGTTATTCCATGGAGGAGAGCGGCCGAACCAGAGTCGGGCGGCCACTCTTACTCTTAAAGGCGCGAACGGAGCACGAAATCGTTCACGGATGAAGATAATGACCAAAGGTCGGAACATCTGGGGTCAATCCCAGTGTCCCGAAGGCGCCTGCTGACGCAGGTTTGACGCCCGGCTTGCCGGGCGCCAGATTCCGGGTACCTCAGATTGCCCAGGGATCATCCCGGGCGACCGATTCAACGCCAGTAGCGCAGCAGTTCCCGGTTGTGCTCCCGATACTGCGGCTGGGTCAGCAATGCCCGGCCCAGGCGACGGCAGGAGTCGTTGCCGGTAGGGCCGAGGATGCAGTCCGAGAGAGTGCGCTCCAGCTGGCGCTGGGCACTGCCGTAGGACGCCGACCCCGAGCCGTAGAGGCTGGTGGAGATGTCGTTCAGAAGCTGGTTCATCAGCACTTCCCGACTCATGCCGCGGGTCGTCACACCGGATCGTTCCAGCGCCTCGCTGGTGCGTTTCAAGGAATGACCGCGGAACTCTTCTGAAGACGTCATGGTCTCGGCGATCGAGATCAGGCCGTCCAGCCCGTCGCGCTGCACCAGCTCGAAGAAGCCATCGGGATAATCGCGGGCCTCGGCATCACCGCGACGCAGAATGCCGGCGTAGAGCTGCGTGATCAGCTGGTGGGCGGCGTCGTTGGCGCTCTGCGGGGTCGACGGCTCAGCGGGCCTGCCTCGCGGAGTTGTACGTTCCACCGACCCGCGGACAGTGATTCGCACCTGACCGATCCGACAGCCGGGAGGGATCTTATCTATCCGCCCAGGGCGAACAACGTCGGTGATCTGGTAACCGAGGGCTGTCTGGCCAGCAGCGATCGTGGTGAATGAGATCTTGCCTTTGCGCGGATCGTGGTTGCCGAGCTTGAGCACGCGGCTGACGTCCTGGGGGCGTTGACCGCCGACGCCGAAGGCGGTCGGGGCGCCGATGTCGGCCGAGGCGCTGTAGGGATGCTCGCTGCGGCTCGGATAGGCGTGGATATAAAGGTCGGCCTTTTCGCCGACGCCGAGCACGATCACGTCGCCGTACTTGTAGAAAGTGTTGTTTCCGTCCTGCCAGATCCGGTACCTCGTATCGCAATCGGCGGCCTCGAGAGGTCCAGGACCGGCGATTAGAAACGCCGAGATGAGGATAGTGCTGACGATGATTCTGCTCACGATCGAACCCTCCGTAGGTGTCTTCGGGGTAGCCGCGAATTGCGACTGTAGGAACACTTTATAACGATCGCGATTTGCGGTCTTTGGCAAGAGACATTTGTGCCTGAAGCACATAGACTGCCGGCCCGTCCCTCGAAAAAGGGGACTGTCCAGCTGCCGTTCGTTTTCGGGCGAACTTTGACCATCCAGATGATATCGAAGCGAAGAATCGTCGCCGCCGCAAGCGCCGAAGTGCGGCTCGAGGCTGCCCGCCGGTGGCTCGATTTCGCCTTCGCCGAAAGTGCCGAAGTGCTGGTGGTCGCCACTAGCCGCGGCGCCGCGGACGAGGTGCTGCGTCGCTCGTGCCCGCATCATGGAGGACTGTTTGGCGTTCATCGGGTCACGCCGCTGCAGCTGGCCGGGGAACTGGCGACGCCGGGTCTGGCGCGATCCGGGTGCTTGCCGGTCACCGGCTTGGGCCTCGAGGCATTGGCGGCGCGTGCGATCTCGCGCTGCAGCGCGGCGGGCGAGCTGAGCTACTTCGAACCTGTCGCCGAGGCGCCGGGCCTGGCTCGGGCGCTGGCGGCGACCTTACGCGAGCTACGGGGTGGCGGAACCGACGCCGCCGCGCTCGCCGCCACGGGTACGCCGGGCGCCGATCTCAGTCGTCTCCTGAAGCGCTTCCAGGACGAGCTCGAGCGCCGGTCTCTGGTCGACGACGCGGCGCTGTTGGCCCTCGCTCATGAAGAGATCGTGCGTTTCGCGGAGCCGTCCCGAAAAGAAACCGCCGGAACACTGTTGCTCGGTCTACCGCTCCTGCTGCTCGACCTGGAGCTGGCGTCCCGCGCCGAGCGCCGTTTCCTGGCCGCGGTGGTCGGCTGCTCGCCGTCGGCCTTCGCTACCCTGGTTCGGGGTGACGATGAGGGAGCCCGTGCGCTCGAGGAAGTGCTCGACGTCGCGGTCGAGACGCTGGACGAAGAGATGCATGCTGTGACTCAGCTCGGCCGGCTACGCCAGCGAGTCTTTCAGGCGTCCTCGGATCGGGACGTCGAAGCGGCAGACCATGCGGCCCCTGATGATGAGGCCGACGAGACCTTCAGCTTCTTCTCGGCGGCTGGAGAAGGCCGGGAATGTGTCGAGATCGCGCGTCGCATCCAGTCTCTGGTGAAAGAGGTCGTGGTCTTCGACCGTATCGCGATCCTCTTGCGGGATCCCGACAGCTACTTGCCGCTGGTCGAGGAGGCCCTGCGCCGGGCCAAGATTCCGGCCTACTTCACCCGCGGCACCGTCCGCCCGGACCCGGCGGGCCGCGCTTTCCTGGCGCTGCTCGATTGTCGCGCCGAAGATTTCTCCGCGACGCGCTTCGCCGAGTATCTTTCCCTGGG
>JAAUXY010081267.1_pt1 | contig 16287 bp, 12 predicted proteins | sample 7278121 | NCBI WGS metagenome assembly JAAUXY01 (sample SAMN14350117, study PRJNA611818) | marine sediment metagenome | isolation source: surface marine sediment (1.8m) | place: French Polynesia: Moorea | collected 2018-08 | reverse complement strand
TGGGCGATCTACGGGGCCGGCCAGGAGGTCGTCTTCTACGGGTTCCTGCTGATCACGGCAGGTGTCCCGGTCTACGTCTGGTTGAAGTGGCGCCTGCGCGCCGGGAACACGAGCACAGAGGTCATTCAAGGAGAAGCGACATGACGACGTTGGGAGTCCATTCGGAAGTCGGAAAGCTGAGGAAGGTGATCGTCCATCGCCCAGGCCTGGCGATCGCGCGCCTCACGCCGAGCAACTGCCACGACTTGCTCTTCGACGACGTGCTCTGGGTCAAGCAGGCGCGCCAGGAGCACCTGGCCTTCTGCGACGAGATGCGGCACCGGGGCATCGAGGTCTATCTCTTCCGCGAGTTGCTCGAGGAAACGATGAAGGATCCGGCAGCGCGCGAATGGCTGCTGAACCTCAGGATGCCGGAGAATACGGTCGGAGTCGGCATGGCGCGGGAGCTCTACGCCCACGCGATGGAGGTGGACGCCTACGATCTTTCGGTCCACCTGATCGGCGGTATCAACCGGGCGGAGCTGCCTTTCCAGCCTAAGGGTATGCTCGCCGCCATGCTCGATCCCCAGGATTTCGTCCTGGCGCCCTTGCCGAACCAGCTCTTCACCCGCGATCCCTCGGCCTGGATCTACGGCGGCGTGACGCTTCACCCGATGTTCTGGCCGGCGCGTCGCGCGGAGACACTTAACACAGCGGCGATCTACAAGTTCCATCCGATGTTCAAGGACGCGGATTTCCAGTTCTGGTGGGGCGACGACGTCGAGAACGACCACGGCATGGCCCGCGTCGAGGGCGGCGACGTCATGCCGATCGGCAAAGGTATCGTGCTGATCGGCATGGGCGAACGCACGACCCCGCAGGCGGTCGGCCAGGTCGCGCGCAGCCTCTTCGCCAAGGGCGGGGCCGAGCTGGTCATCGCCGCCGGAATGCCCAAGGAAAGGGCCGCGATGCACCTGGACACCGTCTTCACCTTCTGCAGCGAAGAGGTCGTCAACATGTTCCCGGATGTCGTGAACACGATCCGGCCCTTCTCCATCCGGCCGGGCGACAAGGAGGGAGAGATCTCGGTCGTCGAGGAGAAGAAGCCCTTCCCGACAGTGGTCGCCGAGGCGTTGGGGGTCAAGAAGCTCCATGCCGTCCACACCGGCGGCGACCCCTATGAGGCCGAGCGCGAGCAGTGGGACGACGGCAACAACGTGGTCGCCCTGGAGCCGGGCGTGGTGGTGGCCTACGAGCGCAACACCTACACCAACACCCTGCTGCGCAAGGCGGGGATCGAGGTCGTCACCATCGCCGGCAACGAGCTCGGGCGGGGTCGCGGCGGCGGTCACTGCATGACCTGTCCGATCGAGCGCGATCCGGTCGACTATTAGGACCGGCCTGACCAGCGGGGGAAGTGACGGAGTGAATCCGATGTGCCATGACCCGCTTGAGGGCAGCCCCTGGCAGGCCAGGGCGTTGGATGCAAAGCCGGGCGACCGGCCCGGACTTCGCAGAGGATCGCGCGTCCGGGTCGGGCAGGGCAGTCGGGATCAGTTGTCTGTAGTCGAGCCGAATTGCCTAAATCGGATAGCGGCGGCTCGAAGCAAGTCGTAGCGTTAATGGTGTTGGCCAAAGGGCCGGTGAATGGAGATCTAAAAAGATGGCATTCAATCTCAAGGGACGCAATTTCCTCAAGATCGTGGACTTCAACCAGCGCGAGCTGCGCTACCTGCTGGATCTGTCGCGGGATCTGAAGCGAGCCAAGTACGCTGGGACGGAGCAGCAACATCTGAAGGGTAAGAACATCTGTCTGATCTTCGAAAAAACCTCGACCCGGACGATGTGCTCCTTTGAGGTCGCCTCGATGGACCAGGGTGCCGGCGTCACCTATCTCGGCCCGTCGGGCTCCCAGATGGGCCACAAGGAATCCATGAAGGACACGGCGCGGGTGCTGGGTCGTCTGTACGACGCCATCGAATACCGCGGCTTCGGCCAGGAGATCGTCGAGGAGATTGGAAAGTACGCCGGAGTACCGGTTTTCAACGGTTTGACCGACGAATTCCACCCGACCCAGATGCTCGCTGACGTCCTGACCATGCGCGAGCACAGCGACAAGCCGTTGCACGAGATCTCCTACGCCTTCGTTGGAGACGCGGGCAACAACATGGGTCACTCCCTAATGCTTGTCGGCTGCATTATGGGCATGGACGTACGTCTTGCCGGCCCTAAAGAGAAGTGGCCGAGCGACGACTACGTGGAGCGAGCGCGAGAGCTCGCCGAGACTTACGGCGCACGCCTCACGATCACCGACGATCCCCATGAGGCGGTGAATGGCGCTGACTTCATCCACACCGATATCTGGGTCTCGATGGGTGAGTCCGCCGAGCTCTGGGAAGAGCGGATCAAGCTGTTCAAGCCCTATCAGGTGACCAGCGAGCTGATGGCGGCAACCGGGGTCTCGAGCACCAAGTTCATGCACTGCCTGCCGGCCTTCCACAACCGCGAGACCAAGGTCGGCGAGGAGATGTATGAGAAGTTCGGCATCGCCGAGATGGAGGTCACCGACGAGGTCTTCGAATCCCCGGCCGCGATCCAGTTCGAGCAAGCCGAGAACCGCATGCACACCATCAAGGCGGTGCTCGTCGCGACGATCGGGAGCTGAGCCATGCGTGTCGTCGTCGCCCTGGGCGGCAATGCCTTGCTGCGTCGCGGCCAGGCGCTGACCGCGGAGAACCAGCGCGAGAACGTTCGGGTCGCCGCCCAGGCGATGGCGCCGATCGCCGAAGAGCACCAGCTGGTCATTTCCCACGGCAACGGTCCCCAGGTCGGGCTGCTCGCCCTCCAGGGGGCCGCCTACAAGCCGGACGAGGCCTACCCGCTCGACGTCTTGGGGGCGCAGACCGAGGGCATGATCGGCTACATGATCGAGCAGGAGATGGGCAACCTGCTGCCCTTCGAGGTGCCCTTCGCGACCATGCTGACGATGATCGAGGTCGATGTCGACGACCCGGCCTTCAAGAACCCGACCAAGTTCATCGGACCGGTCTACGAGGAGTTGGAAGCCCACCGGCTCGCGGAGGAGAAGAACTGGTCGATCCGGCAGGATGGCGACAAGTGGCGCCGGGTCGTGCCCTCGCCCTTGCCAAAGCGGATTTTCGAGCTGCGTCCCATCAAGTGGCTGCTCGAGCAGAACACGATCGTGATCTGCGCCGGCGGCGGCGGCATTCCGACGGTCTACGACGAGAACCGCAAGCTGCACGGCGTCGAGGCGGTGATCGACAAGGACCTCGCAAGTGAGTTGCTGGCGCGGGACCTCGACGCCGACCTCTTCATCATGGCGACCGATGCCGATGCGGTCTACCTCGACTGGGGCAAGCCCGAGGCGCGAGGCATCAGGCTGGCGTCGCCCGCCGCGATGCAGGACTACGAGTTCGCGGCCGGATCCATGGGACCCAAGGTCGCAGCCGCCTGTCAGTTCGCCGAGCAAACCGGCAAAGCGGCTGCCATCGGTGCGCTTGCCGACCTGCCTGATATACTTGAGGGCAAGGCCGGCACGACAATCAGCGGGTCCGCCGAGGGAGTGGAATACCATAGCTCGGCTTGAGGCCAGGCCGGGCTTCGGGCGGGCGAGAACATGAACGCCTTGACAGGCTGATCCCGGAAAAGGGGGCGACCGGGCGTTCAGGGAACAGGGAGTTTGCGGGCATGACGCGCGAGTTGGTGCGTTACTCGAAGATTCTGTCGATCGTCGGCGATATTCTACAGGTTCAGGTGCCGGAAGCTGCGGAGGGCGAGGAAGCCGTCGTCCGCTTCAAGGACCTTGCCATCATCGAGGATGAGGGTGGTCACAAGGCCCTGGCTCAGGTCATCAACATCGTCCGCGACTCGGTTTCTTTGCAGATCTTCACCGGGACCAAGGGCGTCTCGACCAGCGCGACCGTAACCTTCCTCGGCCATCCGATGCAGACGACCTATTCCCCGAACATCCTGGGGCGCGTCTTCACGGGGGCGGGGGAGCCGATGGACTCCGGGCCCGACCTCTCCATGGATCCGCAGGTCCCCATCGGCGGGCCGTCGGTCAACCCGGTCGAGCGCATCGTGCCGACCAAGATGATCCGCACCGACGTGCCGATGATCGACGTCTTCAACAGCCTGGTCGAAAGTCAGAAGATCCCGATCTTCTCGGTCTCTGGCGAGCCCTACAACCCCTTCCTGGCGCGCATCGGCATCCAGGCCGACGCCGACATCGTGGTCTTCGGCGGGCTCGGTCTGATCTTCGACGACTACTACACCTTCCGGAAGAACTTCGAGGACGCCGGCGTGTTCTCGCGGACCGTGATGTTCGTCAACCAGGCTTCGGATCCTATTGTCGAGCGCCTCCTCGTGCCGGACATGGCTTTGGCCGTGGCCGAGCGCTTTGCGGTCGAGGAGGGCAAACGGGTCTTGGTCCTGCTGACCGACATGACCGCCTATGCGGACGCGCTTAAAGAGATCGGCATCTCCATGGAGCGGGTGCCCTCGAACCGCGGCTACATGGGCGACCTTTATTCTCAACTCGCGCGGCGCTACGAGAAGGCCTGCGACTACGCCAAGGGCGGCTCGGTGACGATCCTCGCCGCGACCACCATGCCGGGCAACGACGTCACCCATCCGGTACCCGACAACACCGGCTACATCACCGAGGGACAGTTCTATCTGCACAGCGGCGTCATCGATCCCTTCGGCTCGCTCTCGCGCCTCAAGCAGAACGTCATCGGCAAGGTGACGCGGGAGGATCACGGCCAGATCATGAACACGATGATCCGCTTCTACTCCGAAGGACAGGACGCCGCGCAGAAGCAGGCCATGGCCTTCGACCTTTCGGACTTCGACCATCAGCTGCTCAAGTTCAACCGGCTGTTCCGCGAGCGCTTCATGAACATCGAGGTCTCGATCCCGCTCGAGGAGGCGCTCGATCTCGGCTGGCAGACCTTGGCCGAGTGCTTCCGGCCGGAGCAGCTGTTGATGAAGCAAGACCTGGTCAACAAGTACTTCCCGCAAAACGTCTCGCCGACGGTCGCGGCGGAGGGCGCGGACGGCGAAGATGCCGAGACGCAGGAGGCCGAGGCAGCACCGGAACCCAAGGCCGCGGTGAAGGGGCAAGAGCAGGCCGGATCAGAGGCCGACGCCGGGACCGACAAGCAGGAAGGCAACCATGGCGAAGCTGCAGCTCAGTAAGTCCGCGCTCGCCCGGGAGCAGAAGAGCCTCAAGACCTTTGAGCGCTTCCTGCCGTCTCTCGACCTCAAGCGCCAGCAGGTCATGGCCGAGCGGGCGAAGGCCGAAAAGGCGCTGGCCAACACGCAGCAAGAGATCGAAAGGTTCCGAAAGGAAGCTGGCGAAAAGCTGCCGATGCTTGCCCTGGGCGAGGTGGATCTGACCGATCTGGCGAAGCTGAAGAAAGTGACCCTCGGAACCGAGAACGTGGTCGGGACGCGTCTGCCGAAGCTTGAAGAGATCGAGGTCGAGGTGCGCCCCTATGCCCTTATGGGTCGGCCGCAGTGGGTCGATCGAACGGCGGAGATTCTGCACGACATGCTCGAGCTGCGCGTGCGGGTTCAGGTCGAGGAGCGCCGGCTGGCGCTCTTGGAGCAGGCGGTCAAGACGGTCACCCAGCGCGTCAACCTTTTCGACAAGGTTCTGATCCCGACCGCTAAGCAGAACATCAAGCGGATTCAAATCTACCTGTCGGACCTTCAGACCGCTGCCGTCGCACGCTCCAAGCTCGCCAAGAAGAAACACGCATCCGCGGGGGCCGCATGAGCATCGCCCGAGTAAAGAGGGTCACCGTCTGTGGCCTTTTGACCGAGAAGGATGACCTGCTGGAGGGGTTGCAGAGGCTCGGCTGCATGCATCTGCTGCCCTTGCGGCCGGCGCCGGCGGAAGCTGAGAACGTGGCGAGCCCCCGGGCCGAAGACGCCTACAAGGCCCTGCGCTTCCTCACCGACATGCCGGAGAAGCGCAAGCAGGTCACCAGGGACCCGACGTTCGATGTCGAAAACCTCGTGCACGAGGCACTCGTCGTTAAGGACAGGCTGCGCGACGCCACCGACCGCCGCGAGTTTCTCGAGCATCGCATAGCGGCGGTCGAACCTTGGGGTGACATCGCGTTTCCGCCGCTTTCCGAGCTCGCCGGTTATCGGCTGTGGTTCTACGTCTTGCCGTCGGGAAAGGCCGCCGCCCTCGAAAAGGTCGAGCTCCCCTGGCAGATTGCCCGCAAGGACAACCGCTTCACCTACGTCGTGGTGATCGCCGAGGAGGAGCCGCCAGAAGATCTTCTGCCGGTGCCGAGGACCCGTACCGGCTCGCTTCCGCTGCAGGCTCTCAAGGAACGGCTCGAAGAGACCGAGATCGAGATCGAGGACACGATTGCCCGGCGCCACGCGCTGACACGCTACATTTATCTGCTGAGCGTCAATCTGGCCGAGGCCGAGAACCGGGCCTCGCTCGCCTATGCCGACCAGCAGGTCCGCGAAGAGCAGGGCATTGTCGCCGTGCAGGGCTGGGTGCCCGAGGATGCGGTGCCTGGCGTGCAAGCCTTTGCCGAGGAACGCGGCCTCGCCTGCCTCCTGGAGGAGCCCAAGCCGGACGAACAGCCGCCGACCTTGATTGAAGAGGCGCCCGAGATGACCGCCGGGGTGGACCTGGCGATGTTCTACACCGTGCCGCCCTACCGGATGTGGGACCCCAGCGTGGTCCTGTTCTTTTCCTTCTCGGTGTTCTTCGCGATGATCGTGGCGGACGCCGGCTATGCCGCCGTCCTCTTGGCCGCCCTTTTTGCCTTCTGGAAGCGACTCGGGGACAGCGTCAGGGGACGCTCTTATCGCCTGCTCGGCCTTTCCATGCTCGGCTGCACCATCATCTACGGGACCATGATCGGCAGCTTCTTCGGCGTCACACCGCCGGAGGACTCCCTGCTCGGCGCCCTCAAAGTGATCGATTTGAACAACTACGGGGCAATGATGCAGCTCTCGGTCATCATCGGCGTCCTGCATCTGATTCTCGCGAATGCCGTGGTCGGCTTCACGAATCACAGGAGTACGACCGCGATCGCAAATCTCGGCTGGATTGTGGGTCTGATCGGCGGCACGGCGATGGTCTATGCCGAGGAGAATGGGGGCTTGGCGGAAGCGGCCCCCTATATCCTGGGCGCCGGCATCGGTCTTATCTTCCTCTTCTCCAGCGACCGGCCGATCGCGAAACTTCCAGGCGATCTTCTCTGGCGGGCCCTTGACGGCTTCAAGGCCTTGACCGGGGTGATGGGCGCGTTCGGCGACGTGCTGAGCTACATGCGCCTTTTCGCGCTTGGCCTGGCCGGCGCGTCTCTGGCCATAACCTTCAACAGCATGGCCATGCAGGCCAAGGACGCATTACCCGGGCTGGGCCTGCTCTTCGCGATCCTCATCCTTATCGGGGGTCATGTCATCAACCTGGGCCTGGTGATCATGAGCGGCGTGGTCCACGGCCTCAGGCTCAACTTCATCGAATTCTACAAGTGGGGCATGCCGGGGGAGGGCAGCCCCTTCCAGAAGTTCGCCCGCAAGGAGGTGCAACCGTGAATGAACTAGTAGTGGCCTTGGGCTGGGTCGGGATCTACGCGCCCATGGCGATCGGTGCGATCGGCAGCTCGATCGGCTGCGCCCTCGCTGGCTCCGCTGCCTGCGGCGCAATGCTCGAGACCGAGAGCGGCTACGGCCGCTTCATCGGTCTGACGGCGCTGCCGTCGTCCTTCGTGATCTACGGCATCGTCATCATGTTCACACTCCAACGTGAAGTGAACCCGGAAAACGCCGGGGCCTTGTTCGGGATCGGGTTCTTCGCCGGACTCGCGTTTCTCTATGCCGGCATCTATCAGGGCCGGTCCTGCGCGGACGCGATCAATGCGGCGAAGGAGAAGCCCGAAATCTTCGGCCTGTCGATCGCACCGGCCGCCATCATCGAGGGCTTCGCGGTCTTCGCCTTCGTCTTCGCTCTGGTCGTGAGCGCCGGCATCCCGGCAGTGGGGGGCTCCTGATGGCCAAGGCAATCAAGGAGGCATTACCGCCTGCGAGCGGAGTCGATGCGCTCATCGCCAAGCTTCGCGACGAGGGGGTCACGGCGGGCCGCGGCGAGGCCGACAGGATCATCGCCGACGCCCAGGCCCAGGCGAAGCAGATCATCGACAAGGCGAAAGCCGAAGCCAAGGCGCACTTGGCGGCCGCCCACAAGGAGGGCGATGCCTACCAGTCGGCCGGGGAAGAGGCGGTCAAGACCGCCCTGCGCGATACCGTCCTCGACATGAAGGCCCGCCTGATGCAGCGCTTCAGCGCGGACGTGAAGAGGCTGGCGACGGAAGAGCTCGGCAAGGACGACACGCTCAAGCAGATGATCCTCGAGCTGGTCGGCCGGGTGGGAACGGACACGGGCCTCGCCAAGGCAGGCGACGTCGAGGTCATTCTGCCGGAGAAGGCGGCGGGTCTGGAGGAGCTGCGCAAGAACCCGGCGGAGCTGCAGAAGGGCAAGGCGACGAGGTATGCTCTGGGTCTGAGCGACGCCATGCTGCGCGAGGGTGTCACCTTCTCCGCGTCCGAAGATGTCAAGGCGGGCGTCCAGATCCGCGTCGTCAAGAACAACATCACGATCGACCTGACCGACGAGGCGATCGCGGCCCTGCTGCTGCAGCACCTACAGCCGCGGTTTCGCGCCGTGCTCGAAGGCATCGTGAAGTAACGGACGAGCAGCAGGGCGATGAGCGATCCGAACGTCTACATCATGCTGATGTCGAGCCTGCCCAGTCCGGAGGCGCTCTTCCTCGCGAAGCGGCCGCCGCTTTCGCGCCTGAAGCTGGATCGCCGCCTGCGCGTCCTCGCGCCAGCGCACGCCCGGGACCTCAAGGCGACCGAGCAGGTCCTTCACTGGGGAGAGATCCCCCTCTCCGTGACGGATGAGGAGATCGTCAGCCGGGCCAAGAAGGCGGTCAAGCAGATCGAGAGCGAGACCGTCCGGCTGATCATTCGCGATCGGCTCGAGATCCGGACTTGCATGGTGGCGCTGCGCCGACGCCATCGCGGCGAAACGGCGCCGGGGTCCAGCACCGTCTGGGGCTTCGGCCGCTGGACGAGGCACATTGCGCGCAACTGGACCGAGGCGACCTTCCGGCTGGACAACGTCTTTCCATGGCTTCGCGAGGCCGACCGCCTTCTGAAGGAGGGCGAGACCCTGCCTTTGCAACGGCTGATCCTGGAGCAGGCCTGGAAAGTGGTGAACCGCCGCAAGGGCAAGCATCAGTACGACTTCGAGGCTGTGGTCGCCTACGTCCTCAAGTGGAACATCGTGGACCGCTGGGGCCGCTACAACGGCGAGCAAGCGGCCGAGCGCTTCGAGCAGTTGACCCAGGCCGCTCTCGGAGACCACGCGAAGGTGTTCGAGGAAGGACAAGCCTGATGGCCAGCACCGATAAGCCCAAGAAACCCGCGAGCGCATCCGGGTCCGGTGGTGGCGGATCTCCGCAGGCGGCCAAGGCGGCGAGCCGGCCGAAACGCAAAGCGGCCGCGGCTTTGCCCGTCAAACCCAGGACCAAGAAACCGCAGGAGAGGCGAATGGCCGAAGGAAACCTGCAGGCGACGGCACGAGTCGTCGCCGTCCAAGACGACCTCGTCCAGATCGAGGCTGTCGACGACCTCGAGGGTAACCCGGCAGATCTCGTAAAGAACGAGGTGGTCTTTATCTGCCCCAAGCAGGTCAACGAGCTGGGCGAGCAGGAGAGGCTGAAGGCGGAGGTCCTGCGGGTCCGCGGACGGACCGCCGACGCGCAGGTCTACGAAGACACCGCCGGCGTCGCCATCGGCGATGCCGTCGAGCAAAGCGGCGAAATGCTCGCGGTCGACCTTGGCCCTGGACTGCTCGGGCAGGTCTACGACGGGCTGCAGAACCCCCTCTACGAGCTCTCCACGCGCTACGGCATCTTCCTGCCGCGCGGGGCGACGACGACTCCTCTGGATCCCAAAAGCAAATGGTCCTTCGTGCCGACGGTCAAGGTCGGCGCGACCGTTGCCGCCGGCGACACCATCGGCACCGTTCAGGAAGGACGCTTCAAGCACAAGATCATGGTGCCCTTCGGCTGGACGGGCGAGTTCAAGGTATCTTGGATTCAGGAGGGGAACTTCACCGTCAGCGAAACGGTGGCCCAGGTCGAGGACAAGGCGGGGCGGGCGCAGGATATCCGCTTGGCCCAGAAGTGGCCGGTGCGGCGCGCGCTCGACTCCAATCTGATGCAGAGCCGAAGGTCGGAGCGGCTCTATCCCGACGAGCCGCTGGTGACGACCCAGCGCATCATCGACACCTTCTTCCCGGTGGCGCGCGGCGGGACGGCCTGCATCCCGGGTCCCTTCGGCGCGGGCAAGACGGTGCTGCAGAACATGATCTCGCGCTATTCCGCGGTCGACGTGGTCATCGTCGTCGCCTGCGGCGAGCGCGCCGGCGAGGTGGTCGAGACGATCAACGAGTTTCCCAAGATGAAGGATCCGACCACGGGCGGCTCGCTGATGGATCGGACCATCATCATCTGCAACACCTCCTCCATGCCGGTGGCGGCGCGCGAGGCCTCGATCTACACCGGGCTGACTCTCGGCGAGTACTATCGGCAGATGGGTTTCGACGTGCTCTTGATCGCCGATTCCACCTCGCGCTGGGCGCAGGCCATGCGCGAGACCTCCGGAAGGCTCGAGGAGATACCCGGCGAGGAGGGCTTTCCCGCCTATCTCGAATCCTCGATCAAGAACGCCTACGAGCGGGCCGGGATGATCAAGTCCAATGACGGCGCGGTCGGCAGCCTGACCATGATCGGCACCGTCTCTCCGGCCGGCGGGAACTTCGACGAGCCCGTCACGCAGGCGACCTTGTCGACGGTCAAGGACTTCCTCGGCCTGTCCTACGATCGCGCCTACAAGCGCTTCTACCCGGCGGTCGATCCGCTCATCTCCTGGTCGCGCTACCTGAAGCAGCTGGAGCCCTGGTTCAACCAGAACGTCGACGTCGGCTGGACCAAGCGTGTCGAGGAGATGCAGGAGCTGCTGCACAAGGGCGAAGGCGTTTCGCAGATGATGCAGGTGACCGGCGAGGAGGGCATCACGACCGAGGACTTCGTGGTCCAGCAGAAGGCGCTGTTCCTGGATATGGTCTATCTGCAGCAGGATGCCTTCGACTCGGTCGACGCCTCGGCGCCCCTGGAACGCCAGAAATTGACCTTCGGCAAGGTCTACGACCTGGTGACGCGGCGCTACAGCTTCGCCGACAAGGAGGCGGTCCGGGACTACTTCACGAAGCTCACGGGCCTGTTCAAGAACTTCAACTACGCGGCTGAAGACTCGCCGGATTACAGCGGCTTGCTCAAGCAGATCGACGATCTCGCGGCCGGTGTGCCGCAGTGAGCTGAAACGGAATTCCTGAACCAAAGGCCGCCTCAGTCAACCCGGGCCGGCCGGAGAAGGGCCCGGCTTCTCGTCCATCTCGCAAGAGACGGCTCTGCTATACCAGCAAAACCGCCTTGCGCCGCCCTTTCGAGATGTGCCCGACGGTGGGGACCGGCGCAGGATGATGGCCCAGGGCAACGCGACAGGTTGTGGCTTGGTGGTCTGGCGAAAACCCTGACAAATCCTCTCATGCTGCAATTGCGAAAAGGGCCGAAGTTTCCGCCGCTTAATCGTACAGGCTGCTCCCGTCCACAGGCCAAAATATAATCGCTATCACAAAAGCTTAAAGTTCCTTTCGTCGGGTTTCTGTGCTATAATATATTCGTAAGATTGCATTTTGCAGATGCGAAGGCTCTTTAGTGGGAGGCACGTCATGCCGCCGTCCAAGCAGACTGATCGCACCCAAGATCAGACACAATCCACAACGCAGTTGCCGTGGCAGGCCTTCTGGGACTACGCGACGGATTGCTGGCAGCGCAACGTGCTCTTTGCCGACGTCATGCGCCAACGCGGCAACCAGCACCTGGAGCACATGGCGCAGCCGGTCCAGCATGTGCTGAACTACGATTTCGATCTGGTCATGGACGGACGCGATCTGCCTCGGCCGGCCAACTACGGCTTGGTCCGGATCCGCCCGCCGGCGGGGATAGAGGTCGATGATAACAAGCGTCCCTTCGTCGTCATCGACCCGAGGGCCGGGCACGGGCCGGGCATCGGCGGTTTCAAACCCGACAGCCAGGTCGGTGCCATACTGAAGGCTGGCCATCCCTGCTACTTCATCGGCTTCGTGTCGGAGCCGGTAGAGGGCCAGACCATCGAAGACGTCGGCGGTGCCGAGCTCGCCTTCCTGGAGCACGTCGCCGAGCTCCACCCCGCGACCGAAGGCAAGCCCTGCGTGATCGGCAATTGCCAGGCGGGCTGGGCGATCATGATGCTGGCGGCCGTGGCGCCCGACGCTGTCGGTCCGCTCCTGATCGCCGGTTCGCCCTTGTCGTATTGGGCCGGCGTGCGCGGTAAGAATCCCATGCGCTACACGGGCGGGCTTCTCGGCGGCACCTGGCTGACGGCGCTCTCCGGCGACCTCGGGCACGGCATCTTCGATGGGGCCCATCTGGTCTCCAACTTCGAGAACCTGAACCCGGCCAACACCCTGTGGTCCAAGCAGTACAACCTTTGGTCCAAGATCGACACCGAGCCGGAACGCTACCTGGCTTTCGAGCGCTGGTGGGGTGGCCACGTCCTGCTGACCGACGAGGAGATGCAGTTCATCGCCGACGAACTCTTCGTCGGCAACAGGCTCGTCCAGGGCAAGATGCAGACCTCCGACGGGCTTGCCATCGACCTGCGCAACATTCGGTCCCCGATCGTCGTGTTCTGCTCCCACGGCGACAACATCACGCCGCCCCAGCAAGCGCTGCAATGGATCCTGGACCTCTACCAGGACGTCGACGAGATTCGGGCCTACGGCCAGACGTTCATCTACGCGCTGCACCACGACATCGGCCATCTGGGGATCTTCGTCTCCGGCCGCGTGGGCAAGAAGGAGCACACCGAGTTCACCCAGAACATGGACCTGATCGATGTCCTGCCGCCGGGCCTCTACGAGGCCGTGATCCGCGAGAAGACGGAGGAGGACAGCAACGTCGAGCTCGCCCAAGGCGACTACATCATATCCTTCGAGGAGCGGAGCTTGGACGACATCCGCGCGCTGGGCGAGCAGGACAGCGACGACGAGCGCGCCTTCGAAGCGGTGGCCCGCGTTTCGGAGATCAATCAGGGCCTCTACAAGACCTTCCTGTCTCCCTTCCTGCGCGGCGCGGTGACGGAGCAAGGCGCCAAGGCGCTGCGGGATACGCACCCTGCACGCCTGCAGTACAGCTTGTTCTCGGACCAGAATCCCTTCATGGCCTGGGCCAAGGAGGCCGCCGAGACCGTGCGCGACAACCGGCAAAAGGTGGAAGACGACAACCCCTTCCGCATGGCCGAGAAACAGGTCTCGGACGGCATCGTCGCCTGGCTCGATTCCTGGCGCGAACTGCGTGACCGCGCCCAGGAACAGCTCTTCTTCTCGATCTACGAGTCGGAGTTCCTGCAGGCGCTGGTCGGGCTCAGGTCGAGCAGCGAGGAACGGCGCAAAAGGACCGCGGCGCGCGATCCTGCCCGCGAGGCCCTGGTTCACGAGAAGATCCGGGACCTCAAGCAAAGGATCGCATCGGGCGGAGCGGCAGAGGCCGTGGTGCGCGCCTTGCTCTACGCCGGGCTGCCCGACGGTCGGATCGACGAACGCGGCTTTGGCGCCCTGAAGGTAATCCACGAGCAGTCTCCGCCCGCCGAGCAGATGGCGCTGGGCGAATTCAAGGCGCTGGTCCGAGACCAGTTCTTCATGCTGCTGATCGACGAAGAGGCGGCGATGAGGACCCTGCCGGACCTGCTTCCGACGGATCCGAAGGCGCGGCGCAAGTTGTTCGAGGAGGTTCTGTCGGTCTCGACCGCGGCCGGTCCGCCGAGCGACATACGACGTGCGCACCTGCGCGAGCTGGCGACCTGCTTTGGTCTGGACCCCGATGTCGCTGTGGATGGACGGAAACTGGAGGTGGTCGCCAAGGAACAGGCTGAACCGCAATCCGACGAGCGACCCGCCCCGACCGCGCCGGTCACCCGGGCGCCGGCCGCCCGGCCGCGTCGCCGGACCGCTGCACGACAGCAAACCTCCTGAGCGTTGGCAGACGCCTTTTCCGCCCAGCGCGAGCAGGATATTGGAGTGAGCATCCCATGACGGACTTGGAGGCCCAGAAGGACGAGGGCCAGTGGAAACACCGGGGCGAGAAGTACGATCGCTTGATCGCCGAGACTGAGCAAGTGCCGGTCATCGGCACCGTCGTAGTCCACCCCTGCGACAGCTCGGCCCTGGCAGGTGCTCTCGACGCTGCCAAGGCCGAGATCATCGAGCCGATCCTCGTCGGTCCAAGGCAGAAGATCGAAACAGTCGCCGCTGAGCACGATCTGGACATCTCGACCTGCGAGATCGTCGACGCGCCCCACAGCCACGCGGCCGCCGAGCGCGGTGTCGAACTCGTGCGTGAGGGGCGCGGCGAGGTCCTGATGAAGGGCAGCCTTCACACCGACGAACTGATGCGTGCGGTGCTCAGCAGCTCGGCCGGGCTTCGGACCGAGCGGCGCGTGTCTCACGTTTTCGCCATGGACGTGCCGACCTATCCAAAGCCGCTGTTCATAACCGACGGAGCGGTCAACATCTTTCCCGATCTCGCGGCCAAGGTTGATATCGTCCAGAACGCGATCGACATGGCCATCGGGCTGAACGTGGAGGAGCCAAAAGTCGCGATCCTTTCGGCGATGGAGACCGTAAATCCCAAGGTCCCCTCGACCGTCGAGGCGGCCGCCCTCTGCAAGATGGCGGAGCGGGGACAGATCACCGGCGGATTGCTCGACGGCCCGCTTGCGCTCGACAACGCGATCAGCCTCGAAGCCGCCCGGGTCAAGCAGATCAAGTCGCCCGTGGCAGGCCAGGCCGACATCTTGGTTGCGCCCGACCTGGAGGCCGGCAACATGCTGGCGAAAAACCTGACCTTCTTGTCGGGGGCCTACGCCGCCGGCATCGTGCTTGGAGCCCGAGTGCCGATCGTGCTGACCAGCCGAGCCGACTCCCTGCAGACCCGCATGGCGTCCTGTGCCGTGGCCGCGCTCTACGCCCTGGCCTTGCGTGCAAAGAAGCCAGTCTCGGTCTGAACATGTCGGAGACGATCCTCGTCCTCAACGCCGGCTCGTCGAGCATCAAGTTCCAGCTTTTCGCGATCGGCGGGGGGACGCCGTCGCGCCTTTTCAAGGGTCAGATAGAGGGTATTGGTGCGAAGCCGCGCCTGACGGCGAAGGATGCCGAGGGCGCAGCGCTCGTCGAGACCGCCTTCGAGCCCTCCGAAGTCGCCAACCTGCCGAGCGCGCTGGCGATCCTGCGGGACTGGCTGGAAGAACGGCTGGCCGGCAACCTGCCGGTTGCCATCGGCCATCGCGTTGTGCACGGGGGGCCGAGCTTCGACCAAGCGGTGCTGATCGATGACGCGGTCCTTGCAGAGCTTGAGCACTTTGTCTCACTGGCGCCCCTGCATCAGCCCAATAACCTGGCGCCGATTAAGGCGATCCGAGAGCTCCTTCCGGACATCCTGCAGGTGGCGTGCTTCGATACGGCCTTTCACCGCAATCACGGGGAGCTGGCGGATCGTTTTGCGCTTCCCGGCCGCTTCTACGACATGGGGATTCGGCGCTACGGCTTCCACGGCCTGTCATACGAATACATCGCGGGTGTGCTACCGGAAGTGGCGCCGCAGATCGCCCGCGGCCGCGTGATCGCCGCCCACCTGGGAAGCGGCGCGTCGCTCTGCGCCATCGACCGAGGGCGGAGCGTTGACAGCACGATGGGCTTCACCGCTCTCGACGGGCTTCCTATGGGCACGCGACCGGGTCAGCTCGACCCGGGGGTCGTTCTTTTCCTGATCTCGCACGAAGGCATGAGCCCGCAGGAGGTGGAGCGATTGCTCTACCACGATTGCGGTCTCAAGGGCTTGTCTGGGGTCAGCAACGATGTCCGCGACCTGCTCGCCAGCGAAGAGCCCGGTGCCCGCTTGGCCCTCGACTACTTCGCTTTTCGTGTCGCCAAGGAGGTGGGCGCCTTGACCTCGGTGCTCGGCGGCATCGACGCGCTGATCTTCACCGCCGGAGTCGGCGAGAACGCCCCGGAGGTACGCCGCGACATCTGCGAGCGTTTAGCCTGGCTGGGGATCTCTGTAGACGATGAGGCCAATC
>JAAUXY010084110.1_pt1 | contig 16291 bp, 10 predicted proteins | sample 7278121 | NCBI WGS metagenome assembly JAAUXY01 (sample SAMN14350117, study PRJNA611818) | marine sediment metagenome | isolation source: surface marine sediment (1.8m) | place: French Polynesia: Moorea | collected 2018-08 | reverse complement strand
GTCGATCAGCGTTTAGAGGTGCTCGATAAACGACTGCTTGATTTCAAACAGGTGATTGATGAACAACAAGCGATCATTGAAGAATTGAATCAGAAATACCGTAGCTATGAATCAGATGTACGTTTAAATCTTGATAACATAAAAAAAAGTGAAGCCAAACTTAGCTCGGTTAAAACGAATAAAGAATATCAATCTTCGCTAAAAGAAATCGATGATCTTAAAGCCAAAAATTCAACATTAGAAGATGATATGATCGAATTTTTGGACCGCATCGAAACCGCTGAAAATACACTTCAAACAAAAATGGCGGCTTATTCCGAGCTCCAAACCCAGTTAAACAGTGAAAAAGAGCTCATTCATCAGGAAACAGAAGAAGCAAAACAGCAGATCGAATCTCTAACAGCGCAATGGGAATCCATAGCCGCTGGCATCGATGCGGGCTTGCTTGAGACCTTTAAACAGGTTAAATTGAACCAGAGCAATGCCGTTGGTATTGTCGCTGTTATAGATGCGGTCTGCCAGGGTTGTCATATGAATATTCCGCCGCAGATGTATAATGAGTTACAACGCGGAGATAATTTGACAAAATGTCCGATTTGTCAGAGACTCATTTACTGGAAAGATATAAAAAACCGGTCAGAGTAGACCAAACGATCGCTGGATTATCCGTAATCCGGAGGAAAGTCCGAACACCACAGGGCAGGGTGCTCCATAACGTGGAGTCGCGGCAACGCGAAGGAAAGTGCAACAGAAAGTATACCGCCTGTAATCAAGCGGTTACGTTTGGTTACGGGTAAGGGTGAAACGGTGCGGTAAGAGCGCACCAGTTTCCCGGGTGACCGGGAAAGCTCGGCAAACCCCACCCGGTGCAAGACCAAATAGGGGAGCGTTTGAGGGTAGCCCGTCCAAGCTCCCGGGTAGGTCGCAAGAGGTGTTGGGCAACTGACATCCACAGATGAATGATCGTTGCCCGTTAGGGGTAACCCGAACCGGGAACAGAATTCGGCTTACTGACTACTCTGGCCGTTACTTTTATTGAAAAATTAGAGTCGCGATGCGTTGAGGCCAACATGTTTGCTGTTGGCATTCTATCTTGTGGACCTGCGTGTTGAAAAGGATAGTGATCTGTGATGAAAAACACCCAAACAGCTGTTGAGGATTCATTTGCCGAAAAAATACGCATTTTTTCGCATGATTACTTAAAATGCTGTATCTATATTTCAGGCGTTGAGCGTCCCGCAATTAATTTTACCCAAAAACTTTATTCGACCCTCATCTCTTCTTCTATGCTATTAGAGGATTTTCTTGATTTTCACGGCGCCAAGAACAATGAGAATTGGTACTTTTATCGGGAACTGGCTGCAGCTGTACGTCACCTGAGCCTGGCGGCAAATTTTCAAAAACATATATCCAATCGCTTAGTTTTTTATGATTTGGCAGATGTCGGCGATTTTCCCACACAAGGTGGTAAAACGCTAAATTTTTTAGACAGTGTCCTGTTGAAAATGGCGCCGGTCATAATAAAGGAAGCCCGGCGATTAAAGATCAAAATGCCAGAAGTTGCTTATACAGCAGCCGATTTTCCGAGTATCGTCACGCATCAAATGCTTGACTATAATATCGATGATAAAGATAAGGATCAGCAGAAAAAAAATATCGTCAAAATCTCCAGCGAGTTTTTAAATATAGCTAAAAGCTTTGATCAGCTCAAATTTTATGATCCTTATCCGCATAAAGAAATTTTAAACCTCGTACCCGAAAGGGTAAATGAGGTTGAAATCCGACGCTATGAAATGCTAGTGCACAATTTGCAGTCCTCATTTGATACCTATGTAATCCATGGAGGATTCAGGTTCGGCAATCGCGAACTTAAACAGCTGCGGGGCTATTTTTCAGTCGTTTTGCATCTTCTCCAAATGATCGGTCGTCTGCTTCATTTTTATGAACGGCATCTGTATGAGGCCGGCTATAAAAGAATATATAAAAAAGTTCAGGTGCGCTTATCCAAATTGGTGAACCCTAAGACACTGCTGGATCGAACGATAAATTACGGTTTGTTTTACGCCTGCCATTTTTTAACCAGTGGAATTGATTTGGCTCAGAAAATTCTCAATGTTAATATTGAACGTTCAGCCATTAAAGTCGGCGTGCCGGTTGAACTAGGATTTCACAGCCGCCCGTGTCTGCTGGTGGCCAAAATTGTCCAGCATTATGGCGGGCAGGTTGAATTGTGTGTAGGATCGGACCGGTTTGATGCCAGTAGTGTGCTGGATCTTCAATGGGCCGGCGGTAAAATACAAAAAGAAAAACTTGATCAGGTAATTTTTGAAGGTGATGTACGCACCCTAAAGGATATCGAAATCCTTGCCAGCGTAAATTACGGTGAAGATACCATGGGTAAGGGCGTGCCGCTCCCCGAGGCGTTAAGCTATTTAAAATAGTTATAAGTTGCGCCCGTTGCCCGTTAGCCCGTTATCCCGTTATCCGGTAAATATGACTCCTTCTCTGTCTTTTAAACGGGCTTAACCGGCTAAACGGGTAACCGGCAAACCCGATGACACAGTTCAGTAAGATGATATTAGCCTAAAAAACCGAAAACCCATAACCGAATAATGAATGCTAAAATATACGCAATAATTGTAGCAGCGGGAAAAGGCTTGCGCATGCGGGATTCCAAGCGCAAGCAGTATATTTTGCTCGACGGGAAGCCGGTCTTGGTCCACACCTTGATGGCATTTAATCGCTGCAAACAAATCGATCAAATTATTGTAGCGCTGCCCGCAGAAGATATAGAATTTTGCCGAAAAGAAATTATACCCGTTGCCCATATGGAAACAAAGACACGCCTTGTTATCGGTGGGGACCGACGACAGGATTCGGTGTACAACGGCCTCAAGACGATCAAAAACGATGATGGCGTTGTTCTAATTCATGACGGCGTGCGCCCGTTCGTGCGCAAGGAACATCTGTTAGCCTGTATTGAAGGTGCTCAAAAACAAGGCGCCTGTATTTTGGGTCTGCCGGCGTTTGACACAGTAAAACAGGTCAATGCCGAAAATGAAATCGTTCAAACCCGAAAGCGAGATAACTTGTGGTTGGCGCAGACACCTCAGGCATTTCAGCTGAAAATGATCAAAGAGGCCCATGCATCTGCCGAGCAGGATAGTTTCAGTGGAACCGATGATGCCTCTCTGGTGGAACGAATGGGCGTAAAAGTTAAAATCATACCCGGCAGCCGCAGCAATATAAAAATTACCCATCCAGAAGATCTTCAACTTGCACGAGCATTGCTCCAGCTCGGAACTATTGATGGCTAGTTTGTCTGTACGGCTTTATGTGCGCGTGAGAAGAGTTGAGCAAAAAAATCATCGCATCATCAGGAAAATAAATCATCTATTTTGGCAATCACTTCTTCCGGGGTTTTGACTGCAAATAATTTATCGTTCTGCTGATAGCGCACAAACATATCCAGAATGTCAAAATTCATCAAGATCACCGGCCGGTTGCTTTTAAGCGCCAAGGCGATTTCAGAAATGGTGCCGGTTCCACCGGGGCAGGCGATGACCACGTGGCTCGAGAGCACATTAATGCAATTGCGTGCATTGCCCATTCCGGTCAAAATGGGTATTTGAATATACGGTGAAGCCCCACGGTGAGTTTCATCCGGCAAAATGCCGACGGTTACACCGCCGTTTTCCCGGGCACCCTTGGCGGAGGATGCCATGACGCCGGCATTGCGACCCCCATTTAACAGGATCCAGCCCCGGGCGGCGATCAGGCTGCCTAATTGATAAGCGTTTTTAGCCGTCTCACGATCGACGCTACCGCCGCCCATGACTCCGACAATTAAAGGGTTTTGCATCATTCAATCTCCTATGTTTCTAACGTTCAAACCAGGTTGACACAGGCTTTTGGTGGACTTAAAATATAGATCCTAAGCTGATCGTTTCAAATTAAAAATAGGCATGGACATCATCTCTATGGGATTCTCTCGGTTTCTATTTTTTAATTTGAAACCCCTCGGGATTGCCGATCTTACCGCATCTACTGTGTTAGATGCCGTTACGCATAGATCACTGTAGCGGAACGACATCTGCCGTGTAGCCTTAGGCTTCGCTTTCAGCTACGACCCAACAGGGCGGCAACCTCGACAATCAGTCAGCTTAGGATACAATTTCTAAGCTGATCGTTGCAAATTCAACCAAAGGAAGGAAAAAGATGCAAGATACGTCTCAAATGGATCCCAGACAGAGCGAAATGGCCAGCCAGGCTTATCTGCAACAGCTGAAAGCGACATTTGATCAATTACCCAATGACATACCGCTTTATCTGTTTACCGCTAAAGGGCACGAAGATGTTTTTACCCATGCCAACCGCGAGGTCATACGTGCCTTTCGCCAGCTCAGCGATAAGATTACACTACGGGAGTATGACCTGGACCACAAGCTGGCCAAAAAATGGAATGTGACCCATTCCCCCACACTGGTGATCGCGCCGGAAAAATATGCCATCCATTGGCTTGGCGCGCCCATGGGTGAAGAAGCACGGACTTTTCTGGAAATTCTGATCCTCATCGGCCTGGGGCAAAGTCAGCTCAGCGATCAAGCCTTGAAAGTGATTCAAAAAATTGATTCCGACCGGCATATCAAAATCTTTGTCAGCCCCACCTGTCCGTATTGTCCCCAGCAGGCCATCAATGCGGTCAAGGCCGCCATTGAAATGCCGGATAATATTTCTTTGGAAATCATCGATATTCAGAGTGAACCGGAGCTGGCGGATCAGTATTCGGCCCAGAGTGTGCCTCAGGCGTTTGCCAATGACGTTCTAATCGGGCAGGGCGCACAACCTGAAGAGGTTTTTATCCTGTCATTGGAAAAATTGGAGGCCCAGACCATATTTATACCCGATAGTGATGCCGAGCTGGTTGAAACCGATATGTGGATTGTCGGCGGGGGACCGGCCGGTTTGACTGCCGGCATCTATGCGGTCCGCAGCGGATTGCGAACGGCAATTGTCGAGCGCGACGCACTTGGCGGTCAGGTGGCCACAACCCCCATCGTTGAAAATTACCCCGGTTTTACCTCAGTGGGCGGCAAATCCTTGGTGGATATCATGGTCAGCCATGCGCTGCAATATGTCCAGATATTTCAGGGCGAAGCTGTGGTGGATATCCAGTCCGGACCGCCCTTTACGGTTAAAACCAACCGGCGGCAATTTAATACCAAAACCGTTCTTTTGGCCACAGGTGCCAGTCACCGCCATTTGAATATCCCCGGTGAAAAACGTTTGGCCGGCAGAGGGGTCAGCTATTGCAGTACCTGCGATGGACCGCTGTTTAAAAACAAAAAGGTGATCATGGTGGGCGGCGGCAATAGCGCGGTTACCGAAGCTCTGCATCTTTTTCACATGGGCATAGATGTCACCTTGATCCATCGGCGAGATAAACTGCGGGCTCAGGATTTTCTGGCCCAGCAGCTGTTTGATAACAATATTCCCGTGCTGTGGGACACTGAAGTCAAAGAGATTCGGGGTGAAGAACGGGTCCAAGAAGTCTTACTGGTCAATAATAAAACTGATGAAACGACCGATTTTAAAACCGACGGTGTTTTTATCGCCATCGGCTACGAGCCGGCCGTTGAGCTGGCTGAAAAATTCGGTCTTCAAATCAATGAGGACGGCTATATCCAGCAGGATGGTAAGCACCGCACCACCGTTCCAGGCATTTATTCCGCCGGAGATGTAGAGGGGGGCTACAAGCAGATCGTCACTGCTTCGGGTCAGGGCGCTGAGGCGGCCATGACTATTTTCGAGGATCTTATAAATCCATATTGGCTGGATGGAAAAGATAACTAGGGCATGAAACAAAAACAAGATAATCGTCCTTTTCACTGATAAGGGCTATGTGCTTTAGCATATCTGTTCGCTTAGGCAGCCAAATATTTAATTGTTCAAAATAGGCAGTGTCAAAAAGACCCTGCCTATTTTATTTTCAATTACGGTCCAAACAAGGCATTTCATTTGACATCAAAAATCATTATTATTATTGTTTTTGGGTATTAAAGTATCCTTTCAACGGCATACCACCAGCAGCCATCACCGCTTCAAATCTTGGAGGAGACATATGCAGCGTGTTCCAAAAAAAGCTATCGCCTTGGTGATTTTTATTTTAGTCGGCCTGCTGTTGACCGCAGCTGATATTCAGGCCCAACAGACCACACCTTCAAAAACAGTCACCATCGATGAACTTAAGGCCCGACGAGCGACCATTGAAAAAATGACAGATATCGATGCGACGCTCAAAGCCGACAGCCTTAAATATCTTGATGGGGCGATGGCGGATTTAAAACTAGCCGCCGGTCTCAACACCCAAGCACAAGAACTGACACAGCTGATCAAGACCGCTCCCGGGCGTTTGAAAGTTTTACGTGACGAGCTAAAAAAGCCGTTACCAGCGCTTGACAAGATTAAAAAGCAAGCGCAGCAAATGGACACTGCCACTCTCGAACAACAGCGCAACCAGGAAGAAGCGGATCTTGCAAAAGATAAAGGCAAACTGCAAGAATGGAGCGATCGTTTAACAGTCGAAAAAAACACCATTGGTCAAGTATCCGAAAAAATGGTGATGGATGCCAGGCGTCTCAATGAGGTTCGGGCAGATCTGTTGGCCCTGGCAGATGTTGCCGAAGACGATATCGGCAATCATACCAAAATGCTCAGCCTGCAGTCTGAGCGTGAAAGATTAAAAGCCGAAAGCAAACTAAACGAGCTGCGGCAGCAAAGCCATAATTTGCTGGTCGAGCTGTTTGGCATGGAAGTGGATGTTGCCCAGAAAGCGGTGCAAAGCCGCTCAACCTTGTTGACCGTTTGGCAGGCCGAGATTCAACAACGTCGTCAGCAGGAAGCCGCTCAGACGCGGCAGGATGCCCAGGATGCCATGGGCCTGACACAAACGCTGCCTAAAATGATCCAGGACCAGTTTGATCTCAATATTGCGCTGAGCACCGAGTTGGAAGAGATCACCCGGGAAGAAGCAGACCTTACCCAGCAGTATGAAAGTTACAAAGCGCGCTTAAATGCGCTGGAAACGGATTTTGCTACAACTAAGAAAAGATTTGAGTTGACCGAGCTTACCGAGGCCATGGGTCTGACAATGCGCAAAAAGCGTTTAAACCTGCCTTCAGCCAACCTATATATTGAGGATGCCAGTGCCCGCGATAGCAGAATGAGTGAAATCAGCGAAAAACTGATTGATTTGGATGAGATGTTGCGTGAGCTTTCATCCCCCACAGCACTGGTTCAGCGTCTGGTGGGATCGGTTAGTTTTCTTTCGGATGTTGATCTGCAATCCTTTGATCAAAAAATTCAGGAACTGATCGCCGATCGCATCGAGATCCTTGAAAAATTGAAATCCGGCTACAACCGGATCTTCAAGCTATTGCAGGATATTGGGTTTACCACCCAAACCATCGTCGACACTGCCAATAATTTTGGTGAACTACTCGACCGCCATCTGCTCTGGATTCGTAGCTCCAAACCATTAGGCCCAAAAGATCTGCTAACTGTAAAAAACGCTATCGGATGGTTTTTCGGACCCGATGCCTGGTATCAAATATGGCAGGATTTAAGGCGTTCATTGCAACGACACTGGCACTTATGGTCGATCGGAATCTTCATCGCGCTGGTTCTGATGTTGGCCAGACAGCGGGAAATCGGGAAAATAAGCGAAATTAACACAAGTGTACTCCAACAACCTTTACAGGATTCAATTACGCTGACGCTCAAAGTGCTGGGATTGACCGTGCTGCTGGCTTTTTTCTGGCCCTATATGATGGCATTTCCAGCAATCGTGATAGCAAAACTGGCGCAAACCGAGCTCCATACCCGGGCAGTGACCGGTGGTCTGTTGGAGGCCGCCCGATCATTTTTTGTCATGGGTTTGGCCTACCATATTTGCCGCAAAGATGGTCTGGCCCAGGTGCACTTTCGCTGGAATGAGTCTGCTCGCCAAACTCTAATACATAATTTGAATTGGTCTATCCCAATCATCGTCGGGTCTAGCTTTATTGTGGCCGCAATGGCTGCCGTTCCGGAAATTGAATATGGAGAGGTGCTTGGCAAAATTGCCCTGATCGTCACAGCTGTTGCCACAGCCATATTTTTTGCCCGGATTTTACGCTTCAAGGGGGGAATCACATCGCTGCTGATTCAGGAATATCCCAAAAACTGGCTGACCAGACTGCGTTATGTCTGGTATCCGCTGGTGATTGTTGTACCGGTGGTGGCGATTTATCTTACCATTCAGGGGTACGCTTACTCTGCACTTGAAATTCGTCATCTAATGCATCTTACGGCTGCACTGGTCTTCGGTCTGGTTGTTTTCAACGCACTGGTGCTCAGGTTGTTGATGTTGGGCCGGCGTCAAATTGCCTTGAAAAAAGCGCGGATGGCCCAGCAGCTGCAACAGGAAAAGACGTTAGACACGGATGCGGGACCATCGCCCACCACCACCGACGCTGACGCGTCAGCGCTGATGGAATCCACCATTGGTATGGGGACCATTGATGAGCAAACCCGCACCCTTCTCAGGACGGGCACATTTATTTTAGGCCTGGTGAGCTTGTGGGCGATCTGGTCACCTGTTTTTCCGGCACTGGGGATTTTACAAAACGTTAAACTTTGGAGCTACACCACCGTTGTGGACGGTGCCAGTCAGCTGCGTGCCATCACTCTGGCCGACGTCGCCCTGGCTGCAATTCTCATTGCGATCACCGTCATTGCCGTGCGCAACCTGCCGGGTTTGCTGGAAATGATCCTGCTGAAAAGTTTGCCCCTTGATCCTGGCGCTCGCTATGCCTACGCTTCAATCAGTCGATACACGCTAACGGCAGTGGGTGTTTTTGTTGCGCTAAACACCCTGGGCATTCGCTGGTCAAGCCTGCAATGGCTGGTAGCCGCACTGGGCGTGGGCATTGGCTTTGGGCTACAGGAGATAATCGCCAATTTTATCTGCGGCCTGATTATCCTGTTTGAGCGCCCGATCCGGGTCGGTGATGTTGTCACCGTGGGCACCACCGATGGGGTTGTAACCAAAATCCGCATTCGGGCGACCACGATCCGCGGCTGGGACGGTAAGGAGCTGTTGGTACCCAACAAGGAATTTATTACCACCCGCCTGCTCAATTGGTCTCTGTCCGACCAGGTGATCAGAGTGCTTGTTACGGTGGGGGTGGCTTACGGATCAGACGTGGATAAGGCTCTGGCGCTGATGAAAGAGGCCGCCGTAGAGCATGAAAACGTTCTGGAAGATCCCGAGCCGACAACGAGCTTTGATAGTTTCGGGGACAACTCCCTATTGCTGACGCTGCGTGCTTATTTAGGATCCGTTGACTATCGCGTTAGTACCACCACGGACTTGAACAGGGCCATCAATCGGAAATTTGCCGAGGCCGGTCTGGAGATTTCATTTCCGCAGCGCGATGTGCACCTGGATGCAAAGGGCCCGCTGGATGTTCGCGTAGTATCAGAGACATCCGTTTCAAAAAGCGACAGCCCTTCATCAGCGGCATCTAAAGATACCGATAATTAAATGAAGGGCCGGGGCATTCTTTCATTCAACGTTTGTCATTCCCGCGAAGCGTGTCCCCGCGCAGGCGGGAAGCGGGAATCCAGATAACACCTATCATTTGGCGCTTTTCTTTTTTCGACCGACCGGGCAAGCCCATTCACAACGGCGGCAGTACTTGACCAATTTGACGGGCTTGTCAAATCCGTCTATCTTTTTTTCTTGAGCCACGTCTATATCATGCTCCATTTGAATGTTGCAGGTTGGACGCGCATAAACGCCGGTTAGTCCCGGAAGGTGTTCCAGCTGATAGTCCTCGGGCTTGTATAGTTGCTCATTAAAGGCACCTTGGGGGCAGACCTTGCGGCAGGGGGCTTTGCAGTCCGAACACGGATCGAACTCAATAGGGCCGGTCGATGGCATCACCGCGTTAAGTGCTAGAGCACGCAGCCGCACCAGCGGACCGTATTCGGGTGTGACCAGCAGATTATTTTTGCCAATACACCCCAGTCCGGCCAGAACCGCGGCGTCTTTCAAGTAAATACCGCCTTTTTCCACATGGTAGGGAAAATGGAATGTCTCGATACCGAGCGTATTTTCGATCCAGTCACACATCTGTTTTATAATGGCAATAAGCACACGATTGCCCGGTGGATTGGCTTTGCCAAACCACCAGTCCATTTCCGGTTTGGCCACCGGGTGTTCGACGGCAATCACCAGCACGCTTTTTGCAACCTCCGGCCAGAGCACTTCCCCGGGCTTAAGACCCAGCTCGCTCTCACGACTGCCCACCCCTTCCCAATAAGGCATCCTGGGTGCAAAATCAAAAGCCGGGGCCTTCTTAAGTTTGACAACAGAAGCCAGCCCAGCTGAAGAGGCCCCCAGAGATTCGGCTTTTTGGATGATACGGTCAGCTATTTCCGATTCGGACAATGTTTTCATAAATTTTAAGCTCCGTTTGTATTTAAGTATACAAGACAGTCTTGTATCCCGTGAATAACTTGCAATTCCGTCTATATCAAATAAGGCTCATTTAAAAGAGGCCACCGCTAGGATGCTGAGCGGTCATGTTTTTTTCTGAAAGGCGATAAGCAGATGATTGACCAACTGGAAACACCATGCCCCGATATTTGGAATGATGGGCACCGACGGTTTTGGTTAACCCATGGCGCGGGTCGAATTCCAAATATCGGGGCATCGGTACTATGAATATCAGAGCGCCTTTCAGAAAATGACATGACCGTGTCAATTTTCCGAATGTCTTTTGAAGACGCACACTAAGATGAAAAACCATTTCATTGAAACTACAGCGCCCAAATGGATATATCAAGATTCCTTTATAAAAAGCTTGCGGGGGAAATTGGCAAAGGTTTCGTGACCTGTTTCAGTGACGCGCAAGGACTCGCTGCATTCAAAGCCCCAATCATCCAGCCACATGCCCAAAATCATGTGAAAAGTCATATTAGGGGCTAAAATGGTTTTATCTCCCGGCCGCAAACTGGCCGTGTGCTCCCCCCAATCCGGCGGATAATTTAAACCCATGGAATAGCCAATGCGGGATTCTTTTTCCAAGCCGGCCCGCGCAATGACCTTGCGCCAAGCCATTTCGATGTCTTCACATGCCACTCCGGGTTTAATGGCCTCAAGCGCTTGATGACAACCCTCAACGACTACCTTGGAAGTTTCAACCAGCTTGTCGGGCGGGTTTTTACCGAGATACATCGTTCTGGCCAGCGGGCTGTGATAGCGGTTATGGCAGGCAGCCAGTTCCATGTTGACGGCTATTTCCTTTTGATAGGGCTGGTCCGTCCAGGTCAGGTGAGGGGTTGAGGTCTTTTCCCCGCTGGGCATCATGGGAACAAAGGCGGTATAATCGCCACCGTAGGTATCAGTGCCGCGGATTTGCGTGCGATAGATTTCAGCCACCGCATCACATTCTCGAACACCGGGTGCCACCGTCTCCAGGGCCGTTTGCATTACGCGCTCGGCGATTTTTCCGGCCTTTTTCATAAATTCGATTTCCATGGCTGATTTGATGATTCTGACCCAGCTGACCAATAAATTTGAATCCCGAAATTGAGCCTCGGGCAGATGCTGTTGCAGCTCGATAAAGCTTTTGGCACTAAAATAATAGGCATCCATTTCCGTACCGATGGCTTTGGTCTCCCATCCGCGCTTTTTTATTTCTTCGGCAACTACTTGCATGGGATGCTTGATGGGCGATTGAACATAATCATCTGCATACCCAATGATACGATCATGGGACAAATAAGTCGTGTGTTTAGCGCCATTGGCATCCATACCACGCCCTATCCAGATGGGTTGGTCATCCTCCAGCGCAAGGATTACCACTTGGGGGACATAAAATGACCAGCCATCGTATCCGGTTAAATAATTCATGTTGGCCGGATCGGATATGACCAGAAGATCGATACCCTTTTGCGACATGTTTGTCTTGGTTTTGCGGACTCGTTCTTGATATTCTTCGATGGTAAACAGCGCCATAATGCCTCCAAATTGGGTTAAATTTAAATTGGGTTCAGCCATCAATCACTGTTGCTTAAATAAGACAACGCAGTCCGAATATGCATTTCCACGCCCAGGGGCAAAGCATCTTCGTCAAAATCAAAACGCGGGTGGTGGTGGGGGTAATCGGTTTTCTTTTGCTGGTTTCCCGCACCCAGAAAATAAAATGCACTGGGCACTTTTTTGGCGTACTCGCAAAAATCCTCACCGATCATGGTGACATACGGTATGATATGGTCTTTTGCTCTAACTAGTTTCTGTGCTTCATCGATGACGACTTTTGTCATTGCTGAATCGTTGATCACAGCAGGATGATGGTAAGCATACGCAATTTCATATGAGGCCCGGTGCGCACGGCAAACACTTTTGACAATTCTTTCAAAACGCTCGCACGGATTTTCGGTATCTGTATCATCCAAATCGTATAAATAGCGTATGGTTCCTTCCATTTCCACTTTCTCGGGAATAATATTGCTCATGGTCCCACCGCTTAATTTGCCAAAAACAATAAGGGTTGGTTTTAAGACATCAATTTCCCTTGTCTGGATGCTTTGAACCGCTTGGATGATGGCGGCCGCCGTTATGATAGGGTCGATAGAGTCTTGCGGAAAACCGGTATGTCCGCCGCGTCCGCATACTGTCAGTTTGAAAACATGCATCCCGGCCATAACCGGCCCTGATTGTACTCCAATTTGGCCAGTCTGTAGCGCGGTCATCAGGTGAATGCCGAAGGCTGCATCTACTTTAGGGTTATCCAGAACCCCTTTGTCAATCAGATGCTTGGCGAACATATTTTCTTCATTGGGTTGAAATACCAGTTTGATGTTTCCCTGAATTCGATTCCGCACTTGTGAAAGGATTTTTGCAGCCACCAGGAGCATGGCACAATGACCGTCATGCCCGCAGGCATGCATTTTACCCGGGTTTTTCGATTTATACGGCAAAGACGTCATCTCTTCCACAGGCAGGGCATCCATATCGGCTCGCAGCATCAAGGTACGACCGGTTTGTTCGCCTTGAATGAGTCCTACAATCCCGGTTTCGGTAATTCGTTCGACGTCAATTCCCGCATTGTTTAAGTAGGTGGCAATTTTTTCTGCGGTTTGATATTCTTCACATCCCAGTTCCGGGTATTGATGGAAATCTCTGCGAATTTGTCTGAGTTCATCTGCCAGTGATTGGATGAGCGCTTTGATCTTCATCGTTTGTTTACACCTTTAAGTCTGATCTAAAGTCTTTTCAAATAAGCGGCCAAACTGGGGTAGGGGATCGTTCACACCCGCAAGACGCAAACAGTGCCAGCCAAGGGCCAGATTGCTTGAGAAAACCGGTTTACCCAATTCTTCTTCAGCTGCCTTGATGATGCCAAGAGCCCGCAAACTGGTGCAGGAGATGAACACGGTGTCAACCCGATCGGATCGACCCAATTTTAGAACAACCGCCTTGATGGAATCCGGTGTGATGCGGCCCACATTTTCATCTAGAGGTTCATTCCATGATCCCATAATAGGAACCGCAAAACCGCTGTCCTGGATAAAACCGCGCAGACGGCGATTGATATCTTCTGTATAGGGGGTGATAAGGGCAATGTTATTTGACGATAGGGCCTGAAATGCAGCGATGGCGGCCTGTAAGGGAACCGTACAGGCAACTTCAGGGCGCACTTCATTAATGCGGGCATGCACATTTTCGATACCGATGAGCATTGAGCCAGAGGTGCATCCGTAGGCAATCACATCCAGGTGTAGCCCGGACATAATCAGCTCGGTGGCTTCAGGTATTTTGCTCTCCATATCCTTGAGCGTTTTCGGTGTGATGGTCGGTGCACAATACAGGCGATTCCCATATAATGCGACGCCAGGAAGATCCAGCATCTGACGCATTTCATATTCGATGGTTTGGTCACCCGACAGCACGATCAATCCAATACGGGCCCGCTCTCCCAAGCCGTTATCCATTTTGTACGGGATGTTTTGCTCATCGATAATCAGATCATCCGTAGTTTGCTTCTTGGTTTCGATCGTTTGCATGCCTTCCTCCTCTGATGGCTGTTCATGAGGCTTGTGCATCGGGTGAAAATCAATGCGATAAAATGCTTTAGATCCATTACACCTAACAGGTATTTGGCTGTATTTCTATAGTTTGCGAAACGAGCTGCCCTTAGCTGCAACCTCAAAACATCGTATTAATTTTCATGCGGAATTCAGGTATTATAGTTCGATGAGATCTCTTGACGTTTTTGATAGTATTTCGGCGCCCGTTTCGGTAACCAGAACATCGTCGATGATCCGGACGCCGATTCTTTCGTCATTAATGTATACCGGCGGTTCGATGGATACAACCATTCCGGGCTCAAGAATATAGGTGCTATCTGCAAACAGGTGATTGTTTTCGCCCCAGGAGGGCGGGTAACCGGGTCCGATCCCATAGCCGGTTGTGTGCAGCCGATATGCGTCATATCCCGCATCTGCGATGACCTTCTTGGCCGCCTCATGGGGCTTAACCATGGGAACGCCCGCTTTGATTTCGGCAATACAGCGATCACACGCCTCGCGCACGACCTTATAGACCTCTTTAACTCGGGGTCTGGCCTTTCCCAGACAAAGTTGTCGGCCGATCGTACAATGATAACGTTTGTAACATCCGGCATATTCAATGTTGATATCGTCTCCCTGTTTCAGTTTGCGCTCGGTCGGAAATCCGTGCGGATACACAATGCGCTCGCCGGACACAAAATTCATTGGACTGGCCGATGCGTCACTGCCCAACGCCATCAACGTCCGATGCATTTCTGCGGCAACTTCAAGCTCGGTTTTATCTGCTGCTATGCTCTCAAGTCCGGTTTGAAAGGCCGCATCTGCGATTTCGGATGCCTTTCGAATATAATCAAGCTCTGCCGGAGATTTGGCCAGCTTCAAATCTTCGATCAGAAAGGGGACTTCTTTTACGGAACAGTCTTTGAGAAGATCCTTGAGCTTTATATAATCATGGGGTCCTAAATAATAGTAGGGGACCTCAAATCCAATCCGGCATGTGAAATAGCCCTTTTCCTCCATTATGGCCTTGACCACATCTATGGGATCTTCTGGTTCACGCCCGCCCCATCCACGGATATCTTCAGCCAGGCTCTGCTCGGTATACTCCAACATCTCAGCCAGCCGCATCAACATAGTGAGCGGACCCGGCTCGCGCGTGAAAAAGAGGCATTGAAATTCCTGAAAGCTTTTGGCGCGTGTTCCGATCAGCCAGTGGATACTCTGAGGCGCAAGAACGAGAATGAGATCGAGATCTTCTTTATCCATAGCCTCCCGGACGCGGTTTTGCCGAGTTTCAAATTCTTCCATTTCAAATTCATCTTTTGACATTCCGGATCTCCTTTCATAAATGGTTTTGTAAAATTCAGCAATTATGTGTCCGAAATGAAGCGCAACTGACTTTTTTTTCGTTCGCAGACACCTTTGGCAATGATTAATTGTTGGCCCACTTTTTGGCCGTCCTTTAAAACTCTGGCATCCTGCCGGACCGCGGTCCTTTTTATGGATGCGGTATGTGGATATCTGTATTGATAGTATTTTTTAAGCTGAGCGTCTTTTTTTTGAACAAGGGCCAGGATGTTCTTAGAAGCCTTTTTATGGTTGATATTGGATTCCAGTTTATGCCGAAACCCTTCAATGATGCCGACGGCAAAATCGGTTTTGCGGTAGCGATTTAATTTTTTATTGCGGTTGTAGCTGCTCCACTGACTTTCAATAAATGTTCGGATAAAGTCATGGACATAATCGGCTATTTTTAAATTAGGCGCCGTACCACTGATTTCCAGAACCCTGCCCATTTTGTGTTTTTTGATCACGTAGGCCGGCACCCAGATACCGTATACAAAATAAAAATCCTGCAACAAACTGGCCAGGTGATAGTCTTCGCGTGGATGGCGCAGGGCAGGGGAGCCCAAGAAAATACTTAAAAACGGATGCTTGTTTTTGTAGGGATTGATCTCGATGTTATAGCGGGCAATCAATTCGTGGGCTTTGGTCATGGCCGCTTCGGCTTCAAAACGATTTTTACTTTCAGCCAGTGCCAGTAATTTTCTAATGCGCAGCATGCGCTTGTCATAAACGCTGGAGTGAGCATTCATGAGACGGTCGTTAAGTGGCTGGTAATCGGCAGAAGCCGCTGAATCAATTCGCAACAGTTCACAGGCTTGTT
>JAAUXY010141503.1_pt1 | contig 16292 bp, 10 predicted proteins | sample 7278121 | NCBI WGS metagenome assembly JAAUXY01 (sample SAMN14350117, study PRJNA611818) | marine sediment metagenome | isolation source: surface marine sediment (1.8m) | place: French Polynesia: Moorea | collected 2018-08 | reverse complement strand
TGGAATGCGAAGTGCAGCAGGTGCAGCGTTACAGGTATTTACAGCGTGTCTTGTAAAGCATCTGCCATACCCACCTGAGTAGTTACGTAAAATCTATCCCTCGGTTAGGAAAAAGATATCGCAATGAATAAAACAGAACTCCATAGCCTCACCCCACAAGAGGCGTGGCAGATGATGCAAGATGATCCCCGTACTCTGCTCGTAGACATTCGGTCTACCATGGAATTCCTGTTTGTAGGCCATCCAAAAGGTGCAGTGCATATCCCATGGATTGACGAGCCTGAATGGGTAGTAAACCCTCACTTCGTCACTGAAATTCGCAAGCTTATGCTCGGAGGCGTAGTCTGCGATGCTGAAGAGGGATGTACACCTGTCATCCTCATCTGTCGCAGTGGCAAGCGTTCCAAAGAAGCCGGCGAGGCACTAATCAATAGTAACATTAAGAACATATATCATGTGGATGAAGGCTTCGAAGGAGACTTGGATGAAAACCACCATCGTAGTACCTTAGGTGGCTGGCGTTTTCACAATTTACCCTGGGAACAATGTTAACAAACTAGTGACTACTCAGCTATCTCTAGAATGCCGGGTGTGGCAGATGCTTTACAAGACCGTCAGAGGCCAGGGTGAGCGAAGCAGGGTAAGCAGCGGGTTAAGGAGCTGCGAACGCCCATACACGGAGGTATGGGCCGGACTGCAAACGAAGCATGGAATGCGAAGTGCAGCAGGCGCAGCGTTGCAGGTAGTTACAGCGTGTCTTGTAAAGCATCTGCCATACCCACCTGAGTAGTTACAGAAACTAATCCACTTTTCACCATGTCCTCGCAAAAACCTAACTATTACGATTTGTTGGAAGGAATAACCTGTGTTGATACGGGGTACTGTCGCCCAGAACTAGCCGCAAGTTATCTTATCGCTCAAGGAGAGCAGGCGGCTTTTATCGATACCGGAACCTTTCACAGCGTGCCCAGGCTGTTGGAACTGCTTAAACTCAAAGGCATCGAAAGAGAAAATGTCGCTTATGTGATGCCAACCCATGCCCATTTGGATCATGCAGGAGGGGCTGGTGAACTGATGCGACATCTGCCAAATGCCAAATTGGTTGCCCACCCCCGCGCCGCTAAACATCTGATCGATCCAGAAATACTCACTGCAGGAGCTTTAGCGGTTTATGGCCAAGAGGAATTCTCTCGGGGATTTGGTCAACTCGTTGCAGTGCCAGAACACCGTGTGATCATCGCGGAAGACGAGTATACACTTGATTTCAACAACCGCCGTCTGCTCTTTCTCGATACCCCAGGGCATGCAAAACATCACTACAGTATCTTCGATGAGTTGAGTCAGGGATTTTTCACTGGCGACACTTTTGGGCTGTCGTACCGGGAATTGGATTGCGAGGCGGGTCCGTTGATCTTCCCTTCAACGACTCCTGTGCAATTCGATCCTGTTGCTTGGCATCGCTCGATTGAGCGCTATCTACAATTTACGCCAGCGCGTATGTTCCTAACCCATTTCGGCATGGTCACAAATATTCCCAAACTGGCAAATGATCTACGTCGTAGCATTGACACATTCGTGGATATCGCCCAAAGCGCACAACAAGCAACTAATCGCCATCAACAGATCTTAACCGATATGAGCCAGTATCTAACCAACGAAGCTAAGCGATTGAATCCCGGGGTATCCGCTGGCTTTTGCCAAACGCTCTATGCCTTTGACCTCGAATTGAACACTCAAGAACTGGAGATATGGCTGAATCGACAGATCCAGGCCTAAGAAGCTTTTTTAAAATCATTCAGGCAAATGCAGGACAAGGCAAATATTGGTGAGAAAGCGTAGTTTACATGGGTGTAAATGAGCAGTTTGCTTAGATTTTTAACGCCGTACTGTGCTCCGAATAGCTTTAAAACAGCTTCTTAGGCCAATTGGTGCAACCTACCCCCCATGCAAAGTTTCAAGGCGTCAACCAACCATAAACTCTACTCATTCTAAATCTAGTCATTAGAGTTTGTCAGCATAAACCTGGATTAGCATCGCTGATTCCTAATGCCGCTCTTTGGAAAGCAATTCTTGGGCCCGCTGCCATCGCTTTTGATCAAATCCCCTAAGATCGTGAAGCCGAGATTTAAGGGTTTTCACCTCTACTTTAATAAGACGTTCTGCATCTGCTATAACTAATTCGTTATATTTTCTTACGATGGCGTTATAAGTCGCAAGGTTTTCTTTACGAAAACGTTTTGCAGCATTGAGACAGGCTTTTTCAGATTTATAGTGTGACTTCCTAAAACTCCTATTCGTGGGCTTACCAGTTTGTAGATTCCGAATGGATATACTGACCACAGATACCGAAGTCCCTCTTCTGTAATCCACTTCCTCACGATCATAAATGCCATGCCATCCCGTACTGCTTTTTTTGGATCGCACATTAATAGGAATTTCATCCAGCAAGATGGCTTTTGGGTAACCGTAGGCCCTATAAAGCTCGTTTCTTGCCATGAGACATTTCTTCAGTGCGTTCGCATCCGTGAATCCAAAAAACGGCTGATATTCGCGCTTATTCACAGAGTACTTAACCTGATAACCATTAACCGATTCACTCTCTATCCGTGATATATTTAAAAACTTGTTCATCTTTTAATCTACAGATCGTTTTTGTTTTGAATTAAACCAAGCTTACACTCACACAAAAAAAGCCATATATTGTGTTAATTTCTTGATTGCACCTTATTGTTGTTACCACTGACACAGGCCATTGGCGAGAAAATGAAACAGCTTTCAAGCAAACTGCTGGCTCGCCAAACTAAAACCCTTTGGCAGGTGAAACCTGGCCCTATAAACAAAACAGGATTGGATAGTTTGTAGATTTTCATAGCATATACCTCAATAAGTTGAGTAGGTGCTTATTCTCGTAGAGTAGAACTAAGTTCATATCAGTACCTATTCTATGGCGCTCCCTACCAGAATGTATTATAGAAAGGGTACTAAGCCATTGGCAACACAATAAATCCAGTGCAAAATGCGGTCTAACGGCACACCTTTACGCAAGTTTAATGAAACCGATGGCTTAGTAAACTATTATAGCTTATTGAATAGATTTGGGGACATATTTATAATCGCTTTGACCCTAATGATAGGATTGAGACACAGAAGGGCGATCGCGGCCTACACCGACTAACGTGTTTCGATTTGCGTCGTGGTCTGATCTTAGCACGCTGCTTGCATAGAAATTCATTTGGAAGGTTATAACTACATATACATTTAAAGCGACCTGCTTAGTGGTATACCATCGGTCCAATAGTTATCTTTAGTGAGCGTTTGAACATTCTGTTTATAAACCAATCCCGTCCTCACTGGGAGGGCGCTAAAAGCGCCCCTTACTATATCTCCGACCTTCGGGCCAGCATGGCAGTTCATTCCTTAAGGAGCTTGCCGGATTTAGGACTGAACTACTGCGAAAAAGCCGTATTTGGACCGATTTTCCGATCCTTTTCGTTGGATATCTACGGCTCCACCCATCGACCGCCTGTCTTTCCTCAAACGATCCCAACACCTGCCTCAAACTGGCTTTCCCTCGCTATGATTGCCTAAAGCCGACATGCTTCCAGACGAATTTTTGACCAGTCTTTGATTTTTTTTGTGATACTTGTATTAGCGGAGCGATCAAACTACACACAATTTTCTTTAGATTATGCATCGTGACACCGACTCCGGCTTGGCATGGGATATGTTTTTCGAGGCTGTCAGAGGCTAACGGTAAGGCGGATGGAAAAAATGCCCGCTAGACACCTCTCTCGCCCGAACGGGTTCACTGAGGAGAACGAACCCTGGACATTCGACCATAGCAAGGATAGCGCAGCGCTGAAAGGCTTCTGCCGAGCGTACCCGGAGTTGGGTCAATGGAAAAAGGCATCATTGGTGCTTTTCCTGGTCGAATCAGACTCGCTATGGAGTGAGCCGGATAAAGCATAGAAGCTGTTTTAGGGTGTAACCCATCTTCCGCTCTTTAACACGGCAGGTCTGGGTGGCGCCTATCAGGGGACACCGTGAATACCTCCCTGTAGGCTTGACGGCGGCATCCATGCCGCCGACACCCCTGACAGGCGCCACCCAGACTTAAAATGCGCGCTCAACGGATTACACCCGCTGTCTTAAAACCCCTCAAGGTGAGTGCGAAACAAGGCATAAATCGATGAGAAAGCGCAGTTTACAGGGAAGTGATGCAGTTATATAACCCCTCAAGCAAGTGTGGGACGAGGGATACCCTCCGTAGGAAAACACAGTTACCGGACAATAAATCAGTATTCAAACCTATTTATGATGCCATATCGTGCCAACCGAGGGATTCTAAAACAGCTTATTAAAAAGTAATTGTTCAGCTTTACGTAGCTATTCAGCCTAGTATGGCAACCGACTTGCAAGACACGCTAAAAATATCCGCGGCGCTTCGCCTGCAGCAGGTCGCATTCCATGCTAGGCTTGTCCCGCCGCTAAGCACTCCCGCCTCGCTCGGGCATCGGCCCAATATCTCCCTGTATTGAGTTTTCTAAATTTCGGTTTTCACCTAGCTCATACCTGGATTAAGGGACTTGGAAATAAATGATTTCTCCATATGAGGCCGGATTTTGGTTCGTCTTCAAGGCGCGGCGAAGAGCGCATAGCTGGGACTCTGTAACCGAAGTCGCAACGCTAAAGACAGGCAAAAAAACCCATAAGATGGGGATATTATTTGCCACCAAGTCCCTAAACCTGACTTTTGATATCTGCTACTCCTTGTCTGGTTTCGTGTCCTCGGCGCTTACATCTGCTTGATCTTCGTCTGTTTTCGACTTATCCGCCTGCTTCTCCGTATCCTCGACGAGTTCATCGCGGTTTAACGCCAGCACGGTGGCCTTATAACTTGGTATAATGAACGTCCAACCCTTAAAGCCACGTTGGAGTCGTTCCGCTTCCTGCTTAGGATCAACCTCAGTCTTCTCAAGAGCGGTTAACTTATCTGACTGATTCTCAGCTTCACTTGATGAGCCCTGTTCTTTGATCAGCTCCGGGTCAAAGTCGGCAGATAGTCTAAGATAATGCTTGCCATCTGAATCACGAGTGAGGGCCTCGATAATTAGGCCATCAAAGGTCCTGTACAGAGTGCGCTGCCACACGCCCTCGTTACCGGCTTCCTTATCTTGCGCAAGGACATCCGTCAGAGTCAGATTTGCAAGCGCAGTTGCCATACGTTGGGCTTGCCCTGGCTTGAGACGTTTGCCTTCCGGAAGATCCTCAAGTTGAAAGTCCGTCTGGGAGGAATCAGATTTGAAGATTGCATAACTCGCCCCTTTATCCGTTTCAACTTCAACCCTTTTAATGCGTTGATTATCGAGTTTTACTAAATTATTATCTAGCCAGTCTTCCGCCTTGGCAGGAAACGATATCCGCTCCGAACCCAGCCAGCTTTGCTCCTCATCGAATTTGCGTACATAACTACCTCCAGTTGTATCGCTCTTGCCCACGATGACGTGGACCAATTGCGCGCTTTCTTCACTGAACAGCTTGATTTCCTGGGATTGAGCCTCGGCGTCACCAATCGCCTGCACACCGAGTTTGGCGTATTTTGCCGGATTGCGAGTCTTTGGCTCAATCAAATCCATTTTAGCCAGGGCAATCAGTGCCTTACGTAACCGCACTACATCAGCTGAATATCCTGCCTTCTCAACCACCACCCATCGGTCATCTTGGCGTTTGATAGTCACCGGTGCCTCACCCGCCTTATGTACTACAAGGCGAGTGATCTGATTTAATTGTGACTCTAAGTCTGGATAAAGGCGAACATAAGAGGCCCCCTCTCGCCGGTTAGACTCCTGCTGACCAATCAACAGGGCTGATACGGTAACCACTACCGCTAAAATCCCTAGAATCATTAGCTGTTTTCGATTCACACCCCACCTCCCAACTCTAGTGCCGCGCGGGTGCGCTTGCGGCGCACAAAAATGAATATAATAACGCCCAAACTCAACAATATGGGTACTAAGACGATATTGATAAATTTAAGGACCGTGCCCAAGGTCTCGATATTTCTATTTAATTCATGTTGCACATTGCGCAATTCTTTACGGGTCTCAAGCAGCTCTTGCTGAAACCCCTTGATAGCTTCATTCTGCTCGACGCTCAGTATCATGGCACTTCCCTCTGCGCCTTTCTGCTGTTGCAAATCGCTAATCTTTTGTTCTGTCTCACGCAGGCGTGTCTGGAGTTCTTGTTCTTTGGCACGAAATTGACTTTCCGCCTTAAACCGTAGCTCATCCACCCGTTCAAACGGACGCGCATAGCTGGCACGGCTACGTATGCTGATTAAGTCACTGCTGCCCAGCAGATTATCCACTGCATTGATCACCAAATCGGCATTATCCGCAACGGGGGCGGCAATTCGCCTACCAAAAAATTCTTCAACTTGAACCCACATACGGTCGGTTAGCAAATCGCTGTCGCCAAATATAACCACATTAATCGACTCCTTGGACGCAGAGATATGTTCTCGCGTAATGGCTTTATTCGAGTTATCTTTGTTTTCCTGTTGTTCTCCAGAATCCCCTTGCTCATCCTCTCCCCCAGAATCTTCATTAGCGGGAGGCGGCCCCCCTGGATATGCGCTGTTAACTTTGCCGCTGATTCGGGCGGCCAGCACATAGGTCTTACCCGTAGGCCGGAAACTCCGCTGAATCTCAACCGGATCGCTACCGGGTTGCACCTTGAAGCTGGGTATCGCCATGGCTTTATCGCTAGACCGAATCAAAGGTATAAAATCCGTTTCCGCCTTTTCAATGGGCTCCAGAATGCCTCCAAATCCAATATTAATTCGATCTAAACCACGGGTGATCACATCGTCCTGATTGAGGCTATCCGCGCGCATGCCAAGTATGGCATAGTGATGCGCAGGTGCCTTTGAGGGGTCGTAACTTACTCGAAGCGCATATTGCGCATCTCCCAGAACTTCATTTGCGCGCATACGAACTCCCCAAGTTTCCAACAGTGGTTTCAGCTCGGAATTCGTGGGTATAGTTGGGGCTCCCCTCATAACCGAGCCCTGGGCTGATTCGGCGTAAGGGTCGACAAACACCAACGCATTGCCGCCCCCTAGCACAAATTGATCGATAGCATAAAGCGCTGAACCCTGGAGTCCGCTTGGGTGCACTATCACAAGCAAATCCACATCGTCAGGCACCGATGTCATCTCGGTCTCAAGCTTACGCACCTCGAAAAATTGCTCCAATTGCTCGAACACAATCCAGCTCGAGGTTGCTTGCATACGCTGGGGATCAAATCCACCGCTAACATTCAAGCTACTGAGCAAACCAACAACGGGTTTTTTAGCCTGATTCAGTTGATAAATCAGCTTGCTGAGGTCGTATTCTAGCAAGGACTGGCGATCTGTTGAAAAATAGGGAATAACTGCATTTTCACCAACTGCATTGCTAGCCGCCAGGCCGAAGTACAACGTTTCATTGCCGCCGCTCAGAGGGACGGCCTGTACACCAAGCTGTACCGCCCGATCTTCCTCATCCGAGAAAGGCTCAGGATCGATAACCTTTAGTTCAAGCTTACCTGCGGCGGCTTCAGCCATTTCCTCCAGCATTTCCCTAACCCGCTTGCCATAGTTATGGATACTGGGTAATCCTTGTGCGACTCGTTTGGAATAAAAAAAATACAGATTGATTGGTTCGTCGAGTTTACCCAAGATTGCTCGTGAGCCTTCCGATAAGGTATATAGCTTATTTTCAGTCAAATCCAGTCGCACTCCACGCAACAGCGTATTGCTAAGTGCGATAACCGCCAACAATAATATGCCAACAATCGCTAAGGAGGCGACAGACATGGACTGGGTTGAAGTCTCGCTCATAATTAGTCACCTCTTAATCGGATTTTTTCATATCAATAATGACTGCACTGGCATACAGCCAGGCTAGAATCATAGCTAAAAAATAGATAATGTCTCGTAAATCAAGCACACCTTTACTGATGGCCTGAAAGTGAGTTAGGAAGCTCAGGGAAGCGATGACATCCACCAAACCCACGGGTAGCCACCCTCGAAACACATCTAAAACCAAGGGAAATCCGCTTAAGGTAAGCAGAAAACACAGTACTAGGCTGACAATAAAGGCAATAACCTGGTTACGGGTAGTGGCGGAGATACAAATACCCACCGCCAAATAGCCCCCCGCCATCAGTAAACTACCCAGATAAGCCGCAAAGATTACCCCGTTATCAGGTTCACCCAGATAATTCACCGTGATCCATAAAGGGAAGGTCAAAGCCACGGCGATGGCGATGAAACACCACGCGGCAAGAAATTTCGCCAGCACCGCCTGCCACATGGTCAGTGGTAGGGTCATCAACAGTTCGATGGTACCGCTCTTCCGTTCCTCGGCCCAAACTCGCATTGCAATCGCCGGTATCAAAAACAAATACAACCAGGGTAGAAAACCGAAGAAAGGCTCCAGATCCGCTTGGTTGCGCTCATAGAGCCCCCCGAGGTAAAACGTAAACACCCCACAAAGCACTAAAAATATGACGATAAACACGTAGGCTAGCGGCGTGGCGAAATAAGCTGCCAGTTCACGCCGAAAAAGCGTATTGACTAATCTCATGCTTCTGCCCCTCCAGTGATCTCGCGAAAGACCTCATCTAGTCGACCGCGTTGCTGATATAGGCTCTCAATTTGCAAATGCTGCTCTTCAATCCAACGACTGATACGCGGCAATACGGCAACCCCGTCCTTGGGGATCACAGTAAGCTCGTTGGTGGCTTCATTGGTTTCGACATCCTTTACCTCCGGCAACGCCTTTAGCGCAGCAACCACTCCATCCGATTTTGGTAGATCGAGGGTTACAGCCCCGTGATAACGAGAACGTTCGACAAGTTCCAGTGGTGTAGCATCCGCCAGTAGTCGTCCATCACCAATGATGATCGCGCGGCTGCACACTGCCTCAACCTCTTCGAGGATATGGGTAGATATGATGATGATCTTGTCACTCGACATACCTCGGATCAAATTGCGTACTTCATGTTTTTGATTCGGATCGAGCCCGTCGGTAGGTTCATCAAGAATCAATACCTTAGGATCGTGTAATATCGCTTGAGCTAGTCCCACACGATGACGATATCCCTTCGATAAGGTATCAATCTTTTGAGCTAACACACTGCGCAGATGAATGTCGTTGATCACAGCCTGCATCCGCTGCTCGCGCGTTTGTCCCTTCAATCCACGCACATCGGCAATGAATTCCAGAAATTGGATAACGGTCATCTCTCCATAACCGGGTGCCCCCTCCGGCAGATAACCGAGTTGACGCTTTGCCTCGAGTGGTTGTGTTTGAATGTCAAAACCATTAATGCGGGCAGTACCTAAAGTCGGTCTAAGAAATCCTGTGATCATTTTCATGGTCGTGGACTTGCCCGCCCCGTTGGGTCCCAGAAACCCCAACACTTCACCGGGACCGACGTTAAAACTCAGTTGATCCACCGCCAGTATGGCGTCGAACCGTTTAGTCAGTGCATCTACTTCAATCATGTTTTACCTCTGTTTTAGCGGTTTCTAGTCTGTAATATTTGGAACCTAAGCCCTCACATTGTCTGGCAATGAAAGCAACCCAGTGGGTATGCCTCCAATGCGGCCAATTTCTTGATCTTATGATAAGGAATACTCAAAGCGAGGAACGACAAAGCTCGGTGAAGTGAATCGATTTAGAACTTTTTCACCCAGCCTGAGTGATTATCAGCAAGTTCATCAACGCAACAATAGGAAAAAAGAACCGTTGCTGCGACGCACATTGAGTAACAAATCATCCCCTGAAGTCTCGGCCGCAGCTCTGACATCATTCAGGTCGTTTATCGGACGACGGTTAATGGAAGTGATGACATCACCAGGGCGTAACCCGGCACTGGCGGCGGGGCTGCGCCTTTCTATCTTGCTGACTAGCACTCCCTCAACCTTTCCATATAAAGGATGACGCTGGTCGATAGTACTAAGGGTAATCCCACGCAGATAATTACTCAGTTTGGAAGATGATTGTAACTGTGCACGGGGTTCGACTAACAAAGCGGTGACTGTTCTGCGTTTTCCATCGCGAATGATCTCGAGCTTGACCTTTTCGCCCGCTCGCAGCAGGCCGATGGCGTTGCGCAGACTGGCCGCATTATTGGTCTTGCGGCCATTGACACGGATGACTAAATCCCCAGGTTTGAGCCCACCTCGGTCAGCCGAAGAACCCGGGAGCACCCGAGCGATGAGAGCCCCGCGCCGAGTGTCCAAGTTCATGGCTGTTGCAAGTTCAGGCGTTAGATCCTGGATATGTATCCCAAGCTGCCCTCGACGCACTTTACCGTATTTTACGATTTGCCCCATCAACTGGTGTGCCATATTAACCGGGATAGCAAAACCAATGCCTACATTGCCGCCACTAGGTCCGACAATCGCAGTATTCAAGCCAATGAGTTCACCATCCAGATTAACCAAGGCGCCGCCCGAATTACCAGGATTGATCGAGGCATCGGTTTGAATGAAATCCTCGTAACCTTCGATGCCTAGTCCGGTACGACCCAAAGCACTGACAATACCCGAAGTTACCGTCTGACTGAGCCCGAAGGGATTACCTATCGCCACGACGAAATCTCCTACCCGCAGCCGATCAGAATCCCCGATAGGCACAGCGGTCAATCCCTTGGTAGACAAACGAATGACCGCCACATCAGACTCGGGATCACTGCCTACCAGTTCTGCCTCCAGTTCCCGCCCATCTTGGAGCGTGACCATGATCTCATCGGCTTTATCGATCACGTGATGATTAGTAAGAACCAATCCCTTGCGAGCATCCACCACAACCCCAGAACCCAAACTCTGGGATTCGCGCTGACGAGGCGTGTCTGGCAAATCAAAAAAGTGGCGAAAGAAAGGATCGCTAAGTAGCGGATTATCGCGTATCTGTATTCGGGTACGGGTGGAGATATTGACTACGCCGGGTGTGATCTTTTCCAGCATAGGGGCCAGCGTAGCTTGTCCTAACGGTAAAGCTGCCAGCAGTAAAGATGACGGCATCGTCGTAAGCAGACAGAGCAATGCTAAAACGGTTATTTTATTCAGGGTTAGTCGGTATTTATCCATGAGGTCCTGGTCGCGATAACTAACTAATGCACTCGTTAATGTAGTCGTTAAAACTGCACACTAGATCATGATAATCCCATAAGCGAGCTACATAGGGGCAAAGAAGCCAAATTCAAGGCCCGAGACCGTAACATCTTCTTAATTTTGTTAAGGTACTTGACGCTAAGCTATATTGTTCTATAGTTATTGGCACTCAATGCACTCAAGTGCTAATAAAATGTGTGGAATTAAGCTTAGATATCATGAACCTTGCTTGAATACAATTGGAGGAAACTAGCTATGGCTGCAAAAGAACTCAAATTCTCCGAAGATGCCCGTCACCGCCTGATGGCAGGAGTTAACATTTTGGCTAACGCGGTTAAAGAGACACTTGGTCCTCGAGGTCGAAACGTCGTACTAGAAAAGAGTTTTGGTGCTCCGACGGTGACTAAGGATGGTGTTTCAGTGGCTAAGGAGATTGAACTCAAAGACAAATTCGAAAACATGGGCGCCCAGATGCTCAAGGAAGTAGCTTCTAAAACCTCCGACGTTGCCGGTGATGGCACTACCACGGCTACGGTGCTTGCACAGTCAATCCTGCGGGAGGGACTCAAATCGGTCGTTGCCGGGATCGACCCGATGGAAATCAAACGGGGTATCGATAACGCTGTAAATGCTACCGTCAAAGAGCTTCAAACGCTTTCTAATTCTTGCAAGGATAGCAAAGCCATCGCCCAGGTCGGTTCGGTTTCAGCCAACGCTGACAAGACCATTGGCCAGATCATTGCCGATGCCATGGATAAGGTGGGTAAAGAAGGCGTGATCACGGTGGAGGATGGTTCCGGTCTGGAGAACGAGTTGGATGTAGTCGAGGGAATGCAGTTCGACCGTGGTTATCTTTCTCCCTATTTTATTAATAAGCAAGATACTCAAACCACGGAATTAGAGGATCCTTATATTCTTATTTATGACAAGAAAATCTCCAATATCCGCGATTTGCTGCCCTTGCTGGAATCGGTGTCTAAGGCTGGTAAACCACTGTTGATCGTGGCCGAAGATGTGGAAGGCGAGGCACTGGCTACGCTGGTGGTCAATACCATGCGCGGTATTCTCAAGGTAGCCGCGGTCAAGGCTCCTGGTTTCGGCGACCGGCGCAAAGCAATGCTGCAGGACATTGCGGTACTCACCAATGGCACCGTAGTCGCTGAAGAGGTTGGTCTATCGCTGGAAAAAACCAGTCTAGATGATCTGGGAAGAGCGAAGAAGATACAAATTAGTAAGGATAACACCACGATCGTTGACGGTGCTGGCGATAAGAGCGATATTGAGGCCCGCGTCGCACAGATCCGTCAGCAGATTGAAGAGACTACCTCAGACTACGACCGCGAGAAGTTACAGGAGCGCGTCGCTAAACTGGCCGGTGGCGTGGCTGTAATTAAGGTTGGCGCTGCCACCGAGATCGAAATGAAGGAAAAGAAGGCGATGGTGGAAGATGCCTTACATGCCACCCGTGCGGCAGTGGAAGAAGGCGTCGTAGCAGGCGGTGGTGTGGCACTGCTACGCGCACGTGCAGCGATCAAAGACCTTAAAGGCAAGACCGCAGACCAAACCGTGGGCGTTCAGATTCTCAAACGAGCACTCGAAGAGCCCCTTCGTCAGATCGTTAACAATGCGGGTTTAGACTCTTCTGTAATCCTGCACAAAGTCGATGAGAGCAATGGCTCCTTCGGCTATAACGCCGCCACCAACCAGTATGGCGACATGATTGAAATGGGGATATTGGATCCTACCAAGGTCGTCCGTTCGGCATTGCAAAATGCAGCCTCCATCGCTGGACTTCTGCTCACTACAGAGGCCATGGTGGCTGAACTTCCGAAAAAAGAAAAGGCCCCTACCACACCTGGCGGTGACATGGATGACATGATGTAATTACAGCTGCAATCAAGATAATGCTTTCTCAGTAGGCTATGCTTCGAATATCATCGCTGATTGTATCGGTGAGCCGTTAGTATTTTATAGCGGAATTCAGTTGCATTAAGTACAGCGAAGAGATGTTTGGGGGGGTGCATTGCGCCCCCCAGAACAATTACGTACTTAATGCAATTGCACAGCGCAATAAAGTGTAGCGCTAAGTCGAATGTACCAGCCTCTGTTGCCTGCTAACTGAGCTTTAATGCCATATCGATTAGAAGCTATTTTAAAACCCCTCAGCTGGCACAATACGGCGTTATAAATCGGATCGAAATGCTCATTGACTCCCATGTAAACTGCGCGTTCTTATTCGATTGATGCCTTGTCTCGCACTCACCTGAGGGATTTTAAAACAGCTTCTTATAGGCTAGAGAAAAATCTTGTGAGGACGTTCGAAGTGTAGCCGGTTTTCGAAAAAACCCCTCTGCCCCGCCGTATAGGGCACAATGAACAATGGACACAATGAACAATGGACACAAGGATCCTAGAGGGTATGGCACGTCTCAAAGGTTTACTGAGAAAACCTTAGACCCCGATGGGCAATTTATTGAACACCGGCCCATTTTTTTTCGATTATTGTTTGCCTCGTATAGCTTAGGAATTCTACCGAAATAACTTCCCCATCTGGCTTGCCTGCGGGTCAACTTATTTCGTCCGCATGCCCAATTCACCAAGATGCTGCAACATAGACCCCCAAAAACTACATCACTATCTTAACGAAAGTAAACAAATTTAACTGTAAATAATTGTAACACATCGGCTATATTCTTTAATATTGTAAACAATTAACTTTACCCCTATTTTTAAACCTTGAGCGGAGCCTGAACAGGGTGCGGTCCTCTAACGCTCGAAAAAATTCTGAAAAACATTCAATTTAAAAGGTGTGCTTTGCTCGCCGTCTAGCGGTTATTATGCGCACAACGCAGCTACGGAACGGTTTTTTCAACAGGCAAAAGTGATACAAAAAGTTATACACGACGGGTGGGTACATTCAAGAAATGACCGCGTTACGCTGACTTATGCGGTGGCGCTCATCCGGTGTTGCTCCAACAGCAATCGGTTCCAACACTATTAAAATCTGAATCTCTGTATTCGGGTTAGGCCAAACGAGTCAAAGCCAATATAGCGAGCTCTAGTTCCGAATTCGCGTGACTACTCAGCTATTTCTAAAACCCTGGTATGGTAGCCGCTGTGTAAGACCATCGGAGGCCAAGGGTGAGCCAGACGGGAGCAGACGCTGGACTTTCGAGCATAGCCAAGTAGCTGTTTTAAAATGTTCAGGTGAATGCAGGACACAGAAAACATTGCCGAGAAAGCGCAGTTTACTTGGGGGTAAATGAGCATTTCGAATCGATTTATACCGCCGTATCGGGTCAGCTGGCCGGTTTTAAAACAGCTTCTAAAGATAACGCGCAGTGCTGTAAAGGCCTCTGTAGAGTGTAAATGGGTTAGATCGAATAAAGGAAAGCGTCAATGGCGCTTTCCCCAGCTGAACGGATTCACTATGGGAGAGCCGGATGAAGCAGATAGTTCAGCGGATTATCTGCCCAGAGCACGGCTGCCCATGGACAGCAAGCCCTGATCCTTTAAACGATGCAGAATTGCATCGCGCAGAAAGTTGAGCCTTGGATCTGCAAGCAAAGCAGGGTAATTAGCGGCTTAAGGGTGAGAAGCAGGTTAAGGAGCTTCGAATGCCCTACTAGGGATGGGAAGGCCGGACTTTATGCGAAGCGTAAAGTGCGAACGACCATACACGAAGCTATGGGCCGGGTAAAAACCGAAGGTTTGAACGCTCAATACAGGGAGATACTGGATGGCCGGTAGTTAAGCAAGGCGGGAGTGCGCAGCGTCTAAACTAATCGGACTAATCGAGCATGAAATCCGCAGTGCCGCAGGCTAGGTGCTGCAGCTATGTATTTACGGCATGTTTTGCAAGGCGGCTGCCATACCAAGCTGAGCAATTACGAATCCACTTTACTTAATAAAAGACAGCGACAACAGCCAACATACTAAGCGCCATTGCTAGGGCTGAAAGTAAATATGTAGGCCCTAGTTTGGGCCGATTCGCTTCCATTGCGTCGTTAAGTAGCGTCTTGGTTATAGACTCGGTGGTCTGTTTTGCGACTTGCTGTGCTGATTGGGACGCCGCTTCCTCCGCAACTACTTTAGCGGTCTGTCGTGCTGCTTCACACGCCTGTTTATCGGCTACGGCTTGGGCCAGATGGCCAATCTCTTCACGGGTTGTCGAGTCCAGAGGTCGCGGTTCATTGGACTCTGCTTTGAATTTTAAAAGTTGGTTTCTGAGTGTATTGTTAAATTGGTTTTCCAGCTCTCGGGCGCGATTTGTATAGAGGTCGTCGGCAATTTGTTGACTGATAGCTGCAATTTTCTCTTCCATCTGTTCCTGAACAGTATCTAACAAGCCTTGGCGGAATTTCTGCATGGTAGTTTCCACCGACTGTTTACTGGTTTCATTGGCGACGGTTTGGTAGTCGGCCACCAAATCCTGCTTCACTTGGGCCAGTTGCACTGCCAACATATGTGCCAGCTGTCGCTGAACCTCGGCTTTTACTGCCACATTTACGCTGTCGCTCAGCATGGACTCAATTATATCGCGGGTCACATCGAGAGCTGCAACGGGTTGGGCCGGTGAGGTCGGGACTTGCGACAGAGCGTTTAGATTTTCCAATACTTGCGCAAGCACGTCAGGAGTAGAAGGTTTGGGTAAAATGCTGACCACACCATTAGCCTTCACTTCTTGCATATAATCATCACCTTCCTTGGAGGTACTCATCACGACCGGAATCATCGTTGTGGCAGGATTTTCTTTGATTGCCTTTGTCGCTTCCAGACCATTCAATCCAGGCATCATATGATCCATAAAAACCACATCGGGGCGGTTTTCATGTAAATACTCTAGGGCTGCTTCACCGGAATCGACCATATCCACTGACAAGCCAGCTTGCTGCAACATTTTGCGTAACGAGAAACGGGCCGACTTTGAATCGTCCACTACCAAAGCGTGTTTGATTGACATAACCTATCTGCTTCCATTGATTCGCTCAGAGATTGCACTCAGAGCTTGTGAAAAAATCCCTGCACGAAGCGAGGGTGCTTCAGGGCGTGTCTGGCAAGGCGCGGGAGTCCCAATAGTTGGGAGTGTAGCGAAGCTCTATATGACCACAGATTGGTGGACCTG
>JAAUXY010057322.1_pt1 | contig 16296 bp, 14 predicted proteins | sample 7278121 | NCBI WGS metagenome assembly JAAUXY01 (sample SAMN14350117, study PRJNA611818) | marine sediment metagenome | isolation source: surface marine sediment (1.8m) | place: French Polynesia: Moorea | collected 2018-08 | reverse complement strand
GGATGCCATGGCGTATGAGCTGGCGAATCTGAGCGCAAGCTGGGCCTCCGTCTGGGGCACGCTGAGGTGGCATGGTCGCCAGATGTGGCAGCAGTTCCTAGACCACGATTGCCTGGCCGCGGCGGGTGCTTTGACCTACACCACCCTCTTTGCCGTTGTGCCGCTGATGACCGTGACCTACACCTTCTTCTCGGTGCTGCCGGAGTATGCCCACCTTGGTGAGCTGGTACAGAGCTTCATCTTTCAGAACTTCGTGCCGGGCTCGTCCGACGTCGTGCAGGAGAAGCTTGCCGAGTTCGCCGACCGCGCGCGCAATCTCACCACCGTCGGTTTCATTTTCCTCTTTGTCACCGCCTTTCTCATGCTGGTGACCATAGAGAAATCATTCAACACCATCTGGCACCTAGCAGAGCCGCGCCGCGGATTGCAGCGCTTTCTTCTCTACTGGGGAGTGCTGTCTCTCGGCCCGGCGGCGGTGGTGGTCGGCATGCTGTCGAGCCTTTACGTCTTGAGCCTGCCCCTGGTATCGGATCTCGACGCTTTCGGCATCGGCGAGATGCTCTTGAGCTATCTACCGGTCATCCTGAGCCTCGCTGGTTTTACCGTGCTCTACTACGCCGTGCCCAACTGTCACGTACCGTTTGCCCACGCGCTCCTCGGCGGTTTTGTCACCATGGTGGTCTTTCAGGGCGCGTTTTTTGCCTTTGCGCAGATCTCGCGGGGGTTTTCCTACGATGCGATCTACGGGACGTTTGCTGCGGTGCCGGTGTTCCTCATCTGGCTGTACCTCGTCTGGGTGATAGTGCTCTGCGGCGCCATTTTCGTGCGCTCGCTGTCCCTCTCGCAGGAGCTGGAGGAAAACCGTGAGCCGCTGGTGATCAAAGCCGCGCGCGTGCTGCGCCTCTTGCACGATGCGCACCTCGAGGGCGAGTCGGTCCGGGACGTGGACATCAATACCACCGTGACGCTCGACCAGCAGGAGCACGACCGGGTGTTTGGTGTCTTCAACCGCCTCAAGCTCCTCAGCCAGACGGAGGACGAGCGCTGGATGCTCGGTCGGAGCCTCAAGTCGGTCACGCTGTGGGACCTCTATCAGGAGCTGCCGGATGGCCTGGAACTCGCGCGGCTGCAGGAGATCAAAGACATTCCGCAGATCGTCGAGCCGCTGATTGCAATCACTCAGTTCGGCTCCAACGAGATGTCCGTCAGTCTGGATACGGTGTTTACGACATGAGAAGAGTTTCCGCCACGCTGCTTGTGGTTTTTGTTGCTACATTCGCCGGCTGCTCGCCAGAGCCGCAGGTGCAGTTTGCCGACGGTACGCAAACCCAGCTTTCCCACTGGGACGACCGCTGGCTCGTCATCAACTACTGGGCCGAGTGGTGCGCGCCGTGCCGCCATGAGATTCCCGAGCTGAATGAGCTGCACGAAGAACGCGTGGGGAACGGGCTTGTGGTCCTTGGCGTGAATTACGACGGCCTCGTGCAACCGAAGCTCGGTGAAGTCATCGACCGCATGGACATCCAGTTCCCGGTGCTCATGCACGACCCACAGGTGCAGTACGGCTACGAGCGGCCGCAGACGCTGCCCATGACCGTCATCATCAACCCCGCCCGCGAGGTGCACGACGTCCTGATGGGGCCGCAGACGGCGACGAGCATCAAGGCGGCATTGATGTGATCCTCAGCGACCAGTCTCCGGTCACGTTTTTCGATGACCTGCCTGAGTCCGTCGATGTGGTTGTCATCGGCGGCGGAGTCATTGGTATCTCAACCGCCTGGTATCTGGTGCAGAGTGGTGCAACGGTACTCGTCTGCGACAAGGGCCGGGTAGCGGGCGAGCAGTCTTCCCGCAACTGGGGCTGGATCCGCCAGCAGGCGCGAGACCCGGCAGAGCTTCCGATTGTCATCGACAGCATCAACCAGTGGGAGCGCCTGTCCCGGGAGCTCGACGAAGACATCGGCTTTACCCGTCAGGGAGTGCTGTATGCCGCGGCAAATGACGAAGAGCTAGCCGCGCACGAAAAGTGGCTGGATACGGCTGCCCAGCACCAGCTGGATACGCGCATGCTGTCCGGTACGGAGGTGGACGCGCTCGTGAAGGACAAGCCAGGTCAGTGGCGCGGCGGCATGTATACGCCGAGCGACGGCCGGGCTGAGCCGTTTAAAGCGGTACCGGCGCTGGCGCGGGCGGTCCGCAGACGCGGCGGCCGCATCCGCGAAGCCTGCGCCGTGCGCTCACTGGATCAGCAGGGTGGCCGAACCGCAGGCGTTGTGACGGAGCACGGTTACGTCAAAGCGCAGGCGGTCGTCTGTGCGGGCGGCGCCTGGTCGACCCTCTTCCTGGCCAATCTCGGTGTCACGCTGCCGCAGCTGACCGTGCGTGCCACGGTCGCGCGTACCGCGGCCGCGCCCGACATCTATGCGGGGAATGCCGCGCTCGGCGAAGTGGCAATTCGGCGTCGTCAGGACGGCGGCTATACGGTGGCGTCCAGCTCAACCAACGAACACTTTATTGGCGCCGACAGTTTCCGGTACTTTTTCAAATACCTTCCTGCGCTATCCGCCAGCGTGCGTTTCATCCGGCTGCGCTTCGGCGACGGTCTGGTGGCACGTATGCTGCCCAGGCGGCGCTGGCGGGATGACGAAGTCAGCCCGTTCGAAGAACGCCGCGTCTTGAATCCCGCGCCGTCGCAGCGCGCGGTCGACGCAATGCGTAAAGGACTCGCAAAGCGAGTGCCGCAGCTCGCTGACATTCCTTTTGCCGAGTCGTGGGCAGGCATGATCGATGTGACCCCGGACGTCGTGCCGGTGATGGACGAAGTGGACGGCGTGCCGGGCCTGTATCTCGCAACCGGATTCAGCGGTCATGGCTTCGGCATTGGTCCCGGCGCGGGACGGGTGATGGCGGACATGGTTCTGGGTAAACCGGCGGTGCACGATCTCTCCCGCTTCCGATTCTCGCGTTTCGCTGACGGGAGCCCTATGCTGCCGGGGCCTGGTTTGTAGGCGGACAAAAAACAAGGAGCTCCAGATGATAAGGATTGTCGCTCTTCTCTCAGCCCTCTTTTGCAGTATCACGCTCGCGTCGCCAGCCAGTGCCGCCCGCGAACCGCTGACGGATCACCCCCTCGTGTCACCCTATGAAGGATCTGAGATCCGGCGTAAGAAAGTCATTCAGTTCGACGAATACGACGCATTCACCGGCATGGATGATTCGGGCAAGAATCCAACCGGTCTTGCGCTGGAAGGCAAAGTGACAAAGGTTTTCTACAACAAGCCGAAGGACCGCTCGATTCTCGAGGTCTTCCGGAACTACGAAACCGCCGTTGTGCAGTCGGGTGCCGAGATCCTCTATACCTGCAACCAGGAAGAGAAAGAGTGCGTTGAACGCTACGCTGGACCGACGCTGCAGAAGTACTCGGACATACACGCAATCTCCAACCTCGCCGGCCGCTACCTGCTTGCGCGCATCCGCCAGGAGGAGCAGACGGCTTATGTGGCGATTGCGGTTGGCCAGAACTTCACCGATATCCACGTGATTGAAGTCCAGGAGATGGAAACCGGAAAGGTCATGCTGGACGCGTCGGCCTTGGGCAAAGGCCTGGACAACGTGGGATCTGTCGTTGTCGAAGGCATCTACTTCGATACCGACAAGGCGGTGGTCAAAGATACTTCAGAGCCGGCGCTCATCGAAGTCGCCCGGCTGCTGGAAGCGCGGCCGGATCTCAGTTTGTTTGTAGTGGGCCACACGGACATGCAGGGCAGCTTCGAGCACAATCGTGCGCTCTCTACGCGCCGCGCTCAGGCGGTCGTCGAGGTGCTGGTTGCCCGGCACGGTGTTGCGAAGGAGCGTCTGGAAGGTCACGGCGTGGGTCCGCTCGCGCCCAAGGCGAGCAACGCCACCGAAGGCGGCAGAGCGCAGAACCGTCGCGTAGTGCTGGTAGCGCGGTCGAACTGAGCTCAGCCGACGAATTCCCGCAGCAACTCGCGCGTTGCCGCACGCTCGGTGTCGCTCGTCGTGAATTCCGAGGCGGCAAAGTCCGTCACGCCCGCTGCCGCCATGCGCTCGATACCTTTCCGAACCGTGCCGGCATCGCCGACCATCGCAATGTCTGCCGGGCCGTCGACACCTTCGCGGTCCAGCATCGCGCGATAGGACGGCAGCTCGCCGTACATCTTCAGATTTTTTGCGATCAGCTCGCGCACGGTATCCGGCTGGTTGGTGACGCAGACTGGCAGGGTGGCGATGACCCGAGGCGCGGGTCGGTCCGCCTCGCGGGCCGCGGCTGCAAGCGTCGGCACGATGTGCTCTTCGATGGTTTTGGGTCCCACCCAGGCGAGGGTGGTGCCATCGGCGAGACGGCCGGTGACCTTGAGCGCCTGGGGCCCCAGCGCGGCAACGACAACCTGCACAGGCGCTTGCGGCGCGCGAAAAACCTGCGCGCGGGTTGTCAGCGTTTCCCCTGCATAGTCGACCCGGCCGTCGTGCAGGAGCGGCATGAGGATTTCCAGATACTCGCGCAGGTGGCGGATCGGTTTGTCGAAGCTGATACCAAGCTCCGCCATCATGACCTCATGTGACAGACCGATGCCCAGCGTCAGGCGATGCCCGATGGCCGCGGAGGTCGTCAACGTCTGGCCCGCCAGCACGAGCGGATGTCGGGGCATCGTCGGGACGATGGCGGTGCCGAGCTCTATCCCGTCCACCTGCTGGCCCACGACGGCGAGCACGGTCAACGCATCGAATCCGCCGGTCGGGTGCTCAGCGAGCCAGTAGCTCGCAAAACCCTGATCTGCGGCGCGTGCCGCGTCCTCCGCGATGGCGTTGATGGATGCCCGGGTCACGAGACCGGTGCCGTTGATGCCGAGTTTCATGCTTCGCTTTTCCTCATTGTCATTCGCCGGATTGCGAATCTTCCTGGGTACTCTGCCACGGTGCGGTGTGCACCGTCACCGATGATGGGCTGGTCGGGCCGTTGTAGACGTTCCAGGTGGGTGGCGATTCCATCGCGGGGACCGGCGCAAAAGAAGCTGCATCGGCGCCGGCAATGCTGAGCCGCAGCTGATGCCCGCGCTTTATCAGCGCTGACGTTGCATACAGCGTGGTAGAGAAGCTGAAGAGCTGCCCCTGCGGCAGAGACTCGGCGTCACCCTGCAGGAACGAATGTGTCGGGCCGAACATGGGGTACGGCGGCGTGTCCGTGGTTGCCCGGTGCTGCAGATTGAGCACGCCTTCGGTCAAGTAGCGAATGGTGCCATCCGGCGCCACGTCTTCGAGATAGGTATGCAGGGCCCCCGACGTTCGATCGCTCGTCATCCATAGATCGAGCACGATGCTGCCGGTCAGCTCAGTGTCTGCCTCGAATGGTTCGCTGGTGTAGTGCAGCACGCGTTCGGCCATTTCGTTGCGGCGATCGTAAATGACGTCACCGCCGCCCATCTGCGTTGCCCAGCGGGAAGTAGCCGCCGTCGCCGCGGCCGGATCCACCGTATAGCGTGCGAAGCCACGGCTGGCTGGCATGGTTGTAGAGAGCTTGCTGCCGTTGCTGAGGTAGAGCTTCTGCGCCGTCAGGTGCTCCGGTGGCCAGACTGTGGTGGTGCGGAAACTATCGGCGCCGTTCACGTAGTAGTTGAGAATACTTTGTGTGGCTGCGCCGGCTGGCGTGGCTGCGCTGGCTGGACCGTCGCTGCGGTAGCGCTCGAAAAAGGCGAGCACTTTCTCCAGCTGCTCGGTCCCTGGCCAGGCGGAGGGTGCATCAGCCGGTTTATAAGGGTCGGTGTCGTAACCCCCGCCATGGCTGAAAGCGCCAATCCAGACTTCCTGGACGTTCTCGAAGGTAGCGAACCTTGCGAGCGCGCCGTTCGTGGTTGCGGCGTCGAACCAGCCCGTGACGACGAACATCGGCACGCCGGATGCCTCGATTCTGCCTTTCATGCCGTAGGGCAGATTTTCACCTGGCGTGACCTCGGTTGCGCCCCAGGCACTGTCACGATACGTCAGAGACTGCACCATGGCAGCGACGTTGGGACTGTTGTGAGACTGCACCGCCTTCGGCAGGTAATCGGTCTCCCCGTCCACGGGTTTGACGCCGCTGAAGAGCAGCTCCGGCAGCCGGCAGTCCCCCGGTGATGCATCCGGATTGCCGGCAAGCATGACGCCGCAGAAGTCGTTCTGGTCCAGTGCGGCAACCATCTCGCTCCAGATTTCGATGAACGCCGGCTGGTAGACGCCGCCGGGGGTCGCCAGCTGCATCTGGGCGTCGAAGTCGGCGTAGAGCGGGGCAACCGCCTTGAGCGCGGGATGATTCGTTGCGGTCATGAGCTCGGCTGAAGTCCCCGAGTAAGAGATGCCCACGGCAAACACGTCGCCGGATGACCAGGGCTGCGTCGTGACCCATTCGATCACGTGACGATAGTCCTCGGTTTCCTCCAGGGAATACTCGGTGGTGTGCACCCCGCTCGATGCGCCGGTGCCGCGCACGTCGATGGTCATCATGGCATAGCCGCGGGCTGGGAAGAACGCGTTGTAGCCGCTTGGCGTGACGCCCGGCAGATCAGCGCCGAACATCGCCGCCGCGCGACCCAGCAGCGTGAGGCCGGTCTCACGCCAGTAGCGCGTGCCTTCGATCACGGTCGGAACGCGCGCGCCGGGCTCGAGGTCTTGCGGCAGCCAGATATCGGCGGCAATGCGGGCGCCGTCCGGCATGTCGATGTAGACCGACGTGTTGCGTTTGAAACCGGCGGGTGTCAGAGCGTCGCCAGGCGTATCCCACAGGCTGGCGGCAATGAACGTAGCGGCGATGAAGAACGCCGCGGTGGCGGCGAGAATACCGAGGAAGCGCGTCATGGGCGTACCCTAATGACGCAGATCGAACAGCGCAACGATATGGGCTGGTTCAGCGATAGCGGCAGGCGCGCAGGCCGTAGTTCTGACAGCTTGCCTGATAGAGGGGCAGCTCGTCGCTCGACTTGTTGCGCCAGGTTTTGCGCCAGGCGCCGATGACTTTCTCCGGATACTTGAGACGCCCGCGGCTGCCGTTGTAGCGCGCCAGCGCATCGACCAGATCGCCTTTCGCAACGTCGATGTAGTGCGCGAGGATCACGGTGCCATAGCGGATGTTCGTCTCGACGTCGGTGAGGTTGTCCTGGGGCCGGCCGATCTCGAGCCGCCAGAATGGCATGACCTGCATCAAACCCTGCGCGCCGACCCTGGAGATTGCGTAGCGGTCGAACGCGCTTTCAATCTGCATGACGGAAAGCACCAGGTCCGGATCGAGGGATTGCCGCGCGGCTTCACGATACACGAGCTGCAGTAGCGTGAGACGTTCGTTCTGACGGTTGAGGTAGCGCTGCAGGCGCTGATCGGAAACCCGCAGCCAGACCTGGGCGTCAAAGACGTCCATGTTGTCATGGTTTTCCGCCATATTGAGCGCCAGGCGCTCGCGCAGCAGTGGATCCACCTCTACCTGCCTGGCAGCCGCACCGGCGGCGCACGTCAGCAGAAGCAGCAGAACCAGGGTGCGGCGCATCATGATTCAGCCTGCGATCCGATCCAGAACCGAATCTATCGCCACCTCCGTGGCTTCGCTCTCTGCAGCGCGGGATCTGTATTCGACCACGCCGTTCTTCAGACCACGGTCGCCAACGACAATACGGTGCGGCAGGCCAATGAGGTCCGCTTCCGCAAACTTGACGCCGGGGCGTTCGTTACGATCGTCGAACAGCACCTCTATGCCGCGTTGCCGGCACGCCTCGTACAGCTCGTCTGCGGCTGCTTGCACCGCGTCGGATTTCTGGTAGTTGAGCGCAAGAAGGTGTACGGCGTAAGGCGCAAGCGGCGCCGGCCAGCAGATGCCGTTCTCGTCGTGATTCTGCTCGATCACGGCCGCTACGAGGCGAGTGACGCCCATACCGTAGCAGCCCATGATAGGTGTCGAGCTGCGGCCGTCCTGGTCCAACACGTTTGCGTCCATGGCAGAACTGTAAACCGTGCCGAGCTGAAAAATGTGACCCACTTCAATTCCTCTCAAGAATTTCAGCGTGCCCTGACCGTCGGGCGCCGGATCACCTTCTACCACGTTGCGCGCATCGACAACCTGACTGTCATCGAGTGGACAATCGACATTCCAGTTGACGCCGGTGAAGTGTTTGCCTTCCTCGTTTGCGCCGCAGACGAAGTCGGCGAGGACCGCTGCATCGCGATCTACGAGGCAGGGGATACGGCAGTTGACGGGGCCAAGGGAGCCGGGTTTGACGCCGGTGGCCGCCTCAATCTCGGCGTCGCTCGCAAACTGTAAAGGTGCGAGCACGCCGGGGAGTTTCTCCGCTTTGATTTCGTTCAGCTCGTGATCGCCGCGCAGGATGATGGCGAGCGGTCCCTCTTCACCCTGCACCACGAGGGTTTTAATGGTTCTGCTCGCGTCGATACCCAGAAGGTCGCAGACGGCGGCAATGGTCTTCTGCTCGGGCGTGTCCACCGTTGCCAGCGTTTCTTCAGGCTCCGGGCGGGAGCCGGGTAACGCTGCTGCGGCTTTTTCCAGGTTGGCGGCGTAGTCGCCGTCACTGGCGTAGACGATGGTGTCCTCGCCGGATGCTGCCAGCACGTGAAACTCATGCGAGTTGGCGCCGCCGATGTTGCCCGTGTCGGCATCCACCGCCCGGTAGTCGAGACCCATGCGTTCGAGGATTTTCGAGTAGCAGTCGTGCATCGCCTGGTAAGTTTCGTCGAATGACGCCTGATCGATGTGGAACGAATAAGCGTCTTTCATGGTGAACTCACGCGCGCGCATGACACCGAAGCGCGGACGTCGCTCATCACGGAACTTGGTCTGAATCTGGTAATAGTTGACCGGCAGCTCCTTGTAGCTCTGGATCTCGCGACGGAAAATGTCGGTGATGACTTCCTCGTGGGTAGGGCCGAGACAGAAGTCGCGTTCGTGGCGGTCCTGCATGCGCAACAGCTCCGGCCCCATCTTGTCCCAGCGCCCGGAGTCCTGCCAGAGCTCAGCCGGTTGCACGATGGGCATCATGACTTCCTGGGCGCCGGTAGCATCCATCTCTTCGCGGATGATCGCCTCTATTTTGCGCAGCGCGCGCAGACCCAGCGGCAGCCATGTGTACAAGCCGCTCGCAAGTTGTCTGATGAGTCCCGCGCGCAGCATCAGCTTGTGACTGACGACATCCGCGTCGGCGGGATCTTCTTTCATGGTGGGAATGAGATACTTCGATTGCCGCATTGGGTTAACGATCCATAACAAACATGCACAAAAAAGGGCCGGTTGGTTTCCCAAACGGCCCTTTCATTCTAGCGTAGGCTTGATCTTAGTTGATCATATCCTTCAGCTTCTTCAGAGCCGTCACACGCACGCGCGTGGTTGCCGGCTTGGCCGGAATGACGATCTCTTCGCCGGTAGCCGGGTTGCGGCCCATACGCTTCTTGGTCGCAGGACGCTTGGCGGCTTTGATCTTCAGGAGACCGGGCAGCGTGAACTCGCCAACGGCGCGCTTACGGATGTGGCGCTCGATCAGAGACTCGAGTTCGTCCAGCACGGCACCCACCTGGGCGCGGCTGAGGTCGGTGTTACCCGCAATTTCATTGAGAATGGCCGTCTTGGTCATCTTCTGGTTGATGCCGGGCTTCTTCTTCGGTGCAGCTGCTTTTTTGGCTGCGGGGCGCTTTGCAGCTGCTTTTTTCTTAGCCGGAGCCTTCTTCTTTGCTGCAGGGCGTTTCTTGGCCGGAGCTTTCTTTTTAGCTGGGGCTTTCTTACGAGTTGCCATTAACTAGTCCTTTTTCATCGGTTATGAACAGCGCAATTCCACGCTCCTTGACCGGCTGGTGGCGTAAGCGCCCGGCTGGTTCAAGAGGGGTTTCGCAACGTCTCTCAAACTCCATCTCCCCCACACTTTGTCTTTCAACGTTCTGGAATTCCTAGGAATTCTTTTTGTTCCATCCGCCGGCATTAACAAGTTAAAAAACGGAAATACAGGAACTGGAGAAAGTAAAGATGAATGCGAAAACGCAGGTTTTTCTCTACTTTTTCCTTGCGCAATATTTGAGTGACTCTGGTTTGGGTTCGATTGACTCAGAACATCGGTGTCTGATGCCCGCGCTTTATAGCTCATCGCCATCCGCGGGGCAACAAAAAGTGTACAAAATCACTGTATTTTTATTGGTTTTTTTACGATCATGCGCCGCTCGAAAATTCCTCGACACACAAAAACGGTTTGTAGTCAGATGCCAATCTATGAATATCGATGTGACAACTGTGGTCACGAACTCGAAGCGTTTCAGAAGCTGAGCGAAGAACCGTTACGAAAATGCCCAGAATGTCAGACAGAAAGTCTCGTCAAGAAGATCTCCGCGGCCGGATTCCGACTGAAAGGCGGCGGATGGTATGAAACCGACTTCAAGTCCGGCAAAAAGAAGAACGTGGCCTCGAGCTCGGAGAGCAGCTCGGACAGTTCTTCCAGCTCGGGATCGAAAAGCAGCAGCGACTCATCTTCGAGCAGCTCTTCTTCGAGCGGTGGAGCCGCTAAAGCATCGGGGTCCTCGAGCGACTAAACTTCGTCTGGCCGGACGATTGCCGGCGCAGACAACGAACGGAACGAACAGGTAAACGCTATGCGCAGCCACTATTGCGGCGAAATCACCGCATCGAACATCGATGCAGAAGTGGAAGTATGCGGCTGGGTCCACCGCCGGCGTGATCACGGCGGCGTCATTTTTCTCGACATACGCGATCGCACCGGAATAGTGCAGGTTGTCTACGACCCGGACACCGAAGAGAGCTTCGCCACCGCCGACAGAGTGCGTAACGAGTACGTTCTGCGGGCTGTGGGTCGCGTGCGCGCGCGTCCCGAAGGCACCGTCAATCCAGACATGGCGACGGGTGAAATCGAAATCCTCGGGCGTGATCTGACGATTCTCAACGCGGCCGCGACGCCGCCTTTCCAGCTCGACGAGTATTCGGAAGCCGGTGAAGACGTACGCCTGCGCTACCGTTACATGGATCTGCGTCGCCCGGAGATGCAGCACAAGCTCGAGATGCGCGCGCGCCTTGCCAGCCAGGTGCGCCGTTACCTCGAGGAGAATGGCTACTGGGAGGTAGAGACGCCTACCCTGTCCCGGGCCACCCCGGAAGGCGCGCGTGACTATCTGGTGCCCAGCCGTACCCACGCGGGACAGTTTTTTGCGCTGCCGCAGTCGCCGCAGGTGTACAAGCAGCTCCTCATGATGTCCGGCATGGACAAGTACTATCAGATTGCCCGCTGCTACCGCGATGAAGACCTGCGCGCGGACCGGCAGCCGGAGTTCACGCAGATCGACATCGAAGCATCCTTTATATCGCAGGACGAAGTCATGAGCCTGACAGAAGGGATGCTGCGCCAGCTGTTCAAGAGCTGCCTTGACGTCGAGCTGCCGGACTTCCCTGTGCTTGCCTATGCCGACGCCATGCGCGACTACGGCAGCGACCGCCCGGATCTGCGCAACCCGCTGAAGCTCGTGGATATTGCCGATCTCATGCAGTCTGTCGAGTTCAAAGTCTTCAACGGGCCGGCGAATGACCCGAAAGGCCGGGTCGTCGCTCTGCGTGCACCCGGCGGCGCTGAGCTGCCGCGGCGCGTGATCGATGACTACACCGAGTTTGTCGGCCGCTACGGCGCGAAAGGCCTTGCCTACATCAAGATCAACGATCTCGCCGCAGGCGTCGAGGGTCTGCAGTCGCCAATCCTGAAGTTCCTGCCCGAAGACGTGACGCTCCAGGTGCTCGAGCGCGTTGGCGCCGAGACCGGTGACGTCGTCTTCTTCGGCGCGGATCGTGCCGGCGTCGTGAACGATTCGATGGGGGCGCTGCGCAACGAGCTCGGTGCTGAGCTCGGCCTGACGCAGCCTGGTTGGGCACCTTGTTGGGTTGTCGACTGGCCGATGTTTGCCGAAAACAAAGACGGCACGCTCGGCGCTGAGCACCATCCTTTCACCCAGCCAACCTGCACCCCCGAAGAGCTGCTGGCTGAGCCGCTCCAGGCGCGCGCGGCCGCGTATGACGTGGTGCTCAATGGTCTCGAGCTCGGCGGCGGGAGCCTGCGTATCCACGATCAGAAGATGCAGGCTGCCGTGTTTGAAGCGCTCATGATGGGGCAGGAAGCGCAGAGCAAGTTTGGTTTTCTGCTCGACGCCCTCCAGTACGGCTGCCCGCCCCACGGCGGTATTGCCCTTGGCTTCGACCGCCTCGTCATGCTCATGACCGACAGCCACTCGATTCGCGAGGTGATTGCGTTTCCGAAGACCCAGACGGCAGCATGTCTGATGATGGCGGCACCGAGCGAGGTGGACGAGCACCAGCTGCGTGAGCTGCACATTCGTACGCGCAAACCTGCGGGAGAGTGACATATGGCCGGCCACAGTAAATGGGCGAACATCAAGCACAAGAAGGCGGCGACTGACAAAAAGCGCGGCAAAGTCTTCACCAAGCTCATACGCGAAATTACGGTAGCGGCGCGCCTGGGCGGCGGCGACGTTGCAGACAACCCGCGTCTCAGAGCTGCCGTGGACAAAGCGCTTTCAGCGAACATGCCCAAAGACACCATCGAGCGTGCGGTGCAACGTGGTGCGGGGGGTGGTGAAGGCGGTGACGTCGAAGAGCTGGTTTATGAAGGTTATGGCTCAGGCGGCGTTGCCATTCTGGTCGAGGCAATGACCGATAACCGCAACCGGACCGTTGCCGAAGTGCGTCATGCGTTCAGCAAATATGGCGGCAACCTGGGCACGGATGGCTCCGTGGCATATCTCTTCACCAAGCAGGGTATCATCAGCTATGCCCCCGGCGCGGATGAAGAAGAGGTCATGGAAGCAGCCCTCGAAGCCGGTGCGGAAGACATAGAGGCCGAAGAAGACGGTGCGCTGTCCGTGACCACGTCCTGGGAAAACTTGAGTGACGTGGTGGCGGCGCTTACTGAAGCAGGCCTCCCGCCGGATCACTCCGAAGTCACGATGGTTGCTTCCACGACTACCGAATGCGACAACGAGCTTGCGCAGAAGGTGTTGCGCCTGATCGATGCGCTCGAAGAGCTGGACGATGTGCAGGAGGTCTACAGCAATGGTGACTTCCCAGCCAGCGCATTCGAGTAATCACACCCGTGAGTAACGCTCGACGCATCCTTGGTATCGACCCGGGATCGCGGCTTACCGGTTACGGTGTGATCGGTGTGCATGGCGGCAAGCTGAGCTACACCGCAAGCGGCTGCATTCGCACCGGCTCCGGTGCCATGCCGGAACGTCTCGGCGAGATCTATCGCGCGGTTGGTGAGTTGATCGAAGAGTATCGGCCGGACGAGTTTGCGATAGAAAGTGTATTCCTGGCGAGAAACCCCCAGTCCGCCCTCAAGCTTGGACAGGCTCGCGGGGTTGCCATTGCTGCGGCCGTCGCGGCGGAGCTGCCGGTCCACGAATACGCCGCACGCGAAGTGAAGCAGGCAATTGTCGGTACGGGGCGCGCCAGCAAGGATCAGGTACAGCACATGGTACAGGTCCTCCTCGAATTATCCGGAAAACCGCAGGCGGATGCGGCGGATGCCCTTGCCATTGCCGTTTGCCACGTCAATACTGCGCTCGGTATTTCGCATAGGGTTGGTCGTTGATCGGCAGGCTGACAGGCAAACTCCTCGAACTCGAGGGTGGCAGCGTTCTGGTGGATGTGGCGGGGATCGCCTACGAAGTCGAAGTGTCAGCGGGTGTTCTGCAAACCCTGCCGCGGGTCGGCGAAGAGATGCGTCTGCATACGCATTTTGTCGTGCGCGAGGACGCGCAGCTTCTATACGGCTTCTCCAGCAAAAGCGAACGCGAGCTTTTCCGCGCTTTCATCAAAATCAGCGGCGTGGGCCCCAAGCTGGGGCTGTCGCTCATCTCGGCGCTCGATCCGCAGTCGCTGAACGCCGCGGTGCGCAACAACGACGTCTCCATGCTGACCAAGGTTCCGGGTGTCGGTAAGAAAACCGCCGAGCGGCTCATGGTAGAGCTCAAGAACCGCATGGACAGCCTCACGGAAAGCGGAGCGGTGCCCATCAACGTGGTGAGCGTCGATGGTGCTGACGCCGGCATTGCCGTCGAAGCCGAGGATGCGCTGATTGCGCTCGGCTACCGCCCGGCGGAGGCAAATCGCGCCGTCAATCAGGCGCTGGCGGACACGGACGGCACGCCAACGGCGGAAGCGCTGGTGCGTCTTGCGCTCCGCAGCTTTGCTAAATCGGGTGTTTCATGAGCATTGAGCCAGACCGGCTGATATCCGCAAAAAGCGAACCCGGCGAAGCACGTTACGACCATGCGCTGCGTCCGTTGAGCCTCGGCGAGTATGTCGGCCAGGCGGCCGTCAAAGAGCAGCTCGACATTTTCATCCGCGCGGCGCGCGGGCGCCGCGAAGCGCTCGACCACACGCTCGTCTTCGGGCCGCCAGGCCTCGGCAAGACGACGCTTGCCAACATCATTGCCCGGGAGATGGGCGTTGCCATCAAATCGACATCGGGACCCGTGCTCGAAAAGCCGGGAGACCTCGCGGCAATGCTCACCAATCTCGAAGAAGGCGACGTCCTTTTCGTCGACGAAATCCATCGTTTGAGCCCGGTGGTGGAAGAGATCCTCTACCCGGCCATGGAAGATTTCCAGCTCGACATCCTCATTGGCGAAGGCCCGGCCGCGCGTTCGCTGAAGCTCGATCTGCCGCAGTTTACGCTGGTGGGCGCAACTACCCGTGCAGGTTTGTTGACGAGCCCGCTGCGTGACCGCTTCGGGATCGTGCAACGATTGGAGTTCTATACGGTCGAAGAGCTGACGGAGATCGTCTCGCGCTCGGCGCAGAAGCTCGAGCTCGAAGCAGATCGCGCCGGTGCGGCCGAGGTTGCGCGTCGCAGCCGCGGTACACCGCGCATCGCCAATCGTTTGCTGCGCCGCGTACGCGACTTTGCTGAAGTCAAAGCGGACGGCGTGGTAACGGCGACGGTTGCTGACGAGGCGCTCAATCTCCTCAAAGTGGATAAAGAAGGGTTTGATGTGATGGACCGTCGCCTTCTGTCGGCGGTCATCGAAAAGTTTGCCGGTGGTCCGGTAGGTCTCGACGCCCTGGCGGCGACGCTCAGCGAGGAAAAAGACACCATTGAAGACGTCATAGAGCCCTATTTGATCCAGCAGGGGTATATCATGCGCACGCCGCGCGGGCGTGTGGCTACGCAGAAGTGTTACACGCACTTTGGTCTCGAGCCGCCTGACGCCCAGCCCGGAGGACAGGCGCCGCTCAACCTGGAATGAAGCTGGCTCCTCCAGCGGAGGGAAGGCGCCGCCGGCGGAGAGAAGGCGCCGCCAGCGGAACGAAATGAAGCGAAACGACAGAGGAGTTTCTGTTGCCTGAACAGCTTTCGATATTTGAGTTGATTGCCAACGCCAGTCTGCTGGTACAGGCGGTCATGGCGTTGCTTGTGCTGGCCTCGGTGGTCTCATGGATGATGATTTTTCAGCGCTGGTTTTTTCTGCGGCGCGCGCTGGCAGAAGTCGATTCATTCGAAGATCACTTCTGGTCCGGCATTGATCTCAGAAAGTTCTACGGTGAGCTCGAAGGTGACGAGGGACTCAACGGGATTGAGAATGTATTCGTCAGCGGTTTTCGCGAATTCACCCGCCTTTCGGATCAGGCCGGTGCTGATGCCGACGCCATCATGCAGGGTGTGCAGCGCGCGATGCGGGTTGCCCTGACAAGAGAAGAAGCGCGTCTCGAAACGCACCTGCCGTTCCTGGCGACTGTGGGCTCGACGAGTCCCTACGTGGGCCTTTTCGGTACGGTCTGGGGCATCATGAACTCGTTCCGCTCGCTGGCGAACATGAGCCAGGCGACGCTTGCGTCGGTGGCGCCCGGCATATCCGAGGCATTGGTCGCTACCGCCATGGGTCTTTTTGCCGCCATTCCGGCGGTGATTGGCTACAACCGCTTTTCGGCACGTGTGGAGGGTCTGATGAAACGCTATGAAGCGTTCTCGGACGAGCTCACGACGATCCTTCACAGAGCCGCGCACTCCAAGACTGAGGACTGAGCATGGCGCAGCGGCGTAAACCCATGTCGGAAATCAATGTCGTTCCTTATATCGACGTGATGCTGGTGCTCCTCGTCATCTTCATGGCCACCGCGCCGCTCTTGACGCAGGGTGTGGTGGTGGATCTGCCGCAGGCGCCGTCCGAGCCGATCGAAGATACGCAGGACGATCCGTTGGTGGTATCGATGCGTGCAGACGGCGCCATTTTCATGAACCTCGG
>JAAUXY010116956.1_pt1 | contig 16306 bp, 26 predicted proteins | sample 7278121 | NCBI WGS metagenome assembly JAAUXY01 (sample SAMN14350117, study PRJNA611818) | marine sediment metagenome | isolation source: surface marine sediment (1.8m) | place: French Polynesia: Moorea | collected 2018-08 | reverse complement strand
CGAATAATCGTGGTGTCGCCGCATCGCTTGCTCGTCCGACAGGCTTTCGAGCCTGCGGTAAAAGGCGTCGTCGCGCAGCGCGTGGAACAGGGCTTCGGCCAGTTCCGGGAATACGAAACGGTAGGCAGATGATGCCGCCGTCATGAATTAACTGCCGGCTTGTCGCCGATGGCGATGATTTCGAAATCGACCAGATCGCTCCACTGCGCACACCAGCTGTCGAACAGCTCGGGGCGTTCGGTCCGCATCAGCTGAAAAACCCGCGAACCGTCGGCCGCAAGCCAGCTGTCGATGTACTCGAGGCCGTCGGGCAGCAGGCGCCCGCGCCGGTGAAAGCGCGCATATACCGCGTCGAGCCGTCCCGCGTGGATAGACTCGATCACCATGTAGGTTGTCATCGTCATTCTGCCGGGCTGGTGGGGTTCCGGCCTCCGGCCGGAATCGGGATAAAGCAGGGCCCACTGCTCACGGTTTGACGCCCGCGCCGATCAGCGCCGGCATCGGCACGCGATACACGTTGTGTACCGTGCGAAACGACCCCATGCCGTCGATGACCGCGCTGCGGATGCGCGCCTGCACCTCGGTGGTCTGCGCCAGAATCAGGCCGCGGGCGCGCACGGTACTTTCCAGCAGTTCGTCGTGTAACGCGTGATCGCCGTCGAACACCCAGTATTGCGGCGCGCGAGTCAGTTCGACCTCCCGCAGGCCGACGCCGGTGAGCAGTTCGGTCATGCGCGGTTCGTCGCTGAACTGGAAAAAGTCGGGCCCGTGCGGCAAATCGACGTTCATATCGGCATGGGCCCGGATCGCGCCGTACAGCAGACCGAAGCCGTTACCGGGCGCGGGCGGTTCCCAGACGCTGACCGCGATGCGACCGCCCGGACGCACCACGCGCAGCATCTCGGCCATGCCGCGAGCGGCGTCCGGCAGATGAATCAGGCCGAAGCCGCAGACCGCGGCGTCGAAGCTATTGTCCTCGAACGGCAGCGCCTGGGCATCACCCTCCAGAAACTCGGCACCGTCGACCCGAGTGCGCGCCAGCGAAATGGCGGCGGCGGAAAAGTCGAGCCCGGTCACCCTCGCATCGCGTTCCAGCGCGGCGCCGGCCACCATGCCGGGTCCGCAGCAGACATCGAGCAGCCGGTCGTCGGTGCCGACCCGGGCGGCGTCGAGCAGGGCGCCGGCCGACTGCGGAGTCAGACGACCGAAGCTGTGGTCGTAGGCGGCGCTGGCGCGTTGCCAGCCTTCGTGTTCGAAGCGGCCGAAGGCTTCGGGCTGGTCGGACGTTTCGATGATCATGGATTGTTCCCCCCGGTGCGCTTTTCGACTAACGGCAAACCGGTTGCCGTGTCGGTCGGATGGCAGACCTCAGCCTCCCTCGACGATAAACACGGTACAGTCGGCGTTTTCCTGCCGAATCGGTTGCACCGGCGCATATTCGTCCGAATCGACGAATGCGCGGGCACTTTGTACGTCCGGAAACTCGATGATGACGATGCGGGTTGGCGCCCACAGGTCCGCTTCGCGCAAATCGATGGCGCCTCCCCGCACGCGGTAGCTGCCACCGTACTTTTCGGCGATCGGTTTCGCCAGGCGTTTGTATTCTTCGTAAGCGTCGGGATTTTTGATTTTGGTATCGACGATTAGAAAAGCGCTCATTTGCTGTCTCCGGTTGATTGTTCCGCCAGCTGCCGGCCCATGCTGATGCGGTCCTCGACCGCAAATCCGAGTGACCGGTAAAACGATTCGACCGCGGCGTTGTCGGCACGAATCTGTAAATTGACCTTGATGCAGCCACGTTCGCGCAGCGCGCCGAGTGCGGCCTCGACCAGCGCCTGCCCGAGACCCTGCCGGCGTGCCTCGGTACGCACCGCCACCGCGTACAGCCAGCCGCGATGGCCGTCGTAACCGGCCATGCAGGCGCCGTCGAGGCGCGCTTCGTCGCCGGAGACGAAAACGAGATCGTCGACCGCCAGCTTGGCGGCGAGCACGGCCGCGGGTTCGTTGTGTGGCGGATCGTCCGGGAACACCGTGCGCCACAGACTGACCAGGGCCTCGCGGTCGCTGTCACGGTAGCGGCGCACCGGCATCGACCGGACTACTCCGCAATCCAGGTTTCGGTGTCGACCACGCGCGCGAAGACGGCGCCGAGACCTGCCATGTAAGCCGCGTGTACATCGGCCGCGGCGACCTGCCGCCCGTCGAACTCGAGATCGCGTGTAGCGCAGGCATCCGCGATCAGGGTATTGCTGTAACCGAGGTCGAAAGCGGCACGTGTGGTGGTATCGATACACATGTGACTCATCGCGCCGCAGATCACCAGCGACGTGACGCCGTCCTCGCGCAGTCTCTCGTCGAGATCGGTATCGCGAAATCCGCTGGGAAAATGTTTGCGGATCACCGGCTCGTCTTCGGCGGGGGCCGCCTGTGGATGGATTTCGGCACCCGGCGTATCGGGGATAAAAAAAGTGGCGCCCTCGTGGCTGGCCAGATGCTGCAAATGATAGATCGGCATGGCCCGCGAGCGCGCGCTTTGCAGCAGTCGCCGGCAGTTGTCGGCCGCGGCGTCCATGCCGACCAGCGCCATGGCGCCATCGGTGAAATAGTCGTTTTGCACGTCGACGACGAGCAGGGCAGTGGTCATGAAGATGGCTCCGGGTCGATGTTGGCGATCAGCGATTCGATGTCGTCGCGGATGTTCTGCAGCGGCTTCGAATCGGGTTGGGCGGCGAGCATAGGCTGCAGGCCCTGGCGGGCGCGCCGCAACGGTTCGAGGGCGCCTTCGCGGTCGCCGAGATGATACCGCGACTTGCCCTCGATCATGGCACACAGCCACGCGTACTGCGGTTTCAGCGGCAGTTTGCCGGCCCTCAGCGCGCGCTCGAGCGCTGCTTCGTACTCGGCGTTTTGCAGCTGCCGATTGGCCTTGCCCAGCAGCAGGGCGGCGCGAAATGATGCCAACAGTGCCATGGCGGAAGTGTACCTTAAAACCCCGTGGGGAGCGGCCCGTCGAAATCGTTTCAGCTCGCCAGGTCCAGCAGCGCCCTGAGCGCCTCTTCGGCGCGGTCGGCCGGAACGTAGAGGTGATCGTGAAAATAGCCGGCGATCACGTTGGCACTGATGCCTCGCTCGGTCAGCGCGGCGGTAATCAGTGCGGTCAGACCCACGGCCTCGAGGCTCGAATGGATGCCGAGCGATATGGCGCACATCGGGGAGCCGTCGTCGAGGCCCGCGGCCAGGGCGCGAGCTCGCGGCACTACCAGGGTCAGCCCCTCGTCTTCGCGGCAGCTCGCCACCGGCTCGAGCTCGGCGCAATCGCCGTACTGCGCGTCGGCGAAGGTCAGGAATACGAATTGACCCGGCTGCAGTTTCGGCGCCATGCCGGCGACCAGCCGGCCGAGATCGGTTTCGCCGTTCATTTCTGGAAATACGCCGCAGGGAAGTTCGACACGACGTTAGTTTGCCTCAGGCCGGCTGGATCAGTCGAGCAGTGCGGCGCGTAACCAGCTGTAGCAGTCCGCGCTGCGGCGAAAATGATAGGCGTCGATGCCGACACGCCGCGCCGAGTCGACGTTGGCCTCGCTGTCGTCGATGAACAGCGTCGCGGCGGGTGCCACCGAGAAACGTTCGAGTAACAGTTCGAAAATAGCCGGTTCGGGTTTGATCATGCGTTCGTGACCCGAAATCACGATGCCATCGAACAGGTCGAAGCCATCGAAGTCGCGAATATGCGCCCAGGTTTCGCGCGACATGTTGGACAGGCAGTAAAGACTCATCCCGGCGGCCACCAGTTCGTGCATCAGGTCGAGGGTTTGCGGGATCGGATCGAGCGAGTTCTTCATCGCCAGCAGGGCGCTCTCGATTATCTCCGCATCGAGCCCGGTGCGGTTTCGCACCGACCGCAGGACTTCGGTTTCGGTGGTGCTGCCGCGATCGAGTTCCAGCCATTCGGGATGACCGAACAGCTCGTCGCGCAGCAGCGCGCTGGTTTCCGCGTCGAGTGACAGCGACGCGACGATGCGATTCACGTCGTAGTCGAGCACCACGTTGCCGAGATCCAGAATCACCGTGTTCTTGCGCCCGCTGCCCGGCATCATGATTCGTCGTCGAGCAGCGCCGTCATCAGCACGTATTTATCGCGTGCTGCAAAACCGGCCCGGCCGTACAGGCGCCGCGCCGCCATGTTGTCGCGGGCAACCTCGAGGTGCAGGGCGTTGATATCGCGGGCGCGGGCTTCGCGGCGAATCTGGCTCAATACGCGAGCGCCGATGCCGCGACCGCGAAAAGCCTCGGCGAGGAAAAACTCGTCTATGAACGCGTCGAAGCCGTTGAACTCGATGCTGAAGCCCCGGCATAACGCGATGTAACCGGCCAGGTCGGCATCGCAGTAGATTAGCCAGATCGCGCCGAAATCGGGATTATCGAGCAACTGCCTGACCGCCGCCTCGCGCCCGGCGGCAGTGCTGTCGAGCGCCTCGAAGCGGTGATAATCGGCAATCAACGGCAGCACCAGGGGAAGGGTCTCGCGCTTCAGCGCGCACAGTTCCACGTTCATTGCGATCCATCCTCGCCGGGCTCCTGCCCGGGTGCGCGCGCGATCACCGCGAAGCAGCGATGCGGGATCGACAGCCGGTCGCCAGCGAAATCCCTTGCCAGCAGGTCGCCGAGCGCGTTGTCGAAGGCGGCGACGGCCGCAGACGACAGGCTGCCGCCGATGCCCGCGCTGGCGCGGATGCGACCGCGCCAGTCGGTCGGTGAATAAACGACCTCGACGTCGCGTGAAAAGCTCTCGATGGCTTCGAAACCGGCCTCGCCGAGATCCCGCAGCCACTCGGGATAAAGCCCGCAGCCTCCGCCCATGTCCCATGCCGGGTTGTGGCTTTCGATCAGGCCTTCGGTGGCCAGAACCAGGTTGCCCGCAAGCGGGATCCAGTCGAAGTGCGCAATCAGTACGATACCCCCCGGCTTCAGCAGACGCCGCACCTCGGCCGCCGCGCGTGGCCGGTCGAACCAGTGCCAGCACTGGCCGGCGCTGACCACGTCCTGGCTGGCCGCCGGCAAACCGGTTGCCTCGGCCGCTGCGACCCGGTATTCGATGCTGACACCGGCCTCACGGTCGAGCGCGCGGGCGGCATCGAGCATGTCCGCGGCACGGTCGATGCCGGTCACGCGGCTGCCGTTTTGCGCCAGGCCGCGCGCCAGGCTGCCGGTCCCGGTGCCGAGATCGGTGATTTGCTGCCCGGGAACACCGATGCCGCGGTCGCGCAGCCACTCGAACAGCAGCGGCGGAAATCCTGCGCGATGACGCCTGTAGTCGTCGGCGGTGCGGCCGAAATCGGGATTGACGCCGGGTTCGGCACTGCTCATATCGGTAAGCTCATTGGTCCTCGGCTTGCTGCAATAGCTGCATTACCTCAGTGGCCGGCAGTGCCGGCAGTTTGGCGATGCAACACTGGCCCAGCGCGGCGAAATGCCCGCGCAATAGAACACCCAGTTCGACAGGGTCGATCGTACCGGGTTGCGACACCGAACCGGCATCGATCGGCAACGCGAAACGACGGCCGGCGCTGTCGACCAGGAAGTCCCCCGCATCGAAGCCGACCTGTTCGAACTCGCTCTGCCAGCAGGCATCGTCGGCCACCAGCGCCAGTTCGTCGTCTCCGGCGTACTTGATGAAGGCCGGCCAGTCGATGTCGTGCTGTTGCATATCGGCCCTCGACCTGGCTGGTTTGACTGGATCCATGTCGGGTTTGACGAGGTCCCGGTTCAGAGATCGACCTGCAACCACGGGTGGCGATGCCGTTCGTGCACGACCCGATCCGGCGCTGGAAACGCGGGATCGGCGAAGGCGCCGGTGGCGACCGCGACCAGGCCGGCCTTGCCGGTGGACATCCAGTAAACCGTACCCCCGCAGTTGGGACAGAAATGGAATTCGAAATCGATTCCGTCATCCCGGCTGCGGGCGAAGCGGCGAGATTCGCCGTCGACCTCGACCGATTCCGCCGGGAAAAACGCGGCGATACCGAAAGCGCTGCCGGTGCGTCGCTGACAGTCCCGGCAATGGCACAACGAGACCGAGTCGGGTTCGCCGAGACATTTCAGGCGCAGTTGCCCGCAACTACAGGCAGCGTTGCGTATGGCTGATTGGGGTGTCATTTTCGTTAAACCGGTCTTCGGCTATTGTGCTCCCCGCCGCAACGCTGTGCAAATCTGTTGCGCGCCACGCCGGGGTTAAACGGCAAAATACGAAGCGAGCCCGCGGTATTTTTACCCGGCGTTCGGCGCGTCAGGTTTGCACCGTGACGATATGTGCCGAGATCGGAAATTCCACTGTTCCAGCTGCGGTTTCGAAGCGGCGCAGCTCGCGCTCCGCGGTTGCGAGCAGTCTTGCGAGCTCGTTCTCGTCGAGCGCATCGTCATCGGTCCAGCCCGCGGCGCCGGTGTGGATCCAGTCACGGACCGAGTCGAAACGAGCCAGGCCCGCCCGTGTCTCGATTCGCAGGTCGGACACCCCGGCCTGGCGCAAAAGGTTTTCCAGTGCGGATCGATCCCCCAGGCTGTAGGGAACCTCGTCGATTTCCTCGTCGAACAACTGTTGCCAGAGCATCTCTTCGGCAAGTAATCCGGGATTGTTCGCCAGCCCGTCCCAGACCGCGAGCGTCAGGCGGCCGCCCGGGCGCAGGACGCGCAGCATTTCGCGAACGGCGGCGACCCGGTTTTCGAAATACATCAGGCCGAACTGGCACAGCACGCGATCGAAACAGTTGTTCGCAAACGGCAGGGTTTCGGCTGCACCGGGCCGCCAGTCGATCGTCGCCGATTTCGATCGTGCGACGGCCAGCATACCGGCGTTATTGTCGACGCCGGCAACCGATCCGCCGGTGCCGACCGCCTGCTGCAGCGCGAGGGCGAGAACCCCGGTGCCGCAGGCGACGTCGAGCACGCGGTGTCCGGGCGACACTTCCGCACTCGCCAGCAGCGGTGCGCACCATTGCTGAAACAGCGCGGGAAGGTAAACCGCATCGTAGATTCGTGCCGCTGCATCCGAAACCTGGCCGGTACTGCCGTCGCCCATCGTCGTTTCCTCAAGCTTTTCGGGTTAAGCGATCATTGCCCGTCCGATTCCTTTGCCGGGCGAAACAGTACCGGAATCTTGCGCTCGGCTGCCGCCGGCGGCTGCGAACCGCCGGTGCTATTGCCCGGTAAATTCGATCCTGCCTTCCGGCAGCATGTACAACACGAGCGCTTCGCCGTCGGTCACGGTCGGCCGGTGCTCGGATCCCGCTTCGAACACGCACCAGCCTCGCGGATTGCCGTCGAATCGAGCGTCTGGCGTAATCGGCATGATCATGCAGATCTCGCCGGTCGGGTGACGGTGATGCGGCCCGACGATATCCGTCAGGTCGACGACATCGACACTGAGCCGGCCGGTTTCGTCGCAGGGTTCGATAATGCGGCCGAAACGGCGTCCTGCCGCTCCCTCGGCACACATCCATCCCGCCGAGATGGCGGCGTGGCAGGCTGCCTCGATATCGTTGAAGATTTCGCTGTCCGCGGGAAAGCGGCGATTGAGTGCGTCGGCGAGCGCGGAATTCACGGCCTGGCGCGAGACAAAGTCGGTTACCGGTTTGAGCATTGCCTGAAACTGTTCGATTTGCATCGATTCTAATCCCCGAAATAGTTGCGGCCCGATGTTGCTCCAGCGCATCCGGGGCGCGGCCCGGGCCCCGTTACGCGCGCGATGCGGGCTCGAGCGGGTGGCCGGCATCGATAATGCAATAACTGACCCGGTGTTTATACCGCAAAGTTTCACGCCGGGGCAAACGGGCTCGGGCTGCCCGCGGCGGTCTCTGCCGTGGGCTTCGACGATCAGGCCGATTGCAGACGCTCGAGCTCGTCGTTCACCGCGGCCAGTCGTTGCCGGACCGGCGCGTCGGATTCGTCGAATCGAATCGCCTCGAGGATATTCAGAATAAAATACATGCCCCGGTAAACCGCAATGCAGGCAGGCTCGCGCGTTTGCAGGAGGTTTTCGCCGTATCCCTGCCAGAAGGCATCCGGCACGCCGTACAGGATCAATACCCAGTCGCAGACCGGATCTCCCCAAAACGCCCGTTCGCCGTCGATGACTGCCTCGAGGTGTATATCTGCGCCGGTTCCGTCGAAGATGACGTTGCTGGGCCACAGGTCGCCGTGCAACAGCGCCGGAGTTTCGATCCGGTCCAGCGCGGGCAGGAAATGCGGCAGCAGGGCCAGGTATTGTTCGATTTCGACGCCGAGTACGGCCTGCTGCCGGCAATCCTCGACCATGCCTTCGACATTGTCGACGATAAAGCGGGACCAGCGGGTAAACTCGTGGCCGGGATAGCCGAATCCCGTTCCCCGACAGGCGTGCACAGTGGCGGCAAACTCGCCGAGCTGCTGCCACAGCAAGCAGTTTTCGCTTTCGCTAAGACGGGCGATTTCCTCGCCCCAGAGCCTGCCGTCGACGAAGGGTTGCAGCAGAGCCTGCCGGCCATCGACGGAAAAAAACGAAAGGTATTCGGGAACCAGGGAACTGGCCGACCGCAGATGTTCGGAAATCCTGCGCTCCCTTTGCATCAGGCGGCGCTCGTTGTAGAAAACCGCGGCGTCGGCGGCTGGCGCCACTTTCAGGATATAGGCGCGGTCAGCGGTGTCGACCCGGAAGGTATTGTTGAACAGACCGGCGTCGAGTTCCGATACCGCGAGAATCGGTTCACCGGGCAATTGTCGTTGCAGGCACGACCGGAGTTCGGACTCGTCGACGGGCTGCTGAAACGCCGTTTGCGGCCGGCTTACCTGGTGGATGAGCATCATGCCGGCCGGCTGAGTCGATCGACATCGGCGGCCCGCTCCAGAATCGTCTCGTTCCGAATGGCATGGATCGACGGCGCGGCTTCCGGTGTCTTGCGGGGAAGAGAATCCCCTGTCTGCGGGCGCCGGCTATCCGGATTCATCAAAATCGATTGCCATCAGGTCGGGATATTCGAAGCGATAGTTTAACAGCTGTTTGACCTTGCGATTGTCGATCGTCTTGCCGACCCCGGGTTCCGACTCGCCAAATTCGGGCAGGGTGCCGCCGATCGACTCGATCGCCCGGGTATAAAATGCCCTCTTGTCGGGGTGCGTGTCGGCACAGCAGTTGAAGGTTTCGCCCCAGGCCTGACGGGCTACGATCGCGTCGATGATGCCGATACAGTCGCGCTGGTGAATCAGGTTGACCGGCGAATCGGGATTTTGCATGACGCGTCCCGCGGTGAAGAAACGCCCGGGGTGGCGGCCGGCGCCGATCAACCCGCCGAAGCGGACAATCGTGACGTCGAAGCCGTGGCCGCGGCGGAACAATGCTTCGATCTCCAGCAGCGGGCTGTGGGCAAAATACTCGGTGTCGGACTCGGTGATGTTGCGGCCGACGTTTTGGTAAACAGAGGTCGAACTGACGAATAAAACACGGTCGATCGGGGAATCCTCGATGCGGTCGACGAGTTGGCGAAATCCGGCGAGGTTCTTCGACGGAACATTCACGATCAGGATATCGGCGCGCAGGAATTGCTCTACCCGGTCGGTGAGCGAATCGATGTCGATGACAAAAGCCTCGGCGTCGACGGATTCGAGCGCTGCCAATCGGTGATTCGACCTGGTGGAGGCCTTGACTCGAAAATCCGAGGCCAGGAAATGTCGGGCCAACGGAAAACCGAGCCAGCCGCTGCCGAGAATGCTGACCGTTTTCATGTCGCTTTGCAGGTGTCGAGCCCGCGGGGCGTCACACCAGGGCCTGCTCGTCGGGGAAGGCTTTCGACCAGTGCAGAATCTCGACTCCCGAGCGCATGCCGCTGGTCCAGAAGGGATCCGACCGGAATATCTCCGAGACTTCCAGTTTGCTGCTCGCCTCGACCACCCAGAATGCCCCGACCGGATTCGACTCCGGCTCTTCTCTCAGGGATCCGGCCACCAGGATGGTTTTCCGCCGGTCGTTCAGCCAGGCAACGTGTGCATCGATATGCTGCGCGCGAATTTGCTGGCTATCGGGTCTGTCGGTAAATCGGACGACAAATAACATGCTGTTTTGCTCGGATCGGTCTGGCGGCGCTGATGTTTGACAACCTGTACTGAATTCGAAGCGAGTCTCTCGAGATTCGACGGCCATTGCCGGCTAAAGCGGAAGCTTGTCCTGGCAGGTCGTTTCGTAACGGGACCGGGCATGCTCGTATCTTGCCCCGTCCTTCTGCTCCAGTTGTTGCAACAGTGCGCGTTCGAACCGACATCGTTCCAGTTCGAGTTCAGCGCTTTCGGCCTCGCTCAGGTCCTCCTTGCGGTTGAGTTCATGGTATCTCGCCGAGTATTGAATATCCACGGGCGCGGAGCGTTCGAGCAGCCGCGTGCCAAACAGCATGGCGATGAACAAAACGATCAAAAAGGCGAGCACCAGCGCCGGTACGAAAAATCCTGCCTGCCTCGCGAATGCCGTCTCCCGGTCAGTCATGCTGGTTCGCCCGCGTCGTTTCCGTGCTGCTACCTTACTGCACGCAGCCGGTTTGCGCACTGGCGGCGTATTGCAGAAGCCTTGCATCCGTTACGGTTGCCTGCTCGAGAAACTGCCCCACCAACTGCCACGCGGGAGGGTAGTACAGGCCGAGATGCCCCAGTCCATGCAGTCCGCTTTCGATACAGGCAATGTTGTCGAGGGTCAGCGAATACTGCATGACGTCGGCAATCGCGGCGTAGATTGCCGCCCCGTCTTTGATACCTTCGCAGTAGGTGAGCGGTGTCGTATCCCACAACATGTAGCAAAAATGATTCAGCTCGTTGCCGGCTTCGGACAGGTGCCCCAGTACCGGTTGGCAGCGCGTGTTCAGGCATTCGCCAAAAAATCGTTTTAGCGCCGAGATTGCCGCGATCCGACTTTCCAGGCAGACCGGACCCTCTCGCAGAACGATCGCGAAGTCGGAGCAGGAGTTGTTGAAAACGTAATCCATACCCATGCCGAGTTGCCAGTCGGAATACTGCGCGAGATCCTCGCCGCAGTTCTCGAGCATCTGGCGCATAAAGGCAATCGTTTGCTCCGGCTGGAATTCCGGTTCCTCGAGATCGAAGGCGAAGCGCCAGTCACCCGCCGATTCGTCCCGCTCGAACAGAAATTTGAGGAAAGCCCGGTAGTTGTTGCCCATGGCGTTCAGCTGCCCGGATCGGAACCTGTCTCGAGGCCGTGCAGTATCACCGATCTATTCCTTTTCGATCCGGTTCATGGCCGAGAGATCCTGCGTCCACGGCTGGGCCGATCTGGCCCAGTACTGATTTTTCGGCACCAGGCTGTCGCGTTGATTCGTCGTTCCCACTCGAATACCGAAATAACCCTTTTCACCCGCCGGCGGCGCCGAGTAAAGCGGGCTGCCGCATTCGGGACAGAAGGCCTGCAGGCGAACGGATCCGTCCTCGGCCGTCTTCGGGTAAAGCTTCGGTGTCCCGCGCAGCAATTCGAAAGTATGTTCGTCGACCGGCACCACCGTGCGATAGGCGGAGCCGGACAGGGTCTGGCAGTCCGTGCAGTGACAGATTTCGACTTCGTCCGGGTCGGCTTCGGCGCGATATCGGATTTGTCCGCAATGGCATCCTCCGTCAATCTTCATTTCGATTCTCCGGGGTTGATTGGTCGGGCATATGTTAACGGTTTCGGCAGCAGAACGTTCTTGCAACCACGACGACGAAGCCGGCCAGTATCCCGCTAAGGCTGAGGCTTTTCAGGCTATGCATAGTTACTGATTAAAGAACACATCTCGCGCTGCGCAACTCCTGGTCGCGACGATCGACACGGGGAAGATTCCAGTTCAGCCGTTCAATCGGCCGTCGAACTCGATGTGTTTTATCGAACAGCTTTCGATGATTTCTTCGTAGCCTTCGGGAAGATGGGATTCCTGCCATTCTGCGCCGAAGCGGGATTTGATCGACGCCATGTCTTGCCACACCGAAATGAAGACCAGGTCGTTACCGTCGGAAGACAGGTTCGAGCCGAAGAAGTATCCCAGGTTACCGGGCTCTCCGTCGACGACGGAAACCGAGGTATCCGACAGTTTTTGCCGGAGTATCTCGGTCTTGCCTGGTTGCGCCCTGACTTCGAATACGCGCAGTATCGCCTTGTTCAGTTTCATGTTGTCCCCCCGCAATGGTGGTCGATTGATTGGTCCTTTGATGCGACCCTGGAATGGCCGACTATCGGATTAATCATGGCAAATCGGCTACTTCTGCAGGCGCTTCCTGGCCGAGTACAGCAACAGGATCGAGTAAATTCTATGCAAAGCGAACAGCAGGGAAAGCCCCGGGCCGGGTTGCCCCTGCGACTGATTTGCTCGTTTCGAGGAAGTCACCGCGGAACCAAAATAGAGCCGGGTCGAACAAGGCGCATCCTCGTCGCCCGGTTCGACCATCAGCCAGGATCGAGTACGGCCCTGAAAGTCCGACAACAGGATTTGATTTTGGCAGCGTTGTTCGACCTGCCAGGCCGCAAACGAGTCGGTCGTTCCCTCCGCCAGCTGAAGGGTCTCGTCGTCGGTCGAAGGTTTCGACAGCAGCCATTTCAGAATCAATCGTTCCAGCTTGAACAGGGGAGTGGTGTAAAAGGCTCTCACGTACGTTGCGTGGGTCACTTCTGTGTCGATATCGGTTCGAAAACAATCGGTATAAGCGCCGCGCCGGACGTACTCGTTCAGCAGTGCGTCGGGCGGCAGCGGGCAGGATTCGATCGAAAACATTATTCCAGGCAGGCCGGCGGTGTCGATGCTGCTTGTCGTGACAGGAACCGCGTTGCAGGCGGAGCAGCGGTTCAGCTTTTCCGGTTTTCGTGAATGCCCATTCCCGCTATTCGTCCATGATCACCTGGAAGCCACCGTAAATCAGCCTCGATCCGTCGAATGGCATGGGATTTTCTTCATCGGTCATGCGCGGATCGCTCATGACTGCTTCCATGCCGGCGTTTCGAGCTTCGCGAGACGGCCAGACGATCCACGAAAAAACCACGGTTTCGTCCGCCTTGCATTTGACCGCCATCGGAAACGACGTCACTTCTCCGGCGGGCACATCGTCACCCCAACAATCCACGACCCGGGTGGCGCCGTGTTCCTTGAATACGACAGCGGCTGCTCTGGCATGCTCGAGGTATTTTGCCCTGTTTTCCGTCGGCACCGCTGCAACTAGTCCATCGATATATTCCATTGGCTACCTCCATCAATTGATGATGATCTTACGTTCTGCAGCGGGAGCGCACAAGCAGCCTTCCGGTATGCAGACTCGTTCGTGATCCGATGGGGTTAAACGCCCGGCCGGTGCAGTATGTACGGTTCACGATGGGCGCTGCTCGAGTTTCAGAATTTCGTACAGCGCCATGCTGGAACGACGGTTGTTGCGATCAGGCTTGCAAGCGGTTCCAACGTACCGCATACCGATCTTTTGCATCACTTTTCCCGATGCCGGATTGGACTCGAGATGTTCGGCGTGAATGATATCCAGCCCCAGCTCATCGAACGAAAACCGAATCAGGGCGCGAGCCGCTTCCGTACAATAACCCTGTCCCCAGTGAGGCTCCGCGATCCAGTATCCGAGTCCGCCACGCGACCCTTCGATATCTTGCAGACCGATCGCGCCGACGAGCTGACTCGAGCTGGTCAGCGTAATGGCGTAAGCGATACCCGTCCCCGCTTGCCGGGTCCCCTGGTGCGAGCCAATCCATTCCTCGGCCATGCCGTCCTCGTAGGGGTGGGGAATGTTCAGTGTCGTTCTGGCAACGTTGTAGTTACCGGCAAGCGCCTGCACCGTGCTCGCATCATCGAGGCAAAACGGGCGCAGCGTGAGTCTCGGGGTGGTTAAAACGGGTTGCTTCATGTCGGCAAAGAAGGTGGTCGGGCATCAACGCTGTCACCCCGGAACCTCCTTCCGGATGTCCTCGATAGCCAGGAATCCTTCAATAGTCGTGCAGCGCGTCGGCGAATTCAATAATCGCGTGCCGATTGTTGGCCGGCAGGTAGTACCGCCATTTCGGATTGCCGGCGTTGAGTTCGCGAATGATCCTGCCATTTGCGTCGAGGGCGAAAGTCCGCGGGACGTATTCACCATCGATATCGAACCTCCTGCTGATGGCCGGCTGCTTGTCCATGTCTAGCCGGATCAGGGTGAAGCCCTGAAGTGCGTCTATCACCGCAGCATATCTGAAAAGCCCGGAATACTGCTTGCAGGTCGGACACCAGTCGGCATAAACGATCAGGATTCCTTTGCCGCCAGAGGCTTTGAGTGCCTGCATGCCGTCCTGGTAAGAATGCCAGTCCAGCGCGGCGTCATTCCAGTCGATCGGCGGATGCTGTGGCTGGCATCCTCCCAGCAACAGGATGACGAGAGCCAGGCCCGGGGCAATCTGTTTCTTCATAACCCTGGTCATATAGCACATAAGGTTTCGAACCAGTGAGGCGTGTTCGGCGGTCTGTCTCCTGCGCTGGGCAACACGTCGCGACGAAGGTCAGGTTTTGTTTGCTGAACCGTCGCCAAACTGCTTTTGCCAGCGGAAGCAGCGTTGGGCGTCGCGCGCCTCGTATTCCCGGATTGCGGTCGGAAGATCCATATCGAAACGGTCTTCCCGGTCTTCACCCAGGGCGGTAAGCCGCATCGTATACCAGGCCGTGACACCGCCCGGCGGTGTAGACTCGAATCTCGGATAGTCCGGATCCTTTCCATCTCCGCTCAACCAGGTGTCGGCAAGCCCCGGATCGAGTACCGAGGCGCGCGCCAGGCCGATCACGTCGACGACGCCACTGTTTATCGCTGCAATTGCCTGGTCGCGCCGTTTAAACCCGCCCGTCAACATCAGCGGTTTACCGGTCGCGCTTCTGGCCAGCCGGGCAAAATCGAGAAAATAGGGCCCTCGTTTCGATCCGTCCGAAGCGGACCTGGCGCCGGGAAAGTAGGTTCCACCGCTGATGTCGATCAAATCGACCGTGCTCCGGTCGAGCAGGCGAATGGCCTCCAGCGCGTCGGCTTCGGTCAGTCCGCCTTCCAGCTGATCCGTCGAATTGATCCTGATCCCGACCGGAAACGACGGACCGACCGCGTGTCGTACCGCTTCGACGACTTCGAGCAGGATACGGCATCGGGCTTCGATCGAACCGCCGTAACCGTCGGTGCGATGGTTGAACAGAGGAGAGAGGAACTGGCTGAGCAAAAAACCATGCCCGGCGTGAATCTGGACGCCGCTAAAGCCCACGGTCTTTGCATGCCGGGCGGTATTGGCATACATGCGCGGAAGCGCCTGGATCTCTTCGATCGACAGACCGGCGCATCGAAGTCCTTCGACGTCCAGCGCCGAGGGTCCCTTCGGCTGGCTGATCGGCGGGTGCGACAGGGCCCCGGCATGACCGATTTGCGGCCACAGGTGAGCATCCCCCACCAGCGCACGACGGGTCAGCGACAGCAGCAGCTCAGGGCTGGAGTGTGGCCCCAGTACCAGGTTGCCCGGTTTTTCGGGGTAACGGGGGTCCCCCTGCACTTCACCGATGACGGACAGCGCCATGCCTCCTTCCGCCCATCTTTCGTAGAGTCTAATTTGCGCTTCGGTGGGATTACCGGCGCCGTCTGCCAGCGAATCCGACATCGGCGATTTTGCGAGGCGATGCTTCAGGATCGCTCCACAGGGAAGCTCCAGCGTACTCGATAGAACCTGATCAGCAGCCATACCGTTACTCAGTCGCCAGGGTCACTGTGCTTCGCTTTCATGCGCCGTTTTCATTTTCTCTTTTCTTTTCACCAGTTCAGCCAGTTCTTCTTCGAAGACCGATGCAAAGCTGTGCCCGGTGGCTTCCAGCTCGTTGATTTCGTGGTTCCAGCGCACGACCTGGCCGGATTCGTCAAAGCAGTACACATCGGCATCGCCGATGATCTTCAGGAAGGGAATTGCAACCTGCCCGGTGCCGTCCTGAAAATCACGGGCGGCCAGGTCGATGTTCATCCACTCGGGCACTTCGTCGCCGTAGCCATACACGAACAAGCCGTAGAGAAAGGTCCAGAAGGGCGCCACATCGAATTCTTTTGCCCTGGGCCAAACGGTTTCCTTTGCTTCGATGTAAATTCCGCCCAGGTCCGAGGTCGCCTGAATCCTGAAATCGACCGGCAGTTTGCAGCGGTACTTGTCGCCGATGCCCGATATTTCCGATTTCGTGGGCGCATTGTCGCCACAGGCGAACAACGAAAAATCATCGTCGATGTGGCGCTCGAGTATTTCTCTCGTAATGTCTTTGCTGAACAGTCCCAT
>JAAUXY010150867.1_pt1 | contig 16320 bp, 16 predicted proteins | sample 7278121 | NCBI WGS metagenome assembly JAAUXY01 (sample SAMN14350117, study PRJNA611818) | marine sediment metagenome | isolation source: surface marine sediment (1.8m) | place: French Polynesia: Moorea | collected 2018-08 | reverse complement strand
CCTTGATAGAATTGATGGTCGCTATTGCCATACTCGGCATTCTTGCAGCCATCGCGGCTCCCAATTATATTCGCTATCGCAAGAAGGCTCAAATATCTGAAATCGCATCAAATTTAAAAAATTTCAAGACCGGATTTATTGCTTATGCGGTTGATACGAGCGATTTTCTCGATGATAGTCATACAACCACGGGCGACTATGGGCTACCGAACACGGAAATTGAAGATTATATTATGCTCCATGAATGGGTCACCCCAACGGCTTTAGACGGGCGCTATAATTGGGAATGAGCAAATACCTATTGGCCGACTTACCCTAATGGATCCGGATATATTGGAATATCTATCGACGGAGCGACAGCGCCCCAAAAGGATTTGCGCTTTCTGGATGGATTACTCGATGACGGCAATTTGCTGACAGGCACATTTCGACAGATAGGCGATCGATATACGCTCATTATCGATGAAAATTAGGGCATCACGTGATGGGCCATATATTATGCCAACGGCTTGCTCTGCAGCCGTAGTGCGATCGTTTCATCAATCATCTTGCGTTCATTATCGGTTAGCTGCAAAAACCTAACCTTCATCCCACGCACAACGATTTCTTCCTCGATAACGTTCTGATTGTTCCAAATGACCTCGGCCTGAAAGCGATGGGTTTGGCGGTTATTTAACAGTAGCTTGATCGTAAATGATTCTCCGACCGCAAAGGGATGGGGGCAGGTGATAAATGCGCCGCTGGTGGTCAGTTCTTTTATACCCACTTTCATTACGCCCGTTGCCTTTTCGATCAGGGCAGGGCGTTTGAGCTGAACCCTTTCGGCCTGAGCCGCTGTAACTTTTGCGTCAAATTGAAAATTTAATAACTCTTTGCTGTCGGTGTCGCTTAGGGCCTTCTTTCTGTAGCGCAACACCAATCGCAAAAATATAAAAAATAGGAGGGCCAGGATGACGGATATAAAGGGTAGCCCTTGTATGATTGAACTCTTTTCGTCCATAGGCGGTTTATCATCATTTTTGATTTCTGATATCAGATTATACCGTTAGACCCATTTTGTCTACTAGAATGATTCTGAGTCATTTTTTCGATAAAAGTTTGACATAATATTTTGTTTATTTTATAGTAGCTTACGGGATCAAGCGGCCATTGCGGATTTAAAATCTCCTCCCCGATGATGATTCTGAATAATGTGCCATGGCAGATATTAATCATATTAAAGAATTCAAGGCTAAGCAGGATACCGCTAAGGAAACGGTCAAACGATCAGCGTTTGACCGCCGTTCCGGTGAGGATAAGCGTATTCGTTATAACCTGGATTATTTCACGGAAGGCGGATCAGAACGTCGTACGGGCAAGGAACGGCGACAATCGAAAGAACGCCGCCGCAGTTGGGTGCGGGTATACAAATGGTGTAGTGTGTTTTTAGGCAAGAAGGCGTCCTGATATCCTCGATTTCAAGGACCCACATTGGTGTTGATACGGCAGGGTGCTTTGGATAAACCCTGCCTTTTTTAATGGCTATTTGCTCTCCATTTTTTGGCGCAGGCGTTGGATGGTCTTTTGATAATCTTGGGTGCCAAAAATGGCCGAGCCGGCAACAAAAACATCTGTACCCGCCACCGCGACTTGAGTGATGGTTTTTTCGTTTACCCCGCCGTCAACTTCGATCAAAACGCTTAATCCCCGTTCCTGAATGCGCTCATGCAAGGCTTTGATCTTAGCGATGCTGTTGGGTATAAATGCCTGACCGCCAAAGCCGGGATTTACGCTCATAACCAGAACATAGTCAACATATTCAATTATCCACTCAAGACTTGCCACCGGAGTGGAAGGATTCAGGACGACACCCGCCTTGGCGCCGGAATCTTTAATCAGTTGAATCGTGCGATTTAAATGGATACAGGCTTCCACCTGGACTGATATATAAGAAGCCCCGGCTGCGGCAAATACGGCAATATAATTTTCAGGATTTTCGATCATTAGATGGACGTCTATGGGAAGATCGGTCACGCGTCTGACTGCTTCTACAACCAGTGGTCCGATGGTAATGTTGGGTACAAAATGACCGTCCATAACATCGACATGAATCCAGTCCGCGCCGGCGTTTTCAACTGCTTTAATCTCATCTCCAAGTTTAGCAAAATCTGCTGACAGAATCGATGGTGCAATCAGTTTCATCATTTTCTCTCCAAAGTGTCCGTTGCTTGTTGTCCGTCGTCCGTTATTTATATATCAGATTTTTGAAGCCATTATTTTAAACCCGCAACCCGCAACCTAACGCTAATATGCATTAAAAATCTGGGTCTTAATCAGCCGATCGTTTTCATACAAGAAAACAGTGGCTTCGTGATCGGTTGGAATCAGCAACCAAATTTCTTCGCCGGCTTTTACAAAGTCATCAAAAAGATCGTTTGTAAATCCGGCGGTATTTAGGCTGACACGAATGTGACGATTTAAAAATCCGCTGTCCAACCGATAGCTGAAAAGGCTACCGGCAGAGCGATCGGTGGAATGGCGCGCGATTTCTTTTTGGGCTTCACGATTGATCAGCAAACGCACGGTGCTCCCATTGACAACCCGATGGCCGGACACGGGTTCCTGCTCGACAATGGTATTGCGCGGTTTATTCTTTTGATAGGCTGATTTTAACTCACCGATAACCAGATGGAGGCGTTCAATTAATTGTAAGGCATCTTCCAGCGTCAAACCGGCCAAATCCGGCATTTTAAAGGCCGTGGGTCGCCGTCCCAGACTCACTAGTAGATCGACACAATCCCCCCGGGACACAACAGTGTCCGATGCGGGGACCTGGGCCATTACAAAGTCTTTTTCCATTTGTGGGTGATAGGTGCGCGAAAACTCACCACGGCACATATCATTTTCTTCTAAAATGATATCCGCCTGCTGAATGGAAAGACCCAATAAATGCGGCATGGCAAAGGTCTTGGGACCTTTGGACAGTATGATTCGCACATCCCGGCCTTTTTTAATTTCCGAACCCGGCTGCGGCTCCTGGAAAACAACATGATTTTTGGGGATGTCGCTGGTATATTCTGACCCTTTGACCTTTGTGTTCAGTTCTAGTTCGGTTAAAATTTCCAGTGCATAAACGACATCTTTGCCTTCAAGCTGTGGTACAATCACCGTGTCTTCGCTTTTGATAATCAGCGTAAGGGTTAAATAGGCACTGATGCCGGCAATCAACACAAAGGCCGTTCCCAGGCCGATGATTTTGGCTAATTTGACTATCACTTTTTTCTCTTCAGACGTGCTAAGTAAAAACCATCCATATGATCGATAAACTTTAGGGTTGAAAACCCGATAGTGGATCTAGCGCCAGAAAATATAGCTTCGGGAAGCCTCCCCTGATCTTTATCTATACCAAAATCCGGTCGCTTTTTCAAAAAATCATCAACAACCCCTTCGTTTTCTTCGGGCTCCACACTGCAGACGGCATACACCAAAAGGCCGCCGGGCTTAATCCAATCGGCCAGGTTTGCCAGAATTTTTTGTTGAAACCTGGACTGCCGTGCTATCTGAGTGACCGACGTGTGCCATTTGATATCCGGATTACGTCGCATGACGCCCAAACCGGTGCAGGGCGCATCCAACAAAACGCGATCAAAAGGTTCGTGCGCCTGACCCTTAAAAGGGTTCATTAAATCATGGCAGGCGGTCTTTACGATAGTTACGCCCAAACGCGGCATTTCGTCCCGCAGCATTTTGAGTTTTTCAGGGTGGCTATCCAAGGCGACAATGGTGCCCTGATTTTCCATTCGCTGGGCGATGTGAGCAGTCTTGCCACCCAGACCGGCACACGCATCCAGCACTGATTCTCCCGGTTGTGGATCAAGCAACAGGGCAACCAACTGAGCCGCCTCATCCTGAACCTGAAACCAGCCTTTTTGGTAGGCCGCCAAATGCGGTATGGACCGTTTGGGATTCATGATCTTAAGCCCGTCCGGTGCATAGGTTGTCGGCTCGATGTGCTGCACCTGATCTTCAAGTGACCGGATCAGTTGCTCTCGATTGGTTTTAAGGGTGTTGGTTCGCAGGGTTATGGGCGGTATGGCATTTGTCGCGCTTGCCAGAGTAGTGATCATTTCCGCCGACAAATGTTGCAACCATCGCTTGGCCAGCCATTTTGGAATCGACTGGTCGGATGTTAAAAAGGCCAGCGGGTCTTCTTGGAAATTTGCAAACGACACACGTTCATAATCAACAGCGGCTTTGCGGAGCAACGCATTGACAAAACCGGATGCTCTGGAACTGGTCGTCTGCTTGGTGAGTTCGACCGAAGTGTTCACCGCTGCCGAGTCCGGCACGCGATCCAAAAAGATAATCTGGAATAGACCCAATCGTAGAATATTTAAAACCACCGGTTGGATTTTGCGAAGGGGGATATTGGAAAAATGAGCGATAATATGATCCAATCGGCCTCGCCATCTTAAAACGCCGTATACCATGGCATTCAGCAACGCACGGTCCCGCCGGGAGAGATAGTCTTCATCCTGCGGCAGCTCTTGTAAAGTACGGTCCAGTGTTTGTTGCCCCTGGTCCACGGTGTTGAGTACGGTTAAAGCTATATGTCGAGGATCAGACATTAGTTTAAACTACTGGAGTGTTGGAGTAATCGAGTACTGGGTTCGACTTGTCGTTGCGGGTTTCGGGTTGCGCGTTGCGCGTATTTGGGTTGTGAAATACACTTATCATTCTCAACTCGAAACCCGGAACGCGAAACACGTAACATGACAATTCTATCATTCCAGTAAGCCACGATGATACGTGAGGCAACTCGGGTGGCATTTTACTGCAAAACCGTTCCCGGCGGCAGCTGATATCCTCGCAGGAAATCGGCGACGGCCAGCCGTTTTCCTGATGGGCTCTGAATCTTCTCGATGGATAATGCGCCTTTGCCGGAAACTACTGTCAATTCCTCAGGAAACGTTTTAAGAACAGTGCCGGCAGGTGCTGAAATCGACTCCAAAATCGGGACGGCCTGTAATATTTTCAAACGACGTTCATTGTGAAACGTAAACGCACCGGGCCAGGGCGTCATGCCTCGGATAAACCGGTCCAATTCTTCGGCAGATTTTTGCCAATCGATACGACCGTCTTGTTTTTTTAATAGGGGTGCATAAGTGGCTTCAGCGTGATCCTGGCGTTTGGGTTTCAGCGCCTGGGACGCCATATCCTTTAGAGTTTGCACAAGCACCTCGGCACCGAGCACTGCCAACCGATCGTGCAGTGTGGCAGCGGTATCCGTTGGCAATATGGGTTCCGCCCGGGATAAGAGCATATCGCCCGTATCCATGCCTGCATCCATAAACATGGTGGTGATACCGGTTTGGGAGTCGCCATTGATAATAGCCCACTGAATCGGAGCCGGCCCCCGGTATTTGGGAAGCAGCGAAGCATGGACATTGATGGCGCCGAATTTTGGCAATTTCAGAATCTCTTTGGAAAGAAGGTGACCGTATGCAATGACAATGATCAGATCGGGTTCAATGTGCCGGATCTGATCCGCAAATTCGGTCGTATTGGGTTTGGCGGGCTGCAGCAGATTCAGATTTAACGTCCGTGCAGTTTGCTTAATCGGTGGCGCGGCTGTTTTGCGGCCGCGTCCTTTAGCGCGGTCGGGCTGGGTAACTACCAGTGCTAAATCATGATCTTCTTGGTGGAGTGCCTCAAGAGACGGCACGGCAAAATCTGGCGTGCCCATGAAGATGATCGTGAATTTGTCTTTCACTTCGACCGCAGTTTCTTTTTCATTCGGCGTGTATACATCTGTCTTTTCAGAGCGCTGATATGATCGATGAATAACTTGCCCTTTAAATGATCGATTTCATGCTGCAGCACAATGGCCAATATACCATCAGCTTCCAATCTTAGGGGGCGACCCTCACGGTTCACGCCTTCTACCAGAATGGAGGCGTACCGTTTTACGTCTGCACGAAATTCCGGGACACTCAGGCAGCCTTCGTTTTCAGAAAGAATTTCACCTTCCCGATCGATGATTCGTGGATTGATCAGGACCTGCAAGGAGCCGCCATCATCAGAAGGCGAGATATCATAGATCAATACGCTTCGGTCCCAGCCGACTTGAATGGCCGCCAGTCCGACGCCCGGTGCTGCATACATGGTGTCGGACATTTGATCGATCATTTTTTGAACTTCGCCGTCAATATTGTCCAATTCACGGGTGGGCGTGCGTAGCACATTATCCGGATATGTCAGAATTTTAAGTTTGGACATGATATAAGCAATCCAATTTTTTGCATGCAGGGCTCTGACACCGACATCAAATTTCAGATCGATGGGCGCTGAGCACCCTAGCTTGTAAACTTTGTTTATTATCTCACAATAATAAGCGTTTTTTCAACCTGTTTGCACCTTAACGGATTTTTTCTCATATGAAACCTGCCAGATGTTAACGCTAGTTGCGATGGCTGAAATAAGGCCGATGATGATCACGGGAAACATCTGGACGGCATGATTGGCCAGGGTAAATCCGGCCGCGGCATCTGATGGAACCCCGAACAAAGCCATAGCAAAAACACCGCCGGCCTCCCACAAACCCCAGAAACCGGGAACCGAGGGCAGGGCGATGAACAGACAAATGATTACCATAACAGCGAACATGTCGGTGTAAGATAAATGTACGCCCGGGCTGCCAAAACTGAAAATCCAATACGAAAAGGCCGCGGTGCTCCATACCAGAAGTGAGTAAATCGCACAAATAAATATTTTTTTGGGATACTTCACCAAGGTAAAGCCGAGGGCAATATTATCAATGAATCCAATAATCGGTTCGCATATTTTTACGCTGATTTTTTGTTGGGTCGAATCAGCAGCAAAAAATGCCAATGTTGGAAGAACCCGTATCACCCGATGGATGACACTGCGAATCGACCGAATACTAACGGCTATCATGCCGATTATCAACACAATGCCCATTACAATAATTCTGTTGAACAGGGCCTCCAGTGTGTCGCGATTGAGGTGAAAATCACCAAATATGATTTCCACTTCAGGATTGATATCAATGGCTGCAAATGTCAGCACGGCAAAAGTTACCAACGCACCCACGTCAAATAAGCGTTCGGCCGCAACGGTGGCAATACCGGTAGCAAAAGGCACCTTTTGTTTTTTATGTAGAATGGCAGGTCGCGCAAATTCGCCAAGTCTTCCCGGAAGCACACAGTTGATCATAAAACCGATCATCATGGGATTGAAAGCGTGCCAGATGCCAATGCGGTGGCTTGATCTCAAGATGAATTGCCAGCGCAAAGCGCGGATAAAAAAGCTAACCAACACCAGCAATACGGCTGGAATCAGCCAGAGATAATTAATGGATCCGATATATTGGATGAGGGCATCAAGCGGGATGTTGCGAAAGGCCAAATAAAGCGCAGCCGCTGAAAGAACAAGTCCAGCTACCAGCGAAATGAGAATATGATTTTTCATACAGAAAACGTGGAACGGCAAATATGCGCAGCATCCAGGTTAGTCACCATCTATTCGTCGTAGGCCGCCAATACATCAAGGGCAACGTTGATGTCCTGATGGATCTGACTCTTAAGTTCATCAATATTACCAAATTTCTTCTCGTCCCGGATCCTTTCGATAAAATTGACGCGAATTTTCTGATCATAAATATTTTCGTTAAATTTCAGGATATGGACTTCAACAGTGAATTCGTTGTCATTGAAAGTGGGGCTATAGCCGATATTGGCCACTCCCTTGTAAAGCTTGTTGTTGTATTCAACCGTTACGGCGTAAATTCCGGTTTTGGGGCACAGTTCATCGTGCAAGTTTATATTGGCAGTGGGGATTCCGAGTAGTTTACCACCGCGGTCGCGTCCTTTAACCACCATTCCTCTGATTTGATAATGTCGACCGAGCATTTTGCGAGCCGATTCTATCTCACCAGCCATGACTAGATTTCTGACACGGGTACTGCTGATTCGGTCCGGCGCGTTGCGGGTTGCCTTGATCCATTCGGCCACAATGACTTCATAGTCCAATTTAGACGCATAGGATTTTAAAAGCGCCAAGTTGCCTTCGCGGTTTTTGCCAAAAGAATAATCCCCGCCGACGATGATGGCCTTCATGCCAATCTTATCAATCAACAAATCTTTGATAAACTCTTCAGCTGATAGCGCTGCGAATTTTTTAGTAAAAGGAACACAAATGAGCACGTCGATTCCGGAGCGCTCGATGAGTTCTTTTTTTTGCTCATACAGGGTGATTAAGGGTGGATGGTTGTTCTTCTTTAACACCCTCATAGGATGCGGTTCAAAGGTCATTGCAACGGCGGTGCCATTAATGGCATCCGCCTTTTCGATGACTTCATGAAACAGCGCTTGGTGACCGATGTGAACGCCATCAAAGTTTCCGATGGTAATGACGGCATTGACAAACGGTTGCCGAATTTGTTCGAGATGATCGATAATTTTCATTTTGTGCGCAAACGCATTCTCCCCCTGATATTCGGGCCATCACCTGGCATAACGGCCTTGACATGCATAGTAAAAAAAGATATTTAAAGCAACCCCTGAGCACCGTTTTGCATTTTGGGGTTGTGGTGCTTGCCGAAGTGGCGGAATTGGTAGACGCGCTAGGTTCAGGGTCTAGTCCGGGTATCCGGGTGGGAGTTCGAGTCTCCCCTTCGGCACCACAAAAATAAACACAAAAAGCGCAAATTCAATATTGCGCTTTTTTTGTTGTGGTTGAACTGCCCGGGTTTTTGCGGCTATGCATACCGGCCTTCATTCAGGCGTCCGCATCGCCTGCAGATCCTCAGTTCATTGAAGCGACGCCATTGCCGAGCGCACCATGTTGGCAAAGCTGACATTGCCGATTGTGATCCATTTTACGAATCGGTCCTTACCGGGATCCAGCGCTTTAATGACCGCTTTTTCAGAAAATCCTTTGGCGGCCAAGATCTTAATCTGGCCGTAAAAATCCTCCAAAAATTGCAATTTATTCCTAACTTTGGACTTTCCGTTGGCAAAACATGGATTGTGAGCGCAGAAGAGGATGTCAAATTCTAGTTCCAGCACTTTTTTTAGAGAAGCAATTTGATGGTCCAGGCGCTCATCTGAACGGTAGTATTTGATGCGCTCACCAAGGTAAAGATCTCCGGCAAACAACCAGCCATGTTGTTTTTCCCACAAAACGATATGATCTTTACTATGCCCGGGCGTTTCAACCGGCATAAAAGTATATCGATCGGTTTCGACCGCGCTTTCAAGCGGGATGACATCGGCTGGTGGTGCTTTGCCCCACACCAGATGTTGATAGGGGCGGATGCTAAAACCGTGTTTTAATTTTGCGGCGGCTAAAGGATGCCCCATAATCGGAGCTGCATGCAGATCGCTTATCATGGCGGCATTGCCGCTATGATCCTCATGGTGATGGGTGATGATAATGCGACTGATTTTTTTCTCGTGCAGCAACCCCTTGACAGCCTTGGCCATATGATGTTGTCCGGTATCAATAACGAGTCCGTCCACAATATATATCAGGACCGACATAAGCGGTGAACCGATGGGACTATAACCCAGGTGGATCAATTCCACATCATCAAATTGGTCGGTTTCTATAACGTTCATGCCGGTTCGAACCGCAAGCACGTGTCAAAGATTTTAGCTATCGACGATGTTAGCGTTGAATCTTAACGCTGTTCATGATCACCGGCTCCACGGGGCTATCACCCGGACCGGTTTTAACGGATCCAATCTTGCGGACGACATCCATGCCGTTTATTACCTTTCCGAATACAGCATGCCGATCATCCAAATGCGGGGTGGGAGCCAGGGTAATGAAAAATTGGCTGCCGTTGGTGTTGGGTCCGGCATTGGCCATTGAAAGGATACCTTCCGCATCATGCCGCAGACCGTCATCGAATTCATCCTCAAACCGATATCCGGGACCGCCCATTCCGTTTCCCTGGGGACACCCACCTTGGATGACGAATCCATCGATGACACGGTGAAACGTCAGGCCATCATAAAAATTGCCTTCACGGTCGGTTTGCTGACGGCCTTCTGCTAGGTTAATAAAATTCCAAACTGTTTGTGGGCACTCTTTGGCGTAAAGCTCAGCTTCAAAATTGCCCAAACTGGTTTCAAACAGGGCAATCGGTCGATCAATGTCTTCTTTGTAGTCAGTTTTTTGGCTCATCATTTTTTCCTTTGCTAGGATGCGTATTGAGTAACGGGCAATGAAATCAAAGTTCCGAGGATTGAAATCGCCAACGACTAATATCTTCAAAGCGGTCAATCATTGTTGTTATGCAATAATGCCCAGTAAGGCATCATCAATTTGTTCTGAAATCTTAACCGGTAAAATTTGATTGGATAGACTACGATTATCGTCAATCAAGACCGTCATATAGTTGGATGAAAGGCCTTTTAAAAAACCGGTAGCCGCATGCCGGGTTGATTCAACTACAACCTCTAGCTGTTGGCCGAGGAAGCATCGCGCAAATGCCAGTCGTTTTGCGTGGCCAAGACGGCGCATTTTTTCGCATCTTTCTTTAATCACCTGAGCTGGAATCTGATTGCTGTAACTTGCTGCCGGTGTACCGGGTCTGGCAGAAAATGGAAAAACATGCAGGTAGGTAATCGGCAGGTTACGAATACATTCATACGTGCGGCTGAATGCCGCATCATTTTCACCCGGAAATCCCAACAGAATGTCAGCGCCGATGGCCGCATTCGGGATACGCTTGTGAATCTTATCAATTAGCTGCTTGAAATCGTCTGCTGAATATGGCCGCCGCATTCTCTTTAAGATAGCGTTGTCACCACTTTGCAACGGGATGTGGAAGTGACGGCACAAACGCGATGATTCTGCCATCTGCTCAATTAGTTCATCGGCTATTTCAAGAGGTTCAATAGAACTGAGTCGCACGCGGGGAATGGTAGTCTCGCGCTCAATGCGAACCAGCATGTCATTCAGGTTGGTTTTTGGCCTTAAATCTATGCCGTAGTGACCCAGATGGATGCCGCTGAGCATGATTTCAACATAACCGGCTTCCGAGAATGCTTGAATCCCATCGATAACATCATTTGGCGATAAGCTGCGGCTGGGCCCTCTGGCGCGCGGTACGATGCAATAAGTGCAAGCGGCATTGCACCCGTCTTGTATTTTGAAAACCGGTCGGGTTCGGCTACCCACCATCGCATCAGGCGCATGCTTGAGCAGCGGTAACGATCTTAGCTCGTTGCAGATGGTGATGGTTTTAGCAGCTTGCCGAACAGTTGCCGGCCCGCTGAGTTCGACAATGCGATGCTTATCAGCGTTGCCGACAATACACGCCACACCATTGATTTTTTCGAGGGCATGGGGTTCAGTTTGGGCGTAACAACCCGTGACGATGATACGGGCATCTGGGTTGGCGCGGATGGCCTGGCGCACAGCCTGACGTGATTGCATGGCCGCCTTTTGTGTAACCGTGCAAGTGTTGATGACAACCATCTGGGCTGATTTATCGATATCCGATAATTGCCAATCACTTGCTTGCAGTTGATTGGCAATCATGTCGGATTCAGATTGATTGACCTTGCAGCCCAGGGTACTGATCTTAAAGGTCGGCATCTTATTTTTAGCTCTTATTGTGTCCATCTAAACCCACTGTGGTTTTAATTACCAATCCATTTAACCTATTGCTATTTGGCGCCAGTGTCAACATATGCCGGCTTTGAGCAACAGGTGCCCGGTGGATAGCCATCGCTCGTCTGCAATGAAGCATGCGGGGAAGGGAGTTGTTCTTATCTGAATCGTATAAAATTCGAGCTTCAATTTATTGATTTTCGTTGCATTATCTCATATGATCGAAAGTGAAGGACCTCCCTAATTTACTGGATTCAGGGACAAGATGAGGACGACCATAACCCCTCTTTTTCGAAAAGCAAAAGCCATCGATGAAACCCAGATTCGTGCATAACACATCTACAGCAGTGCATGCATAAAGGATCGCGAATGCTCAACAAGTTTGCATATCGAACCACAGGGCTGGCTATAAAAACGATTACCAATCTGTCAAAGGCCCAAATTACCTATCATGGTGAGAACAATATCCCCGCTGGGTCCAATATTTTCGTCATTAATCATTTTACACGGCTTGAAACCTTTCTGATGCCCTACCTGATTTTCCGCTTAACCAAAATTCCGGTCTGGTCGCTGGCTTCCTTTGAGCTGTTTAAAGGCGCCTTTGGTACGTATTTAGAAAAAGTAGGCGCAGTATCAACCAAAAACCCGGACCGGGATCTCCTAATTGTTAAAACTTTGCTGACCGGCGAGGCCAACTGGATCATTTTTCCGGAAGGCCGTATGGTCAAAAACAAAAAATTAATTGAAAAAGGGCGATTTATGATTTCAGCCGCCGGCGGCAAACATCCACCGCACACCGGCGCCGCCACAGTGGCCCTGAGGACCGAATTCTACCGCCAGCGGATAAGAAAATTGCGATTGGAGGGTTCCGAAGAAGTCCAGCGTTTAGCTGAGCAGTTTCAAATCGAAGATATGGAGCCGGTCGTCAATGGTGATACCCACATTATCCCTGTTAATCTGACCTATTATCCCATTCGTGCGCGTGAAAACATTTTGAGCAATTTAGCGATGCGTCTGGTTGATGATCTGCCCGAACGGCTTATGGAAGAACTGATGACCGAGGGCTCCATGCTGCTTTCCGGGGTGGATATAGATATCCGCTTCGGAGAACCCATTGAGATATTTGAATGTCTGCAATGCTCTCCGATCGATATGGATATTTCCGCTAAAAGACGGATCAATTTTGATGATGCCATCCCCTCACGAACCCGGATGCGGATTGAGGCGCTACTTTTGATGGAACGTTATATGAGCGCCATTTACAATTTAACCACCGTAAATCACGATCATATTTTCGCATCCATGTTGCGGGCAATGCGTTCCAAAACCATTGACGACCAGGATCTGCGCGATCGTGTTTTTTTAGCCTGCAACCGCATTCCGCATAAAACCGATATCCATCTGCACCGCAGCCTGGATGATGATCAGGTCCATTTGCTCACCGATGATCGCTTTAACAAATTCCAGGATTTTTTAACCGTGGCCCTTGATACCGGAATCGTTACCCGCAAGAACGAATTGCTCGTAAAAGATGTCTCCAAATTTTCATCAGCTTATGATTTTCATCGGGCCCGGATTGAAAATCCTGTGGATGTGATGGCCAATGCCGTTGAGCCCATCACGCCGCTGCAACGCATTGTGAAGCGGCTGGCGGTGCAACCCCGGTTTTGGATTCGTCGTAAAGTTGCCCAACATCTGATGGATGAAGCTGTGGCGGAGTTTAAAAAGGATTATGACACCTTTGAGATTGAGGGGGAAAGCAAACCAATATCAGTGGGCATGCCCTTTTTGATCAAAGGCCGCTCCAAAAACCTGGGTATTATCCTTTCACATGGCTACATGGCTGCGCCTTTGGAAGTCCTTGAATTGGCTGAATATCTGGGTCGACTGGGGTATTGGGTCTACGTACCGCGTTTAAAAGGTCACGGAACATCTCCGGAAGATTTGGCGATGCGTTCATATCTGGACTGGCGAGATTCTGTCGATCGCGGCTATGCTATTATCAGCCATATTTGCAAACGGGTGGTAGCCGGCGGTTTTTCAACCGGGGCGGCGCTGGCTCTGGACCTTGCCGATCGCATCGACGCGGTGGACGGTGTTTTTGCAGTTGCCGCCCCGATGCGCCTGAAAGATTTTTCAGCTCGTTTTGCACCGGCAGTCGACATGTGGAATCGTCTCATGCAGAAAGCGCGTCAGCCCGGCGCTAAGAAGGAATTTGTTGAAAACAGGCCGGAAAACATTCACATCAATTACATACGCAACCCGATTTCCGGAGTGGTGGAAATCGATCGCTTGATGGATGATTTGGAACCGAGATTGGCTCATATTAAGGTGCCAACCTTAGTTGTTCAGTCAAGTGGTGATCCAGTTGTTAAACCCAAAGGATCCCGTGAGATCTTTGAATTGATCGGATCTTCAGAAAAAGAATATCTGCTCTTTAATTTTGATCGACACGGCATTTTACTGGGCGAAGGCGCTCACAAAGTCCATAATAGCATAGGAAATTTTATTAATAGATTATAGTTTACTATAATATTTATCTAAAGTCTTACATAATAAAATTTGAATCGGTTTTGATTCTATGGTTATCCATTTGCACCCCGCCACATACCGTATGCCAAACCGTAAATCATATGTGTCCCGAGCGTCTCTATTTGTTTAATTCAAGATCCTAATCCCGCAACAACACGTGAACCTAAAAAAGAGAACCCGATTTGCGCAAAAATGCAAAAGACGTTTTTGGCGTTAAACCTATATAACTATTTATTATTACATATAATATTACAGTGGCCGGGTCTTGAAACATAAGGAAATTTTGACATAAGCTCTTATTTATATTACAATAATTTACATAATCGGACACAAAATTGTGTGCAAAGGACCAGCTGAATATATGAAATATGGAATTTGGGTTATTGGCATCCTGTTTATCGTTGCGTGCACAAAAACCATCCCAGCTGTCAAGATTGCGGAAGAGCCCATGGTTCAGGGTTGTGACCATATTGCAACCCTATCGGAAACAACAGACCCCGGGCGATTTTTGGATAACTATCGCCCTTCAGAGCACCAGGATGTGATTCTACAGCGGGCGGCAAACCTTGGCGCCTCACACATTGTATGGCTACATGATTATCGAGTGGGTTCGGCTGCCGATGCCTATCGCTGCGATAACTAATTGACAGCTGTTGAGGCGGTAAACGGGAAATCCTCAGGCAACAAAAACGTTAACCCTTACGATTTAACTAAAAAATGCATATGGCTAAAAGAAAGATGTACAACACCACTCTGGATGCTGATTTAATTAAGGAAATCAGGATCCTGGCCGCACAACTCGAAAAACGCCAAAACGATCTTCTCGAAGAGGCCATCCAAGACCTTCTTGAAAAGTATAAATTCAAAGAACCGGCGAACTAATCGCTACAATTGCTTGATTTTGATCATCTCATGGTGATATGAGACACCTGGGGTGGTTTGATGAATTCAAATCCTGAAAAAAGAGATCATACGCGCTTTGACTATCAGGCACCGATTGTTCTCGAAGATGCCAAATTTGGTGTCCTACAGGGAGCCCGAATGTTTAACTACAGCGATTTCGGGCTATATTTTGAAACCGACCACTTCTTAGCCCCCGGCAGCGATATTTACGTTGGTATTCCCAATTCCCCCTATACCCCCGATCCTGATGTTTATGAGCGATATCATGCGGTTATAAAATGGCGCAAGCCATTAAAAAAATCATCTTTTTATTACGGTTATGGCGTACGATTCTTAGATACCGATCCGTTAGACCGTCCCATCGAAAGAGGCATTGAATCCCGCAAATATCCGCGTAAACCGTGTTCTTTGTATGTAAAATATGCGGTTGGCCGCAAAATCTATCCAGGAGAAGTGAAAAACATTAGTTTGGGCGGTTTATTTCTTAAAACCAATGAAAGAGACGGTCTAGAAATCGGTACACCTGTTCAACTGGCTATTCCCAATCGCAAAAAAGGCAATCTTATTCAGCGTTATGCCAAAGTCATCTGGTCAAATCGCAATGGTTTTGGAGTTGAATTTCAGCGTATGGTTAAAAAGATATGGCAGGGCCGCAGAAAACAAGAATAAGTGCTTGACATGATACATCGTGGTATTAATATTAGACTTAGCAGCGAATGCTGCGAAGTCGTTAATCGGTTAACCTATAAACTTAACCCTTAACACTTTCCTCTATCCCAAGCGGCCCATTCCCCATGGGTCGCTTTTTTTTGACCAACATTTAAAAACAGGGCTTAGGACAACTCTTGACAGATTAAAACGGCAACTTATTATATTTGAGAGGCGGTTGTTTGTGAACCTCCTTCAATCTCCTCGTTCTGCTGGGTGGTTCTTTGGGGCCACCCATTTTTTTTATTGACGTTTGCCGGCAGCATCCATTTGTTGTAAGCATTGTCCCATGTCAAATTTACCCACAGTTGAAATTTTCTCGGATTATATCTGACCCTGGTGTTATTTCATCACCGGGCGTGTTGAACAACTGCAGCGCGAATTTCAAATCGGGGTTCAATGGTTGGCGTTTCCGCTTCATCCGGAAACGCCTCCAGAGGGACGTTCACTAAAAGATCTGTTTGCCGGACGCAATATCGATATTCCCCAGATGCTATCCCATCTTAATCAAGTTGCGCAAAATTTGGCATTGCCCTTTGGGGATCGGCAAAT
>JAAUXY010006600.1_pt1 | contig 16341 bp, 12 predicted proteins | sample 7278121 | NCBI WGS metagenome assembly JAAUXY01 (sample SAMN14350117, study PRJNA611818) | marine sediment metagenome | isolation source: surface marine sediment (1.8m) | place: French Polynesia: Moorea | collected 2018-08 | reverse complement strand
TTCCAGCTCGGCGCTTCTCAACCGAAACAGACGGCGCGCGTCGTCGAGCGCGCTTTCCGAGATGTGTTTCTTGGCCACCAGCGCCCGCGCCCGCTTGAGTTCGGCGCGGGCAAAGTCGAGCTCGGCCTCGACCTCCTTGAGCTCGGCCATCAGCGCCGCCGAGGCGGCGCGCGAGCTTGCCATCGCCGAGCTCAAGGAGGTCGAGGCCGAACTCGACTTTGCGCGCTCCGAACTCAAGCGGGCGCGGGCGCTGGTGGCCAAGAAACACATCTCGGAAAGCGCGCTCGACGACGCGCGCCGTCTGTTTCGGTTGAGAAGCGCCGAGCTGGAAACGGCCAAGGCCGGCCTGCGCATGCGCGAGTTCGAGCTTGAACGTGCGCGCTCGAAGCTCGTGTCCCCGGTCGAGACCTTTCGGCGGCGCGAGGCGTGCGGCGACTGCATTCCGATCCACGCGCCGATCGACGGCACGATCCTGAAGGTCCACCACGAGAGCGAAGGCGTCGTGCGCGCCGGCGACCCGCTGGTCGACATCGGTGATCCGGCGGATCTCGAAATCGTCGTGGATTTCTTGTCTTCCGATGCGGTCAAGGTCGCCGCGGACCAGCGGGTCATCATCGAGGAGTGGGGCGGCCTAAATCCCCTGGAGGGTCGCGTGCGCCGCGTCGAGCCCTACGGCTTCACCAAGATCTCGGCGCTCGGCATCGAGGAACAGCGCGTCAACGTGATCATCGACTTCACCAGTCCGCGCGCCGATTGGGAGCGGCTCGGGCACGGCTATCAGGTCGAGGTCAAGGTCGTCCTGTGGGAGGGTACGGACGTCCAGAAGCTGCCGGTGACGGCGCTGTTCCGCAATGGCGGCGACTGGGCCGTCTTCGTCGAGCAGGAAGGCGAGGCCAGGCTGCGCCCGGTGAAGATCGGCCGGCGCACCAGTCTCGAGGCCGAGATCCTGGAGGGCGTCGACGTCGGGGACCGGGTGGTCGACTCGCCCAACGACCGCGTCGTCGACGGCGTCGGCATTCGGCCGCGCACATGAAGTTCCGCCAGCCTGCTGAGAAGCAATCCGAACTCACGCTCCCACTTTCGACAGGCTCAGCGTGAGGGTCAGCATTTCCAGGAATTCGACCTCATCCTGAGCTTGTCGAAGGGTGAGGTCGAACGAGCGTTCGAGGTTTCTTCAGCACCCTGTCTGCCGAAGCCGCAGTCTGCCGAAGCCGCACCTCAGAAGAGATCGAGCTGTGCGAGCGCGGGCTTCCGCGGCGGGGGCTTCCGTTCGCTTTCCTGCAGCAGCGCGTCCTCGATGTCCTGCAGGAAAGGCGAGGGTGCGAGCGTCCGCACCGCACCGCGCCAGGATCGCTTGGCCGCGCGGGTCAGGATCAAGCTGTCCATCGCCCGGGTCATGCCGACATAGAACAGCCGCCGTTCCTCGGCGAGCGCCTCGGGCTCGGCGCGAGCGAAGGTGAGCGGCAGGATGCCGTCCTCGAGGCCGGTAATGAAGACCACCGGGAACTCGAGACCCTTGGCCGCGTGCAGGGTGAGCAGCGAGACGCGGTCGGCCCGTGGATCCCAGTCGTCCGCCTCGACCGTGAGCATGGCTTCGGCCAGAAAGCGCCCGCGGTCGTCGCCGGCGCGGCGTGCGACCGCCGCCAGGCGCGCGACGGCGTCCTCGAGTTCGCCCGCATCGGGACCGTCCTCCGCGCTACGCAGATGTCTGGCGGCCTGTTCGAGAGCCGTGCCGAGCTGAACCCGGTCCGCCGCCGCCTCGAGCGCCGCCAAGAGGGCGTGCACCGCGGGCCGGTCGGCGAGGCGGGCGTGGCCGTGCCGCTGAAACGGCATGCCCGAGCGGGCGAACGCCTCGGCCAAGACGTCGGCCTGCGCGTCGGTGCGGTAGAGCACGGCAAAGTCGGCAAAGGAGAGCTCGGCCCGCCCCGCCGCTTCAGCACGGCCGCTGTCCAGGGAGAAGAAGCTGTGCCCGCCGATCATCTGCTCGATACCGTGCACCACGTATTCCGCCTCGGCTCTCGCGGTCTGCGCCTTGTGGATGGTGATCCGGTCGGCCATGGCGCGCACGATGCGGGCGGCCTGTTCCTCTCCATCGGACGGGCCGATCACCTGGCTCGAGGCGGCCACGATGGTGCCGCTGGATCGGTAGTTGTGGGTCAGCCGGACCAGGGTGTACGGACGGAACTCCTCGCGAAACCGGTCGAAGCAGGAGGCGTCGCCGCCGCGGAAGCCGTAGATCGCTTGGTTCGGGTCGCCGATCACGCAGACATTGCTCACCGCCCCGGCGAGCAGGCGGACCAGCCGGTATTGCTGCTCGTCCACGTCCTGGAATTCGTCGACCGAGATGTAGGGGAACCGAGCGCGCCAGGCGACGGCCAAGGCCGGCTGGGCCGCCAGCACCTCGCTTGCCCGCGCCACCAGGTCATCGAAGTCGAGCTGGTTGCGCCCGGCGAGCGCCCGGTCATAGGCGGCCATCGCCTCGGCTGTGGCCAGGTCCTGCGGCGGTCGGCGGGTGCGCTTGGCCTTGGAGATGATGCGCAGCAAAGCCCGCGCCTTGCGCTCGGAGATGCTCTGACACGCGGCCAGCAGGGCGGTGCAGCTGTCGGCGTCGGCAATCGCGAAGCCGGGGCGCAGGCCCGCCGCCTCCGGATGCTCTCGCAGAATGGCGAGCCCGAGGGAATGGAAGGTGTGCACTGGCACCCGGCCGCCACTGGCGCCGAGCAGATCGACCAGCCGGTCGCGCATTTCGGCGGCGGCGCGACGGGTGAAGGTGACCGCCAGACAGCCGCTCGGCTCGACGCCGTGGTCGGCGACCAGATGCGCGATGCGACGGGTCAGCGTGCGGGTCTTGCCGGACCCGGGGCCGGCCACGATCAGGAGAGGCCCGTGCACGACCTGCGCGGCTGTGCGCTGATCGTCGTCCAGCCCGGACAGCATAGGTGGCAGGTCGCCCGGGTCACCGGCGGCCGGATCCGCCTTCAGCACGGCGTCGGTCGGCCGGTCGGGCTTGGGGGGAACGGTCCGTCCGGGATGCGCCGTCTTGTCCTTGGACCGAGGCGCCTCCTCTTCCGGCAGCTCGAACAGCAGGCCGCCGGCCGTGGCGTCGCGCAGCTCGGCTTCCTCGAACAGGCGAATGACCCCGTACTCGCCGTCATAGCCCGGCTCGCGGATCACCTTGCCGGCCCGCAGGCGGGAAACCGCCTCGGCCAGGAGCGGTGGCTCGGCGCGCGCGATGTCCTCGATCGGGACGGTCTCGAGGATCGCCGTCTCGGGGCCGAGGGTCGCGAGCAGGCGCTCATAGGCTTGCGCGACCCTCTTGCTGCCCGGTCCCGTGCCGAGGATCTCGGACAACATCTCCGGCAGCGGCACCAAGCTCAGCACCTCGCCCGCCTTGGGGGACGGCGTCAGGCCGTCGGCCGGCCGGTCGGCCAGGGCGTCGATCCGGTGCAGCACCCCCACCGTCAGCTCACCGCCGCAGACCGGGCAGCGCCCGCCCGCCGCCTTGGTTTCCGCAGGCGTCAGGCGGACCCCGCATTTGCGGTGCCCGTCCATGTGGTACTTGCCCTCTTCCGGGAAGAACTCGACCGTGCCGACGAAGCCGTCGCCGGTCTCGAGCGCGCTGCGGATGGCGAAATAGTCGAGATCGGTGTCGTAGGTGGTGGCCTCCCGGCCGATCTTGGGCGGCGAATGGGCATCCGAGTTGGAGACCAGCCGGAACCGGTCGAGCGAGGATACCCGCCAGTTCATCTCCGGGTCCGAGGACAGGCCGGTCTCGACGGCGAAGACGTGTTCCGCCAGATCGCCATAGCAGTCGTCGACCGAGTCGAAGCCGGATTTCGAGCCCAGCACCGCGAACCAGGGCGTCCAGATATGCGCCGGGATGAGATAGGAGTGCGGCCCGGTCTCGAGGGTGATCTCCAGAAGATCCCGCGAATCCAGGCCCAGGATCGGCCGGCCGTCCGAGGCCAGGTTGCCGATGCGCGACAGGCTCGCGACCAGGCGGTCCGCGGCGGCGAGGTCCGGCACGAAGATCAGATGGTGGATCTTCCGGACCTTGTCCGCCTTCTTGTAGATGGTCGAGATCTCGACCTCGAGCATGAACCGCATGGGGCCGGCGCAGGCGGCGGGCGCGCGCGCCTCGACCCAGCGCTCGAGATCGGGATTGAGGCGGAACAGGCCGGGCTCCGCCGGAACCAGCTTGTCCTTAATCTCGGCGAGCCAGGCGGGGTGGGTGAAATCGCCGGTGCCGAGGACCGTAATCCCCTTCTTGCGGGCCCAAAGCGCGAGGTGCTCGATGTCCGCGTTCTTGGCCGTGGCCCGCGAGTATTTCGAGTGGATCTGGACATCCACGTGAAAGCGCATGGCGTTCCCCCCGTTGTCCTGCGACCGCCTGCGTGATGTCGCCAGAGGGAACTATATCTTGTGTATCTCTGCCCGATCAACCCACCATTTTGTGTCTCGCACACGGATCGCGCGACCGCAACGCATCGCGGCCGCAGCTCCGCATCCTCATGACTTGGCTGTCTTGGCGCGCTCCTGGATCAGCGTGTCGTGAGCCGCCGGGTCGGCCTCCTTGAGCGAGTCCAAAGCGTCACGTGCGTGCCGCTCCGCCTCCCCGCGATAGTCCCGCTTGAGTGTGTCGATGCGCTCGCGAAGCGCTTGGACCTCCTCAAACGCCTTCACGTCGGTTCGACCGTCTTTTCGGATCAGCGCGTCCAGGGCGTCGAGGATCGCGCCGAGCTGTTGCCCGTAGCCCGCGCCGCGCGCCAGGATCTGCCGTTCGAGCCGCCGGTTGCCGACATAGTCCCCGGAAAAGGGCAGGTCCCAATAGGTGTGCGGCTCGATGTCCTGGCTGACGTCGCCGCTCCAGGGGTATCGCGTGATGAGATTGAGCCATAGCCAAGGGAACATGGTCTCCTCTCTTGTCTTGTTGATTTGCGTGAACCTGCCGAGACGGTAGCGGGCAACGGGGGCGCCGTCATGACTGTCCGAGCGCATCCCCGCCGGCTGCGTCCTGTCCGCGCGCCCTATAACCATTTGCGCTGGTCAGTGCGCGCACTAGAATGCCTGCAAACTCGGGATCACCCGAGACAATGCAGCGATGACGATCAAGAGGGAGGAGGCGTCATGTCGCGAAAATCCCGTTTGTCCGTGTCCAGGCCGATCACTCGGCGCAGCTTTTCGGCCGGCGCCGCGGCGCTCGCCGCGCTCGCCGCGGGCGGCTCTCCGCTTCGCCGGGCACTTGCGGCCAAGCCCGTGAAGCTCGGCTGTCTCGCGCCGCTCTCCGGTTTCTTCGCCCGCGAGGGTCAGGCTTGCAAGCGCGGCTTCGATCTGGCGCCGGCCATCCTGGCCGACATGGGCATGCCCATCGAGATCATGATGGGCGACACCGAATCCAACCCGGACCGGGCCCGCACTGCGGCCGAGAAGCTGGTCAACGAAGGCGCGGAGGTGCTGATCGGCACTTTTGTTTCGGGCGAGACCACGGCGGTGGCCCAGGTGGCCGAGCAGCGCGGCGTTCCGCATGTCATCAACATCGCGGCCGCGCCCAAGATCACCGAGCAGGGCTACAAGTTCGTGTTCCGCAACTTCACCACCGGTCCGATGCTGGTCATCAACGGCTTCGGGCTGATGAAGGACCTGTTCAAGGCCACCGGCAGCACGCCCAAGACGGCCGTATTCATGCATGTCAACGACACCTTCGGCAAGGCCATGGGCGGCGGCGTCAAGGCCCTGTTCCCGAAGATGAACATGCCGTTCGAGATCTCGACCACCATTCCCTACGACCCCAAGGCCAAGGACCTCTCGGTCGAGGTGGCCAAGGCCAAGGCGACTGGCGCGGACATCCTGATGCCGGTCTCGCACGGGGCCGACGCGATCAAGCTGATCCGCGAGATGGTCAAGCAGCGTTGGGAGCCCATGGGTATCATGACCCCGGGCAGCCCCGGCACCTACGAGGCGCAGTTCTACAAGACGCTGGGCAAGTATTCCGAGTTCGTGATCGCCAACGTGCCGTGGATCGATCCCAAGACGGATATGTCCAAGACGCTGTTGGCCGCATTTGCCAAAGAGTTCCCGAAGGAATCGCCCGAGCTCAACGTCGGCTTCAGCTTCGAGGCCTGCCTGATCGCGGCCGATGCCTACAAGCGCGCGGGCTCGGGCGACCCCAAGGCGCTGGCGGACGCGCTGCGCGCGACCAACATCACCGAGCACGTCATGATCGGCGGCCCGATCCAGTTCAACGAGAAAGGCCAGAACGTCAACATCAAGTCGGCGGCGCTGCAAAACCTGGACCGCAAGCCGACGGTGGTGTTGCCCGAAGCGTCTGCGGAAGCCAAGCCCGTCTTTCCGATGCCCGGCTGGACCGACTCGCGCCGCGCCTAGAGCATGCTCTAAGCCGGCCGCCGCTGCATGACCTGGGACACCGTCGCAAGCATCCTGATCGGCGGTGCGCTCACTGGGCTGGTCTACAGCCTGATGGCGCTCGGCCTGTCGGTGATCTTCGGCGTGATACGGGTGGTGAACTTCGCCCATGGCGAGATGATGACGCTGGCCATGTTCGCGGGCGTGTTTCTGTTCACAGGCGGCGGGCTGGACCCGATCCTGTCGTTGCCGATCGTGGCCGGCACCCTGTTCATTCTGGGCTACGCGCTGCAGCGGCGGCTGGTCGAGCCGTTCATCGCCCGGCCCGAGCACGAACAGTTCATTCTGCTGCTCGCGGTGGCGATCCTGCTGGTCAACGGCCTGCTGCTCGCTTTCGGGCCGGACGCCCGCAGCGTCACGGTGGACTACGCCTTCGACTCCTTCGAGCTGGGGCCGATCTTCATCGACAAGGTGAAAGCCTATGCGGCCGGCGTCGGGGTGCTGGTGGCCGCGGGCCTGCTCATGTTCTTCCGCTACACCCGGACCGGCAAGGCGATCCGCGCCTGCAGCGACAACCTGATGGGGGCGCAGGTGGTGGGGCTCAACATCCGCCGGCTGTACGCGCTCACCTTCGGGCTTGGCGTCGCCTGCGTCGGTGCGGCGGGCTGCCTGCTCTCGCTGTTGGTCGACGTCACGCCCATGCTGGGGCCGGAGCTGACGCTGCTGGCCTTCGTCATCGTCATCATCGGCGGGCTCGGCAGCATGATGGGGGCGCTGTTGGGTGGGATCGTGGTCGGCTTGTCCGAGGCGCTCGCCGGATTGCTGATCGTGCCGTCGATGAAGAGCATGTTCAGCTTCGGCCTGTTGATCCTGATCCTGGCCTTCCGGCCGCAGGGTCTCTTCGGCAAACGCACGTGAGGGGGGTGGGCGCAGTCCTGCGTGGCGCGCCGCGGGCCGCGACCGGGCTCGCGCTGCTCGGCGCGGCGCTGCTCGTCGCGCCCCTGTTGGTCGACGACTATCTGCTCTCGGTCATCTTGATCACGCTCTACTTCGCCTTCGTCGGTCAGGCCTGGAATCTGATGATGGGCTATGCCGGCCAGCTCTCGCTCGGCCACGCGCTCTATGTCGGCCTCGGGGGCTACGCGGCGGCGGCCTTCTTCGTCCATTTCGGGCTCACGCCCTGGGCCGGCATGGTGATCGGCATCCTCGTAGCCGCGGCGTTCGCGGCCGGCATCGGGCTCTTGGCGTTCCGCTTCGGCATCGGTGGCGTCTATTTCGCGCTCTTGACCATCGCGGTGGCCGAGTTCACCCGCATCCTGTTCGAGCATTTCGAGTGGGTCGGCGCCACCGGCGGCTTCTTTCTGCCGGTCGAGAACCGCGAGATCAACGACCTGCTCATGCTGCGCGGCAGCCCGGCGATGTTCTACTACGTCATCCTGGCCATGACCGTGGGCCTGTTCCTGGCCAACGTGGCGCTGATCCGCTCGCGCATGGGCTACTACTGGATGGCCATCCGCGAGGACCAGGACGCGGCCCAGGCGCTCGGCATCAACACATTCCGCTACAAGATGATGGCGGTGGTGCTGTCCGCCTCCCTGACCGCGCTGGGCGGCGTCTTCCTCGCCTTCTACAACAACAATCTGTTTCCGATCGACGCCTTCGGCATTCACCGCTCGATCGAGATCATTCTGGCGCCGATCATCGGCGGCCTGGGCACGCTGTTCGGACCGATCCTGGGCGCCTTCATCCTGACGCCGCTGGGTGAGGTGCTGACCTGGGCGCTGGACCAGCTCGGCGTGCAGATGGCCGGCGTCAAGCATCTGTTCTATGGCTTGGTTCTGTTGGTGATCATCCGCTCTCTGCCCGGCGGTGTCTGGCCCTGGTTCGCCCGCCGGCTCGGCATCGAGGGACCGGAGGCCCGGCCGTGACCGACGCTCCGCTGCTGGACGTGCGACTGATCTCCAAGTCCTTCCGGGGTTTGCGCGCCGTGAGCCAGGTCTCCCTGGCGGTCCGGCCCGGCGAGATCGTCGGCCTGATCGGTCCGAACGGGGCCGGCAAGACCACCACCTTCAATATGATTGCGGGCGTGTTCCCGCCGGACGAGGGCGAGATCCGCTTCGACGGCGCGGACATCACCGGCCTGCGCGCCGACCAGGTGTGCCATGCCGGCATCGGCCGGACCTTTCAGCTGGTCAAGCCCTTCTACGGCCTTTCGGTCGAGGACAACGTGCTGATCGGCGCGCTGCGCGCGACCCGGGACGTGGATGCGGCCCGGGCCGCCGCGGTCGATCTGCTGGACCGGTTCGGGCTGGCCGACCGGCGTCACCAGGCGGCCGGCGCGTTGACGCTGCCCGACCGCAAACGGCTCGAGGTCGCCCGCGCCATGGCGACCCGCCCGCGGCTCTTGCTGCTCGACGAGGTCATGGCGGGCCTGCGCCCCGGCGAGACCGACGAGATGGTGCAGGTCTTCCAAACCCTCAACCGGGAGACCGGGCTCACCATCCTGATGATCGAGCATGTCATGCGCGCGGTCATGGCGCTGTCGCAGCACATCGTGGTGCTGAACTACGGCGAGAGGATCGCCGAGGGCGAGCCGGAACAGGTGGTGCGGGACCCCAAGGTGCTGGAAAGCTATCTCGGCGAGGAGGCGGTCTAGCGTGCTCACGGTCGAGGGGCTCGAGCTGTATTACGGCGACGCCAAGGCGCTCGACGGCGTCTCGGTCGCGGTCGAGGACGGCGAGATCGTCGCCATCGTCGGCGCCAACGGAGCGGGCAAGTCCTCTTTGATCCGCGCCATCGCCGGCATCGAGACGCCCGCGGCTGGGACCGTCCGCTTCGACGGCGAGGACATCACCGGCTGGCCCAGCTATCGGGTCTGCGACCGGGGCATCGGCCAGGTGGCCGAAGGGCGGCAGATCTTCCCCAACATGACCGTGCGCGAGAACCTGGAGATGGGCGCTGTGATCCCGCGCGGCCGCGCCCGGTGCGACGAGACCGTGGAGGACGTGTTCGCCATGTTCCCCCGGCTCCGGGAGCGAGAGGGTCAGGCGGCCGGCACGCTCTCGGGCGGCGAGCAGCAGATGCTCGCGATCGGCCGCTGCCTGATGGGCCAGCCCAAGCTGATCATGTTCGACGAGCCGTCGCTGGGCCTGGCCCCGGCTTTGGTGGCCGAGGTGTTCGAGACCATTCGGACGTTGAACGCGGCGGGCACAACCGTCATCCTGGTCGAGCAGAACGTGGCCATGTCTCTGCGCATGGCGCGGCACGCCTATGTGCTCGAGAACGGCCGCATCGTGCTGTCGGGCCTGGCGGAAGACCTGCTCGACGACGACGGCGTGCGCCAGGCCTATCTCGGCCTCTGAGCCGCTGCGCGATGTAGAACGGGGACAGGCGAGGGGAGGACCGTCCATGTCGAAACCGCCCTTCAACGATCTCAACTTCGCGCCCGCGGATGTGCGGGTCGAGCCGCTCGCGGGCGGCGGCATGCTGTTGCGGTCACCCTACGCACTTGGAGCCTACGCCCGCTGCCTCGGAGATCTCCTGGAGCAATGGGCAGACCGGACGCCGGACCGCGTCTTCCTGGCCGAGCGCGCGGCGGACGGCGGCTGGCGCAAGCTGAGCTATGCCGAAGTGCGCAGGTCCGCCCGCGCGATCGCCCAGGCGATCCTGGACCGGGACCTCGCGCCCGACCGGCCGGTGACCATCCTGTCCGACAACTCCGTCGACAGCGCGCTGCTGCAGCTGGGCGCCATGTATGCCGGCGTCCCGGCGGCGCCGGTCTCGCCGGCCTACTCGCTGATGTCGCAGGACTTCGGCAAGCTCAAGCTGATCATCGAGCTGCTGACGCCGGGCCTGGTCTTCACCGAGGACGGCGCCCGGTTTGCTCCGGCGCTCAAGGCCGTGGACTTCGGCGCGGCGGAGATCGTGGTCGGCGCCAACCCGCCCGACGGTATCCCGACCACGGCTCTTGCCAGCCTGACCGGGGCCGAGCGCACGGCTGCCGTCGACGAGGCCTTCGCGGCGGTCGGGCCGGACACGGTCGCCAAAATCCTCTTTACCTCGGGCTCGACCGGTTATCCCAAGGGTGTGCTGAACACGCACCGCATGCTGTGCTCGAACCAGCAGGCGATCGCCCAGCTTTGGCCGTTCCTGGAAGAGACGCCGCCGGTGATCGTCGACTGGCTGCCCTGGAGCCACACCTTCGGTGCCAACCACAACTTCAACATGATGCTGCGGAACGGCGGCACCCTCTATATCGACCGGGGCAAGCCGGCGCCCGGACTGATCGAGACCACGATCGTGACCCTCAAGGAGGTGTCGCCGACGCTCTATTTCAACGTGCCGCGGGGCTTCGACATGCTGTTGCCCCATCTGGAGAGCGACGCGGCGCTGCGCGACAACTTCTTCAAGGACCTGCAGCTCATATTCTATGCCGGCGCGGCCCTGCCGCAGAACCTGTGGGAGCGGCTCGAGGCGGTCGCCATCCAGGCGCGCGGCGAGCGCGTGCGCATGGTCTCCGCCTGGGGCTCGACGGAGACGTCGCCACTCGCGACCTCGGTGCATTTCGGAATCGAGAAGGCGGGGGTGATCGGGCTGCCGGCGCCGGGGACCGAGATCAAGATGGCGCCGAACGGCGACAAGCTGGAGCTCCGGGTTAAGGGCCCCAACGTCACGCCCGGCTACTTGAAGCGCGACGACCTGACCGCCGAGGCCTTCGACGAAGACGGCTTCTACAAGATCGGCGACGCCGGCAAGCTCGACGACCCGGAGGATCCGGCCAAGGGGATCGTGTTCGACGGCCGCGTGGCCGAGGACTTCAAGCTCATGTCCGGCACCTGGGTGCATGTCGGCAGCGTGCGCGTCGCCGCCATCGCCGCGGCCGCGCCGGTCATCCAGGACGCCGTGGTCACCGGGCACGACCGGGAGGACATCGGCCTCCTGGTTTTTCCGAACCCCGCGGGCTGTCTCTCGCTTTGTTCCGATGCGGACAAGGACACGCCGCTGGCCGAACTGGTGGGCCGGCCGGAGGTACGCGACGCGCTGCGCCGCGGGCTCGCCGACCACAACACCGCCAATCCGGGCAACTCGACGCAGATCGCGCGGGTGGTCCTGATGGCCGAGCCGCCCAATATCGACGCCAACGAGATCACCGACAAGGGCTACATCAACCAGCGCGCGGTGCTCGACCGGCGCGCGGCGTTGGTGGAAAGGCTCTATGCTGGTGGCACGCAAGAGGATGTGATCGAGGTTAGCTGACGAGGACGCAGAGATGACCGAAGAGACCCTGCCCGGCTCGGGCACGACCTATGACGACGTCTACCTGTTGGACGGCGTGCGCACCGGCTTTGGCGAGGTGAACGGCACGCTCCGCGACATCTCGGCCACCGATCTGGGTATCGCCGTGGCCCGCGACGTGCTGGACCGCGCCGAAACGCCGGCCGAACAGGTGGACATGGTGATCGCCACCAACCTCTCGCCCAGCGATTTCGACTCCTACTATCTGCCGCGGCATATCGGCCTCTATGCCGGCGTGCGCACGGAAGTGCCCTGTATTCTGGTGCACCGGCTGTGCGGCTCGGGCTTCGAGACGCTGGCCCAGGCGGCGGACTACATCAAGCTGGGCAAGGCGGAGACTGCGCTCTGCGTCGGCACCGAATCCATGTCGCGGAACCCCGTCGCCGCCTTCACCCACCGCGCCGGCTTCGGCCTCGGCCAGGTGGACTTCCGCGATTTCCTGTGGGAGGCCCTGCACGATACCTGCCCGGACATCGCCATGGGCAACACGGCCGAGAATCTGGCGATGAAGTATCAGATCACCCGGGACGAGGTGGACGACTACGCCTACCGCAGCTTCGGCGCCGCGCTGGGCGCGACCGAGGACGGCTTCCTCGCCGGCGAGATCACGCCGCTCGAGAGCGAGACCTTCGAGCGCGAGGGCTACAAGCCGCGCAAGTTGAAACTTCCGCGGAAGGTGGAGCGCTTCGCCGAGGACGAGCACGTCCGGCCGACTTCCCGCGAGACGCTGGCCAAGCTTCGCCCCGTGTTCGGCGGTGTGCAGACCGCAGGCAACAGCTCGGGCATCGTCGACGGCGCGGCCGCGGCGGTCGTGACCAAGGGCACCAACGGGCACGCGCCGCTCGCCCGCATCGTCGCCACGGCGTCCGTGGGCGTGCCGCCCGAGATCATGGGCATCGGCCCGGCGCCGGCGATCCGCAAGGTCCTGGACCTTGCCGGGCTCCGGCTCGACGACGTCGACCGCTTCGACATCAACGAGGCCTTCGGCGCCCAGTATCTCGCCGTGGAGAAGGAGCTGGGCCTCGACCGGGACAAGGCCAACGTCAATGGCGGCGCCATCGCCATCGGCCATCCACTCGCTGCGACAGGGCTGCGCTGCACCATGACCGTGGCACGGGAGCTGAAGCGCCGCGGCCTCAAATACGGCATCGGCTCGGCCTGCTGCGGCGGCGGCCAAGGGGTCGCGGTCCTGGTGGAGAACCCCGAGGCGGCCTGACCGGCGTCCGTAGGTCCGCATGCGAAGACCGTTTTTGACTGGGATCAATGTTGGCATATGCCGCAGATCCTAGCGTATAAGCGGTGTCGTCCGTGTCCGCGGGGGAGGGTCGGGGCGTGACCGATGCGATCGGGATCATACAGCGCGAGCATACGGCGCTGGTCGGCGTGGTCGATTGCCTGAACCATGCGGTGCAGGACATCGGCAAGGAGGCGACCCCGGAGCAGGATGCCCTGATCGACGCCATCCTCGACTACATCGAGAGCTTCCCGGACCGGTTCCACCATCCGAAAGAAGACGAGTATCTGTTCAAGGCGCTCTACAACCGCGCGCCCGAGGCGCGCGCGACGCTGGACGTGCTGATGGCGGAGCATGTGACGGGGGCCGAGCGAATCGCCGAGGTGCGCCGCACCCGCGAGGCGTTTCGCACGGATGCGGCCGGGCGGGACGCCTTCGTCGCGGCCGTGCGCGCCTATGTCGACTTCCAGTACGAGCATATGGCGCGCGAGGAGACCGAGATCCTGCCGCTCGCTCGCGAGGCGCTGACGCCCGGCGACTGGGCGCGGATCAACGCGGCCTTTTCGGACCACGACGACCCGCTGTTCGGGGATCGGCCCGCGGAGCGGTTCCGGGACCTTCACCGCCGCATCACCAGTCTCGCGCCGCCGCCTATCGGCCTCGGCGGTGGGCAATCATCGATCGGCGATCGACCGGGGCTCAAGGAGCGCCTGATCGCGCTGCTGGGCGGCGCGCGCGGCTGACGGGGGCGAGGGAAGGGCAGGACACCATGGCGCAGGCGATCGACATCATCCGCCGGGAACACAGCGGCTTGGCCACCGTGCTCAGCTGCCTGGAACGGACGGCCCATGCCGTGGCCGAGCCGGAAGCCACGCCGGACTTCGAGCTGTTGCTGTCGATCCTGGTCTATATCCAGAACTTCGCCGACCGGTTTCACCATCCCAAGGAGGACGAGTATCTGTTCCGCGCCTTGCGCCGCCGCCGGCCCGAGTCGGGCGCCACCTTGGATGCGCTGGCGGCTGAGCATAAAGAGGGCGAGCGGCTGCTCGCCGATCTCCGCGACCGGCTCGACGCACTGCGCAGCGACGTGGAGGGACAACGCGATCGCTTCGCGGAGGCGGCGCTACAGTACGTTGCCTTCGAACGCAAGCACATGGCGACGGAAGAGCGCGAAGTCATTCCGGCGGCCAAGGAAGCCCTGCAGGCGGAGGATTGGCGGGGCATCAACGCAGCCTTCGCGGCCAACGAGGACCCCCTGTTCGGCGCCAGGCCGCGGGCGGAGTTCGAACGCCTGCTCGAGCGCATCAACGCGCTGTCCTCGGGCCCTGGCCGCAGGGCCCGCTTCCCACAGGAGCCGCTGTAGCGCAAGCGACGAGCCCGGTGGTGCCTCGGGCCGCGCCGATCGATCTGCTTGGTAATTATCGTGACTATCTCGAGCTGCTGCTCGGAACCGGACGCGCCGGCGTCAACCGAGCCGGATCGGCCCAATAGCGGACCGTCCAGGTGCGCCGAGCGCTGCTCGTGCTGCCGCTCATTGCTGACCCAACACCAGGGCGACCGTCTGTTTGCGCCCCTCGCGCATGAAGCCAACCGACACCTGCTCACCCGGGTCGCGCAAGCCGATCTTGTTGCGCAAGTCGGCCGCGCTCCGGACCCGCGCGCCATCGACCGCGATGATAACGTCCTCGGCGCGCAGGCCGGCCCTGCTCGCCGGGGAGTCGGGCAGGATGCTGGCGACGACGGCGCCCCAGCTGCTCTCCAGCCCCTGGGCCTTGGCCTCCTCCGGCGTGAGGTCGCGGACCTTCACCCCCAGACGGCCACGGCGGACCTCGCCATAGCGGACGAGTTGTTGCATGACGTTGCGCGCCATGTTGACCGGTACGGCAAAACCGATGCCGATATTGCCGCCGGCCGGCCCGACGATCGCCGTGTTGATCCCCACCAGCCGGCCGCGCAGATCGACCAGCGCGCCGCCGGAGTTGCCCGGATTGATCGGCGCATCGGTCTGGATGAAGTTCTCGTAGCCGCGAATGCCCAGGCCTGTGCGACCGAGCGCGCTGACGATCCCGGAGGTGACGGTCTGGCCCAGACCGAAGGGGTTGCCGACGGCGATCACATAGTCCCCGACCTGCAGACGGTCGGAATCGCCCATGGGCAGCGCGGTGAGCCGCCGCGCCGGAATGCGGATCACGGCGATGTCGGCGCCTGGATCCTGACCCACGAGTGTCGCCTTGAAGCTGCGACCGTCGCGCAAGGTCACGTTGACCTCTTCCGCGTTCCGCACCACGTGGTTGCTGGTCAGCACATAGCCGTTTTTTGCATCGACGATGACGCCCGAGCCTGCGGCCCGGAACTCTCGTTCCGGCGGCTCGTCGGGCAATTCGAAGAAACGGCGAAAGAACGGGTCGCGCCAGAGCGGATTGTCGCTCATGGCGACGCGGCCGCGCACCGCGATGTTGACGACGGCCGGTGTCACCTTCTTGAGCATCGGGGCGAGCGTGGGGACGTCGCCGCCGGGCGGCTCGGCCGCGCTCGGCCGCGCTGCGAGCCCGGCAATCAGGACCAATACGAAAAGGGCCAGAATTCGGGTCGCCGCCATATCGCTCTCCCGTGTCCGGCCGCAACAGCAGCCCCGCGGTCATGGCCGTGCGCGCTCGCGCGCTGATGAACGAAGCTGCTGATAGAGCTCCTGCTCTTTGCTCGACAGGCGTTCGGGGAGGCGCACCTGCAGGCGAACAAACAGATCGCCGGTGCGGCGACCGCCGAACTCGGGCAGTCCTTTGCCTTTGAGCCTAAGTACCGTGTCCGGCTGCACACCTGGCGGCACCGCGACCTCGGCGCTGCCGTCCAGCGTGGGCACCTTGAGCTTGGTCCCGAGGGCTGCATCCGCGACCTCGACAAGAGCTGTATGCCAGAGATCGGCGCCGTGCCGTTCCAGGTTCGGGTGGGCGCGCGTGCGCACGACGGCGTAGAGATCGCCCGGCGCACCGCCTTCCTCGCCCGACAGGCCGTGACCCGGCACGCGCAGCGCCATGCCCTCCTCCACGCCCACCGGGACCGTCACCTTTAGGGTCTCTTCCTGCTCGGTTTGCCCTCGTCCGGCACAGACGGGACAGGGGGTGTCGATCATCTTGCCCCGTCCGCTGCAAGCGGTGCAGGTGGCGATCTGTCGCACCGTGACCGTGCCCTTGCGCTGGGTCTGAACCTTTTGCCCGCTGCTATCGCACTCGGGGCATGCGCGCGGCTTGGTGCCGGCCTTGGCGCCGGTCCCGCCGCAGGCGGTGCAGTTGGCCGGGCGATGGATGTGCACCACCTCTTCGCCGCCGGTGCGGACCCGGTCCAGCGGGATGGTCAGCCCGACCTCGAGGTTCGGCCCGCGCCGCGGCCCGGGGCGGCGCCGAAAAACCGGGTCGAAGATGCCGGCGCCGGGGCGCCGGCCGAAATCGAAG
>JAAUXY010071579.1_pt1 | contig 16350 bp, 21 predicted proteins | sample 7278121 | NCBI WGS metagenome assembly JAAUXY01 (sample SAMN14350117, study PRJNA611818) | marine sediment metagenome | isolation source: surface marine sediment (1.8m) | place: French Polynesia: Moorea | collected 2018-08 | reverse complement strand
GTCTTTGTCGCGACCCTGCACCCGAATGTGCGCGGCCGGCGCTTCTCATGGGTCGCCGGTCAGGACGTGACCGTGCATGAAGAACCGTATCATGACCCGTCAACCGGTACGGTGCCGACGCCCTTTCATGCCGTCATACGGTCGGGCCAACCGCTCCGCCGTGAGCTGACAGGTACAAGTGAGTCGGACGACTTCGCTGTGCTCGATGAGATGCGGAAGGCCGGCCTCACCGACTATGTGGTGCAGCCGCTGACATTCACTAACGGCGAAGTTCATGCGGCAAGCTGGGCAACTGCGCGCGCCAGTGGTTTCAGCCAAGCAGACCTGACGGCTATTGAAGACATCCTGGCACCCCTCTCTCGATTGGCGGAGGTGCTGGCGCTACGCCGGACTGCCTCCAATCTGCTGAACACCTATGTCGGCCGCAATGCCGGCGAGCGCATCTTGCAGGGCCGAATTCGCCGCGGTGATACGGAGCGCATTCGGGCCGTCATCTGGCTGTCCGACTTGCGAGGTTTCACGCGGCTCACGAACACGCGGCCGGGTGAAGAAGTCATCGGACTGCTGAATGAACACTTCGACTGCATCGTGCCGCCGATCGAAGAAGAAGGCGGCGAGATCTTGAGCTATTTGGGCGATGGCGTCCTTGCCATCTTTCCACTTGAGAACGAGGATGAGGCACGGATGTGTCGGGCGGCCTTGCGCGCCGCGCGGGCCGCGCACAAAAAGACGGAAGCGCGGAATGCGAAAAAGCATGCCGACTCGCCGGCACTCAACTTTGGGCTTGGCCTGCACGTCGGCGACGTCCTCTACGGAAACATCGGCGCGGCCAACCGTCTCTACTTCACAGCGATTGGTGTGGCGGTAAATTTGTCCGCACGGCTTCAGACTTTGGCGCGTGATGTTGGGCGGGAGGTTGTCGCTTCAGCAGCGTTTGCTGCTCATTGCGAGGAGGAATTGGAACCGCTCGGCGCGTTTGACGTGGCCGGGTTCGCCGAACCGCAGCCTGCTTACGCCCCTCGCCTGGATGATTGATGCTGGTATTGCTCTAGTTAAGGGCCAGCAGGTCGATGCTATAGGGGTCGGCGCTCGCTTCCTGACGGCCGTCGCCGAGGCTGCCGCCAATGACCGTGGCTGGTCCGCATAGGCCACCTTCGGTCACGAGATGGCTCAGACCGCAGTCGCGCTGCACGACAGCGGACAATACATGCGCCCCGGGAGTCTTACCGGTCGACGCGAACACTGCGGTGTCAAAAGCGAAGGACGCGATCATCACCGCCGGCGGCGCCGCGCAGCTGGCCAGGAACAAGGGTAGTGCCAAGACCACTAGGGCCGCGGGAACCCCATGCCTCTTCTTGCCTCGACGAACCATTGGCTCACCTCAAATGAACCGCAGAATCGCCTAAAATCTTAGAGGTAATCCGAACGGTGAAAACGGATCTTCCGGTTGAGGCATATCCCCTTTTCGGAATATGCCGTCTGGGGGCGGAAGGATTGTTGCTGTCAGGCGGCGCGCTAGAGGACGCGTTCGCGATGGGCGTTGATTCGAGCGACGACCTTGAGCTTCTTAAGTAGCTCGACGGCTGAATAGGGCTTCTTGACGAACCCGGTGACCGCATTGGCCTTGGCTTCGACGACGGAATCGAAGTCGGCGGCGCCGGTGATCATTAGAAACGGCAGCTCTGGATCGACTGTCCGCAACTGTTTCAACAACTCGAGCCCGGTCATGCGGGGCATATGCCAGTCGGCAATGACGACGTCGATCAAGTCCTCGCATTCACCCAGAAAATCCAAGGCCTGCTTGCCGTCGGTCGCCGTATAGATCTGGTTTATCCCGATCTCTTTAAGCATGTTCCGCATCAGGTTCATGGCCTCGGTGCTGTCTTCGACGGCCAATACCTTCAAGTCCGAAACGGCGCTGCTTCCACTCATCGTCGACACAACCCATTTGGTCTGTTTTGCGGTTTGTATCCCCTTATGGTTGAGAATCCCTTTACCGGTCTGTTCCTTAACCTGGGCTAGGCTGGGGCGCGCAGATACCCCTTCGCAAAGCCAACTGCTGACAAGCCGGCAAAGCGGCGCATCCGCTCAAGCTCTGACTCGAGGCGCCGCAAGCGGGCCGGGGTCGCCCGGCAGCCACGTTCCAGCCACAAGGCTGTGACCTCTAGGCGGTCGGCATCTCGGTCGGCGCGGAGGTCGATTCGGCCGGTGAGCCGCTCGCCCTCCAGTAGCGGAAAGATATAGTAACCATAGCGGCGGCGGCCCTCCGGAACGAAAATCTCGATCCGGTAGTCGAAACCAAACAGGCGGCTGAGGCGCTTCCGATCCCGCAACAGCGGGTCGAACGGGTTGAGAACCCGTAACCGGGCCGGCGGTGGCGGCAAGTCCGCGAGACGGCTCTCGATGTCAGCTGGCGCAAATACCTTGCGCGGCGCGGTGCCAACGCCTTCGACAACAGCCGGGATCGCGTTGACGCCCAGGTTGGCGTGGCACCAAGCCTTTGCCTCGTCGGCCGTGATCAGGCCCCAGAATCCGGCGATTTCGCCGGGACTAGCAAAGCCCAAACGGTCGAGGGCCGCCTTGCATGCCCAGTCGACCGTCTGCTCTGCGCCGTACCGCATGTTGCGATGGGCTGTCGGAATGACCCGCCCCGCCAGGTCGTAGACCTTCTGGAAGCCCTCTCGGCGGGCAATGGCGATTTCGCCGGTGCGCCAGAGGAACTCGAGGGCAGCTTTGCCGGGGTGCCAGTCCCACCAGCCGCCGCTACCGCGTCTTTTGCCATCGGCGAAGTCACGGGCCATGAGCGGGCCCTCGTCCTCCAGCCTCGCAAGCACGCGGTCGATCTCGGCCCGGTAGCCATCGCCTTGCCAACGGCGGAAGCGTTCCGCGAGGCGCCGGCGTTCGCGACGAAAACGCTCGTGCCAGTGTGGATAGAAGCGGGTCGGGATGATGGCGGCGTCGTGGGTCCAGTTCTCGAACAAAGTGCCGTCCACTTCGAGTGGCGCTCGCAAGTGACTGGAGCGGTAAGTCTGGTTGCGGGTGAACAGGATCATGTGGTGGGCCCGCTCGACCCGGTTGATGCTGTCGACCTGAACGAACCCAAGGCGCTCAATCAAGCTAAGCCAGGCCGGCGGCGGGAGCTTGCGGCGCGGCGGGTCCGTCAATCCTTGGAGATGAAGGACCAGGCGTCGGGCGTCGTTGGCGGTTAGCGTGAACGGACGGGTCATTTGTGGTCCGGATGCACGCTGGCCTGGCGCCCGACAAGCTCGGGTTGCGCTAATTGCATGCGCTGCGGCGGCAGGCCGCGAGCGATCAGCTCGATATCGTCGGCGACCATCCGCCCGATCGCCTGGCGCTCGCGGCGCGTGCCGACCAGAACAGCGACGTCGGGCAAATGTGCAGCTAGCATGGATGGCGGCAGTGGCTCGTCACGACACCACTCGACATCCGCGACCGACCGCAGACGGCCCAGATCCGCGGTTGCGAAGATCTCTTGCAGCGTTCGGAAATGCGGCGCCAGCAGAACCTTGGGCTTCGACATGTCTGCCATGGTGGCCGGACTGTCGGTGGGGGGCGCGCCCGACGTCAAGACTTGACAACGGCATGCGTAAAAACAATACTGAACTATATGGTTCAGTATTCGACAAATCAGCTCGATGCCGTCTTTTCGGCGCTGGGCGACCCCACGCGGCGGGCCATTCTCGCGCGCTTGAGCGAGGGCGCGACGAGCGTGTCGGAGCTGGCGGCACCGCACGACATGTCGTTGACCGGCGTCGCGAAACACTTGCGGGTGCTCGAGGACGCGGGCTTGTTGACCCGCAAAAAGGAGGGCCGCGTCGTGTGGTGCGACCTGGAACCTGAACCGCTGAAAGATGCGGCCGAGTGGATCGCCCACTATCAGCGCTTTTGGGAAGAGCGACTGGATGCGTTGGCGGACTACTTCAACGACGTCAATCGAAAGGCACCGCAGAAATGAGCGTGACCGAGACGCAAGCGGATCTGCCGCCGGTAAATGTCCGGCGGGTCATCAATGCGCCGCCGGCCCAGGTGTATGCGGCCTGGACGGACCCCAACATCTTGGCGAAATGGCTCGGCTCGCCTGAGGTTACGGTGACCGAGGCGGACGTCGATGCACGGAAGGGCGGCGGCTATCGCGTCGTCATGCGCGGCACGGATACCGGCCGTATCAACACTTTGTTCGGGACCTACACGTAACTGCGTTTCGCCGAACGTCTGGTATTCACCTGGCGGAGTCAGCGCGCCGACGGCACCGTCTCGCCGGAGTCAGTGGTGACAGTCGACCTGGCTTCAGTCGAGGGCGCGCGGACCGAAATCCGTCTCACACATGCGCTGCTGTCGACGGAAGATGCGCGGCGCAGTGTCCGACGCGGCTGGGGCAGCAGCTTCGACAAATTGGATAGCCTGTTGGCACAACAACAAACAACTGGAGGATAGGCAGATGGGACAATTCCACGATCAACGCTTTCCGGGCGAGAGTGACACCTACCGGGCCGCGCGCGATAGCTTGTTGGCCGCGGAGATCGGGTTACGTCAGCAAATCGCCGACGTTACCGCCATGCGTCAGGCGCTGCCTCGCGGCGGCGCGCTAAAGGAAGACTATGTCTTCGACGAAGATAGCGACGGTACCAGCAAGAAGACGCGCTTCTCCGAGCTGTTCGACGATGATAAGGACACACTCGTCATCTACAGCCTGATGTACGCGCCCGGCGATGAGTATGCCTGCCCGGCCTGTACAAGCGTGGTCGACGGTCTCAACGCAACGGCAAAGCAAGTGCGCCAGCGGATCAACTTCGCAGTCGTTGGGCGTGCACCGATCGAGAATCTCCGCGCTTACGCGGACGGCCGTGGCTGGTCGAGCCTTCGGCTTTTGTCGTCGTCAGACAATACATACAACAGCGATTACATGGCTCAACGTGGCGATGACTATCAGATGCCGATGCTGAATGTGTTTCAGAAATCGGACGACGGCATCTTTCATACCTACGGGACCGAGATGCTGTTTGCGCCGGCCATGCCGGGTACACATCCGCGGCATGTCGATTTGCTGTGGCCAATGTGGAATATGCTCGACATGACGCCGATCGGCCGCGGCACCGACTGGTTTCCGAACGTTAGGTAGGTGGGACATTTCCGATGACGAAGTATCTACAAAGAATATTCCTGGCCGGCGCGTCTGTGACCATGGCAATTGCGTGGACCGGGCCAGCGGCGGCAAACCACGACGGCCTCTTCGATATCACATCGCCGCAGCAGGAGAAGCGCGTCGCTGCGAGTCAGGCCGTTGCCGACGACACTCGCTGGCTGGCGCGCTTCCGCTCATGGCTGCGCAACGCCGTTACCGACGATTATGACGCTGGTACAGACGGGTGACGGATAGACTCACCGGCGGCCGTGCGTGTGGGGCAATCCGATACGATGCCGAGGCCCCACCGAAGTTCGCGGTGATCTGCCAATGCCGGCAGTGCCAACGCGTGTCCGGCTCGGGTCACGCGGCACAGTTTGCTGCCGCAACCGAGTCAACGAAGTTACAAGGCGATATCACGTACTACAATATGCCGGCTGACAGCGGAAACACGACAACCAGTGGGTTTTGCGGTCGTTGCGGGAGCCCCGTTCTCAAGAGGACCTCGGGTTACCCGCAGTTTATCTTCTTTCACGCCGCCACGCTCGATGATCCGAGTACTTACAAACCCGAAATGGTTGTTTACTCCGCATTCAAGCAGCCGTGGGATCACGTTGATCCCAACCTGCCGCGACGCTAGAGCGACGTTACGGGGCTGAGCCAAAGTGCGTGCTCAGGTACGTTAAGATCGTGTCGCGTATGGAGTCCTCGGGTTCCGACATTTCATACTCGTCTATCATGGTCGAGATGACCAACGCCCAACCATTTCGGCTGAGGCGCTGACCTGAAAACTGCCCAGCGGCGTGACACGCCGTACAGACTTCCGCGGTCTCCGTTCGGCCATGTCCATCGACCAACCCGGCCGCGCGAGAGGCAACTTCCTGAGCCCGCCCAAGGCTGGCAGGACCGCATACGAGCAGCACCGCCAGAACAAGTCTCACCAAGCATGCGGGTTTATGCATCGTGGCCGCATCAGATCAGACGATACTGGCTGTGCCTTGATCTGTCGCAGTCCTCTCGCCGGGCGCTAGCCCGCGGCTGTTTGCATGCGCGGCGCCTTCGGCCGGTGGATCAACCAGATTGCGACGCCAAACAGGCCGAATTGCAATGCGAGATATGGCGTTTCCATTGCGACAAACTGGCTAACAGGCGCGATGTCGAACTTGGTCGCGTCACCGATAACGTGACTAGACCAGAGGAATCCACCCATCAGCAAACCGAAACGCAGATTCTCGCGCCAGCTGTTAGGCTGCTTCACAATTAGCGGATACACGGCTGACAAGATCACGCCCTGCGTTGCGATGGCCAGGAAACCGAGCGCGAAACTAGGCCTTACCGACGGATCGGTGCCCGTAAACCCGACATCCGCCTGGCTAGGGCCGTCGTTGCACCCCGCGAGGCTTGACTCACCATACCCTCCTAGTTAGATGTCTAATTATATGGTTTGACATCTAACTAGGAGGCGGTGGTGAAGCGCAGAACATTCCTTGTGGTTGCGGGGGGCGGTGTGGTCGTCGCCGCCGGGGCGGCGGGAACCGGGTTCGCGCTGACCCGAACGCCAACAAAGGCTCTTGCGCCCTGGACGGAAGCGGGCTTGCTTTACACGGAGCCGCGACGTAAGGCGCTGTCCTATGCGATCCTCGCACCTAATCCCCACAATCGTCAGCCATGGCTCGTCGACCTGTCGGAACCGGGTCGTGTCCGGCTGTTGGTGGACAACACACGGCTCTTACCGGCGACGGATCCGTTCAGCCGGCAGATCACGATCGGCCTGGGGTGTTTCCTAGAGCTTCTGCGCATGGCCGCGGCCGAGGATGGTTACCGCGTGGAGACCGTCCCCTTCCCCGAAGGTTCAGATCCGCGTGCTCTAGATCATCGCCCCGTGGCCGTTGCGACCTTCGTGAAGGACGACACGGTCACGCGAGACCCGTTGTTTCGCCACGTGTTCGAGCGGCGATCTTTGAAGGAGCCTTACGACACAAGCCGCATAGTCTCTGACGACGTGCTCGCCGCACTCGTGCGCGGGGCGAATGCCGGTGTTTTCGTTGGTGTGACGAACAAACCCGCAGAGGTCGAAGCGCTCCGCGAGCTCACTGCGGAGGCGCTGGATATCGAGATCCGAACCCCTCATACCTTTAAGGAGAGCGTCGATCTGTTCCGGATCGGAAAGGCCGAGGTCAACGCCAATCCCGACGGGATCGATTTTTCCGGGGCGATGTTCGACGTTCTGGCGGCAGTCGGCATGTTCAGCCGGGAGGCCGCACTCGATCCAACCTCGACGGGTTACAAGCAGGGCTATGATGCTGTTCTTGCAAACGCGAATACGGCGATGGGTCACGTGTGGTTGACAACACCCTCGAACACGCGGCGCGATCAACTCGACGCGGGACGCGACTGGCTCAGGATCAACCTTGCGGCGACCGCGCTTGGCGTTGGCACGCAGCCGCTCAGCCAGGCACTCCAGGAGTATGAGGAGATGGTGGCGTTGCATGAGCGTGTTCACGCACGGCTCGCGCCGGAGGGCGGGACAGTTCAAATGCTCGCCCGGCTGGGTTACGGACCCGACGTGCCGCCAAGTCCGCGCTGGCGTCTGGACGAGAAAATCTTCAAAACCTAACGCATGGATCGCCGGCTACGACGACAGCGCTTGTTCGAGCTCTTCAACGAAATCGGCATTATTCAGCAGCTCGCCGGGACGGCCTTCAATCATCGGCTGCCCGACGGTTTGCACGTGTCGCACTTTAGCGTCGTCAATCACCTTTGCCGTCTGGGTGACGGGCGCACCCCGCTCCGCCTGGCGCAGGCTTTTCAAGTGACGAAGGCGACCATGACCAACACGCTGGCAAAACTCGAAGCCCGCGGTTTTATCGAGATCCGAAAGAACCCGACCGACGGCCGGAGCAAGCTCGTATTCCTGACGGAGAAGGGGCGTTCGTTTCAAAAAAAGGCGATTGCGACGCTTTATCCGGTCCTGGATAAATTGGACAAGCAACTGGACGCGGCGCTGATGTGCGAGATCCTGCCGACCCTCCGCACACTGCGAACGTATCTCGACGCCAATCGGGACGCCTGACATCGGGTCCAAGTTCCACCAATTTGGTGGCGCCATTGACTTGGCGCATAGCGGCGCCGGGCCAGTTTAGGCTGCTCTGCCGTTGTTCACGAGGAGATTTATCTGATGATCGACTATTGCGAAATACCGGAGACCGGGGTGGTCGAGATGCGGGTCGATGGCCGCGTTAGTCGTGACGCCTTTGAGCAGATTTCGACCCAGCTGGAGGCGTTCATTATCCGGCACGGCAAAGTGCGCGTACTGGAGATCATCGATCATTTTGGCGGCATCGACGCGTCGGTGTTATGGGATGACATCAAATTCGGTCTTCGGCACCTCAACGATTTCAGCCGCGTGGCGATTGTTACCGACAAGCGGTGGATCGAGATCTGGACCAAAGCGGCCAGCCGCCTTGTGAAATGCGAAGTCGCCCTCTTCCACCACGACGAGCTCGACGCCGCCCGCGCGTGGCTCAACGCCCCGGTGCAGGAGCAGCAAGCCGCGGACTAACGCAGCAGCTCTAGCTCTTGCTCGAGCAGCGTTGTAATAAGGAACCGGCGGCGGACCGTATCGCGCGCTTCCCGGCCGAGTCGGCGTGCCAACTCAGGATCCTTCAGTAGTTCGACGATCCTGGCCGCAGTGTCCTCAACACTGTCGACGAGAAAGCCGTTCTCACCGTCCGTAATCTGATGCACGATGCCACCCACCCGGCCGGCCACGACCGGCCGCGCTTTCCACATGGCTTCCGTGACGGTCAACCCGAACCCTTCGCGCGTCGACTTCTGCACGACAACGTCCGCCCAACTTTGCAGCGCGTTGACGAGCTTCGCATCGTCGCCCTTGTCCAGGACCATTGCACGCTCGTCCTGTAACTTCACCAGCTCACTAAACATGCGAGCGCCCTCGGGGTCGTCGTCGGCTAGGTTGCCGAGCAGGACCAGCGTGAAGTCGACTTCGCGTTGCGCGATGCGCGCAGCATGCATCACGCCCATCGGGTCCTTCCAGGGATCGAAGCGCGAAATCTGAGTAACGATCGGTCGGTTAGTCGGGATGCCGTACTGCTCGAAACAAGCCTTCGCAGCACTTTCCGCCATCGGACGGTTCTTGATCGTGAAGGGGTCGATCGCCGGCATCACAAACGCCGATGCCGTCTCGACCGGCTGAGCGTATTCGGCCAGCGAGAAGATAACGTGGTCGTATGCATTAACATAAGGCGCGATGGCATCCCACACGCCGCCATTGGTGTCGCTCAAGTCGAGATGGCAACGCCACAGCCAGCGCCGCCCGTCGCCGCGACCGCTAACCAGCGCGACAGGCTGCGGGTCATGCACGACGATGACATCGGCGCGCCGATCGACCAGGTGCGCGTTGCCAATGACAACGTCCTGGTAGTAGCGCCAATCGGCGTCTTGGAGCGCCCCGCTCGCCCCCTGCAGCATGTTGTGCATACGCTTGGTGATCTCATAGAACGGCGTCGGCGCTGCCAACGTGTGCCAATCGGCCCGGATACCTAGACCCCCGAGCATGGGAATCAGCGATCGTAGGATCTCCGCAACGCCACCGCCATGCTTGGTGGAATTGATGTGCTGGACTTGCAGGCCGGCCAGAGGCTCGGCCAAAGCGGCGATGCGCTCCACTGTCTCAAGCCCGACCAACGGCACGAAATCCGACAGCCAGGCCATTTGATGCGACCGCAGTCCGCCCCGTTCCCGGTCCTCAACGGCCACGGGCTCCCTCCCTGAAACGCTTATGTGGGATTAGATTGGCATATAGGACCAGTTTGGCAAAAACCAACGGATCCCGGTTTGCGCTAGCTCAATCCGAGGCGGCGTTGCCTCTTCGCTTGGCGAGGCTTACCTGCGGTGTAAGACGGCACAATGGAGGCCTGATGACGGACACCGAAATCCTGACGGCGCGAGACGTCGAGGCCCCCCTCACCTACCTCGTCAACACGGGCGAACGGCCGGTGAACTATGCGTCGGTGGCCGGCGGCCGTGGCGAACAGCGGGGTGGCACCTACGAGCAGCATGTTGTCACCGTACGGGACGCCAGACCATCGGTCGAACGGATCAGCCTAGACGCCGAGGGGTTCAAGCTGGTGCGGCATGTCAGCCAGGTCGGGAACTTCTATGACGATGACGAGATCGCCGGCCTCTACAATGCCGAGCTTACTGATCTGATCAAGAAACACTCCGGCGCCTCGCACGTCGTCGTGTTCGACCATACGCGGCGGGCGGACTCCGAGACGTTGCGCCGTGAGAAAGTGGTGCGGGAGCCGGGTCGTTCCCTTCATAATGACTACACCGAACGGTCAGCGCCGCAACGCGTCAGAGACATCCTCGGCGCCGAGGCGGAAGAACGACTGCGGCGACGCTTCGCAGTGATCAACGTGTGGCGGCCGCTCACGCGGCCCGTAGAGACGGCGCCGCTTGCGCTGTGCGACGCCCGCAGTATCGCGGCCGACGACCTGATTGCGACTGAGCGTCGGGCGCCGGGACGGGTCGGTGAGATCTATCAGCTCGCCTACAACCCGGCGCAGCGGTGGTTCTACTTTCCGCAGATGCAGCTCGACGAGGCGCTGCTCATCAAAGTGTTCGATTCAGCGACCGACGGTCGCGCACGCTTCGCCGCGCATGGCGCCTTCGATGACCCGGCGACGCCGCCCGACGCGCCGCCGCGGGAAAGCATTGAATCGCGGACGTTCGCATTCTTCTAATGCGGTCGCGGTCATCGCGCATATGTGTGTTTCGCGCGCCACGTAATGGATCGAAGATAAGCGCACCAACCTCGTGAGGAAGCCGCCATGCAGCTCTACTCGAATCACTTCTCTCCAAACTGTCGCAAGGTCCATGGCGTTATCGCCCAGACCGGTCTCGCCGTGGACGAGCAGACGGTCGATTTGCGCCAAGGCGAACAGAAGAAACCCGAGTTCTTGAAACTGAATCCAAACGGCAAAGTACCGGTTCTGCTCGACGGCGACACGGTGCTGTGGGAGTCGAACGCGATCGCCTGTTATCTCGCTGGCAAGGCCGACAGCGACCTGTGGCCGAAGAGCAACCAGCGTTACGACATCTTGCGCTGGATGTTCTGGGAATCCCTGCATTTCATTCGGCCGATCGGCGCGATCATTGGCCAGAAGTTCTTCAACGCCGACAATCCGGATCAGGCGATTATCGATCAGGGCCTGGCCGACTTCCGGACCGTGGCGGCGGTGTTGGACGGCCATCTGGCCGGCCGGGACTATCTGTCAGGCGATGGACTGACAGTGGCTGACTTCGCGGTCGGTGTCTGGCTGGGCTACACGCCGGCACTTGAGCTGCCGACGGCCGAGTTTGCTAACATAAGCACGTGGTACGACCGACTTGCCGGTTTGCCGGCCTGGGAGAAGGTGCTGCCGCCGCAACACTGAGGGGGCCGGGCTATAGTCCTTCACTGGCCGCGTTGGGGAAGAACAACTGCTGTCCGCTGACCTTGAAGGCGGCGATCGCTCCTTGTCCTTCGGCCGACGTCAGCCAGTCAACGAAGGCCTTGGCCTCTTCGGCTTTGACGTGGGGATGTCGCGTCGGGTCGACACGGATGACGCTGTATTGATTCAAGAGTCCCGCGTCCCCCTCGACCAGCAGCGCAAGATCCTGTTTGTTACGGAAGGCGATCCAGGTGCCGCGGTCGGTTAGCGTATAGGCATCGAGGCTGGCGGCGGTGTTGAGGGCCGCTCCCATGCCCGAGCCGACCTCGCGATACGATGTGCCGGACGTCGTTGACGGGTCGACGCCGGCGGCGCGCCAGAGCCGCCGCTCTGCCTTGTGGGTGCCGCTGTCGTCGCCACGGCTGATGAACCCGGCCAATGCCGCGTGGATCCGGCGCAAGGCTTCGCCGAGCGACAGCGATGAGCCGATCTGCGCTGGGTCGGACCGAGGGCCGACAATGACGTAGTCGTTGTACATCACGTTCAATCGGCGCACGCCGAAGCCATCCGCCACGAACCGCTCCTCCGACGGTGTGTCATGGACCAGCAGCGCGTCGGCGTCGCCGGCACGAGCGAGACGAATGGCTTGCCCCGTGCCGACCGCCACCACCCGCACCTCAATCCCCGTCCGGGCCGTGAATATGGGAAGCAGATGAGCGAACAGCCCGGAGTTTTCCGTCGAGGTCGTCGATGCGAGTGTGATGAAACGCTCGCCGGCATGGGCCGCTGACGCGACTAGCAGTAGTCCCGGAATTAGCGCAGTTATCAGAAATGCGCGCCTAATCATGCGAGTGCCCTCCCATCCGAAGCTAATGACGCGAACTACGCGTTGAAACTGTAGCCGCTACTCATCGGCATCGCGCCAGCGGTGGCGTTGTCCTATCTGCTGCCGCTGATGCTACTGTTCACCTTCGCCCGGAAATCCCCTATTGCGCATGCCGTTCGGCGGCGTGCGGAGGTAGATCGCATGCGGGGTACGTCGAAGGGAGAAAAAATGCCGCTGCGGACAACATCAATCGGTTCCTTCCCGAAGCCTGACTATGTGCCGTTTAAGGATTGGTTCAGCGTGCGCGATGTCAGCCGTCAGAATCCGACCAAGACCTATGACGACTTCTTGCGCCGCGAGGTTCCAAACGCTCCGGCCCTACTTGATCGTGGCACCCGGGAGGTCGTGCGCGATCAGGTTGACGCGGGGATCGATATTCCGACCGACGGCGAAGTGCGGCGCGAGCATTATGTTTACTATCATTGTCGCCACCTCAACGGCTTCGATTTTCAGGACCTAACGAGCAAAACGATGCGCAGCGGTGCTTGGCAGGCCCAGGTGCCGACCGTGACCGCGGCAGTGTCGGCTGGCGCGCCGTTCCTAGCTGACGACTGGCGCGCCGCGCAGGCCGCCACGAGCAGGCCTGTCAAGATCACTGTCCCCGGCCCGATGACGATCATGGACTCAACGGCCGATGCGCACTACGGCGACCCTGCGACGCTGGCAATGGCGCTTGCGGCGGCTCTGAATGTTGAGATCCTGCGGTTGGCGGAAGCGGGGTGTGAATGGATCCAGGTCGATGAGCCCGTCTTCGCGCGTTATCCAGACCGCGCGCTTGGTTACGGGGTGGAAGCGCTCGGGCGGTGTTTTCACGGGGTCCCGACGGCCACCAACCGCGCGGTCCACATCTGCTGCGGCTATCCGACGGAACTGGATATGGAAGGTTACGCCAAGGCCGATCAATCGGCCTATTTCGATTTGGCGGATGCGCTCGAAACGGCGCCGCTCGACGCTGTGTCGATCGAGGACGCGCATCGACACAACGATTTGGCGCTGCTCGAGCGGTTTCGGACGACGACTGTCATGCTGGGCGTTCTCAATATCTCGAAGTCGCGGATTGAGACCGTCGACGAGATCCGCGCGCGGCTACAGGCCGCTTTGCACCATATTGATGAGGACAGGCTTATCGCTGCACCCGACTGCGGCCTCACTATGCTCAGTCGCGAGCTCGCCCTCGCGAAACTGCGCAATCTCAGTGCGGCGGCGTCCTTGGTGCATCGTTGAAACCTTGGCTCCGAAGCCAAGCCGTTCCCTAATGCGTCGCTGGGATCCGCACTTGGTCAGATCTGATATGAGGGGAGGCGATGATTTCGGGCAGCCGTCCCTCTTTCTTCAATAGACTCCGTCCCAACGGGGTCGCGCGTACGATCCACCCGCGGTCTTTCTCATGCGTGCAGACGATCAAACTCTGGTGAATAGCTTCTTCAAAGACGGAGACGCTCGGGAAGGCACCAAGCCATTCTTCCATAACCTGCGCGTACGGTCTTTGCCGATGCGCCACAGACTCAACAAGATCAAGAACCAGTGCGCGCGTCTCGGTGGTCATGAGCGACTCCTGTAACGACGATGTGCATGTTAGCGGATTCCACCGCGCCTGCAACATGCGACGCGAATCAGTGTGATGACATTTGTCGGCTGCATGTTTTTCCGTCCCGCTTCGCTGTCTTGTTCGCGCAGCCAAATAGGATGACGGAGAGGCGTGTTGGCCACAGCCTTGCTTGCTCAACGGGCAATCGGTGGCTAGGAAGGCCACGCGTTCTTGCTCAGTGAATAGGTTACTCAACATGCGTCGTCATTTCGGCATTCTCGTCCTCGTCATCTTGGCTGGTTGCTCAACCGGACGGCCGCTGATGCCGACGCCGAATGTCTACGCCGGCGCTAGCGACGACCTTTTCGCCGGACTCCCGAACTCGTTCGAGAGCGCGAGGGTGCAGCTCATCTATGTCACCGACCGGGCGCCGAAAACAGATGACGATGGCGACGTTGAATATGGCTTCGGACGCTCTAACTCACTCGCTGTCGGTACCACCGTTGTCGATTTGGGACAAAACGTAACGTGGGAGGACCTGGTCGAAGCCAGCAGAAACGAGGACCGGAGCATAGACTTCGACCTTGAGTTGGTTTCGATTTCAGAGTTTGCACGACTTCCTCCTGCACCCACGCCATATACGATGGTCGACGGCCAAATTGTCGAAGATCCTGATGTCGTGGCGGCCCGCGACGAAGTTGTTGCGCGGTTGCAGGAGGAAGTCGCTCAAAGGCTTAGCCTTACGCCGCGCAAAGACGTGTACTTGTACGTGCACGGCTACAATACCAGCTTCGAATCCGCCGCGTTTGTGTTGGCGGAACTGTGGCATTTCCTCGGGCGCGAAGGGCTGCCGATTGTCTACTCGTGGCCGGCCGGATTTCCCGGCGTGTTCGGTTACACTTACGACCGTGAGTCCAGCGAGTTCACCGTATTTCATCTCAAGCAGACGATCGGCTGGCTGGCGGCACAACCCGACGTCGAGAACATCCATCTGATCGCGCACAGTCGTGGCACGGATGTCATCTTGTCCGCGTTGCGCGAGTTGGTGTTGTTTGCACGCGGCGCCGGTGAGTCGCCGAAGGAGCGCTTCAAGATCGCAAACCTCGTGCTGGCGGCGCCGGATCTCGATATCGACGTCGCCATTCAGCGAATCGCGGCGGAAAGGATCGGCCTCGAGGTCGGTCAGCTAACGCTGTACACGTCGCCCGCGGACAAGGCGATCGGATTCGCGCAACGTTTGTTTGCCAGTCCGCGCGGCCGTCTCGGGTCCCTTGATGTAGACGCATTCAGCCCAGATGAGCTCGCGAACTTGGAAGCGACAACCGGTAACTTTGCGGTCGTCAACTATCGAGGCAGCCGGGTTTCGCCAGACCTTGGCCACGACTACTTCAGAACCAACCCCGAGGTCAGCTCCGATTTGGTCTTGTTGTTGCGCTATGGTCTGCAGCCCGGTGAGCCCGGTCGACCACTTGAGAACCTGGGTTCCCGGTTCTGGCGGGTGCCGCCTGGCTATCCTGACGAGGTTACGCCTTAGGGCGCTCTATCGCGCCGTCAGAGTTGGCGCGGGACGACGAAGCTGTGGAGCTCGCAACCGCCCGGGCCAAGCTCCGCCCACTTGCGGCCCCGCCAGATGAGCGTGGCGAGCGCGCCGGTCGGGAACTTCTCTTGCATGTGCTGGCGCGCCTTGTCGTCGCCGCGGCCAACAAGGCTGAGAGCGAGTTTCTGCATCCCGGGATTGTGCGCGATCAGCATGACCGACGCTATGTCGGCGGGTAGGCGACGGAGCCGGTTGAGCAAGCCGCGCCCGCCAAGCAAGTAGAGACGCCGGTCGAACTTTACCGGCACACCCTCGTCAACCGCCGCCAAAATGCCAGCGTATGTCTGGCGCGTACGTTGCGCGGACGAACACAAGACCAGTTCCGGCTGCACGTCAGCCAGGGTCATGTATTGCTGCATTTTCTCGAGCGCGCGCTCACCGCGCGGCGCCAACGGCCGATCAAAATCGTCGAGGCTGGGGTTATCCCAGCTCGACTTGGCGTGACGAAACAGATAGATCAGCTGCCGCGGTTGCCCAATCGCCGATGCGCCGCGAAGCAACTGTGCAGCTCCTTTCGCTTGAGCGCCGTTCGCCTCGACCGCTTCTGGCAACCGGCGAATGATATTGCGGAGCTTCTTTTTGCTGACCCGCTGCGACGCTTCGTCAACGGTCATCCACTCACGCCGTCGCGTTTCTGCCTCGGGCCAGCTGTTCGTCGCCGCAGTCACGGCCATGGGAAAGACCTCGACCTCGCAAGTGCCGCCCCACTTCTTGTAGCGGTATCGTCCGAGGCTATTG
>JAAUXY010001784.1_pt1 | contig 16360 bp, 18 predicted proteins | sample 7278121 | NCBI WGS metagenome assembly JAAUXY01 (sample SAMN14350117, study PRJNA611818) | marine sediment metagenome | isolation source: surface marine sediment (1.8m) | place: French Polynesia: Moorea | collected 2018-08 | reverse complement strand
GGGAAAGGTGCGAGCCGCCGCCTGAGACGCGAGGGCCTGGTTCCGGCAATCGTATACGGCGGCGATCGGCCGCCCCGGCAGATCAGCATTGCGCACAACGAGTTTATCCACGAGCTCGAAAACGATGCGATCTATACCCAGGTCATCGAACTGCGTGTCGGCGAAAAAAAGCAGGACGTGATCCTGCGCGATCTGCAGCGCCACCCGTACAAGAACAAGATCATGCACGCGGACTTTTTCCGCATCGATGAAAACAAACCGATCAATGTGGTCGTGCCGGTACACACACTGAACTCCGAGGAATGTGTCGGCGTCAAGCTCGATGGCGGCATGCTGACCCAGACGATTACCGAAATCGAGATCATCGCGCTGCCGAAGGACCTGCCGGAAGTGCTCGAAATCGACGTCGAGAACCTGCATCTCGGCGAAACCCTGCACCTCACCGACATCATTATGCCGGAAGGTGTGCAAATCGTTTCGCTGTCGCACCTCGAGGATGTCGAAGACATCGAGCACGACGACCATAACCTCGGTGTCGTGTCGGTGGTCAAGACGCGTCAGGAGATTATCGAAGACGAAGCACCCGAGGCCCCGGATACCGAGATTGTCGGTGAAGGCGAAGCAGAAGCCGATGCCGGTGGCGAAGGCGATGCCGACAGCGACGCCGGGGACGAAGGCGGCGACGAGGGCTGATCCGGGCCTGCGCGATGCCGGCCCTGACTGCGGATATTCGTGTGGTAGTCGGCCTCGGGAATCCCGGGGCCGATTACGCTGACACCCGGCACAACGCGGGCTTCTGGCTGGTCGACGAAATCGCGGCCGATGCCGGGGTCACGTTTCGCTTCGAGAAACGTTACAACGGCGACGTCTGCAAGATCAGCCCGCTGGCACGCGACCGGCATCTGCTCAAACCCATGACCTTCATGAACCGCAGCGGTCAGGCGGTTGCCGCGCTGCTGAGATTCTACAAGTTCACGCCGGCGCAAATGCTGGTGGTGCACGACGAACTCGACCTGCCGCCGGGCACCAGCCGCATCAAGTACGGCGGTGGCCACGGCGGTCACAACGGTCTGCGCGACATCATCAGCCACCTTGGCAGCCGGGATTTCTTCCGTGTCCGCATCGGCATCGGTCATCCCGGCGACAGCAGGCAGGTGATTAACTACGTACTGCGCAAACCGTCACAGGCGGATGCCACGGCGATCGGCGATGCCAATCGCGATACGCTCGCCGTGATGCCATTGATTTACGAGGGCAACATCGAAAAAGCGATGCACGCCCTGCACAGCTGAGAGAGATTCGAATGGGTTTCAAATGCGGCATCGTCGGTCTGCCCAACGTGGGCAAGTCGACGCTGTTCAATTCCCTGACCAGGGCCGGGATCGCGGCGGAAAACTATCCGTTTTGCACCATCGATCCGAACGTGGGCGTGGTCGAGGTACCGGATGCCCGCCTGCAGCAGCTGGCCGACATCGTGCAGCCGAAAAAAGTGATCCCGACGACGATGGAGTTCGTCGACATCGCCGGCCTGGTGGCCGGGGCGTCGAAGGGCGAAGGGCTCGGCAACCAGTTTCTCGGCCACATCCGCGAAACCGACGCCATCGCGCACGTCGTGCGCTGTTTCGAAAACGACGATATCGCTCATGTCAGCAATTCGATCGATCCGCTCAGCGATATCGATACGATCAATACCGAATTGCTGCTGGCCGACATGGAGTCGATTGGCCGCCAGGTCGAGCGTGCCGGCAAACAGGCCAAGTCGCACGAAAAGGAAGCCATGGCGCGACATCAGTTCCTGCTCGCTGTCCAGGCGCACGTCGAGTCCGGGCAGCCGGCGCGTGCGTTCGAGCCGAGTGACCAGCAAAAACCCTGGATGAAGGAACTACACCTGATCACGGCCAAACCGGTGCTCTACATCGCCAACGTGTCGGAGGACGGCTTCGACGGTAACCCGCACCTCGAACGTCTGCGCGCGTTTGCCGAGGACGAGGGTGCCGGCGTGGTGGCGGTCTGTGCCGCGATCGAGGCCGACCTGGCCGAGCTCGATGGTGCAGAGGCGGCAGAATTCCTGTCCGAAATGGGCCTCGAGGAGCCGGGGCTCGATCGCGTGATTCACGCCGGTTACCGGCTGCTGGGACTACAGACCTTTTTTACCGCCGGGCCGCAGGAAGTGCGGGCCTGGACGATACGCGTGGGCGACACCGCGCCGCGTGCGGCCGGGCGTATCCATACCGATTTCGAAAAAGGCTTCATCCGCGCCGAGGTAGTCGGCTTCGAAGACTTCGTCGCCAATCGCGGCGAGCAGGGCGCAAAAGACGCCGGCAAGTGGCGCCTGGAAGGCAAGGACTACGTCATGCGCGAAGCCGACGTCGTCCACTTTCGCTTCAACGTCTAGGCCCGGGCTCGCCTCGGTCGACGAGAAACAATCGGCGGATCTTCAGAAGAGGTAATTGAACCCGACAGAGATCATGTCCGTGAGGTGGCTGGGCTGGCCACTGAAGAAGGTACTGAAGTTGACCTCGTCAGAGTCCCGGCGAGTGAATTCGCCGTAAAAAGTCAGTCTGTTGTCGATGGTATGGTTGAAACCGATACCCAGGTCGATGGCGGCGACGCGATCGTCGTCGGAGGTGTCGGACGCCACGTGGGTGTATTCGAACTCGGTGAATGAGAGTCCGACGCGCAGGTAGACCGGCTTGCCGACGGTGAAGTAGGCCCCGATCGACACGCCGTTTTCCAGTTCGAACTCGGATCCGAACGGATCGATGTCGGTGTCGTCTGTCGGCAGCATGAGCTCGACACCGGCGCTGCCGCCCTTGTCCGTCTCGATGCCGTACCGAAACCGAACCGTGGTGTACTCGTAGTATTCTGCGCCGTTTTCGTATTCCAGGTCGGTTTCCATGGCGACCGCGTCAACCCCGAAAAAGGTTCGATACTGGGAGTCGTTTCTGAAGTCGGCTGCCTGGATCGGCAGTGGCAAAAGCATGATGCCGGCAACAGCCAGCAAACGTTTAAGTGCGCTCATGGTTTGGCAGTGAATCGTTATGAATTCAAGCTAGTTATAGACGGTTTCTGAGAAACCGCTATAACTATTCCCTGGAAATTGCCCCGGATTATGCGTGCCGGACCTCTATGGTCGACAGGTGTTGATCTTTCAGATTGCTCTCTAATACTCGCTGGAATGAACACAGGTTCCGGCGGAAATCCCGGTTTCCGGCGGATTCAATCGAGTTCGACGGCGATGGCGTCGATCAGATGGAGCGCGGTCAGGGTGCGATCGATCGAAGTGAATTCCGGCCAACTCGACAGGATAACGACCGTGAGTTCACGGTCGGGATCGGCATAAATCAACTGTCCGAACACGCCGCGCGCCATCATCACCCGCGTGTCGACGTCGCGCAGCCAGAACTGGTTGCGGTAGCCGCCGTTCGGAAATGCCCGCTTGCGTTTCTCGTCCTGCATGTTGTTGTCACTGGCCAGCGTGTCCTCGATCCAGGCGGCCGGAACGATCTGGCGCCCGTTGGCATGACCTCCGTTGACGAGCATCTGGCCGACACGCGCGTAATCGCGCAGGCTCGCGTTGAAACCGCCGCAGGCGAGGGCGTAACCGGCGCGGTCAACGGTAAAACAGGCGCTTTCCTCGCAGCCCAGCGGTTGCCAGAGTTCGCGGCTGATCAGCTCGGGCAGGCGTGTCTCGCTCACCCGCTCCATGCAATGTGCTATCACGTCGGTTTCGATCGAGCGATAGTTGAATCGCTCGCCGTGTTCACCATCGGCCTCGGTCAGGGTCAGGATCTGGTCCCAGATACATTCAGGGGCGTCGAAGTCGGGCCGCGGCGGTTTCCAGCCGCAGGCAATGTCGGTGGCGGCGATATGAGAATCGAGCGCTTCGTAGTCCTCGACGTAACGCACGCCGCTCGACATATCGAGCAGATCGCGCAAACGGGCGCCCCGATAAGCCGTGGCCTCGAGCTCCGGCAGGTAATCGGTTATCAATGCCTCCGGATCGAGCAAACCGCGTCCGACCAGAATGCCGGTGACACAGGCAGTTACCGACTTGGCCACCGACTGTGACAGGTGCAGGCTGCGCGGTGTCATATCGTTGTGGTAACTCTCGTGTACCACCGCGCCGCGCTGCAATACGATCAGGCCGTCGGTGTACTGGGTGAGAAAGAAATCCTCCAGCGATCGCTTCACCCCGTCGGCGTCGGTAAAGCGCAGTGACTCGAGGTCGCGCGGCTGCTGCGGCAGAGACCACGAATCGCCGCTGCCTCGCCAAACCTCGGCGGTGGGCACAATTTCGCGTACGTGCTGAAAACTCCAGCGATTCCAGGGCGCTCGGTCCCAGTCTTCGATTGGCACCCGGTCGCCCGAAGCGACCGGGTGGCCTTGCATGATACGGGTCAATTCGCTTCTCCCGGCTGATTAGAAAGCTGTGCGTCGAATTGACGCAGGTGCAAGCTCGCAATATCAATAGTGAAGTCCCGACAGTGGTGTACCTCGGATTGCCTGTTTGGTCAATCGAGGGATAATGTGAATGGACGGGTTGTGGCCGCTCGGCTATCGGCAGAATCGGCCCGTGAGCGATGCAGGCGCTGCCATGGACGGGATTCCCGGTGCCCGCGAGAATGTGACGGAGGACGCAAAAACGGGGCGGCGCCGCCTTCGTTTTGCGAACAAATTGGACTTTGAGTCTGGTGGGCTGATCCCGTGACAGTCACTGCGCGTAAGCGTCGACAGGGAATCAACCGGAGAGCGGAATCATGAAAAGTATTTTTCGCACGTTGTTGACGGCGGCATTGCTGTGGTCTTCCGCCGCACAGGCTACCGTTTCGGTCGACAGCGTCAATTATCCAGCCTGGGTCAAGCGCGGAGACTTGCTCGAACCGCTCGCCCCCGGTGCCTTGCTCGAAACCGGCGACGAGGTACGGACTGGCGGTAGTGGACGAGCCTGGCTCGCGCTCGATGACGGCAGCGTCGTCAAACTCGGCAATAATTCGCGCTTCGTCATCGAACGTGCGCGTTTCGAGGAAACCACCGAAGGCAGCGTTTTCGACGCGGCCTTCGAGGTGCTGGTCGGTGCTTTCCGCTTCACCAGCCGTTTTTTTACGCCGAAACGCAGGGCGACGCATCGCGTCGACTTCACCGTGGGTGCGATCACGGCGGGCATCCGCGGTACCGATATCTGGGGTCGTTCCGCCGACGATCAGGATTTTGTCGCGCTGCTCGAGGGCCGCATCGAGGTCAGCGCCGATGGCGCCGCACCGCTTTTACTCGAGCAACCGCTCAGTCTGTATGCCAAACCCGCCGGGCAACCCGCGGCCTCGTCGAGGGTCGATGCCGCCACCGTTGCGCAGCTGGCGCCGGAGACCGAGCTCGATGCGGATGCGGGGATCGCCAATACCGTCGGTACGCAGGCGTTGGTAATGATGTCGCTACGTTCCGAGGCACTCGTCGCAGCCAATCTCGCGCGCTTCCGCCAGGCCGGTTACCCGGTGATCGGGCAATCGGTCGAGATCGAAGGCGTAGCGACGACGCGTCTGTTGCTGCCCGGACTCGCGGACCGACGCGCCGCGGAAAGTCTGCGCCGACGCCTCGCGAGCGAATTTTCGATTAGTGATATCTGGATCACCGCGGCCCCGTGACGACAACGCTCGCCGCTTGACAGAAAGCGGCGTTCACGCGAAAATCGCGCGCTCTTCGAGGCCGGGCAACCCGGCGCGCTTTATCGCGATGGCTACGTAGCTCAGTTGGTTAGAGCACATCACTCATAATGATGGGGTCCCCTGTTCAAATCAGGGCGTAGCCACCATTTTTGGCCTGCTGCGCGCGTTGATAGCCGCGTTGGGACTTTTCGCGAATCGCTCGCGTACGGTTTTGTACTGCTCCCGATATCGCGAAAAGTCCCGCCTTGCTCTCAACGCGCTCGCGACGGCCAAAAAGCGCAGTTGAGTTGAGTGTCGCTCGCTCGCCGGGTTAGATTCGATGGTTACGGTCGTGGCTCGATTTGCAGCAAAACCGGGTGGCCTTCGTGTACAATGCGCCGCTGAAATCGATCCCAGGACACGGTAATGAGCCAGCTTAAACTGTCGATGCAACTCGTCAACCAGATGCAGGAGTTTTTGATTCAGCACGACCAGAGTGCGCAGGATCCCGGTGTCGCTTCCCAGTATCTGTGTGCGGTGGTGGGATGCCTGCTCGGACAGCAGGACATGCCGGAATCGCAAAAAGACGAAATCCTCGAGCAGCTGTTTGCGTTCACTCGCCACGTGGCCGAAGACATTGCGCAGCAAATGAGCGCCCCGCCGCCGCAAGCGGAAGTCGGCATCTGGAAACCCGGCATGGGCTAGGCGGTCCGATTCATCCTGCACGCGTGATCGTCCCGCGTGCTCATCCCCGACAGAGGAAATACAACATGGCCAGAGCCAATGCACGTCACATCCTGGTGAGTTCCGAAGAGGAATGTAACGACCTGAAACAGCAAATCATCGACGGCGCCGATTTTGCCGAAATGGCGGCGGCGCATTCCCAGTGTCCCTCGGGAAAGCAGGGTGGCGACCTGGGTTTTTTCTCGCCCGGTCAGATGGTTCCCGAGTTCGATACGGTGGTTTTCAGCGAGACGGTCGGTGACGTTCACGGCCCGGTGAAAACCCAGTTTGGTTATCACCTGATCGAGATTGTGTCGCGGGACGGTTGAAGGATAAATCTAACCTGGTGATGGAGCGATATTGAGTCCTCCCAAAGTTACTTTGGCTACTCGCGACATCCGTATGGCTGGACCTGGCCCAGCCTGATCAACTGCGCTATTCGACCGTTGTCGATTGCAGGTAAACCCGTGGAGTTACCGTGAAACACTGGCTAATGATGCTCGCAGCTGCAACGCTTTCTACTTCTGGAATGGCCGCCGAGCCTTCGAAAGGGCTGAAGCTCAGCCCGACTCAAATCGAAATGATCGAGGATATTGATGCCGAACTGGGTGATGTCACAATTTCAGACGAGGATTTTGCTGCGCTGGTTCAATTCAACGAAAACAAGCACTTGCGGAAACAGGGTTTTGAAGCCACTTTGCGGGAAATCAATGATCGCCTCGAGAAGGTCGGTGCCCCGGAGCGAGTTAGTTTTCGGCAATCCATTGCAGAGCATTATGCCCGTTGTATCGATCATTTCCTGACCTCGGCGATGGACGAGGGGAAGGAAATCAACGATGCGGAAAGAAAGGCTGTGGTGAGCTGGATTGTCGGGCGGGCGAAACCCGAGCAGGGCGTGAAACAACAGCTGGTGATGCTGTGGCTGGGATCCGGGATAATGTGTGAAAGCTATTCCAGCGCAAAGTTTACCGAAACCCTGATTGCTCTTGATCAAAAGTACCAGGTTGACTACTAGCCGGAAGCTGCAGACGAGTCGGGCATTGGCCAGGAACGATAACCGGGGAGCGTACCTGTGCTTGATTATTGTGGGCCGCCGACAGGCCAGCCCTGACTTTGCCGGCCAGTAAGGCACGCCTGCGGCGAAACTAATCTATACTCATGCTCGAAAGGTGGAGTATGAGTCGCAGCAGTAATCCCGAACTTACGGATCTCGAAATCGTCAATCGTTTCGCGATTTCGCTGTTGCAGCAAAACTCGCTCGACGATTTGTTATGGAGCATGGCCGCCAATCTCGGCGAAGTGCTCGGATTCGAAGACTGTGTCATTTACCTGCTGCAGGGCGACGCCCTGATCCAGAAAGCGGCCTACGGGGTCAAGAATCCCGAATCGCGCAACATCAAGAATGAAATCACCATCCAGCTTGGACAGGGTATCGTCGGCAGCGTCGGACAAAGCGGTAAATCCGAGAACGTCGCCGACCTGTCGCTCGATCCCCGCTACATACAGGATGAATTCAGCGGGCGCTCCGAACTGGCAGTGCCGCTGATTGCCGACGGGCAGGTCATCGGCGTGCTCGATTCGGAGTCGGCGAAAATCAATGGCTTCGACCAGCACGATGTCGATATGCTCGAATCCCTGGCCAATATCGCGGCCCCCCGGATTGCCTCGGCACTGGCGCAGATTGCCAAGCAACAAGCCGAGCAGGCGATGCTCGAGGCCAAGCTCGAAGCGGAGCAGGCCAACCGCGCCAAGTCGGAATTTCTCGCACGCATGAGCCACGAGCTCAAAACACCGCTGAATGCCATTCTCGGCTTCGCCCGGCTGATCATGGTGCGCTCGGGAGCGGACTACGACCCGCAGATCGAAAAGATTCTGCAGGCCGGGGAGCATTTGTTACGCCTGATCAACGAATCCCTCGACATCCTGCGGGCGGAACGCAACGAAATCACTCTCGAAATCAGTCCGGTCGATGTCGGCGAGGTCATATCGGACTGCGTGGCGATGCTCGGCCCGGACGCCGAAAAAAGGCGGGTGTCAATGCAGGTCTCAACCGACGATCTGCAGGTCGATACCGACTCGCAACGCCTGCGCCAGGTCCTTTTAAACCTGGTTTCCAATGCGATCAAGTACAATCGCGATCAGGGTAAAGTCCTGATCAAGGCGCGTAGAATCGACCAGGCGATGGCGGAGATCGTGGTCGAGGATACCGGCATCGGCATGAGCGAAGACGAACGGCAAAAATTGTTTCGCCCGTTTACCCGCTTCGGCGAACGACAGGACTCTGTCGAGGGACATGGCATGGGTCTGACGATCAGTCGCCAGATCGTGCGCGCGATGGGTGGACGGATCGACGTCTCCAGTGATCCCGGCAAGGGCACGAGGGTTGCGGTCACGATACCCGGATGCCGGCCGCAAAACGTCGACGCCGCAGCCGGGTAAAAATAATACCGACCTGGCCCGCCGAGGCCTGGTCAGCAGGTTATACCCGGACTTGTCTCCCGGCGCTCAGTTGCGGCGGCAGTGCCCGCTACCCTGTCCACTTCCGGTAAGCATCGATGGAAAGGATTTTGCCCGCGGCCATGTGGATGACATCGATACCTCTCACCACTTTGACTTCGCCGCCTTCTGAAACCTCGTCATAATCCCATTCGGCGAACGCGCGGTCGTCCGCGAACCATACGCGCCCCTGCCTCGATTCGCCACCGGCTTCGAAGGCGAGCATTTCGCCGACACCGTGCGCTACGTCGTCCCGGCCACGCCAGGTCATGCCGGGTTCCGGTCCGACCGAGGCGCCGTAAACACAATCTTCGGACATCAGCTGCATGACGGCACCGGCATCGGCACGTTCCCAGGCGTCCATGAAGGCGCGCACCAGCTCTCTTTTTTCTTCCTGTTTCATGAAAATTCCTGATGCAGGTTTCCTCCGGCCTTTATGCGCCGGTCAGTAATATATTAGATCATGAGGGCAGCAGACAGCCGAATGGTTGCGCAATTAACAGGCAGGACGGGCAGGATGCGGGGTCGGGATCAGGTTGTGGACGAGGCGGGATCGGCCCGGGGAGTGCATTTCGGCAGCAGGGTCAACGGGGATACGAGGTTTCTATATCCATTGGGTGATTGATCCTGGTTTGCGCATGTCCCTATAATTTATCGGGATAATTGGGGGACACAACCATGAAAAGAAGTTACCGAGAACTCGCCCATGTACTGGTTCCCGTGGGTACGCGGGTTACCCCGGATCCCGATGTACAGGGGCCCCAGCTCTGCCTGGAGGATAGCGCCGAGCACGTCATCACCGACTTCACTCACACCAGGCCCTATTCGATCAGCGCAACGGCAACGCTGACCCAGGTCGGAGACAAGATGACCGCCTGCGGGGTACGAATGCTGTTCATCATCGATCAGCGCGGCCTGCTGCAGGGACTGATCACCCTGACCGACCTCGAAGGTGAAAAACCGATCCTGTATATCCAGGAGCACGGCGGCAACCGTGACCAAATACTGGCGCAGGAAATCATGACGCCACTCGAGCAGATCGAGGCACTGGAGCACGCCGAAGCGGCAAGATCCAGCATTGGTGACATCGTCGAGACGCTCAAGGCCGCGGGACGTCAACACATGCTGGTGAAAAGAGATCTGGAAGACGGCAGCGTAATGATTTCGGGACTGATTTCGGCATCGCGCGTGGAGAAAAAGCTCGATATCAACATCGAACTGTCGCAACAGGCCCATTCCTTCGCCGAGCTGGAACGCGCCCTGGCCTGAATTAAAGAGTCGCTGCGAGGCTCGAGGCAATTCCCCGGCGGTATCGACCTGGCGGTTTCGCTCGAGTTTTCCGCATGATGAGGGCCCGCAAAATTCCGCCGGCTGTCCGCATCAGTGACCTCGTCTTTTACTCCGGGCATGGTGTTCGAAGATCGAGGTATAGCCGCGAGACCAGTCCGGTGGCAGCGGAATCGTCATCGCCTCGTGGTGGGCGAAGCGCGCTGGATTTCCCCTGATCAACTTGCCGGAATGCGAATTCCCCCAGGTCATCGGGGTGTAGGAGATCGCGTCGGCTGCCGACATGCCATGGATCAGGAAGGGCCGATTTCGATCACTTCGATTGGGGCCGGAGCCGTGTACCGTCAACGGATGCAGCAGGATCGCGTCGCCGGCCCGACTGGGCAGCTCGACCGCGCTGCCCCAGTCAATCGAGTCATGCTCGGATTTTCGTATCATACCGCTCCAGTTGCCCTCACTGTCATAGTGCTCGTAAATCCGGCCGCGGTGCGAGCCTGCGACTACCGTCAAAGGGCCTTGTTCGGCCGGCACGTCGTACAGCGCAATCAGGATCTGGATGGTCGCGGTATTGGTATGCGGGTAGAACGGCAGATCCTGGTGCCAGGCGACCGCACCGCCGCTGCCCGGGCACTTGACGTTAATCATCGAATCCCGGTAGACGACATCGGGACCGACGATGTCGGCGGCCAGGTCGGCGAGCCTGCTGTCGACGACAAATTCCCAGAAGCGGTCGTCCTGATCGGGCAGTCTTTCGATCCGCTGAATGCGGGGTTTGTCGCGACGATGGTCGGACTGCAACGAAAACCACTGGTTCGATTCGTCGATTTCACGGCTGCGCTCGACTGCCTCGAGGTAGGCTGCGCGCATTGTTTCGAGCCAGTCGCCCTTGAGGAAATCCGCTGCAATCGCGTATCCCTGCTGGAAATAGGCCTCGCGTGCGGCCTGTGCGAGGACTCTTGCCGGCTCGGCAAGTATTTGCTGTGGTTTCACGTGGCGATGCTCCGGGCCCGGCCAGTCAATATAACAGACCCGCGCGCAGGCCACAGTTGCCGGCAGGTCGGAAGCAACGGATCGGCGAAGCCAGGCCAGGCGGGTTTTGATTTTATCGCTGGTCGCGACCGGTCCGATTGCCTAGAATTTCCGGCATGCCGCCGGAGTCGTGTTTATGCCAAAGGTTTTGACCGCCAGACAGGTCGCGCAATTCCGGGAGACGGGATTCCTGTCCCCGGTCGACGTGATGACCGAAGCGGAGGCCGCTCGCTATCTCGACCGACTCGAAGCCGCCGAGCGGGATCATCCGGCGGAACTCAATGCCGAAAACCGCAACAATCCCCATCTCGCGTTTACCTTCCTCGACGAACTCGCCCATCATCCCGTGGTGCTGGATGCGGTGGAAGATTTACTCGGGCCCAACCTGTCGCTGTGGGGCAGCGTACTGTTCATCAAGGAACCCCACAGCAGGGGCTTCGTCAGCTGGCACCAGGACGCAACCTACATGGGAATCGAGCCTCACGAATTCATCACGCCCTGGATCGCGCTGACGCCAAGCAATCGGGAGAACGGTTGCATGAGCATGATTCCGGGCAGTCACAAGGCGCCCGTGCGCAAGCACGACGATACCTTTCACGAGGACAATATTCTGACCCGTGGCCAGGCTATCGATGGCGTGGACGAGTCGGCGGCAGTGGACCTGCTGCTGCGGCCCGGCCAGATGTCGCTGCATCATGCTCGCGTCATCCACGGATCGCGGCCGAACCGGAGCGGTCGGCGCCGGGTCGGCTACGTGCTGCAATCCTTCATGGACCCGACGGCCCGCCAGGTTCTGGGAAAAAATTACTGGCTGGATGTTCGCGGTGTCAATCAGCGCGCGGACAGTTTGCCGCTCAGTCGACCCGAACGCGATCTCGATGCACAGGCCCGCAGCAGTCGCCAGCTGGCCAACGATAACTGGGCGCAAATCCTCTATCACGGCGCGAGCCGGACACGTAACTACTGAAGCGAGGATTCGATCCGGTAATGCCGCACAACCCGCATACAGTTCTGTCGCTGGAAGAAGCCCTGCACCAGCTCGGCGAAGCCGCTCGGGCCCCGTTCGAGCAGGCGACACCGATTCCGCCGGCATTGAACCACTCGCAGGCGTATTTCGAACATGAGCTGCGCTCGGTTTTCATGCGGGAGTGGATCTGCGTCGGCCGCGAAGACGAGGTGGCGGATCCCGGCGATTACATCACCCATACGATCGCCGGGGTACCGGTACTCGTCGTGCGCCAGGCGGACCGCGAGCTCGCCGCTTTCGTCAATGCCTGCGCCCATCGGTATGCCTGCCTGGCCGCCGAACCGCGCGGCTCCTGCCGCTCCTTCACTTGCCGTTACCATGCCTGGACTTATGCACTCGACGGCAGCCTGGTCCGGGCGCCGCACATGGACATGAAGCCCGGATTCGATGTCGGCGATCATCGACTGCGTTCGCTGGCAGTGGCCTGCTGGCAGGGTTTCGTTTACGTCACGCTGGCGGACAAGCCGGCAACCGATCCGTCACGAGTCCTGGCACCGCTGGCGAACGCAATCGTCGGCCGCTACGATATGGCCAGCTACCAGACCGTGTTGCGCGAGAGCATGAGCTGGAACGCGAACTGGAAAAACCTGGTCGAGAATTTCACCGAGAGTTATCACGTGCCGGTGGCGCACGGCAAGACTTTCGCCAACCATAAAAAACCCGTCGATACCTATGTCTGTGGCGAAGACAGCGAGCACTACTGTTATCACCATGCCGCGCAGCCGGAGGCAACGGGTCTGGGTGCTGCACATCCCGACAACCGGCGTTTGTCGGGCGAGTGGCGGCGAACCATGGTGGACTTCTGTATTTTCCCGAGCCACCTGATCACGTTGATGCCCGATTATCTCTGGTACATCAGCGTTCAGCCTGACGGCGTCGATCGCTTCCGGGCAACCTGGAGTGTCGCGGTGCCGCCCGAAGTGCTCGCGGACATCGAGCCGTCGGCACGCGAGGCCTGGGCCCGGGATTTTCGTCGTTACATCGACGTGGCCAACGCCGAGGACGAAGTGCTGGTCGAGGCGCTGCACCGGGGCAGCGCCTCACCGATGCTGCCGTCGGGGACTTACCATCCCATCGAACGCAACCTGTGGCAGTTCGTGCGCTATCTCGCGAAAATCTGCGCGGCCACGTAAAACGGTCCGTATTCACCAGCCGGAGAACTTTCGATCATGATCGCGCATGCCACACTACACGTCAGCGACTATCCGAAATCGAAGGCTTTTTATATCGATGTTCTGGCTCCGCTCGGGTATCGGAACAACATGGAAGATGGCGAGGCCGCCGGATTTTCCGACGGCGCCAATACCGATTTCTGGATGGTGAAAGACGAGGTGGTTCCGACCCATCTCGCGTTCGAAGCAAATAGCCGGGAGGCGGTTGAAGCTTTCTACCGGGCCGCGCTGGCGGCGGGCGCAACCGATAACGGCGGCCCGGGCTACCGCGATTACTGGCCGGGTTATTATGCCGCTTTCGTGCTCGATCCCGACGGCCATAACATCGAAGCCGTCTGGTATGACTACGACAGGGTGGTCTGATTCGAAGTCGCGGCATCACCTCGACCCGTCGGCCGTTTCGCCGACGGGGGATTGCCGAACATCTGTTTGAAAGCCCGCGTAAATGATCCGCGCGATTCGAAACCGCAGGCAATCGCAATCTCGGTGATGCTGAGGTCGCTGTTATCGAGCAGGCGCCGACCGGCATCCAGCCTGAGCGCACGGTAGTACTGCAGCGGACCCACCCCCAGCGTGGCGCGAAAGCGCCGCAACAGCGAGCGCTCGGTCAAGCCGACCGCCGCGGCCAGTTGCGGGATCTCCATGGGTGTACGCAGGTTTTGTTCCATCAGCCGTACGATGCGCGTAATCGTCGGGTGACGCGCGTTGATCAGCGAAGCTGCGATCATGTACTGCGAGTCCGACCCGGGCCGGGCCTGGTCGTAGACAAAATTGCCGGATACGTTCATCGCCAGCATCAGGCCGTTACGCTGGCGGATCAGTTCGAGTACGAGGTCGAAGGAGGGCAGCGAACCGCTGGTGGAGATGCGCTTGCGATCGATGACGTAACGTTCGGGTACCACTTCGATCCGCGGGTACCGGTCGCGCAAATCCTCGAGGTCGTCCCAGTGCGTGGTCGCGCGGTAACCGTCGAGCAGGCCGGCGCCGGCGAGTAAAAACGGGGCGGCGTCGAATCCGCCGACGACCGCGCCGTCGCGAGCCGCCCGGCGTAAAAATCCGAAAACCGCAGGGGTGGCGAACTGTGTCACTTCGTAGCTTGCAACCACGAACAGGGCATCGAATCGCCCGGTCCTGGCCAGATCCGCGTCCACCGCGAGGGTGAAACCGCTGCTGGAGGTGACGGCTCGACCATCGGTACTGCACAGGCGCCAGCGGTACAGGGGCCGGTTTGCCACCGTGTTCGCCATCCGCAGGGGTTCCACCAGTGCCGCCAGGGTCAGTTGCGAGTATTTGGGCACCAGCAGGATGAGCACTTCGAATGGCTCGGAATCGGCGGTGATTGCTGTCGGATTATGCACTTTATATGACTGTTACTGCACTCCGTTTGCAATCTTGATATGCCATCCTTTTGCATCTGTCAAGCGCGGCCGTCGTGGCGGCCGGTGTTCCCTTTGCGGAAGGAGGCAACCTTGACCTTGCAAGCCAGCGAGCACCCCGTCTGCCTGCCCCGGTCTGTTACCGATCGCCTGCGCGCGCTGCCGGCGCGCTACTACGTCGATCGCGAGATACTCGAACGCGAGCGCGAACAGATTTTTTTCCGCTCCTGGCAATATGCCTGTCATGTCAGCGAACTCGACGCACCGGGTGCGTTCGTGGCCTTCGAAATCATGGGGCAGAACCTTTTTGTCCTGCGCAACAGCGAAGGCGAGATCAGAGCCTTTTACAACGTCTGTCCGCATCGCGGCCACAAGCTGCTGGAGGGTGCGGGGCGTAAAAAGGTCATCGTCTGTCCCTACCACCAGTGGAGTTATTCGCTCGATGGCAACCTGCGTCACGACCGCAGTACCGCGAGCAGCGAAACGCCGCAGGCCGATAGCATCTGCCTGTCGCCGGTGCGTGTCGATCGCCTGCTCGACTTCGTCTTCGTCAACCTCGATCCCGAGGCGCAACCCGTCGCCGATTTCTGGCCCGGGCTCGAGGCCCACGTAAAGTCCATTGTTCCGGACCTGGATTCCTACAGCCTGAGCCCCGGGGGCTCGGTGCTGCACCCGGTGGACGTCAGGGCCAACTGGAAAATACAGGTGGATAACTTCCTCGAATGTTACCACTGCCGCATCGGCCACGAATCTTTCGCCGACATGCTCGATGTCGCCAACCAGAAGCAGGCATTACATCCGAATTACAGTTACGTTTTTATCCCGTCCTCCGGCAAGGCGGACAACAAGGCATATCCGTTGCTGCCGGAACACGATGTCATGGACCTGCACTTCTGGCACCTGTTTCCGAACATCGCGCTGGCGCAGTTCTCCGGGCCGGGCAATCTGTCACTGTCGCAGTGGACGCCGCTCGGAATGGACCGGGCGTTTCGTCGCATCGTGCAGCTCGACGTGGCCGAGGATACCGATCCCGGCATGGTCGAGCGGCGCGAACTGCGCACGGCCTGGGGCCGGGACGTGCTGCAGTACGAAGACATCTCGTTCATGGAATCGGTGCACGAGGGCATGTCACAACGCTGCTTCGAACATGGCTGGTACATGATCGATCCCGAAAACGAGGAAATCTCCGAGGTCATGCTGCGCCACTTTCACGAAACCTACCTGCGATTCCTGGGTGACACCGAGGCGTCCTGAATCGGTTTTCGGCGTGGCAAAAGTGCACTGGCTCAAACCAGCCAATATCTTCAACTTACAGAGTAAAACTAATATTTAACTTTACATTGTGCGCGTAAGTCGTTAAATTCCGTAGAACTTTGACGGCTCCCGACCTGGAGCAAGGAGTGGCCACCCAACATGTCGCAAGCCACTGCGCAAGTCGATCGCCGCGTTGCCAAACGCGATCGACGTCTCTTCGGGGATCGACGTTCCAGTGTCCTTCCCAACCTCACCGACCACTCTCGCCGAATCGCCATGAAAGACCGCCGCAGCGGCGTCGAAGATCGACGCGTTCGCAGCCAGGTCACGACGATGACGCAGCCGATGCCGATC
>JAAUXY010097694.1_pt1 | contig 16368 bp, 17 predicted proteins | sample 7278121 | NCBI WGS metagenome assembly JAAUXY01 (sample SAMN14350117, study PRJNA611818) | marine sediment metagenome | isolation source: surface marine sediment (1.8m) | place: French Polynesia: Moorea | collected 2018-08 | reverse complement strand
GATAGAAGCTGCACGATGATGATGTGGAGCACGCCGCCGGCGGCAAGCCCGCCGGCAATGGCGACGGCACCGACCAGCAGCAGGATGCTCAGAAAACCGAACAGAATCTGCCGCGGCGTGGCGCCCAGCGTTTTCAGCACGCCAACGTGATCGTAGTGACGCGCAGCATAACGATGCGCGCTCAGGGCCACGGCAATGCCGGCGAGCAGCACGCCCAGGAGCCCGCCGAGGAGGAGGAAACTCTCTGCTCGATCCAGCGCCGAGCCGATGCGCGGACTGCTTTCGCGGATGCTGACCCAGCGGTAGTTCGGCTCGAGCGGCAGCTCGTCCTTCAGCGCGTCGAGCTCATCGTCCGGTCCGCGCAAGAGCAACCTATAGGAGATGCGGCTGCCGGGCTGCACCACCTCGGTTGCGGGGACGTCTTCGATGTTCATCAGCAGGCGCGGACCGAGGTCGAAAAACGAGCCCCCACGGTCAGGTTCCGATACCAGCACGCGGCCGACCTTGAGCTCGGCAAGGCCAACTTCGATCACGTCGCCTAGCGCCACGCCCAGCGCCGGGAAGAGACGCGAGTCCAGCCATACTTCTCCAGGTGCGGGGGTTTCGTCCAGCGGAAAGCCGCGCTCAAACGGCGCTTCCGAGACAATGAGCTTACCGCGCAGCGGATACGAGCCGCCCACCGCTTTGACGCTGACGAGCTGATTGTCGTCGCCCGCAAACACCATGGACGGAAACACCATGGTCTCGGCCAGATCCAGGCCCCGCACCTGCGCTTTGACGCGGAACTCGTCGGGGATCGGCCGCGAGCTCGATATCTGCCGGTCAGCGGCAAGGAAATTCGCCGACTCGTCCAGGAGCGCCTGGTGCAGGCGGTCGACGAACAGGCTGATGGAGGTCACCGTGCCCACGGCCACAATCAGCGCGGCAAGCAGCAGGCCCATTTCGCCCGAGCGCACGTCCCGCATGGCCATCCGACGTACCAGCGCAAAGTTCATCAGGCTTCCACCGCAGCTTTGATACGACCCGCTTCAATGGCAACGGTGCGATCGCAACGGTCTGCCAGGCGGGCGTCATGCGTGACCATGATGAGCGTAGTGCCGAATTCCTGGTTGAGCTCAAAGAGGAGATCAATGATGCGTTCGCCCGTGGCCGTGTCCAGATTTCCCGTTGGCTCGTCCGCAAACAGCAGCGTCGGATTCGATGCAAACGCGCGGGCAATGGCGACCCGTTGCTGCTCACCGCCGGAGAGCTGGCGGGGATAGTGACCGGCGCGGTCACCGAGGCCAACTTTATCCAGGAGCGATACCGCCTGCGCCTCAGCAAGACTTTCACCGCGCAGCTCCGCAGGCAGCATGACGTTCTCGAGCGCCGTCAATGACGCCAGCAGCTGAAACGATTGAAAGACGAAACCGACGTGCTCACCGCGCACCAGCGCGCGCGCCTCCTCATCGAGCTCGGTGAGCTCGTAATCCAGAATCGACACCGTGCCGCCTGTCGCGGAGTCGAGCCCGGCAAGGATACCGAGCAGAGTGGTTTTGCCAGAACCCGAGGCGCCGACAATCGCTACCGACTCCCCTTCGTTGATTTCGAGATCAATGCCATCCAAGATAACCAGATCACCCGCAGCGGTATCGACAACTTTTTCGATATTTTGGGCTCTAACAACTGTGCGACTCATGAATTTTTACCAATTTCTCCAGCGCTGCTCTGTCCGCTTTCCCACCGGGAAAGCCGGCAAGTGTGTCCTGATTGCTTTGTTTGCAACTACCTCGGGCCTGTCTCAGGTTGCTCATGCCGACTCGCTTCGTGAATCGGCAAATCCGCTGCAGGAAGCGTCCTACCAGGCGGAAGGCCAGGCCATCGTCGTCCTCGGGGACAGTATCAGCGCGGGATACGGTATTCAACGGGACGAGGGGTGGGTACATCTTCTCGATCAGACGTTAGCGCAGCGTGAAGAACCCTGGTACACGGTGAACGCCAGCATCTCCGGAGAAACCACCGGCGGTGGTCTGGCTCGGCTCAGCGGACTGCTCGAAGAGCACGCCCCGAGCATCGTGATCATCGAGCTCGGCGGCAACGACGGGCTGCGCGGCTATCCCATCAGCCGCATACGCAGCAATCTGCAAACGATGGTGGCCGAGGTCAGAGCTGCGGGCGCCATTCCCATCATGATGGCCATGCGCATTCCTCCCAACTACGGGCCGCGTTACGCAAGCGCTTTCGACAACGTGTTCGGTGAAGTAGCAACTGCAACGGAAACGCTGCTGGTGCCGTTTTTCCTGGAGGACGTGGCGCTGGAGGAAGGCATGATGCAGGACGACGGCATCCATCCGACTGCAGCCGCCCAGCCCCAGATGAAAGCTGCAGTCTGGCAGCATCTGGAGCCGATCCTCGTCGCCGAAGCCGAATCCTAGGCAGCCTCTGCCTTTCAGAAGCTCTGAGCTTTAGAAGCTTCTTCAGCGGCTTTTAGCGCGGGTTCACTCGCCCTGCGTTGCGCCGACGTGGGCAGTGCCGCGGGCATCAGCCAGCTCGACCTGACGCTGCCGCTCGCGCAATCCCGCCAGGCGGTTTCCGTTTGCCGGGTCGAAGCAGTGCGGACAGCTGACGCCCTGCTCAAATTGCGGACTTTCGAGATCAGTTTCCGACAGCGGATGCCGGCACGCAAAACACTGCTGATAGACTCCCTCCTGCAGCTCGGCATTGACCGATACCCGCTGATCGAAGACAAAGCACTCACCCCGCCAGCGGTTCTCATCCGGCACGACGTGCTCGAGATAAGAGAGAATGCCGCCATCCAGCTGATAAACCTCGTCAAATCCCTGCGCACGCAAGTAAGCGGAGGCTTTTTCGCAGCGTATCCCGCCGGTGCAGAACATGGCGACGCGCCGGTGCTCGGCGGGATCCAGCCGGGACTCGACCCAGGCCGGGAATTCGCGGAAGTTGGTGGTCTCCGGCGAGATGGCTGACGGAAACGTGCCAATGTCGATCTCGTACGTATTGCGGGTGTCGATGACAAGCACGTCGGGATCGTCGAGAAGCTCGTTCCACCGCGCCGGGTCGACGTGCTCACCGCCCTCGGCCGTATCAATCTCGCCGGCGCCCAGCGTGACAATCTCCGGTTTGATCTTCACCTTGAAGCGGTAAAACCCCGGATTGTCCTCGTCGAGATCGGACCATTTGTAAGGCAGACCGGGGAACGTTGCATCCAGGTGATGCTGCATGGCCTCGAGCGCAGCCTCGCTGCCGACGATCGTGCCGTTGATCCCCTCGCCAGCGAGCAGGATTGTGCCTCTGATGTCGAGCTCAGTGCCGGCACGCAAGAGCTCCGCCTGCAGCGCCTGCGGATCAGCGAGCTTCTGAAATTTGTAGAACGTCAAAACGCGACGCATCACGATACTCCGGTCGCCACGAGCTGCCGCCAGCTACGCGTCAGCTTTGCTGCCACCCGCGCAGGGTGGGCTGAGCGGGGCTGCGCCGAAACGCGCCTGCCACTCGTCTGCGGTGTACGCATGAATTGCCAGCGCGTGCATGCCGCCATCGAATTCGGTGGCGAGCGCCGCGTTGATGAGGCGATGCCGCTCGATACGCGAAACACCGTCAAACGCTGCGGACACCGTGACCACCTTGAAATGGCTCTCAGCGCCATCCGGCACGCTGTGATTGCCACTCTCGTCCAGCACTTCGAGATGTGCCAGGTCAAATTCACTGGTCAGGGCGTGTTCAATGCGCTCAGCGCGATTCATTGTGGGTTCGCTCAGGTTTACGGCGGGCGGCAGATTATAGTAGCGGGCATCAGGATCGCAAAGCGTCGAACTCCACCAGCACCACGCTGACGTTGTCTCTGCCGCCTGCGTCCATTGCCGCCTTGAGGAGGTAGTCCGCGCAATGCTCGAGCTCGGGCGTTGCCATCAACGCTTCGAGCTGCTCGCGCCTGACCAGATCCGAAAGGCCATCCGAGCAGATCAGCAACCGCTCACAGCTGGGCACCTCGCCCACCTGCGGCTGAAAAATGCCGGGCAGACCCAGCGCCTGGGTGAGCACGTGCCGGTGCGGCGCTTCGTGCTCGTTTTCCGGGTCAATTTCACCGGCGTCGATGAGGCGTTGAGCAACCGTGTGGTCCCGTGTCAGCTGCCGCAGCGCGCCTTGTGCGTAGGTGTAGAGGCGGGAGTCGCCGACGTGTCCAAAAAAGGAGCGGCCATCGCCGTTCTGCGCCCATACCACTAAAGTCGTGCCCATCTTGCCCGTGTAGTTGAGCTCCCGGGCTTCCGCCAGCACCGCGTTGTGGGACAGGTTGACGATAGCCGAAAGCGCCTGCGTGCTGTCTCTGGGGGCATCCGCTTCGAGGTGCTTGCGCGCCGTGACGACGGCAACCTCGCTGGCAATTTCTCCAGCCATCAGACCACCCATACCGTCAGCCAGAACCGCGAAGCGGCTCTGCGCATCTGCATGGACAAAATCTTCGTTGTTGAGGCGGACCAGTCCCCGATGACTGCGCGCGACAACGTTCAACATCTTCAATCCGGTCGGACCATCGAACATGGTGTACGTTACCTGGGATGCGGTAAACTAGCTAGTTGACCCAAACGAAGGTATACGCAGTACATGCTCGCCATCATTTCACCGGCAAAAACTCTGGACTACGAATCTCCACTCGCCACGCGCAAGTCTTCGCAGCCGGAATTCATCGATGATTCTGCAGAGCTCATCGACACGCTGCGTGCGCTCGAGCCGCCCGCAATCTCGCGTCTGATGGGCATCAGCGACAATCTGGCTGAATTGAATCATCGCCGCTACGCCGAGTGGCAGCCGCAGTTCGACAAGGCCAACGCGCGTCCGGCCGTGCTTGCATTCAAGGGTGACGTCTATCTTGGCCTGGATGCGCAGACGATGTCCGAGCGGGACTTTACCTGGGCGCAGAAGCACGTGCGCATTCTCAGCGGTCTGCACGGACTCCTGAAACCGCTGGACCTGATCCGACCTTATCGCCTGGAAATGGGCACCAAGCTCTGCACAGGGCGGGGCAAAACGCTCTACGACTTCTGGGATGACAAGGTTACCGACGCACTCAACGAAGCCATTGCCGAGCAGAAGCAGAAGGTGCTGATCAATCTGGCATCGAACGAGTATTTCAACGTGCTTAAGCCCGATGCCATTGACGCACGTATCATCAACGTGCACTTTCGCGAATGGAAGAACGGCAAATTCAGGTTCCTCTCGTTTTTTGCCAAACGCGCCAGGGGCCTGATGGCCCGGTACCTGATCGACCAGCGGGTGAGCACGTTGAAAGCCCTCAAAGAGTTCGACTACGACGGCTACACCTACAACGATCAGCTATCGGATGGCGACGACTGGGTGTTCACCAGAAACGCCGACTGAGACGAACCGGCTGAGACGAAAAGGAGACACCGCATGAGCGAAGCGCTCGACCCGACCAAACAGACTGAAATTGAGGCCGCGGCGTTCAGACACCTGCTGGCTCACCTCGACGAACGCAAGGACGTGCAGAACATCGACCTGATGATTCTCGCCGGATTCTGCCGGAACTGTCTGTCCAAGTGGTACCGCACTGCCGCCGAGGAGGCTGGCGTCGATATGGACCTGCCCACCGCGCAAGAGCGTGTCTATGGCATGACTTATGACGACTGGAAGGCTCATCACCAGTTGCCCGCAACGCCGGAGCAGCTTGCGGCACTGGAGGCAGCCGGGCAGAAATGAGCGAGCAGTCCGCTGTGGCATCGACATCAGGAGACGAGTCTGGAAAGACGCGCCGGGTATGGCGCGAGTGGCGCGGCTTTGTGCTCTTCATCATCGTCATGCTGCTGTTCCGCTCGGCCATTGCCGACTGGAATCAGGTACCAACCAGCTCGATGATCCCGTCGATCCTGATCGGTGACCGCATTGTCGTGGACAAGCTGGCCTATGACCTGCGCATCCCGTTTACCCTCGAGCGTGTTGCACGCTGGGCAGACCCCGAACGCTCGGACATCATCACTTTCGAAGCGCCGGAGACCGGTAAGCTCCTGGTCAAACGGGTAATCGCAATCCCGGGCGATGAGGTGCAGATGATCGACAACCGCCTGGTGATCAACGGTGAGATTGCGGATTACGCACCCATCACGCCTGCGGACCTGCCGCCCGCAGTTACCCCGGCGCTGTACAACAACGAGGTTATGCAGGAGACGCTGCTGGGAACTTCGCGCACGGTCATGCTGGGCCGCTGGCGCAACCCGGAGATAAAAGCCTCATTCGGGCCCATTGCGGTACCTGATGATCACTATTGGGTGATGGGAGACAACCGGGACAACAGCAAGGATTCGCGTGAAATCGGCTTTGTGCACCGGGACACCATTCTGGGCAAGGCCAACTCGATTGCGTTCTCGCTCGACTACGAAAACTACTATCTGCCTCGCGGCGAGCGCTTCTTCAGCGACCTCAACTGAGCCTCAGGATTTGCGCAGCAGCTTGCGCAGCCCCGTGAGGAGCACGGTCCCCAGCAGTCCGGCAACGACGAGGAGCAGCACAAAGAGCGCACTCGTGCCGAGAAACTCGAGGATCACCTCACGTTCGATACCGTATTGCTCACCCAGCCAGACGATTGCCAGAACCGTCGCTATGGTGCCGAGAGCCAGCGTGCGGGTCAGGCGCAGCCAGCTCGAGCGGCGCGCGGTGTTGCGCTCGATGGCATGAGGTTTGATTCGATTAGGTCGTTTCACGGTATTTCTCCGGGGGCTCAGCACAATACCAGGCAATTGTTTATGATCACACCTCGATCAGGGGAGCGGGAGGAGACTTGCTCAAATTCGGGCTGACGGCGCCGGCGAATTTCTGGACGTCGGATCTGGCGGACAAACAACAAACCCTCGAGACGCTGGCAACGGCGGGTATCGATCACATCTACGTTGCCGACCATGTTTCTTTTCGCAACGGCTCCGGCGCCGACGGTTTCGTCGAAGTCGCAGCCCTCTCGCAGCTCCACGCTGAGATGGGCGTGATGATCAGCATTTACCTGCTGCCGCTGCGCCACCCGCTGCCCATAGCGCGGCAGCTGGCAACGATGGACAAAATCGCCCCTGGACGCATGCTGTTCGGCATAGGCGTGGGCGGCGAGGACCGTCACGAGACAGAAGTCTGCGGCGTCGACCCGCGCACGCGCGGCGCACGCGCCAACGAGAGTCTGGACATCATCAGACGCCTCCTCGACGGTGAAACGGTCGACTACGAGGGTGAACATTTCCAGCTGAGCGAGGCGCGCATCCGTCCACGCCAGAGCGAGCGCATCCCCATCATCGTGGGCGGACGTTCCAACGCTGCGCTGTCCCGCTGCGGACGCTTTGGCGACGGCTGGATCGGCGTGTGGTGCTCCACCCGCCGCTACCGCGAGGCGTTGGAGATCATCGCCACGGAGGCGGACCGTCACGGGCGCGGGAACACACCATGGATGCACGGCTATCAGCCGTGGCTTGGCCTCGATACCGGTGATGCCGGACGCGCCCGGGAGGCCGTTGCCACGGGGATGGAAGCGTTCTATCAGGTGCCCTTCGCGCAGTTCGAGCGCTACACTCCGTTCGGCACGCCGCGCGAAGTTGCCGAGCAGCTGTATCCCTATGTTGAAGCCGGCGCCAGCATCATGAACTTCAAAGTGTGCACCGCCGACGCCGAGGAGGAGGTTCCTCTCGCTGCGGAGCTGGCTGCCGAAATGCGGCGCCTAGTCGGTCAGTGACGATCCGCAAATCGCGCATTGATGCCATCGGCGCCAGCTGGTTGATCGGCTTCAGCGTGGTGCTGGGCCTCAACCAGGCGATGGTCAAGGTCGTCAACGAAGGGCTTGCGCCCGTTTTTCAGTCGGGGCTGCGTTCCCTCTGTGCCCTGCCGCTGGTGCTTGGTTTCGCGCTGATCATGCGCCGCAAGCTCTCCATCAGCGATGGCAGCCTGCCTTTCGGCATCGTCAACGGTCTCTTGTTCTCGGCTGAATTCTGCCTGCTGTTCCTCGCGCTCGACTACACCACCGTTGCCCGGGTATCGCTGTTCTTCTACACCATGCCCGTCTGGGTGGCCCTCGGCGCGCACTTTCTGGTGCCGGGCGAACGGCTGCACCGCAACAAGGTGCTTGGCCTCTCGATAGCCGTAGGCGGCGTTGCCATCGGACTTTCCGGCGACCTGGGCGCCGCGGCGGAGGATGCCTGGATCGGCGACCTGCTGGCGCTGGTTGGCGGCATGTTCTGGGCGGGTATTGCACTCGTCACCCGCACCCGTCTTGCCATGTGCTCGGCAGAAATGAACCTGCTGTATCAGCTTGCTGTGTCGAGCGTCTTGTTGTTGCTCATAAGCCCCTTCTTCGGCGATCTCGTGCGCGAGATCACCCCGCTGATCAGCTTCATTTTTGCTGCACAGGTCATTGTGGTCGTGGCAGTGGGTTTCCTCATCTGGTTCTGGATACTGTCGATCTACCCGGTCTCCAACATGGCGTCATTCGGTCTCCTGACGCCCATCTTCGGCGTGTTCTTCGGTTGGCTCGTCTTCGACGACCCGCTGACGCCCACCTTCATCATTGCCATTGCTCTGGTCAGCGCCGGCGTTCTTTTAGTCAACCGCGAGCCGGGCCGTCTCCCGGCAAAGACAACCTCGTAGGTCATCATGTTGCATCGTCTTTGCGCCCGGACCAGCTGCCTTCTGATCCTGATCATCGCCGGCGCCGCCGCGCACGGTGCCGACCTCGTTTTACGCGGCGGTCTGATTTACGACGGCAGCGGCAGTCCTGCCTATGTCGGTGACATTGGCATCAGCGGCGACCGGATTGAGCAGATAGCGCCGCCCGGCACGCTGGAGGGCGCACGGATCCTCGATGTCAGGGGTTTGAGCGTCGCGCCCGGCTTCATCAACATGTTGAGCTGGGCAACCGAGTCTCTGCTGATCGACGGCGCGAGCCAGGGCGATATTCGCCAGGGGGTTACGCTCGAAGTGTTCGGCGAGGGTTCCTCGATGGGCCCCTTGAACGACGCGCTGCGTCAGCGCCTGCTCGATCGGCAGGGAGAGGGCAAGTACGACATCCCCTGGCAGACCCTCGGCGAATACCTGGAGCACCTCGAAACCAGGGGCGTGGCGCCGAACGTCGCTTCATTCATCGGTGCAACGACCGTGCGCGCTCACGTGCTGGGCTTCGCTGACCGCGCCCCCGATCCCCGCGAGCTCGACGACATGCGCGCGCTGGTGCACGAGGCGATGCGGGAAGGCGCCATAGGGCTGGGTTCGTCGCTCATCTACGCTCCGGGCTTTTACGCCGACACTGACGAGCTCGTCGCGCTGATGGAGGTGGTGGCGCAGTACGACGGGCTCTACATCTCGCATTTGCGCAGCGAGGGTAACCGCCTGCTCGAGGCCATTGATGAGCTGATCGACATTGCCAGGCGCAGCAACTCCCGCGCAGAGATTTATCACCTGAAAGTGGCGGGTCGCCAGAACTGGGATAAGTTCCCAGCGGCCGTCGCGCGCGTTGAAGCCGCCCGCGCGAGCGGCCTCGACATCACTGCAAACATGTATACCTACACCGCCGGCTCCACAGGGCTGGACGCCGCCATGCCTCCCTGGGCGCAGGAAGGCGGTTTCGCGGCGTGGGCGGAGCGACTCGAAGATCCAGCAACACGCGCCCGCATCGCCACTGAGATGACAACACCCACCGATGCGTGGGAAAACCTGCTGCTCGCCGCCGGTGCCGAGAACACCCTGCTGGTAGGCTTCCGTAATCCGGAGCTGCGTCATCTCACGGGCCGCACGCTGGCTGCCGTCGCGGCTGAGCGAAACAAGCCCGCCCACGAAGTTGCGATGGACCTGGTCGTCGCGGATGGTTCGCGTGTGCAGGTGGTGTATTTCCTCATGAGCGAAGAGAACGTGGCGGCTACCATTACGCTGCCCTGGGTGAGCTTCGGCTCCGATGCAGCGTCGATGGCCACTGAGGGTGTGTTTCTGAACCGCAGCACGCACCCGCGCGCCTACGGCAACTTTGCCCGCGTGCTGGGCAGGTATGTGCGCGACAGGCAGCAGATCGATATGGCGGAAGCTATCCGCAAGCTCACCTCCCTGCCTGCTGAAAACCTGCGCATAGACGAACGCGGCAGCATCAGGCCCGGCTTTTTTGCCGATCTCGCGGTCTTCGATCCAGCGCGCGTACGCGATCACGCGACCTACGCCAGCCCGCACCGGTACAGCGAGGGAATGGTGCACGTGCTGGTGAATGGCCAACCCGTGCTGGAACATGGCGAGCATACCGGACGCCTGCCTGGCCGGGTGGTACGCGGTCCGGGCTGGCAGGGGGCGGGCGCGGAGGAGAGCCCCGACAATGCGCGCCTGACAACGCCCAGAGCAGAAACCAACGAGGCGCCTGCACCCTGAAAACGCGACTTCGACCACGCTTCAGGAGTTCTGCTAGGCTTGGCGCACGTTAACGGCTGAGAGAAGGTATGCCCGTGCCCGTCTGGCAAGCGCCTGGTGCCCAGGTTTACGGCGATGTGCGTTTCGCTGAAGGTGTGAGCCTGTGGCCCAACGCGGTGTTGCGGGCCGAATCGCACTTCATTCAAATTGGCGCCAATACCAACGTGCAGGATTTTGCGATGATCCACATCGGCGGCGCGCCGAGCATCATCGGCGCGTTCTGTTCAATCACCCACCACGCGACGGTGCATGGCGCGGTTATCGGGGACAATTGCCTGATCGGCATCAACGCCACCGTGATGGACGGCGCAAACGTCGGCGCAAACAGCATCATCGCGGGGCACGCCATCGTGCGCGAGGGTGAGGAGATCCCGCCAGATTCGATCGTTGCGGGCGTGCCGGGGAAAGTCGTCGCCACGCGCAGCAACTACATTGCCAACAAGCTGAACGCGCATGCATATCTCGAGAATGCCAAGGCTTACGCCGCGGGCAACCACCGACGCTGGGCCGAGCCGGAATACGAGTCGATGATGGCCGCACTCGAGCGCCAGCTGGAAGGAGAGACGGAGAACGGCTCCCGATGACTGGCAGGCTGCGCTCTTTTTTTGTGTGTTTGATCGCTTGTCTGTTCGGCTTGCTGACGGCTGCAGGCTGCGAGCAGCCATCATCCCCGCCGAATGGACCGGCAACGGCTGTGCCCGCGGGCTTCCTACCTGCAACAACCCTTGCGGACAACTGGCATGAGACGCTGAACGGCGAACTACCGGCGGGGCTCAGCTCGCAGGTTGTCGGCGACGGCGCGGACAGTCTCCTGCTCTTCGAAATCGACCCGGGCCGCTTCGACCCGGTCCTTCTGACCAGCCCCCGAGACGGGATTTCCGCGCTGACTGCCCTCGAGGAGAACTCAGCGGCGCTTGTCGTGGGCAGCGGCTTTGTCACGGAAGCGCACAGCCTCGCGCCGGTTGGACTGCTGCAGCATGAAGGCACGGTGCTCAATCCCGTGCAGGTCCATGGCTATACACGGATCCTCGGCATCAACGACGATGGGATCGGCGTTGTCCACCGCAAAGACTACCAGCGTGGCCTCTTCCACAGCGCCATACAGGCAGGGCCGGGTGTGGTCGAGGCTGGGGAGCTCGACATCTCGGAACGCGACCTCAAACGGCCGCGATATTTTCGCAGCTTCGTTGCCGTGTGCCGTGATCGCTGGATTGCCGGCGTCAGCCTCGCACCCACTCACCTGCGGACGCTGGGGGAGCTGTTTCTCGAGCACTCCAAAGCCCGCTCGCTCGGGTGCAGCGAGGTTGTCAATCTGGCGGGCGACCGCGAGGCCGTCGTCGTGACCGCCACCAGCGCACAGCGCATCTTCGCCCACGGCGACCCCCACACGCACAAGCTGAGCCTGATCGGTTTTACAGCAAAATAACCAGCCCATAATTTATTTTTTACCCGGGTTTTATTATTTTTTTATCCGGTTATAATTCGCGCTCTAAGCGAATCTGGAACCGACATGAGCGACCCTTACATCGCGTTTGACGAGCAACGCCGCATCGCCAGTGGATCATTGCATGACGTTGCCCTGGCCGTGCGGGCCCACACCGCGGCTCATCCCGCCGGCCTGCCCATCATTTTCGATGCTGAGAGCGGGCGGCCGATCGACGTGCATCTGAGCGGCAGCGACGATGACGTGTGTGCCTGGATCGACGCCCACTATCCTGCCCCTGCAAAGCGCGGGCGCGGCCGTCCCAAGCTCGGCGTGGTGAGCAAAGAGGTGACTTTGCTGCCACGACAGTGGCAGTGGCTTGCCGATCAACCCGGCGGCGCATCCGTGACCCTGCGCAGGCTCGTCGACGCTGCCGCGAAAAATCCGGAGGCCGAGCGACGCGGCGCGCGGGACGCGGTGTACCGGTTCACGACGGCTCTGGCAGGAGACGCGCCCGGTTTCGAGGAAGCGATGCGCGCGCTCTACGCCGGCGATCAGCCCGGCTTCGAGGCGCAAACGGCGGCCTGGCCGGAGGACGTGCGCCACCATGCGCTCACCCTGGCCGAACCTACCTGGTAGAAATCGTCAGGCAGAGCGCGACAAGGCGGGCCAGCGTCCATAGGTGAGCCCCCGCCACAACCATTCCAGCGGTCCGAACTTGTAGCGCGCGAGCCACCAGGGGCTCGCGATGAGCTGCAGGATCCAGATGGCAAGCACCACAATATAGAGCTCGGCTCTCGTCAGCTCACCGAGGAGCGCAAGCCCGGCCCCGGTGAAGACGAGCATGCATATGAACGAATGCATGAGATAGTTCGTCAACGCCATGCGACCGACCGCCGCCAGGCGACGGCGCAGCCCCGTCCAGGCGCCTTTGTGCACGAGCAGCAGAATAACGCCGAGGTAGCCCATGGCCATACCAAGCCGGCCGACGTGGTAGGTTGGCTGGGCATAAGCGAACGACTCGAGCATCGAAAAGTCGTGACTGATGGCGCGGTAAACCTCAAAGCCGTTGGTCACGAGCCCAACCGCAAATCCGCCCGCAACAAGGCGCCAGTAAAACCCGGTGCTGCGCTCGCCCTGCAGCACCCCGTATTTGTATAGCGCCATGCCGAGCAGCATCATCGCCAGCGCGTCCCAGAAGAGAATGACCGGCAGCACGAACAGCAGCATGTTGTTGGTTGCCCCGACGTTCCACTGGAACGCGCTCAAGTAGCTGCCGCGTCGAGCGGCGTATTCCGCCGCCAGTGCTTCATCGGAGAGCTCAAAGTCACTGGCAAACGATTCCCACTGCGCAGCCCCCTGGCGCACGCTTTCGCTGAGCGCCTCGGGATCCTCAGCTTCGGCGACGACCGTCGCCGCCTCGCGCGCCATACCCATGCCAAACTGGGTACCGGCATACATCAGCGACATGAGCACAATGAGCACAACCGCCATGGTCATCAGTCTGCCTGGTGCTGCGTTGCGCACCAGATAAAGGAGCGCCCCCGCCAGCGCGTAATTGACGAGTATGTCGCCGTTCCACAGGAGGACGTATGCGTCAAAAAGACCAATGAGCAGCAACCAGAAATTGCGTTTGTAGTGCAGGCTGGCGCTCTTGCCCGCAGCCCCGGTGGTGAAGAGGACAACACCTGCACCGAAGAGAATCGAGAAGAGGCACCGCATGGCGCCCTCGGCGAAGATGTCGATGCCGGCCCAGACGAACACGTCTGCCCCGCCCGGCATCCACGAGCCCGGGTTGTTGTAAGCCGTCGAATGCAGGCCGAAGCCGATGATGTTCATCAGCAGAATGCCGAGGAGCGCAAAACCCCGCAGCACATCCAGCGATTCGATGCGATCTTTGTCCGCCACAGGTGCTGCTGACATGCCGCCCCCCCTCAGCCGTTCTCAACCACCTTCGATACGAGCCATGAAAAACACTTCGCTGTGCGGCTGGATCTCTTCAAGGAACGCGTCCTGATAGATCTGCCCGTCAATGGCAACGGCACTGCGATCGAGCATTTCGGTCAGGTCCGGCCAGCGTGCTTTCAACTCGGTGAGCAGGTCGCGATAGCAGGGTGCCGCGGTCTCCACCTCTCTCGTCCCGGCGGTAAATTCCAGGAAACTGTCGGGAAAAACGACGGTGGCCAAGCTACCTGAACTCCACAACCAATCTCAAAATCTGCTCAATGAGTCGGAGGGCTTTTATGCCCTCCTTGTCTCATTAGTCGTCGAGCGCCGCCAGAATGTTTGGCGGTGACAGCGGCAGATCGCAAAGGCGTTTGCCCACGGCGCGGGATACCGCATTCGACACTGCGGCCAGCGGCGCCACGATGGGTGTTTCACCCACCCCACGCACGCCGTAGGGGTGACTGGGATTCGGCACTTCGACAATCTCCGTGTCGATCATGGGCAGATCCGACGCCACCGGGATCCGATAGTCTAGAAAACCTGCGTTCTCCATGACGCCGTTGTCGTCATAGACGTATTCCTCGTTGAGCGCCCAGCCCAGGCCCTGCGCCGCACCACCCTGCATCTGCCCTTCGACATAGGCGGGATGAATGGCGGTACCGGCATCCTGGATGGCCGTGTAGCTCAGCACTTCCGTCTTACCGGTATCACGGTCGACCGCAATGTCGGTGAAGTTGATGGAGAAGCTTGCGCCCGCACCCTGCGCGTTGACCGACGCCCGGCCCTGAATGGGCCCGCCGGTTTTTGCGGCGCTGCCGGCGAGATCGGCAAGGCTCATGGGACTGACGTCGGCATTGACGCCCGGACCGGGAACGGCGCTGCCGTCCTGCCATTCGACCTGGTCTTCATCGAGACCCCAGCTCATGGCCGCCCGCTTCTTACACTCGGCGATCACGTCCTCGCACGCCTGGGTGACGGCGAGACCGGTCGCGAAGGTAGTGCGGGAACCCCCGGTCACGTTGCAGAAGCCCGTGCTTTCCGTATCCCCGACCTGGGCGCGGACCTGATCGTATTCCACACCAAGGGTTTCAGCCGCCATCAGGCACATCGATGCGCGGGATCCGCCAATGTCGGGGCTGCCTTCGATGACCATCACCGTGCCGTTTTCGTTGATGTTGATCTCAGCGCTCGACTGCATGCCGATGTTGAACCAGAAACCGGCAGAGACGCCGCGGCCGGCGCCTTCCGGCACCGGCTTCGTGTAGTTGGGATGCGCCTTTGCCGCTTCCAGACAGGCTTTGAAGCCGATGGCCGGGAATTTGGGACCGTATGGCGCCTGCGTGCCTTCGTCCGCGGCATTCTTCATACGCAGGTCGAGTGGGTCCATGTCCAGAGCAATGGCCGCCTCGTCGAGCGCGCACTCGAAAGCGTGCATGGTCTGCGGCGCGCCCGGTGCGCGATAAGCCGCCACCTTGGGCTTGTTGACCAGCACGTCGAATACCTCGACGGAGAAATTCTCGAGGTCGTACGGCGCGTAAATAGCCATCATGCCCGGCATCGTCGGCGCCCCGGCAAAGGCGCCCGCCTCAAAGGCAACCCAGGCATCAGCCGCCGTGATGGTGCCGTCGTTCTTGACCCCCAGCTTGACTCTCGCGACGGTACCCGAGGTGGGGCCGGTCGCGCGGAACACCTCTTCACGCGTCATGGTCATCTTTACGGGTTGTCCAGACTTCTCCGAGAGCATGACTGCCAGCGGCTCCAGGTAGACCACGGTCTTGCCGCCGAAGCCGCCGCCAATCTCGCTGGCGATGAACTTCAGATCGGCAATGTCTTTGTTGAGGATCTTGGCCGTGTTGGCGCGGAACTCGAAGTGGCCCTGAGTGCAGCACCACACCGAGCCGCGTCCCGTTTCGTCTATGCTCGCGACGCAGGCATGCGGCTCGATGTAGCCCTGATGCGCCATGGGGACTTTGTATTCGCGCTCGATGACAAGATCCGCAGCGGCGAATCCTTCGTCCAGATTACCCCGGGCGAGCTTGCCGACGGCAGCGACGTTGGATGGCTTGTCTGCGCTCTCCACGCCCTGGGTGAAGTTGTTTTCGTTGACGAGCACGGCGCCGTCTTCCATGGCGGCGAGCACGTCGAGCACCGGCGGCAGCACTTCGTATTCCACCTTGATCGCTTCGAGCGCGGCGTTGGCGAGCGCCGGGCTCGTGGCGGCTACCGCGGCAACCGCGTGACCGTGATAGAGAACCTTGTCGCGGGCCATGATGTTCTTCGCAACGTCGCCAAGCGTACCGCCGCCCTCGCCGCCAACCTCACCCCCTTCGACATCCGGGAAGTCGGCACCCGATATGGCAGCAACCACGCCGTCCATCTCGAGCGCTGGCGCCAGATCGATGCTTTTGATGCGCGCGTGGGCATGAGGGCTCCGCAGAACGCGGCCATGCACCATGTTGGGCAGGATCAGATCCGCACCGAAGCGGGCACGCCCGGTGACCTTGTCTACACCGTCCGGACGTACCGGACGCGTTCCAATCTGCTTGTAATCAACGGCTTCAGCCATCCCCGTC
>JAAUXY010003920.1_pt1 | contig 16370 bp, 10 predicted proteins | sample 7278121 | NCBI WGS metagenome assembly JAAUXY01 (sample SAMN14350117, study PRJNA611818) | marine sediment metagenome | isolation source: surface marine sediment (1.8m) | place: French Polynesia: Moorea | collected 2018-08 | reverse complement strand
TCTGGGACCGGCGCGAGTTCCGCAACCTCGACGACACCGTCGAGCTCGGCACCCGCAACATCAAGGTCGCGCTCCGGCGGCTGCGCCGCTTCGCCCGCGAGGGCGCGGCCGAGGAGCTCGACCTCGACGCCACCATCGGCGCCACGGCGCGCAACGCGGGGCTGCTGGACCTGAAGCTGGTGCCGGAGCGCCACAACGCGGCCAAAATGTTGCTGTTTCTCGACGTCGGCGGATCCATGGACGAGCACGTGGCCGTCTGCGAGGAGCTGTTCTCGGCCGCCCGCTCGGAGTTCAAGCACCTGGAGTACTTCTACTTCCACAACTTCCTCTACGAATCGGTGTGGAGGGACAATCGGCGTCGCCACGCCGAGCGGATCTCGACCGTGGACGTCATTCACACCTACGGGCGAGACCACAAGATCGTGCTCGTCGGCGACGCCACCATGAGCCCCTACGAGATCGTCTACCCCGGAGGCAGCGTCGAGCACTGGAACGACGAGCCCGGCGCGGTCTGGCTTCAACGCCTGCTGGGCGCCTACCCCCGGGCCGTGTGGCTCAACCCCGAGCCGCGGCCGCGCTGGGACGCGACTCCGTCGGTCCAGATGACGCGCGAGCTAATGGAAGACCGCATGTTTCCCCTCACCCTCGAAGGGCTCGAACAGGGCATGCGCGAGCTGCAAGGCTAGAACAGCCCCTCGATCTGCCCTTGCTCGTTGAGGTGAATGGCCTGCGCGGCCGGTTCCCGGGGCAGGCCCGGCATGGTCATGATGTCCCCGCACACCGCGACCACGAACTCCGCCCCGGCCGAGAGCCGCAGCTCCCGAATCGAGACCTCGTGTCCTTCCGGCGCCCCCTTTGCGTTGGGATCGGTAGAGAAGCTGTACTGCGTCTTGGCCATGCACACCGGGAAGTGGCCGTAGCCGCCATTCTGTAGCTGCGCGAACCGATTGCGCACCGGCTGCGCGGCGGTAATGCCCGCCGCGCCGTAGATCTTCGTGGCCACCACCTCCACTTTTTCCCACAGCGCGAGCTCGTCGGGATAGAGCAGCTCGAAGTTGCTCTCACCCGCCTCGACGACCTCGACGACGTGCTGGGCGAGGGCCTCGGCGCCGGCGCCCCCCTGCGCCCAGTGGTCGCTCAGAATCGTCTGCGCACCGTACTGGGCCGCCGAGTCCATCACCGCCTCGATCTCCGCCTCGGTGTCGGCGACGAATCGATTCACCGCCACCACCACCGGCACCCCGAAGCGCTTGACGTTTCGAATGTGACGCGCCAGGTTCGAGCACCCGGCCCGCACCGCGTCCACGTTCTCGGCCCCGAGGTCCTGCAGACCCACCCCGCCGTGCATCTTCAACGCGCGGATGGTGGCCACCACCACGACCGCATCCGGTCGCAACCCCGCCTTGCGACACTTGATGTCGAAGAACTTCTCCGCGCCCAGGTCGGCCCCGAAGCCGGCCTCGGTGACGACGTAGTCGGCAAGCTTCAGCGAGGTGCGCGTCGCCACCACCGAGTTGCATCCGTGAGCGATGTTGGCAAACGGGCCGCCGTGAATGATGGCGGGATTGTTCTCCAGCGTCTGCACCAGATTCGGCATGAACGCATCCTTCAGCAGCACGGTCATGGCGCCGTCCGCTTGCAGCTCGCGCGCGGTCACCGGCTCTCGTCCCCGGGTCTGACCCACCACGATGTTGCCGAGCCGGCGCTGCAGATCCGGCATGTCCTCGGCCAGGCAGAAAATCGCCATCACCTCCGATGCCACCGTGATGTCGAAGCCGTCCTGGCGGGGATACCCGTTGCCCACCCCGCCGAGCGAGCAGACGATGTTGCGCAGTGCGCGGTCGTTCATGTCCACGACCCGGCGCCACGAGATGCGCCTGGCATCCAGCCCCAGCGCGTTGCCCTGGTGAATGTGGTTGTCGACCATCGCCGCCAGCAGGTTGTTGGCGGTCCCGATGGCGTGAAAGTCGCCGGTGAAGTGCAGGTTGATGTCCTCCATGGGCACGACCTGCGCGTGGCCGCCACCGGCCGCCCCGCCCTTGACCCCGAAGCACGGCCCGAGGCTGGGCTCGCGAAGACACACCACGCTGCGTTTGCCGATCCGGTTCAGCCCGTCGTTCAGCCCGACCGAGGTCGTGGTCTTGCCTTCCCCGGCCGGGGTCGGGGTGATGGCGGTCACCAGCACGAGCTTTCCGTCCGGCCGGTCCGCGAGGGACTCGATGAACTCGTAGCCGATCTTGGCCTTGGTGTGCCCATAGGGCAGGAGGGCCTCGGGCGGGACGCCGAGCCGATCGCCGATCTCGGCTATCGGGCGCAGGGTGGCCTCGCGTGCTATCTCGATATCCGACTGGGTATTTGCCACGGCGAATTCTCCTCGTCAGATCCGACCCGGGCCATGCTGTCGCCCAATCGCGCGAGCGTGGCCATGAAACTGAAATACAAAATACGGTATACCAAAACCGTAACCGTTGTGCCGAGCGAGCGCAATCGTGGCCGCTGCCATCCGGCCAATCTAGCGCGGGGCAGGCTCGGGCTCGCTCCCCGATGCGGCCGGCCCCGATGCCACGCACGGCAGCAGATGGCGGTCCAGAAATCGCGCCATCCAGCGGCGCATCGGATCGTCGAATCGAGCCGTGTCCTCGAGCTGACGCCGTTCGCAGTGCGCCCCGGGCTCGGCGAGCATGTGAGCGCTGTGCGCCATCCATCGCCTCACGATGGCCGGGCTCACCTCGGGGTGAAACTGCAATCCCCACGCGCGTTCGCCATATCTGAAGGCCTGATTGGGAAATGCCTTCCCCGTGGCGAGCAGCTCGGCGCCGACGGGAAGCTCGAAGCCTTCCCGATGCCACTGGTACACGTGCAAGGCCGGTGGAATGACCTCGTGGCCAGCCGGCGTGGCGGCTATCGGCACGTAGCCGATCTCGTGCCAGCCGGTGGCGTGACCCTGTACCCGAGCGCCGAGACCCCGGGCCAGGAGCTGCGCACCGAGGCACACGCCGAGATAGGCGTGGCCGGCCTCGATCCACCGCGCGATCCAGTCGATCTCGCATCGGATGTAGGCGCGCGACCGGCCATCGTTGGCGCTCTCGACGCCGCCATAGACGACCGCCAGGGCGTACGGTGATTGCGCGACCGGCGGCAGCTCGTCGCCGTCGGCCGGACTCACCTCGTCGAGCCTCCAGCCTCGGGCACGCAACAATCGCGCCAGGCGGTCGTCGCGACGGTCGCCCAGGTGCCGAATCAGCAGCGCTCGATTGACCATGCCCCGGCTCTCGGATCGAAGGCTGGGCATTATCCGACGAGTGCCCGCGCGAACAAAGAGGCAGTGTGGGAGCGCGAATCTCGGCGCCGGGGGGTGCGCAACGCAAGGGCGAGTGGACTTCTAACTCACTGTTTTGAAGCGGGTTGCACGCGAATTGGGATGCGACCGCGGGAAAGGTAGGTCGCTTGCGGGAGAGCGAAACCTGCGTCTACAATCCGGGCTCGACACGGAGAACGACAATACCGACCACGCGCTCGGCCCGACGCGGCCGGACACGACCCGCGTCGAGTGCCAAGTGGAGGAGTGCCCATCCGTCTCCGAGCAGGCCGATGCCCGGGTTCCCTACCGCCGCAGTCACCGCTCGCAGCGCAAAACCCGGCCTCAAACTGGTGCGCCGATCCACGGCCCCCCCGGGCCCGTACGATACCCCTGGGAGGCGGCTCGCGCCCGGTTCGGCCGCGACCCGGCGGAATGATGCCGCAATTGCTGCTTGAACCCATCCGCCGCGCGCGGCGCAACTCAGAATTCAGCCATGCCCGATAGCGACAACAGCTTCGTCCGCTTCGTAGACGTCCAGAAGAGCTATGACGGCGAGACGCTCGTCGTCAAGAACCTCAATCTGGGCATAGGGCAGGGAGAGTTTCTCACCATGCTCGGCCCTTCGGGCTCGGGCAAGACGACCTGTCTGATGATGCTGGCCGGCTTCGAGACCGCGACCCACGGCGACATCGTGCTCGACGGCAACCACATCAACAACGTGGCGCCGCACAGACGCGACATCGGCATGGTCTTTCAGAACTACGCCTTGTTCCCTCACATGACCGTGTACGAGAACCTGGCGTTTCCCCTGGAAGTACGCAAGGTCTCGAGGGCCGAGACGGAAAGGCGCGTGAATCGGGCGCTCGACATGGTCGAGCTCGCCGGGTTCGGCACGCGCAAGCCGGCTCAGCTCTCCGGCGGCCAGCAGCAACGGGTCGCGGTCGCCCGGGCCCTGGTCTACGAGCCCAAGCTGGTGCTCATGGACGAGCCGCTCGGCGCATTGGACAAGCAATTGCGCGAGCAGATGCAATACGAGATCAAGCACATCCACGAGAACCTCGGATTGACCGTGGTCTACGTGACCCACGATCAGAGCGAAGCGCTGACCATGTCCAATCGGATCGCGGTGTTCAACGACGGCGTCATCCAGCAGCTCGCAACCCCGGAAGACTTGTACGAGCGACCCGCGAACGCTTTCGTCGCCCAGTTCATCGGCGAGAACAACAGGCTGGTCGGGACCATCGAGGAGGTCAACGGCACCAACTGCACGGTGGAGGTCGACGAGGGAAATCGGGTCGAGGCGCTGGCGGTCAACATCGACGGGCGCGGGTCGAAGTCCACCTTGTCGCTCCGTCCCGAGCGGGTCTTCGTTCGCCCCGAACCGGGTAGCTGCCCCAACGTGTTCGAGGCGAAGGTGGAGGAGCTCATCTACCTCGGCGACCACGTGCGGACGCGGGTGACGCTTCTCGGCCACGACGATTTCATCATCAAGATCCCGAACTCCGCGGGCCACCAGCATCTACGCGAAGGCGAGCGGGTGGAGGTGGGCTGGCATGCAGACGATTGCCGGGCCCTCGATTTGCCGTGAACACGACCGAACGTCCGGCCGCCGGTCCCGGTACCAGCGGTCTTCAACGAAAGACGCGAGCGACTAGGGGAGAAGCCGACTTGCCGTTCGATCCGGCCTGGGGCGCCGGTGCCGGCACGACGACGATGACACACTCGAAACTACACGGAGGCACACCTGCCATGAACAGTATCCGAAAAAACGTTTGTATGGCCGTAGCCGGCGCCGCAGTGGGGCTGATGACCGCCGCGCCCGCGCTCCAGGCTCAATCCCTGACCGTGGTGTCCTGGGGCGGCGCCTACACCCGCAGCCAGGTGAAGGCGTACCACGAGCCGTTCACCAAGAAGACCGGCATCCAGATCAACTCCGAGGACTACAACGGCGGCATCGCCCAGATCAAGGCTCAGGTCGAGTCGGGCAACGTCAAATGGGACGTGGTCGACATGGAGCCCTCGGACGTGATGCGGGCCTGCGACGAAGGGCTGCTCGAGGAGATCGACGCCTCGACCCTGCCCCCGGCACCCGACGGGACGCCGGCGGAAGAGGACTTCATCGAAGGCACCATAATGCCGTGCGCAATCTCGAACATCATCTGGTCGACCGTCTATGCCTACGATGCCACGAAGTTCGCGGGCGAGAAGCCGCAGAGGCTGGCCGACTTCTTCGACACCGTCAAGTTCCCGGGCAAGCGAGGCCTGCGCAAGGTGCCGCTGGTGAACATGGAGTGGGCGCTCATGGCCGACGGCGTGCCGCGGGACAAGGTCTATGACGTCCTCGACACCGACGAAGGAAAGAACCGGGCGTTCGCCAAGCTCGACACCATCAAGTCCAGCGTGGTGTGGTGGGAAGCCGGCGCGCAGCCCCCGCAGATGCTGGCCGACGGCGAGGTGGCGATGACTTCCGCGTACAACGGGCGGCTGTTCAACGCCATCGTCAAGGAGAAGAAGCCCTTCGTCATCGTCTGGGACGGTCAGGTCTGGGCCGTCGACACCTACGCCATCGTCAAGGGGACGCCGAACCTGCTGACGGCCCTGGAGTTCCTGCGCTTCTCCACCGACACCCAGCGCCTCGCCGACCAGGCCCGGTGGATCGCCTACGGACCGGCGCGCAAGTCCTCGATTGCCATGGTCTCGACCCATGCGGAGACGGGCGTGGATATGAAGCCACACATGCCGACGACCCCGGAGCACATGAAGACGGCCATCGCCACCAACACCGACTTCTGGACCGACAACCAGGACGAGCTGAACGAGCGGTTCAACACGTGGCTCGCCCAGTGAGGACGATCTGGCTCGCGGGGCGGGCGCTCGCCCGCCCCGCCGGGTATCTGGCCGGTGATGTCTCCGGTATTGCGGATGTCCGTGCCGCTACCTGATCGAGGCTCGTAGATGGCCACCGTGCAAGCCGGCGTGGCGGTCGCTCGAACCGACGAGGTCGTGCTCGGCGGTGACGACCTCAAACGCGCGCTGGCGAGGGCCGAGCGCCGGAACAAGACCAGAGCCCTGCTGCTCGTCCTCCCCCTGTTCGTGTTCATCGCGTTCACGTTTCTCGCGCCCATCTTCGTGATGTTGAAGCGTAGCACCGACAATCCCATCCTGAGCCAGTATTTGCCCCGGACGGTGCAGACGCTCGGGGCCTGGGATCCCTACGAGACGGAGCTGCCGCCGGAGCCCGTCTACGCCGTCTTTGCCGAGGAGCTGCTGGCGATACACCGCAGCAAGGAGCTCGGCCGGGTCGCCAAGCGCCTGAGCTACGAGAAAGGCGGGGTCTACGGCATGTTCAAGAAGACGGGCCGCCGGCTCGACCGCATGGCGAAGAAGGAGGAGGTGCCGCCGAGCTGGAAAGACGCCCTGGTGAAGATCGACAAGAAGTGGGGACAGCCTGAGACCTGGAAGCTGATTCTCGCCACCTCGCCGCGGTACACCTCAGGCTATTTCTTGAAGGCGCTGGACCTGCGACGTCAATGGGACGGCTCGGTGCAGCCCGAGCCCGCCAATCGGCGCCTGTACCTGTTGACGGGGATCGACCGGCCGACGTGGCTCGGCAAGCTCGACAAGACCATCGAATCGGTGTGGGTGCGCACGCTGTGGATCAGCGGCCTGGTCACCGTCTTCTGCGTCCTGCTCGGCTACCCTGTCGCCTATCTGCTGGCCAATCTGCCTCTTCGCATCAGCAACCTGCTCATGATACTGGTGCTTCTGCCGTTCTGGACGTCCTTGCTGGTGCGCACGACCGCGTGGGTCGTCGTGCTGCAAACCGAAGGCGTGCTCAACGACCTGCTGATGTTCCTCGGGATCATCGACGAGAGAATCCAGCTCATCTTCAACCGCTTCGGCGTGCTGGTGTCGATGACCCACATCCTGCTCCCGTTCATGATCCTGCCCATCTACAGCGTCATGAAGACGATCCCGCCGAGCTACGTGCGCGCCGCCCAGTCGCTCGGCGCGACGCCCTGGACCGCGTTCTGGCGGGTCTATTTCCCGCAGTCTCTTGCCGGCATCGGTGCAGGCGGACTGCTCGTCTTCATCCTCGCGCTCGGCTATTACATCACCCCGGCGCTGGTCGGCGGGCCGACGGATCAGCTCGTGAGTTACTTCATCGCCGATCACACGAACCGCTCGCTCAACTGGGGCCTCGCGTCCGCGCTCGGTACGATACTGCTGCTCGGGGTGCTGGCGATCTACATTCTCTACGACAAGATCGTCGGCCTCGACAACATGAAGCTGGGATAGGCGCCGAGACATGCCCGTCGGGAAACTGATCGCGTACGGCCTGCTCGCGGTCATCGCGATCGCGATCGTCTTGTGGGCGAACCGCTCGCTGCGAGCCTTGCCGCCTTACGTGGGGCCACTCGGCAAGGCGTGGCACGTCGGCTTCCGGCTGTTCTGCGGGCTGGTTCTGCTGTTCCTGATCACCCCCATCTTGGTGATCATGCCCCTGTCGTTCAATTCCGAGCCGTACTTCACCTATCCCATTCCGGGATACTCGATGCGGTGGTACGAGGACTTCTTCGTCGGCGAGCAATCCGCCGCCTGGCACCTCGCCATCAAGAACAGCGTCATCGTGGCCGTGTTTGCCACGATCATTGCCACCTTTCTCGGCACCGTGGCCGCGGTCGGCTTGAGCAACAGCCGGCTGCCCGCCAAGACGCTGATCATGGGCATTCTCATCTCGCCCATGATCGTGCCGCTCGTGATCACCGCCGTCGGCATGTACTTCTTCTACTCGATGGTGGGCCTCACCCCACGACAGCTGGCCGAGATCTGGAGCGGCCTGCATTTGATTCCGCTCATTCTCGCCCACGCCGCGCTAGGCACGCCGTTCGTAGTCATCACCGTAACCGCCACGCTGGTCGGCTTCGACCGCAGCCTTACCCGAGCCTCGGCCAGCCTCGGAGCAGACGGCGTGCGCACGTTCTTGAAGGTGACGGTCCCGCTGGTGCTGCCGGGAATGATCTCCGGCGCGCTGTTCGCGTTCATCACCTCGTTCGACGAGGTGGTGGTGGTGCTGTTCCTCGCCGGCATCGAGGAGTACACGATTCCGCGGCGGATGTTCTCCGGCATTCGAGAGCAGATCAGTCCCACGATACTCGCGGTTGCCACCATTCTGGTCGTCATCTCCATTTTCCTCCTCACCGCGCTGGAGCTCCTCCGCCGACGCAACGAGCGAATGCGCGGCATCATGGCCGCGTGAGGCGGTCGATTGGCGGCGAGATCGGTAAGAGGCGGCGAGCCGAGGGCTCGCCGCCTCTGAGCCCCTAGCTCACAGCGCCTTACCGTCGAGGCACTTGATCTCGTAGATGAGAGTGGCGAACGCAAGATCGTCGGTCGGGATCACCACGATCTTCGTGCTCCAGTCGTCGCTCGCGTACTTCGTGTTGTTGCTGTCCACCATCGTGCAGTGTTGGCTCGGAAACGGAAGCGCGCACTGGTCTTCTCTTTCGCAAACTTCGATCGTGATCGGCTCGGGTCCCACCACGTCCACGTAGTTCAGCACGTCCACCGGGACGTAGCGCTTCACCACGCGCGAGTAACCATTGGCCACTTTTCCTTCTTCCTCCGCGGCGATGAAAGCGGCGCAGTCCGCCACGAAGGTTTCGTTGTGTGAGTTTACGTTATCGTGAAGGACGTGACAGAAGTTGCCCTTTACCTCGAGTCGCGGATCGGCGTTCGCGCCGAGGGCAACGAGCAATCCCGTGATAATCAGAATCATCCTATGCATGATGTTTGTCTCCCGAGTTTTTTGGCTTCGTCCAGTGGTCTTCCCTGTAGCCGGGAGCCTCGTGTCAGCGCATGCTGGAAGCTCCCCCCCGAACGAGCGATGCCGAGGGCCCCGCTCGCTTGCGAATCGCAGAGTGGCTCCGACGGCGACGGCCGTAGTCGTGACGCGCGACTCATTTGGGCTCCGATACCGTGGAGTCCTCGTGTGTGACACATTCGCGATCCTCGTACGTCTATCACCGTCGATTCCCTCACCCGATGCGCGCATCGCAGGTAGCAAGTCCCGTGCCGCGAGCGCACGCGAACGAACGACCGCGGGCGCACTGATTGCTACATTCGCTTGCACGGCAGGAGGTTGGCGCGGTTGACACGTTTCCGGTGGCCCGGCGTGGCGGCGCAATTCCGTCGACTTCTCGACCGGCAGCAACGCCATACCTGTATCGGAATTGCGACGAAATCTTCACGCCGCCGTAAGCAATTGATATTGGATTCACCTGTTGTCGCGAGATCCTGACGGATGGTGTTTCGTCGAGTTACGGATCGTGAATTCCCTACTCGGACACGGAGACATCATTTCCTCCGTCGAAAGAGCGGCTATCGCCGCTGGCAGTGGCTTCGGGCGAGAGTGGCCTCGCACCGAAACTTCTATCCTGCTTGCCGCACAGCAATGAAACGCACTGACGCCACCGTGCGACACGACCGGCGACCGGTCCTAGCTGGTGTGGCTGTGCATTCCTGGGAATCGGTCAAGACCGCCTCTGCCGCTAACACATCGCGCGGCCATCGCGTATGCTAGAGTGAATTCATCATCAGACAGGGAGAGTCGGCCGTGAGATTGACCAGGTGCACACGGAGTCGAATTGGCGTTTGCGCGGCCGTGGGTGCATTGTTCGGAAGCGTCGGCGCGGACCACTTGCTGGCAGCGGAGCCCCCGTGGATCGCGACGGACGTGGTCACGTCAATCCAGCTCAATCCAGCGCTGCTCGAAGATCTCGGCGTCGCGGTCATTTCTCAGGATACGACGGCGACGGCTTTCCGCGACGGTTATCTCGGTTTTGCCGCCGACGGTTCATCCGAGCTGCGCTTCTTCGCACCTGGCGCCGATTTCGAGGGCTTCGACAGCGGCCGAGTGCGCCACGAAGGCGGCGTGGTGCTCGGACTGCCCGACGGATCGATCTCCCTCCTCGGTTTCGAGCTTCACCCTGCCAGCCCACCGGCCAACTTCGAATTGCTCGATGCGGAGGGACACTCCTGGTTTCTCCTCTCTCACGGTCATCCCCATCTGCTCACGAGCGAGGCCGAGTTACGCCTATTGAACATGGACCTGAGCATTTCGCGAACGCTCGCCGATCGTCTGCATCGATCCGACCTCGCCGGCACGATGCTCGGCACCGCGGACGTCGTCGCTCGCGTCGTGATTCCCGAGCCCGCGCAGCTCTCGTCGGCCTGTGTCGGAGACTTCAGCGCGGATACCGACGTCGCCCTGACGTCGCTCGACGTCCTCTCTCAGGTCGTACGAGAAGACGGGCGGGTCGCCCTAGCCCCGTCGGCGACGCTCGAGAATACCGGTGTCGCGGACGTGCCGTGGTTTCGTGCCATTGCGCCCGACGATCCGGTCGGACAGCATCCCTATCTAGTGATGAGCGTTTACCGCATCGCGCAAGGGAGAATCCAGCAAATCGGCCGCTCGGACGTCAAGCACACGTTCTACGCCGTCAACTCGGGCTGCCCGTGCCCATCGAGCCAAATCCTCTACGCCGGGTGCCGTGATACGTACGGCGCCTCCACGAACGCGAACCGCAAGCACTTCGGGCCTCGCCACGAGGTCTTGCCCGGCACCGGCGAGTGGGAGTCGCTGGGCTCGCATTTCGACGACGTTCCGGTCGACGACTTCCGGGACCACGGAGGCGACGACGAGCACGACGCGTTCGAGCATCGACTGACGGTCGCCGAGACCGATCTCCAGACATCGGACGCGAGGTATTACGCGGACGCGTGGTACGTCGTCCAGAACGACATCGACATCTTCAACAGCATGGGCTACCGGGAAGTCGTCCCCACGTTCTCCGGCAACGTGTGGACCTTTCCGTTCGAGGACGACGCAATCTCGCCGGGCAGTGTGCTCGACGCCTGGGTCGACCCCTTGTCCCCCGCCGAAGGTTCCGCCAACACCTTGGTCGACACGGTCGAGGGGCACCTCAAGCTCGCGGTTCGCACCACACCGCTGGGCGGCGGGTTCTACTGGTACGAGTACGCGCTGATGAACTTCGACTTCGACCGTGCCATCGGCTCGTTCTCGGTGCCCATTGCGAACGGCGTCACCGCGGCTTACGCCAGGTTCTCCGACGTCGACGACGATCCCGACAACGACTGGGTAGCCGATGTTCAGGTCGCGGCGGTGCGCTGGGATGCGCCTCCCGGACACGCCCTCGGTTGGGGTCTGCTCTACAACTTCGGTTTCATCGCCAATGCGAACCCCGGTCACGCCACTGCAATCCTCGGCGCGTTCGCGCCGGGCGACCCCAGCGAGCTAGCCGCGGCGACCTTCGCACCCGCCGGTCCGGGCTCGGCCGTCAACCTGTCGCTGACCGGCGCTTGCCCCGGGCGCATGCGATTCGACGTCTCCGGCGGCTCGCCGTACGGGCTCGCTGCACTGCTCTCGTCTTCCGAGCTCGGCGCTTTCCAGATCTCACGGGGAAACTGTGCCGGAGTCGAGCTGGAGCTTCACGAGCCGCGACTCATGACGGTAGTGAGGTTCGACACTGCGGGGGACACTTCTTTGGAGATCACTTTGCCGGGATCAGCCTGTGGTGCCCTACTGCAACCGGTCGACTTGAGAAGCTGCCAGCCCGGCAACGTGATCTCGATTCCTTGATCCGACCCGCACGACGATCCCGACCGACGGTCGCATTCGCGACGGCGCAGGAGCGCCGGCTCAATCGAACTTGGCGACCGTGAATAGTATCGACCGAGTACCGCCAGCCGCGGCAGCCGCGCCGGAGGTCGAATCGTGCGCGTCCGCTGAGCGGTCTCTTTTCCCCGACCAGCACCCGCCGTCGGCCTGCTCGCGTGGCCTGGATTCGAAACGGACCCCATCGAGCGTGCGCCGGCAGTTCGGGCAGACTCGGGGCACTGCGGTATGCGTCGGCGTATCGCGCGCCATCTTCCTGCGGCACAGGCAACATCGCTCCCCGCGTCGATGATCGTTCATTGCTCTCTCCTCGCCTCGGCACAGGGTCCGGCAGAGCGCCGACGATTGCAGTGAGATAAACCACCTCGTCCGACAAGAGAGGGTTGCGACCCTCCCGGACCGTGGCTAGTCGGCCCGTGTTGCAGACGGGCTCGAAGAGATCGGACTTTCGGAGCGGGTCATCCATGACCGGCGGGGACGCCCCGATCCCGAGTTCGCGTCAATCGACGGCGGGCTCGAGAAGATCGTGCGTCATGTCTCCGGATAGGGAAGGCGGTCCGGATCGAGAGCCCGCGTAACGTAGGTCTCCGCCTGAGGCCGGTACAGCTCCCAGAGAAAACGCAGTTCGGCCAGAGGCTGCGGGTCGAGCTCGACCCGCAGGTCCACCAGGGGGAACGACTGTTCGTGAACCACGAGGAGTGCCGCCGACTTGATCTGCTTGATCTCGCCACCCGCATCGCACCCGGATTCCAAGGCGTGCAGCAGGCGGTCGGCGAGATGAGCATTCGGATCCGCCTCGAAGCCCGTCACCATGGCGCTCGGCACCGACTCGCTACGCAGGATGTTGCCGATGGCGCAGCAAGCCTCTCCCTGCGCCGCGCCGTGAACGCTCGTAATCCGAGCCCCGTGAAAGAACGCGGTGTCCCCGCGGGGGTCGATTACGGCGATCTGGCGCCAGCCGCTAGTCGCATCTCCGCCGGTCAGCGCCTCGATGACGTCGGTGGCGCCGCGCCCTTCGGACAACAGCGCCAGACCACGGGGTCCGAGCCGGGGATCGGTGCGGTGCTGGGTGAGCACGGCGCCCGCGCCGGCCTTGGCGAACGGGCAGCGACTACCGACACCGATGCTCGAGGTGGTTACCGCCGCCCCGATCATGCCGCTGCGGCGACACATGCCGACCAACGAGAAAGTCATGGGTCGTTCCTCGAGCTTCCTCTGAGGCACACGCTTCGACGCGGCTCGAGCATGATACTGATTCGGCGCTGGGCGCCGAAAGTGTTTGGGCGAAACGTAGCGGCGGCCCCGGGCGTCGGACCCGTGCACGGAAGGAGAGTGCCTGGAGCATCTCGGCCGGAGGCCTGTTCTAGAATTGGGAGCATGCACCCGGGGCGGATGCGCCCGATCGGCGTCGAGGATGGACGGCGACAGGGTAACGGTTGGGGCGGATTCGACTGTACACTAAAATATTGGATCCGAGGCGGCGATGGCCTTGCCGAACGATTGCGACGAGATGGCTACGACGCAGAAAGCTCAGGACCAGGCCGGCCGGCGAGGCTCCGGCGAGCCGTTGGTCGACTTCCGAACCCGGCCCGAGCGCTACCGCCACTGGCGGCTCGGCATCGAGGGCCGGGTCGCGACCCTGACCCTGGACGTGGACGAGCAGGGCGGGCTCGGTGACGGCTACGAGCTCAAGCTCAACTCCTACGACCTGGCGGTCGACATCGAGCTCTTCGACGCCGTGCAGCGGCTGCGGTTCGAGCATCCCGAGGTGGCCGTGGTCGTCGTCACCTCCGGCAAGGACCGGGTCTTTTGCGCCGGCGCCAACATCCGAATGCTCGGAAGCGCGACCCACGCGCACAAGGTGAATTTCTGTAAGTTCACCAACGAGACCCGCCTCGCCATCGAGGACGCGAGCGCCCACTCCGGCCAGCGCTACCTGTGCGCCATCAAGGGATCCGCGGCCGGGGGCGGCTACGAGCTCGCCCTGTCCACCGATCACATCCTCCTGGTGGACGACGGCTCGACGTCGGTCTCGCTGCCCGAGGTGCCGATGCTCGGCGTGCTGCCGGGCACCGGCGGCTTGCCGAGGCTCACCGACAAGCGACTCGTGCGTCGCGATCTCGCGGACTTCTTCTGCAGCGTGGAGGAAGGGGTGCGGGGCCGTCGCGCGCTGGACTGGCGCCTCGTGGACGAGATCGCGCCGTCCTCGCGCTTCGACGAGGCGGTGCGGGAGCGGGCCGCGGCAATCGCCCGCAACTCCGATCGACCGGCCGACACCCGGGGCATAGTCCTGAAGGACATCGAACGCGACGTCGACGAGGACGGGATTCGTTACCGCCACGTCCAGGCCGCGCTCGAGCGCGAACGACAGACGGTGCACCTGACCTTGCGCGGTCCCGACGAGGACCCGCCCGCCGACGTCCACGGCATGGAGGCTCAAGGCTCGGACTTCTGGCCGCTCGCGCTTGCCCGCGAGCTGGACGACCTCGTGTTGCACCTGCGGCTCAACGAGCCGACGCTCGGCACCATCGTGTTGCACAGTCGGGGCTCGCTCGGCCGCGTGGCGGCTCATGACGCGTTTCTCCTGGCCAACGAAGCGAATTGGCTGGTGAGGGAGGTCCTCCTGCTCTGGAAGCGGACGCTGAAGCGACTGGACATGACGTCGCGCACGTTGTTTGCCCTGGTCGAGCCGGGAAGCTGCTTCGCGGGCACTCTGCTCGAGATCGTGCTGGCCGCGGACCGAAGCTTCATGCTGGACGGCCGACTCGAGGACGAGGGCGAGCCACCGGCCGTCCACCTGACGGCAATGAACTTCGGGTCGTACCCCGGGGTGAACGGCCTGACCCGGCTGGGCGCCCGCGCACTCGACGACCCGGCAGCGGTCAGCCGCGCCCGCCAGCAGATCGACCGGGACCTCGACGCCGAGGCGGCCCACGAGCATCGCCTCGTGACGTTCATCCCCGACGACATCGACTGGGAGGACGAGATTCGAATCGCACTCGAGGAACGGGCCGGGTTCTCCCCCGACGCCCTGGTCGGCCTGGAGGCCAACTTGCGCTGCCCGGGTCCGGAGACGATGGAGTCGAAGATCTTCGGGCGGCTGAGCGCCTGGCAGAACTGGATCTTCCAGCGGCCGAACGCCGTCGGGGAGAAAGGGGCCCTCCCCCGCTACGGCACGGGGCTGCGAGCGGAATTCGACAAGAGACGAGTATAGGTACCATGACCGAGATCGATTACAGCACCAAGATCCCGAACAACGTCGACCTGAACGAGGACCGGCGCCTGCAGCGGGCGTTGGAGAAGTGGCAGCCCCACTTCCTCGACTGGTGGCACGACATGGGGCCGGTGCACAGCACCGCTCACCAGGTCTACCTGCGCACCGCGACCAGCGTCGACCGGGACGGCTGGGCCAACTTCGGCTACACGAGCATGCCCGACTACCGCTGGGGCATCTTTCTGGCCGACCCGGAGCCCGAGCGCAAGATCGCGTTCGGCGACCACAAGGGCGAGCCGGCTTGGCAGCAGGTGCCCGGCGACTACCGCGCCGCTCTGCGTCGATTGATCGTCATCCAGGGAGATACCGAGCCGGCGTCGGTGGAGCAGCAGCGTCACCTCGGGCAGACCTGTCCCTCGAACTACGACCTGCGAAATCTCTTCCAGGTCAACGTGGAAGAGGGCCGGCACCTGTGGGCCATGGTGTACCTGCTGCACGCCTATTTCGGGCGCGACGGCCGGGAAGAGGCGGAAGCGCTCCTGGAGCGGCGCTCCGGCGACGCCGACCGGCCCCGGATCCTCGGCGCGTTCAACGAGCGCACGCCGGACTGGCTGTCGTTCTACATGTTCACGTTCTTCACCGACCGCGACGGCAAGTTCCAGCTCTACTCCCTGGCCGAGTCCGGCTTCGACCCGCTGTCGCGGACCTGCCGCTTCATGCTGACCGAGGAAGCCCATCACATGTTCGTCGGGATAACGGGCTTGAGCCGGGTGGTGCAGCGCACCTGCGAGATCATGCGCGAGCACAAGACCGACGACGTGCGCAAGTTCGGGGCCATCGATCTGCCCACGTTCCAGAAGTACGTGAACTTCCATTTCAGCGTGACCGTCGATCTGTTCGGATCGGAGATCTCGACCAACGCTGCCACGAGCTACACCGCGGGGCTGAAAGGGCGATTTCACGAGACCGAGATCGACGACGACCACAAGTTGCTCGATTCGTCCTATCCCGTTCTCCAATACGAGCATGGAGACTTCAAGAAGGTCGACGTGACCGCGCAGGCGCTCGTTGATGGCGTTCAGCGCGGTCACGTCGACCTTCTTGAAGTCTCCATGCTCGTACTGGAGAACGGGATAGGACGAATCGAGCAACTTGTG
>JAAUXY010189376.1_pt1 | contig 16374 bp, 15 predicted proteins | sample 7278121 | NCBI WGS metagenome assembly JAAUXY01 (sample SAMN14350117, study PRJNA611818) | marine sediment metagenome | isolation source: surface marine sediment (1.8m) | place: French Polynesia: Moorea | collected 2018-08 | reverse complement strand
TGATGTAGCCAAGGTTGTACATGCGGCCGAGCACATAGCTCCGTCGCACCTCGGCGTTCGCCGCACTGCGTACCGGGTTGTAGCGTGACGGTGCCGGCAGTACGCCCGCCAGCGTCGCCGCCTCGGCAATGTTCAGGTCTTCGAGCGGCTTGTTGAAGTACACCTGCGAAGCTGCTGCCACACCGTAAGCGCGCTGGCCGAAGAACATCTTGTTGAGGAACAGCGCCATGATCTGTTCCTTCGTGAATTCCTGTTCGATCTTCCAGGCGAGGAACGCTTCGCGGATCTTGCGCGTGTACACACGTTCGCGGGACAGGAAGTAGTCGCGCGCGAGCTGCTGCGTCAGCGTGCTGCCGCCGGCTTTGACGTCACCCGTCGTGACCAGCTGGAACACGGCGCGCATCACGCCGACATAGTCGACGCCGGGATGCTCGAAGAAGCGTCGGTCCTCGGCGGCGATGAATGCCTGCACGACGTGCTCGGGCACATCGTCATAGGTCACGAGGATGCGGCGGCGCTCGCCGATTTCGGATATCAGGCGACCGTCGCGGCTGTAGATCCTGAGCGGAATCTGCAGCGGGATGTCGCGGATGGTCTCGGCCTCGGGAAGGCTCGGCGCAACGTAGTAATAAGCGCCGATCACGGCGGCCACACCGCCGATCACGCTGGTTATACCGAGTCCAAACAGCACGACCAAGACTCGCAGCCAACGGCCGCGAGACTTGTGACCTGCGTCCCTGTTCCTTTTTCGTGTCTCTTGCATAGTCGCTGGCGTCCGTAGGTCAGGCCGTTTCGCGGGCTAAACGCTTAATAAGGAATGTGCTGGTCGCGGAGAGTACAGCGTACCGTGGTGTCGGTCTGGTGCGCGAAATGTGGCAATCCTGTGGCATCGAAGCTCGTGATCCCGGGAATCGCTTGCCCAAGCGTCCTACGGGTGGCTGGCACGGCGCCGATGATAGCGAGCGTCGGGTGGCCGAGGCAACGCTTCAGGCAGCGTTTTCAGGTCTCGTTGTGAGGCGCCGACCAGTTCACAGAATGCCGGACGCGCCAGCAGTAACATGCGTAGCCCGGGACCGTGAACGCAGTCACGTTTTATTTAACATTTTATTGATATATAGTTAAATCGATTTGCCTGAACCAATCTAGAATTGGTTTGCAACTCACCGACTTAGAAGGGAAAAGTGGTGTTCTTCGGAAAGAAATCTCCCCCGTTATTGGGCCTCGATATAACGACCTCGTCGGTGAAGCTTATTGAGCTCTCGCAGAGCGGCAAACGCTTCCGGGTCGAGTCGTATTCGGCCGAGCCCACACCCCCCAGTTCCGTCAGCGAAAAAGCCATCGTCGATGCCAAGGCCGTCGGTGAGGCGATTCGCCGCGCAGTGAAGCGCGCCGGCGCAAAAGCAACCGATGTTGCTGTTGCCATTTCCGGTGACGCAGCCATCACCAAGGTTATCCAGATGCCGGCGAGTCTCTCCGAGCGAGACCTCGAAGGCCAGGTCGAGATCCAGGCTGACCAGTACATCCCCTTCCCCATGGAAGAGGTGAGCTTCGACTACGAGATCGTCGGTCCGAACGAAAAGGATCCCGAGCTCATGGACGTGCTGCTGGTTGCAACGCGTACCGATAACGTCGAACAGCGCCAGGCCGCGGTTACTGCTGCCGGTCTTGCAACGCAGGTTGTCGATGTCGAAGCGTTCGCGCTCGAGAATGCCTGCGCACTGCTGTCGCACCAGATTCCCGACGGCGGCATGGGCCAGTCGGTCGCCGTTGTCGACATCGGTGCATCGTCGACGACCTTCAGTGTGCTGCAGGATCTCAAAGTCATCTATACGCGTGACTTCAACTTCGGTGGCCAGCAGCTCACCGAGGAAATCATGCGTACCTACGGTCTGTCGATGGAAGACGCCGGCCGTGCCAAGAAGCAGGGCGGCCTGCCGTCGAACTACCAGCCCGAGGTTCTCGAGCCGTTCATCGACGACATGACCCAGCAGGTCAGCCGCTCGCTGCAGTTCTACCTTGCCTCGGGTGGTGGTCGTGAGCAGCCGGACATGATCCTGGTCTGCGGCGGCTGCGCGAACATCCCTGGCATTTCCGACGTCATCTCGAGCCGCGTCGGTATCCCGACCGAGGTCGGCGATCCGCTGGGCCAGATGAAGATCTCGTCGAAAGCCAAGTCGCAGGGCGTACACAAAGATGCAACGGCGTTGCTGACTGCGTGCGGACTTGCATTGAGGAGCTTTGACTAATGCCACGCATTAACCTACTCCCCTGGCGCGAGGAAGAGCGCAAGAAACGCCAGTACGAGTTCGGCGTCGCGATGATCGGTGCGGTCGTGGCCGCGGCCGGTGTGGTCATCCTGACGATGTTCGCGTACTCGGGAATGATCTCGGCACAGGAAGCCCGTAACGAGCGCCTGCGCGCCGAGATCGCCGAGATAGAAAAGAGTATCGAGGAAATCGACAGCCTCGAGCGCCAGAAGGAACGCCTGCTGGCGCGCATGGAAATCATCGACCAGCTGCAGAAGAGCCGGCCGGAGATCGTCCACCTGTTCGACGAACTTTCGCGGCAGCTTCCCGAGGGTGTTTACCTGACCGGCATGCAGCAGCGCGGTTCGCGCGTCGAGCTTCGCGGCGTCGCCCAGTCGAGCACGCGAGTCTCGGCGCTGATGCGCCAGATCGACTCCTCCGAGTGGCTGGCGGATCCCGAAGTAGAGAAGGTCGAGACGACGACCGAGGGTTCCGCGCGACAGGCCGAGTTCGTCGTGTATCTCAGACAGGTACGCATGGATGACGACCTGGAGGAGGCCGAATGAATCTCGTAGAAGAACTCAAGAGCCTCGACGTCAACGACGTCGGTCGCTGGCCGCTGGTATTCCGCGCTGCCGTCATCGGCATCGTGTTCCTGGCCGTGACGTTCCTGGGCGTCTGGTTCATGATCGTGCAGGACAAGTCGCCGCTCCTCGAGCGTGCCGAGCAGGAAGAGCAGGATCTCCGCCTGTCGTTCGAGAACAAGCAGCGCAAGGCGGCAAACTACGACGCCTACAAGGACCAGCTCGAAGAGATCGAGCAGTCCTTCGGCACGATGCTCAGGCAGCTGCCGGGTGAAACCGAGATCCCGAGCCTGATCGTTGACATTTCGCAGACCGGCCTCGCGTCGGGCCTGCAGGAAAAACTGTTCCAGCCGCAGCCGGAAATCCCGAAGGATTTCTACGCCGAGAAGCCGATCAAGATTCAGCTCTCGGGCGGCTACCATGAAATCGCGAATTTCGTCTCCGGCGTTGCGTCCCTGCCGCGTATTGTGACCCTGCACAACATCACGATCACGCCCGAGGATGCCAACAACTTCGATCAGCTGAGCCTCGAAGTCACCGCACAGACCTACCGTTATCTTGAGGAGGCGCAATGATGAAAGCTTCTCTCAACATTCTGAAGGTGACGGTCGCCGCGTTCGCGCTTGCGGGTCTCACGGCCTGCGGCGCTGACATGGACGACCTCGATACCTATATCAACGAGATCAAGGCCAAGCCGGGCGGCCGCATCGAGCCGCTGCCGGAAATTACGCCGTACGAGTCGTTCACCTACATAGCGGACGTCGACGGTGTGCGTTCACCGTTCCGTCCGGACACGCCGCAGGCGGCCAGTTCGACGAGTGGCATTACGATCGATACGAGTCGCGTCAAGGAACACCTCGAGACGTTCCCGCTGGATACGCTGCGCATGGTCGGCACGCTGAACATGAACGAGACCGCGTATGGCCTCGTACAAACGTCTGACGGCCTGATCCACCGCGTCATCCCGGGCAACTACATGGGACAGAATGACGGCCGGATCACGGAAATATCGGACTCGGAAATCAAACTGGTTGAAATTATTTCTGACGGGATCGGCGGCTATGTGGAGAGAGATGCCGCCGTTGGTCTTACGGACTGATGCCTGAACGAACTGGGAGTAAATGGGAATGGCGTTCAATATGAAATCGACAGTCGGTCAACGCACGCGGGTGCTTCGACTTGCTGCTATGGCACAGGCCGTATTCCTGCTGTTCGCGGGGCTTTCCGCGAGCGCGCAGGAGGGCAATCGCCTGCAGGACATCCAGGTTCAGAGCCTGCCCGGACAGCGGGTCGAGCTGAAGCTGATCATGAGCGAATCGGCGCCTGAGCCGCTCGCGTTCACGATCGACAACCCGGCGCGAATTGCACTCGACCTGCCGGATACTGCGCTTGCCCTGTCGTCGCGACGTCGCGACGTCAACATGGGTCCGCTCGATACGATCCTGACCGCGGAGGCCAACGGCCGCACGCGCGTCGTCCTGAATCTCGACACGATGGTTGCCTACGAGACCCGCGCCGCAGGCAATACCGTTACCGTTCTGCTTGGCGACAGCGGCGAATACAACGCCGGTACCACCCAGTTTACTGCCGCCACGCCGACCTCGACCTCGACGTCGTACACGCCGCCGACCAACCGCGGCATCACGAACGTCGATTTCCGCCGTACGCGAGACGGCGGTGGCCGCGTCATCGTCAACCTGACGGATCCGGGTACGCCCGTGGACATCCGCCAGGAAGGTGGTCGCGTCGTCGCAATCTTCAAGGACACGTCGCTGCCGGCAGAGCTCATGCGCCGCCTCGACGTCATGGACTTCGCAACGCCGGTACAGACGGTCGATACGCTGCGCACGAATCTCGATACGCGCATCGTCATTACCGCTGACGGCAAGTACGAGCAGCTCGCTTACCAGTCCGACAACGAGTTCACGATCGAGGTGAACCCGGTTGCCGAGACCCAGGAAGAAGGCTCGACGCTGTTCTCCGAAGCCAAGGAATACGAAGGCCAGCGCCTGACGCTGAACTTCCAGGACATCGAGACGCGCGCGGTGCTGCAGCTGCTCGCCGAAACCTCGGGCCGCAACATCGTCGTTTCCGACACGGTGCAGGGCAACGTCACGCTGCGACTGCGCAACGTGCCGTGGGACCAGGCGCTCGACATCGTCATGACGACGAAGGGTCTGGACATGCGCCAGAACGGCAACGTGATCATCGTTGCACCGGCCGAGGAAATCGCGGCTCGCGAGACCGCGGATCTCGAAGCCAAGGCGGCGATCAGCGAACTCGAGCCGCTGTACTCCGAGTTCCTGCAGGTCAACTACGCGAAGGCCGGTGACCTCGCCGACCTGATCGCGGGTGAAGGCGCGAACTCGCTGCTCTCGGAACGCGGCAGCATCGCGGTCGACGATCGCACGAACACGCTGCTGGTCAACGACACCGCTGCGCGCCTTCAGGACATTCGCCGGATGGTGACGACGCTCGATATCCCGATCAAGCAGGTACTGATCGAGTCGCGCATCGTTGTTGTCAACGACGACTTCAGCCGCGACCTCGGCATCCGCCTCGGTGTGACCGCGGCAGATCAGCGTGGCGAGACGCTGTGGCTGACATCGGCAGCGGGCGAAGGCACCGACACGATGGTCAACTCGGCGCTGGCCAACATCAACGATCCGACGAACCCCAACCCGGGTTCGCCGTTCCCGATCCAGATTCCGTCGCTCGGCAACCGTTACAACGTTAACGTGCCGATCGAGAATCCGGCCGGTCGCTTCTCGCTCGCGGTCCTGAACCCGGACTACCTGGTCGACCTCGAGCTCACGGCACTGGAAGCCGAGGGTCGAGGTGAGATCGTGTCGACGCCGCGCGTCATCACGGCAAACCAGAAAGAGGCACGCATCGAGCAGGGTGTGGAAATTCCGTACCAGCAGTCAGCATCCTCGGGCGCGACCACGATTCAGTTCAAGAAGGCCGTGCTCAGCCTGACGGTGACGCCGCAGATTACGCCTGACAACAACATCATCATGGACCTGGCCGTGAACAAGGACAGCGTCGGTGAGGTGATTTCGACGGGTGGCCTCGGCGGCACGGTACCGAGTATCGATACCCGCCAGGTCGAGACGCAGGTACTCGTCGCTGACGGCCAGACGGTCGTCCTCGGCGGCATCTACGAGACGGAGCGTCGCGAGACGATCAGCAAGGTTCCGTTCCTCGGTGATATCCCGGTTGTCGGCTACGCGTTCCGCTCCAAGCAGCGCGTGGACAACAAGGCGGAGCTGTTGATCTTCGTCACCCCGCGGATCATCGAGGAAGGCGGTAGCATCTACTAAGCCGACTCGTATAAAGTCCATGGAAAGCCAACCTCCGGGTTGGCTTTCTGTTATCTGAGCACGCCAACACATGAAGCATCCGAAAAACGTGTTTCTCATCGGACCGATGGGTGCGGGCAAGTCGGCCGTCGGCCGTCAGCTTGCGCGGATGCTGCACCTTTCCTTCGTCGATTCGGACGAGGAGATCGAATCGCGCACCGGCGTCGATATTCCCTTCATCTTCGAGAAAGAAGGCGAAGAGGGTTTTCGCACACGCGAGGCCAAGGTCATCGACGATCTATCCGGCCGCGACGGGATCGTGCTCGCCACTGGCGGTGGTGCCGTCATCGATCGGCAAAGCCGCAGTCACCTGGGCGCTCGTGGCTTCGTGGTCTACCTGAAGACCAGCGTCGACCAGCAGCTGGCGCGGACGCGCCGGGGCCGCGACCGGCCCCTGCTCGAGCAGGACGACCCGCGCGTGGTCCTCGAGCAGCTGATGCTCACCCGCGAACCGATGTACCTCGAGATCGCCGACCTGACGGTCGACACGGACGGCCGCAAGGTGAATGCCGTCGCCAACGAGATCTACGAGGCCATAACCTGAGCCCATACCCCGGCGGCTCCGCCTGCCGGGGGAGACTGATCGCGCGATCGCGGGTATCTTTCGGGGAATGACAGAGACGCTCACAGTCGATCTCGGCAATCGCAGCTACCCAATCATCATTGGCCGCGAACTGCTCGGCGGCGGTTTCGACCTCAGCCGCTATGTCGCAGGATCGGGCTGCCTCGTGGTCTCCAACGAGACGGTTGCACCGCTCTATCTCGACGCGCTCGAGGCATGCCTCGGCGACAAGCATGTAGATTCGCTGGCGCTTCCCGACGGCGAGGCTTACAAGACACTCGATACGCTGTCGAGGGTCCTGGACAAGCTGGTCGATACGAAAGCGGCCCGCGATACAACGGTGATCGCACTCGGCGGTGGCGTCGTTGGCGACATCACGGGTTTTGCGGCGGCCTGCTATATGCGCGGCGTTGCGTTCATCCAGGTGCCGACCACGCTGCTGGCGCAGGTGGATTCGTCAGTCGGTGGCAAGACCGGCGTCAACCACACGGGCGGCAAGAACCTGGTCGGCGCTTTTCACCAGCCGAGGCTGGTGCTCATCGATACCGACACGCTGGGCACCCTGCCCGACCGCGAGCTCAAGGCCGGCCTAGCCGAGGTCATCAAGCACGGCGCGATCGTCGATGCCGACTTCTTTGCGTGGCTCGAGGTCAACATGGAAGCATTGCTCGCGCGCGAGCCCGATGCACTCGCACACGCAATCCGCCGATCCTGCGAGATCAAAGCCGAAGTCGTTGCGGAAGACGAGCGCGAGGCGGGTCGGCGCGCCATCCTGAACTTCGGCCATACCTTCGGCCACGCGATTGAGCGCTGCCAGGGCTACGGCGACTGGCTGCACGGCGAGGCCGTGGCGGCCGGCATGATCATGGCCGCGCGGCTGAGCGACATCGGCGATGATGCCGTGGACCGATTGACGGCGCTGGTCGCAAACGCCGGCCTGCCCGTGATGCCCCCCGGCATCGGCGCGGACGCGATGATGGAAGCGATGGGTCTCGACAAGAAGGTGGTCGCCAACCGTCTGCGCTTCGTCCTGCTTGAACGCTTAGGCGCCGCAATCGTTACTTCCGAATACGACCCCGAGCGACTGGCGGCCACGCTGGAGGCCGCGAACTGATGCCCGGCGGCCTCGCGCCTTACGCGGCCGATGCGTCGCGTTCGCGAGGGCGGCGATACGACGAGCCGCCGGCCGCCTACCGGGGCGAGTACCAGCGCGACCGCGACCGCATCATTCACTCGACCGCTTTCCGCCGGCTCATCTACAAGACGCAGGTGTTCGTCAATCACGAGGGCGACCTGTACCGGACACGGCTCACGCATTCGATCGAGGTATCCCAGATCGGCCGCACGGTTGCGCTGGCGCTCGATCTCAACGAGCCGCTCACCGAAGCGATCTGTCTCGCCCACGACCTCGGCCACACTCCGTTCGGACACGCCGGCCAGGACACGCTTAACGAGTGCATGCGCGACTACGGTGGATTCGAGCACAACCTGCAGTCGCTCAGGGTCGTGGACGAGCTCGAGGCAAAGTACGCGGACTTTCCCGGCCTCAACCTGATGTTCGAGACGCGCGAAGGCATCCTCAAGCACTGTTCGCGATCCAACGCGGAGCAGCTCGGCGACGTTGGCGAACGCTTTCTAAAGCGTGAGCAGCCTGGCCTCGAGGCGCAGATCGCGAATATCGTCGACGCGATTGCGTACAACAATCACGATGTCGACGACGGCTTCCGCGCCGGGCTGATTTCGCTCGAGCAACTCAACGAGCAGCCGCTGTTCAAGGCGCAGTACGAGGCCGTGCAGGAACGCCACCCGGGTCTCGAGGACCGAAGGCTGATCTACGAGATCATCCGCCGCATGATCGATACGGTCGTCACCGACCTCATCAGCGAGACTCAGAGGAACCTCGATGAACAGAAGCCCCGATCCATCGACGACGTGCGCAAGGCGGGCCGGCCGCTGGTGACGATGTCGGAAGATGTCGGCGCAGAGCACCTGGGACTCAAGCGTTTCCTGAATCAACACCTGTATCGGCACGAGAAGAAGCTCGAAATGACCGGGCGTGTGCAGACCGTGCTGCGCGAGCTGTTCGACATGTTCCTCCGCGATACCGGGACGATGCCGGCCGAGTTCGCGAACAAGGCAAAGGGCCTCGACACTGCCGGTCAGGCTCGCGTGGTCGCCGACTATCTCGCCGGGATGACCGACCGCTACGCAATTGCCGAGCACGAGCGACTCGTTGGCTGATAGAATGCTGCGCCGTTATCCCAAGGACCCGGCCCCATCGTGACACCCAAGAACATCCCTTCACGGGACCGCCTGATCTTTGCCATGGACGTGCCCGACTGCGACCGTGCCCGGGAGCTGGCCGATGAGCTCGGCGGGTCGGTGACTTTCTACAAGATCGGCCTCGAGCTCATGATGAGTGGCGGTTATTTCGAGCTGCTCGACTGGCTGCTCGAACGCGACAAGAAGGTCTTTTGCGACCTGAAGTTCTTCGACATCCCCGCGACGGTAGGCTCGGCAGTGCGCCAGCTCAAGGACCGCGGCGCGAGCTTCGTCACCGTGCACGGCAACCGCTCGATCATGGAAGCGGCGGCGGAGAACAAGGGTGATACGCTCAAGGTACTCGGCGTGACGGTGCTGACGAGCCTGGATCGCGGCGATCTCGACGATCTCGGCTTCGACTGCGACATCGACGAGCTGGTCCTGTCGCGTGCCCGGCAGGCTCTGGAGGCAGGCTGCGACGGCGTGATCTCGTCGGGCCTCGAGATTCCGAAGCTCCGGGAGTTCGTTGACGAGCAGCTGCTCGTCGTGTCGCCCGGCATACGGCCCGTGGACAACAAACCCGTCGGCGACCAGAAACGCGTCGTGACGGTCGAGACCGCCTTTTCCAACGGCGCCGACCATATCGTCGTCGGCCGGCCGATTCGCGACGCGGCAAGCCCGCGTGCGGCCGCCGAGGCCATCCAGGCAACCATTGCGGAGCAGTTCTAAGTGAGTGAACTCGAGAACGACCTGTTGCTGCGCGCGCTCCTGCGCCAGCCCGTACCGCGTACGCCGGTATGGATCATGCGCCAGGCGGGACGGTATCTGCCCGAGTATCGGGAGACCCGCGCCCAGGCCGGCGACTTCATGAGCCTGTGCAGGAACCCGGAGCTGGCCTGCGAGGTGACGATGCAGCCACTCAGGCGCTACAAGCTCGATGCGGCGATCCTGTTCTCGGACATCCTGACCGTGCCCGACGCGCTGGGTCTCGGGCTGTACTTCGAGACGGGCGAGGGCCCGAAGTTCGAAAGGCCCGTGCGTACGAAGGCTGATATCGACAAGCTGCCCGACATCGACGTCAGCGAGACGCTCGGCTACGTCTTCGACGCCGTGAGGACGATCCGCCGCGAACTCAGCGGCCGCGTGCCGCTGATCGGCTTCTCGGGCAGCCCGTGGACCGTCGGCACCTACATGGTTGAGGGCGGTTCGAGCCGCGAGTTCCCGACCATCAAGGGACTTGCGAAGGACGACCCGAAAACGCTTGAAGCTATGCTCGCCAAGGTTGCCGCGATAACGACCGACTACCTCAACGCACAGATCGAGGCGGGCGCGCAGGCCGTACAGATCTTCGATACCTGGGGCTCGGCGCTGGAACGCGACGACTACAAACGTTTCTCACTCGCCAGCATGCAGCAGATCGTCGACGGGCTGACGCGCGAGAAAGACGGCCGGAAGATCCCGGTGATCCTGTTCACCAAGGGCGCGGGACCGATGCTCGAGGACATGGTGGCAACGGGCTGCGACGCACTCGGCGTCGACTGGACGACGAGCCTGGCCGATGCCCGCGGCTACACGGGCGACAAGGTCGCACTGCAGGGCAACCTGGACCCGGCAACGCTCAGGGAGTCGCCGGACGTTATTCGCCAGGGCGTGGCGGACACGCTGGCGAGCTACGGCGACGGCCCGGGACACGTCTTCAACCTGGGCCACGGCATCACGCCCGACATCGACCCCGACCACCTCGGCGTGCTCGTCGAGGCCGTCCACGAGCTGAGCCCGCAGTACCACGCTGCCAAGACCCCCTAGACTGCAAGTCCCTGTTTTGCAAAGGGCCCAGGTGACGTAGCGGGCTCCGTCATACGTGCACAGCCGAAATAGTACGTATACGACCGCAGCCGGCCGCAAGGTATAAAAAGCTCTATCCAACCAGCATGGAGAGCGATAGCGTGCAGTCCGCCGCGCGACCCCTGGCCCAGGAACAGCTGGCCCGCTACGATCGGGATCCGGCGTCGATCCTGCAGATGTTGCGCAACCTGCAGCTACAGCAGAATGGCATCCGCCCATCGGACATCGAGACGCTCTCCGAAGGCCTGAATGTACCGGCGACCAAGATCAAGTCGCTGATCGACTTCTACAGTTTCCTGCACGATAGGCCGCGCGGCAGCTACGATATCTACCTGAGCGATAGCATCACGGACCGGATGCTCGGTGGCCGAGAAGTTGCCTGGACGCTCTGTCGCGAGCTCGGCGTCCGGCTCGGCGAGCCGCGTCCCGATGGCATGGTGACCGTCTCGACCACCTCCTGCACCGGGCTCTGCGAACGCGGGCCGGCGGCCATTGTCGATGGCCTGGCCATCGAACGTGTGGACGTCGAGCGCGCCCGGGAAATGGCCCGGCTGATAAAGGCCGGTGCCCCCGTCGACGAATGGCCGCTGGACTGGTTCCTGATCGATGACGAGATTCATCGCAAGGGTCCGCTGCTGGACGCGGATCGCGAACCCGGCGCGGCGACTGAACGCGCAATCAAACTCGGTCCCTACATGACGTTGGCGGAGCTGCAGGTGGCGGGTCTGCGCGGCTGTGGCGGCGCCGGTTTCGAGACTCACCAGAAGTGGAACCTGTGCCGCTCGGCCATTGCCGACCGCCGCTTTGTCATCTGCAATGCCGATGAGGGCGAGCCTGGCACGTTCAAGGATCGCGCCCTGCTCAACGCCTATACGGACATGCTGCTCGAGGGCATGGCGGTCTGCGCCGTTACGATCGGCGCAACGCGCGGTTTCATTTACCTGCGCCACGAGTACGAATTCCTGCGTGACCGCATCGAGCGGCGCATCCAGCGCCGCCGCGATAAGGGCCTGCTCGGCCGCAATATCCTCGGCCATCACGGCATCGACTTCGATATCGAGGTCTATATGGGCGCCGGCTCTTACGTCTGCGGTGAGGAGTCAGCGCTGATCGAGTCACTGGAGGGGCATCGGGGCATCCCTCGAATTCGCCCGCCGTTCCCGGTCACGAACGGCTATCTGGGCAAGCCGACCGTCGTCAACAACGTCGAGACGCTGTGCTACGCTGCGGGCATCCTCGAGCAAGGCCCCGGGTTCGTCGCGAATGACGGCGATGAGCCCGGCTGGAAGCTCCTGAGCATCAGCGGCGACTGCGCAAAACCCGGAATCTACGAGATCCCGCTCGGCATGCCGGTCCGGGACGTGTTGGCAATGTGCGAGGCCGAAAACGTCCAGGCGGTGCAGGTCGGCGGACCCGGCGGGACGCTGATATCCGCGGACGAGTTCGACAGACGCGTTTCGTTCAATGATCTCAACACGGCCGGTGCCTTTATCATCTTCGACGAATCGCGTGACATGCTCGAGGTTGCGCTGAATTTCACCCACTTCTTTGCCCATGAAAGCTGCGGCTTCTGCACGCCCTGTCGTGTCGGCACCAAGCTTATGGCGCAGATGGCCGACAAGCTCGCCGAGGGCCACGGCGCACGGCTCGACATCGAGCAGATGCGCCGCCTGCACAAGATCATGACCCAGGCCAGCCACTGCGGTCTCGGCCAGGTCGCGGCCGTGCCGATACTGACGGCTTACGAGAAGTTCCCTGATGACTTCCAGCGGCGTATGGATGACGTCGACTTTCAACCGACCTTCGACGTCGAGGCGGCCATTGAGCGCTCGAAACAGATCGTCCGCGAAGAGGAGGCAGCCCGGTGACGCGCTGGATCACGATCGACGGCCGCGCAGTGCCGTTTGCCGATGGCCAGACTGTCATGCAGGCGGCGACGGATGCCGGCGTCTTCATACCGCACCTTTGCTACCACCCGGACTACGCGGCCAACGGCAGCTGCAAGATGTGCACGTGCAAGATCAACGGCCGGCAGATGTCGAGCTGTACGACGCGCGCCGTGGAAGGCCAGGTTATCGAGAGCAACACCGAGGAGCTGAACTCGGAGCGCCGCGCACTCGCGCAGATGCTGTTCGCGGAGGGTAACCATCACTGCCCGTCCTGCGAGGAGAGCGGCAACTGCGTCCTGCAGAACATGGCCTACCGGCTCGGCATGACGGCGTTGATGTTCCCGAACTTCCACCCGGGTCGTGCGACCGATGCGACTCATCCGGACGTGCTCCTCAACCGGGACCGCTGCATCTACTGCGAGCTGTGCGTGCGTGCGTCGCGGGATACCGACGGCAAGGACATTTTCTGCATCAGCGGCCGCTCGGAGAACAAGTCGCTCACCATCAACTCGGACAGCGGTACGCTCGCGGACTCCGGGCTCTCGATCGACGACAAGGCCGCGGAGGTGTGCCCGGTCGGTGCGCTGATCAAGAAAAGGGAAGGCTTCAAGCAGCCGATCGGAGAGCGCGAATTCGACCGCCTGCAGGGCAGCGGCGCCCAGATTCGCGCACCGAGGATGCCGAAGCTGATACGCGAGCCCGGCAAGAAGCTCAAGCTCGCGACGTGTTCACTGGCAGGGTGTTTCGGCTGCCACATGTCGTTCCTCGACATCGACGAGCGGATCCTGGAACTCGTCGAGCACGTCGAGTTCGACCGTTCGCCCCTCGATGACCTTAAGGAGTTCACAGGCGAGTGTGACATCGGCCTGATCGAGGGCGGCGTATGCAATACCGAGAACATCGAAACGCTGCGCGAGTTTCGCAAGCGTTGCAAGGTCATCATCGCCGTCGGTGCCTGTGCGATTAGCGGTGGTGTACCGGCGCTGCGCAACACGATCGACGTACGCGAACTGCTCGAGGAGACCTATATAAACGGCATGGGCGTCGACAACGGCCAGATCCCGACCGATCCCGAGCTGCCGCACATCCTCGAACGAGTCAGCCCTGTACACGAGGTCGTCAAGGTCGACTTCTTCCTGCCCGGTTGCCCACCGTCGGCCGACGCGATCTGGCGCGTACTGACCAGCGTCGTCGCCGACGAGCAGCCGAACCTTCCTTACGACCTAATGCACTTCGATTAGAGACGCACATGAGTAGAGAATTGGAAACCGCCGACAATCGCGAATCGCTGAAGCGCGTCGTCATAGAGCCGCTGACGCGGGTCGAAGGTCATGGCAAGGTCACGCTGCTGGCGGACGACGACAACATCATCCGAGAGGCGCGCCTGCACATCGTCGAGTTCCGCGGCTTCGAGCGTTTCATCCAGGGTCGGCCTTACTGGGACGTGCCGGTCGTCGTTCAGCGGCTCTGCGGCATCTGTCCGGTAAGTCATCATCTCGCTGCTGGCAAGGCGATCGACCGGATCGCCGGCGCGGAGAAGATCACCGCAACCGCGAAGAAGCTTCGCGAGCTCGCGCACTTCGGCCAGATCCTGCAGAGTCACGCCCTGCACTTCTTCCATCTCGCGTCGCCCGACCTGCTGTTCGGTTTCGAGAGCGATATCGCGAAGCGGAATATTTTCGGCGTTATACAAGAGCATGAGGACATTGCGCTGAAGGGCATCCGGCTGCGCAAGTACGGCCAGGAGGTGATCAAGGCGATTCTAGGCAAGCGCATTCACGGCACCGGTGCCATCCCGGGCGGCATGAACAAACCGCTGACAGCGGAAGAACGCGACACGCTACTGGTGGACCTGGATGAGATCACAGCGTGGGCGAAAGACGCCGTGGATCTCGCCAGGGACTGCTATCTCGGTAACGAGGACTACAACGCCCGCTTTGGCAGCATGTCGTCGAACTTCCTGAGCCTCGTGCGCGAGGACGGCGCGCTCGAACTCTACGACGGCAAGCTGCGTGCGCGCGATCACAACGGCGACACGATCTTCGACCAGGTCAGCGACCAGCAGTACTACGAGCACATCCGCGAAGAGGTGCGCAACTGGAGCTACATGAAGTTCCCGTATCTCGTCGAGCTCGGTGCGGATGCAGGATGGTATCGGGTCGGCCCGCTTGCTCGCCTGAACAACTGCGACTACATCGATACGCCGCTGGCCGAGGCAGAGCGGGAGCGCTTCATGGAGCTTGGCGGCGGGTCACCGGTGCACGCGTCGCTGGCCTACCACTGGGCGAGAATGATCGAGCTGCTGCACTGCGCGGAGAAAATACGCGAGCTGCTCGACGATCCGGTCACGCTGGGTTCGGATATCGTTGTGACCGGCGAACGCCAATCAACAGGCATCGGCGTTATCGAGGCGACTCGCGGGACGCTATTCCATCACTACGAGGTCGACGACGACGACATGATTCGCAAGGCGAACCTCATTGTATCGACGACCAACAACAACCAGGCGATGAACGAGGCAATCCGGCAGGTCGCGAAAGACAAGCTGAACGGCGAGGAAATTACCGAGCCGCTGCTCAACAACATCGAGGTTGCCGTGCGCGCCTACGACCCCTGCCTGTCCTGCGCCACGCATGCCGTCGGCAAGATGCCGCTGGCCGTCGAGCTTCGCCGTACAAGCGGCGAGCTTGTCCACCGCCTGCAGCGAGACAGCAATGGACACTACAGCTGATCGCTCGCTGGTCGTTTTCGCCTGGGGAAATGCGAGCCGCGGCGACGACGGCATCGGCCCGGAGATCGCTCGCCGCCTCGCCTCCCTGGAATTGCCAGGCCTTCGTGTGATCGAAGACTTCCAGCTGCAAATCGAGCACGTCATGGACCTCGATGCCGACGTGCCGGCGCTGTTTATCGATGCGAGCGTCGCGATCGACGAGGGCTTTCGGATTGAGCGCATCGAGCCCGGCCTGGATCCGAGCCTGTCCACGCACGCCGTATCACCGGCAGCTTTGCTCGGGCTCTACGAACAGACCCTGCAAACGCCGGCCCCGGAGGCCTGGCTGCTGCACGTTGCCGCGACCAGTTTCGAACTGGGCGAGGCCATCAGCGAGCAGACCAGCCACAACCTGGATGCGGCGTGGTCATTCCTCGAGCAGGTTCTTGGCGGCTCGCCGCACACGCTCGGTGCGCGCCTCGCGGCCGCCGCGTAGCTGCCTTTCAGGCAGATCGCCCGGGTTTATTCCGGGATAAGGCCTTGCGACCACTGTGCCACGCGGCCAGCCCCAGCCCGAAGGCAAGCAGCATGAACAGCGGTCCCCCAATGACCCCGCCTGTCTTGTGACCCAGCTCGACCGGACCGTCGTTGACGGATACCGGGTTGGTCGTGAACAGTTCCCAGAGCGTGCCCCAGAATTGCTCCGCCCCGAAAACGAAGAACATGAAACTGAAGAAGCCGGTTATGAGGGCCAGCCCGCCGTGCAGCAGCCTCTTGAGCGCCTCCTTCACTCGAGCAGCTCGACCTCGATTACGCGGCATTCCTGGATGACGTCGGAGGTTTCGCCGCCATGTGAGTTCGCCGGCTGCCAGGTCGGCGTGCCGAACTTGTAGTCGCGCATGCGCTCGCCGCCC
>JAAUXY010105849.1_pt1 | contig 16375 bp, 12 predicted proteins | sample 7278121 | NCBI WGS metagenome assembly JAAUXY01 (sample SAMN14350117, study PRJNA611818) | marine sediment metagenome | isolation source: surface marine sediment (1.8m) | place: French Polynesia: Moorea | collected 2018-08 | reverse complement strand
GACTCGATCGCAATGGCGCGCCTCGTGTTCGGCGAAGCCTTCATGCGGGATCACATGGTCATCCAGGGCAATATCAACGTCAATTCGCCGCTGGTCTACGACAACACCATGACCGCGGCGCTGCGAACCTATGCCGCGGCGAACCAGGGCAACGTGATTTCGCCGTTCATCATGGGCGGCGCGATGAGCCCGGTGACCGTGCCGGGCCTCGTGGCGCAGTGCCATGCCGAGGTCATGGTCGGCATCGCGCTGACCCAGCTGGTCTGCCCGGGCGCACCGGTGGTCTACGGCAGTTTTTTAACCACCATGAACCTGAAATCGGGCGCGCCGAGTTTCGGCACGCCGGAGTCGACCCTGGCGACTCTGGCCATCGGTCAGCTGGCGCGCCGCCTTGGCCTGCCCTACCGTTGCGGTGGCCATCTAACGGCGTCCAAGCTCGCCGATGCACAGGCGATGATGGAATCAACCAACGCGATGAACTGCGGCGTCATGGCCGGCGCCAATTTCATTTTCCAGGCCGCCGGCTGGCTCGAGAGCGGCCTGACCATCGGCTACGAAAAATTCCTGATCGATGCGGAACAGTGCGGCGCGCTGGCGCGCGTGATTGCGGGCTTGTCGATCGACGATGATCAACTCGCGCGCGAGGCGTACCTCGAAGCCGGTATCGGCAACACCTTCCTCGGTGTCGCGCACACGATGCGTCACTACCGCCATGTCAACCACGAGATGCCGCTGTGTGACGTCAGTTCATTCGAACAGTGGAGCGAGGAAGGCGCGCTCGACATGCAGCAGCGCGCCAGCCGGCGCTGTCGGCAAATGCTGGCGGACTACCAGCCGCCGCCGCTGGATGCGGCCATCGACGATTCCCTGCTGGATTTTATCGCGCGCCGCAAGGCGGCCGCACCCGACCAGTGGTACTGACACGCCGGGCTCAGCGGTCGTAGGATTGCTTGCCGAAGCCGGCCGGAACCTTGCGCCCCACGATCGCCTCGAGCAGCTCCAGCTCCTCGTTACTGTGATTGATCACCGGCGCTTCGCGGATACGCGAGCCACGACTGGCATCGCGGCTGATGTAACGCGGTTCGTCGTGATTTTTGCTCCGTATATCTTCGCGATCGTTCGGATCTGCGCTGGACGCCAGCGTAATGAGTCCGTAACAGGTGCAGACATACGCCTCGTCGGGTTCGGATTCGAGATAGACGCCCGAACCGCGAATACCGATGGTCGCGGTGGATGCCGTCAGGTTCAGCGGCTCACCGGCCTGTCGCTTGCCGAACACCGACAGCAGTCGACCGCTGAACATTCGCAGCGTGCGCACGAACAGGTTATCGCCCTCGATCTGCAGTTCGCTGTTACCCCGAAGCAAAAAGGAATCTTCACCGACGGCGAAGATGATCTTGCTGCGCTCGCCGGTACGCACGGTGTCGCCGGCGACGATTCGCGTATCGCTGTCCGCCGGTCGGCCGTTGACGGTCACGTCACCCTCGAGGCTGTGGATCGATTTGCCGTCCGGCAACGGCTCCGGGTCGCTGCTGAACCAGCCAGCCCAGGCGACGTGCACCGGCATTGAACCCAGCGCGCCGCACTGCAGCAGGTAACGCAGCAGATCGCGGCGACGCGCCGCGTCGAGCTCGGCAAAACGATCGGGTCTGATCATCGGGCACCCTTGACCGGGTTTGGGTTCGAGGATTGATTATAACCGGCTTCAGGTTTCGATGTTGTTGCGGGTGACGACCAACGCATCGACGATGGTGACGCCGGATGGCCCGACGATCACCGGGTTGAGGTCGACTTCGGCGAGCCGCTCGCCAAGGCTGACCACCAGCTGGCCAAAGCGCAGCACCAACGCCACCAGCGCATCCCGATCGACTGCCGGCTGACCGCGAAATCCCGCCAGCAAGCGCGCGAGCCGGGTTTCGTCGAGCATGGCCTCGGCTTCGGCCTGGTTCAGCGGCGCCAGCCGGAAGGCGCGTTCGCCGAGCAATTCGATCAATACCCCGCCGCAGGCGACGATGACCAGCGGGCCGAACTGCGAATCGTACTTGAGGCCCAGTGCAACCTCGACGCCGGGCGCGACCTGCGGCATCAGCAGTACCGGCGCGCCCAGCCTCGAGCTGATGTCGGTGTAACAGGCTTCGAGTTCGGCGCGACCGGTGATGCCGACCCGGACGCCGCCGACATCGGATTTATGCGCGACACCCTCGGCCGCGGTCTTGATCACCAGTGGATAACCGATTCGCTCGCCTTCCCGGCACACCGCCTCGAGGGTATCGGCGCGGGTAAATTCGATCGCCGGAAAACCGAAGTCGCGCAATAGCGTCAGCGACTCGGTTTCGCCGAGTATCCCGCCGCGTGCCAGGCGATTGCGCCAGCGCACCAGCAGGTTTTCGTCAAGGTCCGATTCGGCTCCCGCCGGTTGCGCCTGCGGCCGCCAGGCCATCAGGTGGGCCAGGGCGCGCAGTGCCAGGTCGATGCCGTTAATCACCGGCACCCCTCGCCAGGTCAGCTCGGCGGCCGTATCGGCCAGGTCCGCGAACGCGCAGCTATTCACCACAACTACCGGCTTGTGACTGTGCGCAGCGAGCCCCTCTGCGACCTCCAGCAGGCCGGGATAGTGGCAAAACCCGTCGCGAAACTCGAATTCGAAGGCCAGCGCGCCGCTGGCGGTATCGTCGAGCATGGCTTCGCCGCAGGCTCGGTAGGTCTGTTCGGTATTGCGGCCCAGGTCACCCATGCCATCCATGGGATTGACCGCTTCCAGGTGCGGTTCGAGATGGGTCCGCAAAACCGCCGCCGTCGTGTCGCTGATCGTTGCAAACTCGACGCCGTGGTCGGCGGCCAGATCGATCATCTGCTCGCGCATGCCGCCGGAATCGAGCATGCTGGCCAGCGCGCCGCCACTTACCCGGCAGCCGGCACCGAACAACATCGCGGTGACCAGCAGTTCGTCCATGTCGCGGCACAGCCGCGCACCGTAACGCCAGCACAGGGCGGCCAGCGCCTGCTGGTCGCCAACGATGGCACCGGAGTGACTGAGCGCCATACGCGCGGCCTGTTCGGTACGTCCCAGGCGCGTCACCAGTACCGGGATCTCACGCTGACGCGCCTTTTCGAGGGCCGCCGTAAACGCGGGCACGTCGCGCACGTTTTCGAGCACCAGCGCGATGACCCGGGTCGAAGCCTGCTCCAGCAAAAAATCCATGTAGTCGGCAAAGGTCGCATGAATTTCCTGCGCGCTGGCGATCACGTAATTGAAACAGAAGCGGACATCGTTATTGGCCATGTAGGTCATGCCCGACCCGCTGTGCACGATCAGCCCGATATGGCCCGCGGGTCGACCCGGCGGGGGTGAGTCGAAACTGACGAACACGTCGTCATCGTAGTTGTAGAAACCCATCGAGTTGCCGCCGATGACGGGCATGCCGGCAGCGGCGGCCTTGTTGCGCAACCGTGCCACGAGCCCGGGTTCGGTTTCGTCTGGCAGGTGGTTGGCGGCATAGATGACCGCACCGCCGACGCCCAGCGCGATCGCCTGCTCGAAACTCTGCTCGAGCGGCAACCCGCTGATCGCAAAAACGACCAGGTCGGGCACCTGCGGCAGCGCGGCGAGATCGGCATAACAGGGTTCGCCGAACTGTTCGCTGTGCTTCGGGTTGACCGAGAAAATCTTTCCGCGATAACCGCGATCCACCAGCAGTCGTCGCGTACTGCCGCCCAGGCTGCCGCTTCGTTCGGACGCTCCGACGATTGCGATCGATCGCGGCGCCAGCAGGCGCGATAACCAGTGAGCCATGGGCGTGATCCCGGCAGTGATTGCGGCCGGATTTTGACATATATTGACGCCCTTGCCAGCAACAAAGTGAATTCGCCATGTCCGCCGAAGTGCAAGTCCAGCGCCATCCGCAGGTTCTCGAAATCAGGCTCGACCGCCCGCCGGCCAATGCCATCAACACGCAGGTATCGCGTGCTATTCACGCCGCCCTGTCCGAATTGCAGAACGACGACGCACTCAGTGTCGGTATCATAACCGGCGGTGGCGAGCGTTTTTTCAGTGCCGGCTGGGATCTGAAGGAAATCGCCGCCTTCGACGACGTTGCCGACGCGGTCGACAGCGCGTTCGAGAGCCCGGGTGGTTTCGCCGGCATCAGCGAATTCTGGGATCTCAAGAAACCGGTCATTGCCGCGGTCAACGGCATGGCGGTCGGCGGTGGATTTGAAATCGCGCTGGCCTGCGACCTGATCCTGGCTGCCGAGCACAGCGAATTTTTCCTGCCCGAAATGATGCGCGGCTTCTTGCCCGACGTCGGCGCGATCCAGATCCTGCCACGCCGGATTCCTTACAATGTCGCGATGGATTTACTCTACACCGGTCGTCGCATGGGCGCCGGGGAAGCGCTGCGCTGGGGACTGGTACGCGAGGTCTGTCCACTGCCCGAACTGCGCCCGCGGGCGCTCGAACTGGCTACCGAGATCGCGCGCGGCGCACCACTTGCCCTGCAGGCGCTCAAGGAAGTCGTGCCGGCCATCCATGCGCTGCCGATGCCGGAAGCCTTTGCCGCGACCAAGCCCGGCAATGCCGACCTGCCGATTTACCAGCGCATGCTGCAGTCGGAGGATTTTCTCGAGGGACCGCGCGCCTTTGCCGAAAAACGCGACCCCGTCTGGAAAGGCAAATAAAACGCTCGGTGTGAGGTTCCCGTCAGGACGCCAGGGCTGGGTCTGTCACCTGCCAGCCAGGTCGGGAGCGGCTTTTCGGGAAACGCTCCGTCAGCGGCATTGCCGCGGACAGCACATCCAAGTGGCGCTCTCCACCGGGATACCCTGGAAGACCAGTAAACGGCGCGTGTTCATGACAGCACTTCAAACAGCCCCGCGGCGCCCATACCACCACCGACGCACATGGTCACGACCACGTGTTTTGCACCGCGACGGCGGCCTTCCAGCAGTACATGGCCGACCAGCCGGGCACCGGTCATGCCGTAGGGGTGGCCGATCGAGATGGCGCCGCCGTTGACGTTGTAACAGTCGTTGTCGATACCAAGCTGATCGCGGCAGTAGAGGGCCTGGCAGGCAAAAGCTTCGTTGAGCTCCCAGAGATCGATGTCGTCGATTTCCAGGCCGTGTCGCTCGAGCAGTTTCGGCACCGCGTAAATCGGCCCGAGCCCCATTTCCTCGGGCGCATTTCCGGCTACCGCCATACCGCGGTAGGCACCGAGCGGCTGCAGACCGCGTTTTTCGGCTTCGCTCGCTTCCATCAGCACACAGGCAGAAGCGCCGTCGGACAGCTGGCTCGCATTACCGGCGGTAACGCTGCCGCCTTCAACTACCGGGGTCAGTTCACTGAGCGCTTCGAGCGTCGTTTGCGGGCGATTGCCCTCGTCCCGCTCGAGCCGGGTTTCGTGATACGAAATCTCGCCGCTCTCCTTGTCCTTGACCGCGCGTACGGCATCGATCGGCACGATCTCGTCGTCGAAACGGCCGGCTTGCTGGGCCGCGGCGGTACGCTGTTGCGATTGCAGCGCATACATATCCTGCGCTTCGCGACTGATGCCGTAACGCTGGATCACGTTTTCGGCGGTCATCAGCATCGGCATGTAGGCATGCTCGGCATGTCGAATCACGTTTTCGTCGGCACTGTCGGCAACCCACGGAAAATACTGGTTCTGCACCGCCGAAATATTATCCTGCCCGCCGGCGACCGCGATCTGCATGCCGTCCACGACGATCTGGCGCGCCGCGATCGCAATCGCCATCAACCCCGAGGAACACTGCCGGTCCACGGTTTGTGCCGGCACGCTAACCGGCAGCCCGGCGGCCAGCGCCGACAGCCGCGCGACGTTCATGCCGGCGGTGCCCGCGGTCAGCACCGCGCCGATGACAAGGTCATCTACCTCGGCGCCGTCGATTCCGGCGCGCTCGACCGCGTGACGAATAGCATGTGCGGTCAGCGTCGGCGACTTGATGTGGTTGAGGCTGCCGCGAAAGGCCTGCCCGATCGGCGTGCGCGCCGTGCTTACTATGACTGCTTGTCTCATGGTTTTCTCATCGTCGCTCCGGTTTGTTGATCGAACCGGACCCGGGCCTTTCTGCCAGCGGCAGGGATGCCTCAGTTATCGGTCTGGCGCGTCAGGTTCCACTGGCTGTTGCCGGGAAAACCGCCGCGGCTGCGCGTACCGGTCAGTCTACGGCCGTCGGCGCTGATATTAAATCGTCCGAATCCATCCTTGAAATTGAAACCGGTTGGCGAATACCTGAAAACGAAGGTGATCCGATTGCCTTTACGGGTACCTTCGAGCGTGCTGCCCTGGCTGCCAATAATACCCTTAACCTTGTCACCAGTCTGGGTTAGTTTCAAATCCTCGAAGCCCTCGTCGGGACGGTAGGTGCCGGTCAGGTCATCGAACAGGCCGCTGGCCGCGGCCTGCTGTTGCCGTTGCTGTTCCGCCTGCAGTTTCGCCAGCTCCTGCTGACGCTTCGCCTCGGCCTGCTGCCGCGCCAGTTCCTGCTGACGTTTTTGTTCGGCCTGCTGTTTCGCCAGTTGCTGCTGCCGCCTTGCTTCGGCCTGCTGCCGGGCCAGCTCCTGCTGGCGTTTCTCCTCGGCCTGCTGACGCGCGATTTCCTGCTGTCGTTTCTGCTCCGCCTCGAGTTGCGCTTTTTCCGCCGCCAGCCTGGCTTTTTGTTCGGCAATTCGAGCCTGCTCATCGCGCAGCGCCTGCTGTTCGGCATCGGATTGCGCCTGCTCCGCGATCGGCGCCGACTCGGGTATCGTCGCGGGAATCGCCTCGACAGCTGCCGGAGAGCGTTCGACGGTATCCGCTGCAGCAGGGCTTTCGCCGCCCGCCGGTCGGCCGACCTCGTCCGGTGACCGGGCCAGGTAGCCACCGACCGCAACTGCAAGTACAACCAGCAGCAGCATGCCGCCGACCAGTCCGATTCGACGCCCCTTGACTGCCGCGGCGGTCGCAGCCGACGGGGTCGTATCGGGACGCGTGGTCGCAACGCTCTGCGTTACCGGTTCGGTTGCCACGACCTCGGTTGGAACCTCTGCTTCCGGCCGGGTCATGATTTCGGTAACGCCGTCGGCCTGGGCGGACCCACCGGTATCATTGAGCCGGGTCGGAATTTCCGACTGCGGTACCGCCTGTTCGCCACGCAACATCGATTGCCATTCGCCGACGCTTTGCGGCCGATCGGTTTCCTTGAACTCGAGCGCGCAATCGATCGCCCCGAGGACATGTTCGGAGTAACGATCGCCAGCCAGGTCGACCAGCTGCAGGTAGGCATCGGTGCTGTGCTCCAGCCGCGCCATGCCCCGCTTCAGCGCGTCTACCGGCGCCTTGCCGGTCAGCATCGCGTAGCAGGTCGCGCCGAGCGAATAAATATCGGTCCAGGGCCCCTGTTTGCCATCGGTATCGTGGTATTGCTCGAAAGGCGCGAACCCCGGGGTTACCAGGCTGGTCAGGGTCTTGGTCTGACCGCCGATGGCCTGGCGTGCGGAACCAAAATCGATCAATACCGGGCTGCCATCGGTACGGATGAAAATATTGGCCGGCTTGATATCCCGATGGATGAAGCCCTGCTCGTGCACCAGCGCCAGTCCGTCGAGCACCGGCAAGACGACTTCCAGCAGGCGCTTTTCGTCGAAGTTTTCGCCCGCCTTGATCAACGCGGCGAGATCGGTGCCCTCCTCGTAATCCATGACCATGTAGCCGGTATTGTTGTTTTCGAAGAAACTGCTGACCCGGACGACGTTGGGGTGACGAAACTGGGCCAGGGTCCTCGCTTCGTCGAGAAAGCGTTGTTTGCCCCAGTCGAAGATCTCGGCATGGTTTTCTGAAATCGGCTGTACCGTGTTTTGCTGGTCGCGGGTCGAAAACTCGCTCGGCAGATATTCCTTGATTGCAACCTTTTGGTCCAGGTTGGTATCGCGCGCGAGGTAAGTGATTCCAAAGCCCCCCTGGCCGAGAATCGATTCGATTTCGTACCAGTGCAGACGGTCGTGCCGATTCAGCGCATTGTGATGTTGGCTGGGATCCATCCCGGTATTATAGCGTCGCCGGCAGCAGCTGCTTCAAGCATCAGGTCAGCAGGATGAAGTGCACCAGGTCGGCCGACTCGGTCTCGGCAATCGGTTTGCCGAGGCTGATGTGCCCCGCCCCCCGCAGCACCATTTCTTCACGCCGCAGATAAACCTCGTCGGCGCCGTCGGTGGCGACATAGGTGCCATTGGTGCCCTGATCCACGATCACGAACTTGCCGCGGCGCGATTCACAATAGGCATGCCGACGCGAGGCCAGCGTCGTATTGACGACGATATCGCAGCTCTCGTCACGACCGATGCTGACCGCTTCGGAATCGCTGTTGATCTCGAGACGAAGATCGCCTCGGCTGAGCACCAGGCGAGCGGGCTTGGCCACGCTGCGCGACAGCAGTTCGGTCGCCACCCGCGTGACGTCGCCCGCCTGTTCCCAGACGACTTCGTAAACCGCGAGCTTTTCCTGTTTGCCCTTGACCCGGGTCAGGTCGACCTGGCGGGCCTGCGCGCTTTGCTCCGGCGACAGGCGTTCGACCGTGTCCGCGGTCGCGATGATCTGTCCACCGCGCGCAAGGCCGGCCATGCGCGCGGCAACGTTGACCGCATCGCCAAAAATATCATCCTCGTCCTCGATGACTTCACCGTAGTGGATGCCGGCGCGGATCGACAGCTGGTTGCCGGCCAGTAGCTCCAGGTTGCCGATTTCGGTCTGCGCCAGCCGGGCCGCGGACACCGCACTGTCGACACTGTCGAAACGACACATCAGCTCGTCGCCGATCTCCTTGATCACGATACCCCCGTGCGTTTCGACAATCGCCTGCAGCTTGCCAAGGCACTGGTCGACCACCTGCTTGGCGCGCTCGTCGCCGAGTTGCTCATACATCTGGGTACTGCCGCTGATATCGGCAAACAGGATGGCGCAGCTGGTTTTCTGCATAGGAAAATGGTTTCGCTTCGACCGGCCTATTATCACATGACCGATGCCGATGAAAATAGTCAGGGCGCCCGCCGGTCGCTTCAGGCGTACGGCTGTTGTCGGCGGGAATTATTCGCTGAGTGCGTCAGCCAGGGCCTCGACCACCTCGGCAAATCGCTCGTCGATCTGCAGCCCCGCCTCGAGTATGGACTCAAAATCGGTCGCGACCGACTCCACCATGCGCTTGAGACTGGCGGCCTGTTCCCGGGTCAGTCCCAGGTCGGGCAGATCGCGCTTGAAATCGGCCTGCAACTCGGCGACCGCCTCGCTGCCGCGCTTGGTCTGTCGCTGGTGCATGCGTTCGATTTCATCCAGGTTGTCACGCGCGGTCGCCAACAGGTTCAGCAGCACCTGTTTGCGTTCCTCGATTGCGCGTCGCTCCGCCATACCGCGCAGGCGGGCGTCGAGCCCCTCCATCAGGATGCTGAGCTGTTCGCGCCATTGCTCGCGACGTTCGTCCTGCAGCGGCAGATTGCGCACCAGCAGGGTCGCGTGATCCGAACTCAGGGCGAGCCGCGTGCCGAAATTGACTACCCGGTCCTGGCCGCGCAGGCTCTCCAGGATCTGGCTTTCCATCGGCCGATCGATATCGTCGCTGAACCAGATCTGGTTTTCCGGCTCGTCGACGAGCAGCAGGCTGCTGTCCAGTTCCAGTTCGCGCAGGCAGTCGAACACGTTGCGCACCAGTTCGTCGCGACTGCGCGCGGCATGGCTCTGGTAGAGGAAACGAACCACGACCCCCAGCGATTCGGTAACACCGATGTTATCCGCCAGCGCTTCCACCGCGCGATCCGAGATCTGCTGTAATTCGCGCTTACGCTGCTGACTGGCCAGCACCACGTCGATCTTCTTGCGCAGGATCTCTTCGCTGAACGGCTTGGTGATGTAATCGTCGCCGCCCGCCTCGTAACCAGCCATCAGTTCATCGATCGAGGCCAGCGCGGAAATGAAAATGATCGGCAGATCCGCGGTTTCGGGTTCGGCGCGCAGCCGGCGGCAGGTCTCGAGGCCATCGATATCGGGCATGTTGACATCGAGCAAAATGAGATCAGGCACCGCTTCGGCAACGGCGGCGAGACATTCGGTGCCGGAACGCGCGGTACGCAACGAAAATCCGTCCTGCAACAATTCTTCCATGATTGTCAGGTTAACGGGTTCGTCGTCGACGCAGATTATCGAAGCCTGATCGGACATCAGTTTCCAACTGCAACTTATAATTTTTGTATCCGCCGCTATTTATAATGGATAAGTATCCCGAGCGATAGGCGTGATTCGGCATTCTTCGATTAACATTTTCAATCGAATCGCGGCTGGTGACCCGGTTGCGCGGCCAGGCTCGCCAGCAAGGCGTTGGCCCGGTGACCCGTTCGCTTCAGCCGAAACACGAATCCGATAGCCAGAAACAATAACGGGCTCGCCTGGCGTGGTGGCGAGATATCGACTCCGGTGTTTCGCGGGCATGAGACCCCGCATACAGCCGCGACCAATCGTGCCGTCACGCCTTGTTGCACATTGCTGCTTCCTGTTTCGCTCGGCGTCTGCCGAACACGCGCGGCCCTGCAGATCACACTTGAATGTTCTCTTTTTGTTCTCTATAGTGATTGCCATCATGACGACCTCCATCAGCCACTACGACAACCGGGAAGGCCTGCTGGCACTGCTCACCGAACCGGGGCGTTATCCACTCGAGGTGCGCGACGATTCGATGGTCGAATCGGGCATTTACCGCGGCGATACGCTGGTGGTGCAAAGCCAGCGTCACGCCGCCAGTGGCGATATTGTCATTGCGCTGATCGACAATGAACAGGTCGCGCTCAAGCGGATTCGCTTCGTGGACAGCGATCGGGTCGAGCTAATCTCGGATCACCCGTCGCTCGGCCGCGACCTGCTGGCGCGCTCGCGCGTTGAAATCCAGGGCAAGGTCATCGGCCAGATCCGGCGCTACACGTGAACGAAACCTGGCCTCGCGTCATTCTGCTGGCCGACATGGATGCATTTTTTGCGTCGGTCGAACAGGTTGATCATCCGGAATGGCGCGCCCGGCCGCTGGCGCTGACCAACGGCGACATCGGCACCTGCATCATCACCTGCTCCTACCCGGCCCGCGCCCGGGGTGTGCGCACCGGTATGCACATTCGCGAAGCCCGTCGACTGTGTCCCGATTTGATTCATACCAGCAGCCGGCCGCGGCGCTACGCCGAGGTGTCGGCCGCAATCATGGCGAGGCTGGCGCGATTTACACCGGAAATCGAGGTCTTTTCGGTGGACGAGGCCTTCCTCGACGTGACCCGCTGCGGTCGACTCTGGGGCTCTCCAACGGAGATCGCGACGCGGGTCAAACAGGCTGTTTACGAGGTATCGGGGGTGACCTGTTCGGTCGGCGTGGCGGGCGACAAGACGACCGCCAAGTTTGCCGCGCGCCAGCACAAGCCGGATGGCCTGACCATCATCGAACCCTGGCAGGCGGCGGACCGGTTGCAGGATGTACCGCTGACCGACTTGTGCGGCGTCAACCAGGGGATCGCGAATCTGCTCGCGCGCCACGGCGTCCACAGCTGCGGTGATCTGCGCCGCTTGCCAATCAGCGTACTCGGCAAACGTTTCGGTAATCCGGGACGCCGTATCTGGCTGATGGCCGCCGGCCTGGATCCTGAGCCGGTGCGCGTGCAGCCGCCGGCAGCGCGCTCGCTCGGTCACGGCAAGGTGCTGCCGCCGAATACCCGTGATCCGGAACTGATCCGGGTTTTCCTGCTGCACATGGCGCACCGCCTTGGTGAACGCATGCGCCGCAACGGCCTGGTGGCGCAACAATTTGGCTTTGCGCTGCGACTGTACCGGGGCTGGTTACAGGGCGTAGAGCGTTCGCTGCTGCCAACCGACGACGAACGCGTGATCTACCGCATGGGCCGACGCTGGCTGGAACAGGCCTGGCGCGGCCAGGGCATCTGGCAACTGCGCATCGTCGCGCTCGAGCCACGCGAAGCCCGCCAGGCTGACCTGTTTCATCGCAAACATCCCCGTCGTGAACAAACACACCGGGTGATGGACGTGGTCAACGATCGCTACGGCGCCCTGACCCTGTCCCCGGCACGCCTGCTGGACCGATCCACGATGCCGGACGTGATTTCGCCGGCCTGGAAACCCGACGGCCATCGACGTACCGTCTGAAGCCAATTTCGGCCTACAGGCGCGGACGTGTCTGATTTCACGAAACAATTAAACGATTTCCGCTAAACTTGGTCAGTATTGCTTTGCTGCAGGTAATTCATGCTGGACACGACCGATAACTCGATTGCCGAAATCCAGGCCGACCTCGAACGCGCCATCGCCGCGATCGAGACCGTGATCCTGGGCAAATCGGACCAGGTCCGACTGTCGCTGTGCTGCCTCATCGCGCGCGGTCACTGCCTGATCGAGGACTTGCCCGGGGTCGGCAAGACAACCCTTTCCCAGACCATTGCGCAGGTATTCGGACTGCAGTTCAACCGCATCCAGTTCACCAGCGATTTGTTACCGGCCGATATTCTCGGGGTATCGATTTTCGATCCCGAGCGCCAGCGTTTCGAATTCCACCCGGGCCCGGTGTTCGCGCACTTTATCCTGGCCGACGAAATCAATCGGGCCACACCCAAAACCCAGAGCGCACTGCTGGAAGCAATGGAAGAAAAACAGATTACCGTCGAAGGCGAAACCCACCAGCTCGAGGAACCGTTTTTCGTTATCGGCACGCAAAATCCGCTGGACCAGTCCGGCACCTTTCCGTTGCCCGAGTCCCAGCTTGACCGGTTCATGATGAAAATTTCGCTGGGTTATCCCGACATGGAAGCCGAACGGGCCCTGCTGGCCGGCAGCAACCCGCGTGACCTGATGCACCGCATGGAGCCGGTGGTCAGTGTCGAACGTTTCGTCGAGATCCAGAGCGCGGTTGACGACATCCACTGCTCCGATCCATTGCTGCGCTACGTCCAGCAACTGATTCACGCCACCCGCAACCCGGGGCTGTTCGTTTACGGCCTGTCGCCACGCGCCGGGCTGGCGGTGATTCGCGCCAGTCGCGCCTGGGCGCTGATGGCCGGACGCAGTCACGTCGAGCCCGGCGATACCCAGGCGGTTTTCGGCGCCATCGCCGAACATCGCCTGACGCCGGCGGAGCAGCACAGTCAACCGGTAGCCGACATGGTGCAGGAACTGATCGACCAGATCGCAATTCCCTGATTCCGTTCCGGCCGCCGCACGATCATGGCTACCCTCGCACTCCCCCGTCCCCTGCGTCGTCGTATCGACCGCTGGTTCGACAGTCACAATCCTCCCAGCCGCGATAGCATCACGCTACACAACCGCCGCCTGTACATCCTGCCGACCCGTTTCGGTTACCTGTTCGCCGGCATGCTGTTACTGCTGTTCCTGGCCGCGATCAATTACCAGAACAGCATGGCTTTCGTGCTGACTTTCATGCTGACCTCACTGGCCATCGTCAGCCTGTGGCACACGCACAAGAACCTGCTCGGAATCTCGGTCAAGCTACAGATCCCGCGACCGGTATTCTGCGGCGAAACCGTCGATTTCCGTTTCGAGGTCAGCCACGTCAACCGGTCGCGGCGCTACGCCATCGGCATTCAGTATGCGGACGCGCCACCCGTTTACCTGCGGCTGGAGCCCGAGGGCACGACCGAGGCGCGCCTGCGCCTGCCGACGCATCAACGCGGGCAGTTCAAGCCCCAGGGGATTACCGTTTTCACCCGCTATCCCACCGGATTGTTCCACGCCTGGGGCTGGCTCAATTTTGATCTGCCGATCCTGGTCTATCCGCGCCCGCTGGAAAACGTTCGCCTGCAGCAAACCATGATTGCACAGTATGACGGCAAAACTTCGACCAGCACGATCGAGGGTGACGACTTTGCCGGGCTGCGCGAACACCGCAAGGGCGAATCGTTGCGTCATATTTCGTGGAAAGCTTATGCACGCGGCAAGGGGTTGTTGACCAAAACCTTCCAGGGCAACGCGCGGCCTTCGCTGTGGATCGACTGGGCGCTGTTGCGCGAAGGATCACCCGAGGAAAAACTGAGCCTGATGACCGCGCTGGTGCTGGCGGCGGAAAAGGAAGAGCAGAAATACGGCCTGCGTCTGCCGGACCTCACCATCGACCAGGATTTTGGCAACGCGCACAAACATGCCTGCCTGCTCGCGCTGGCCCTGTTCCGGCAACCCGACCCTGACTCGGAGTTTCGCCTTGACGACGAGTAGCGAAACCCTGCCCTACCAGCGTATCGGCCAGGAACAGGCGAGCCGCGGCAGCGTTTTCGCGGTCTGTTTCTGCTTTCTGTTCGCGATGGCGCCGCATTTCCTGACCCTGCCGATCTGGGTCATCGCGCTCGTCATCATCGCGATTGGCTGGCGCAGTCTGCAAAATCTCGATCGCTTGCGCGAACTGCCGAAGTGGATGCTGATTCCGCTGGTGCTGATCGGCGGGGTCGGCGTTTTTGCCGAGTACTGGACTATCGTCGGTCGCGACGCCGGTCTCGCACTGCTGACCGTGATGACATCGCTCAAGTTTCTCGAGAGTCGCAATCATCGCGACATGCTGATCCTGGTGTTCCTGTGTTATTTCCTGATCGCCACCCATTTCCTGTTTTCGCAAAGCATCCTGACCGCGACGCTGATGTTCGCAACGCTGATCGTGATTACGGCCACACTGATTACGCTCAATCAGCGCGACGACAGCGCGCCGATTGGCAACCGTCTGCAAACCAGCAGCAAGCTGGTGCTGCTGTCGGTGCCGCTGATGCTGATTCTGTTCGTGCTGGTGCCGCGGGTGCCGGGCCCGTTGTGGGGCCTTAGCGCCGAACAACGCGGCGGCGTGACGGGACTCAGCGACAGCATGGCGCCGGGTGCGATCAGCAACCTGATTCGCAGTAACGAGGTCGCGTTCCGCGTCGATTTCGAAGGCCCGGTGCCGGAACAGAGCAAACTCTACTGGCGCGGCCCGGTGATGCCGATGTTCAACGGATATCGCTGGACCCAGATACCGCGCAAACCGCTCGAAGTGCTGCGCATGCAAAAGTCCGGCCGCCCGGTGGACTATACCGTCACGCTGGAGCCGAACGGCGAGCACTGGCTGCTGGCACTGGATATCCCGACGGCGCTGATCGACAACAGCGTGCTAACCCAGGATATCCAGCTCACCAGCAAGGAAAAAATCAACGACTTGCTGCGCTACGATATGCGTTCCCACCTGGAATACGAGGTTGGATTCGACGAGTCGACGGATTACCTGGCTCTGACCCTGAGTTATCCCGAGCAGTCCAATCCGCGCACGCGCGAGCTGGGCCGTGCGCTGGCCGAGCAATACGACGAGCCGCAGGACATCGTCAATCACGTACTGAGAATGTTTCGCGAACAGGAATACACCTACACGCTGCAGCCGCCGGCCCTGCGCGGCGACGTGGTCGACCAGTTCCTGTTCGATACCCGGCGCGGTTTCTGCGAACACTATGCCGGCAGCTTTGCGCTCCTGATGCGCGCCGCCGGCATCCCGACACGAATCGTGGCGGGATACCAGGGCGGCGAATTCAATAATGTCGGCAACTACCTGATTGTGCGCCAGTCGGATGCGCATGCCTGGACCGAGGTCTGGTTTCAGAATCGGGGCTGGGTACGCATCGATCCCACCGCCGCGGTATCGCCCAGCCGCATCGAGCAGGGACTGGACAATGCGCTGGCCGGCGAGAATCCGACCTTTCGCATTCAGAACCGCAACCCGATCTTCGGCAATATCCTGTACAGCTGGGACAACCTGCAGCACGGCTGGAACGACTGGGTACTGAACTACGACGAACGCCGCCAGCGCAACTTTCTCAGCCGCCTCGAAGTTGGCATCGAAAACTGGTCCGACATGGTGTTTGCGTTGGTGATCCTGCTGCTCGGCGTCACCGGTCTCTACTGGATCGTTTCCTGGTACCGCGATCGTCCGCCGAAGCCGCAGGCTTATGAACTCCTGTTCCGTCGCGTGTCGAAAAAGCTCGCGCGCCAGGGCCTGGCGCGCCGGCCGTCCGAGGACACGCGGGCCTTCCTGCAGCGCGCCGAGCGCAGCGATTACCCGCAGTCAGCGCAGCTCGCGCGTATCGTCGATTTATACAATCGCATCAAGTACGGCCGCCTGGGCGCAAACCGCCACAGCCTCGAACAACTGCGGACCCTCGTCAACACCCTGCAGTAAGGACTGGCGTATATACCTCTGGCAAAGCCGCCAGGCTCGCCAGGATTTGATCAGGCAAATACCTGGCACTTGCAAACCTTTCCCACAAAAACCCTTGCGGCTTGGCGAGAGTAATCAAGCGGAAAGTGGCTACGGATTATTCGACGAG
>JAAUXY010067943.1_pt1 | contig 16381 bp, 16 predicted proteins | sample 7278121 | NCBI WGS metagenome assembly JAAUXY01 (sample SAMN14350117, study PRJNA611818) | marine sediment metagenome | isolation source: surface marine sediment (1.8m) | place: French Polynesia: Moorea | collected 2018-08 | reverse complement strand
CTATCCCGCCTCCGGTCACGAATGGCGGATCGGTCTCTACTGCTTCATCTTCGAGGTCGTGCTTGCCGTGCCCTGTGTACTCTTTGCCTTATGGCTCGGTCGTCGGGGGTTGACCGCGAGGCCCCGCCGCGTCGGGGCTCTCGGCGGCTTCGGTGCGGGACTCGCGGCCGATGCCGTCTGGCGGCTGGTATGTCCCTACTCTGAGCCTGCTCATGCCTTCGGCTCCCATTCCTCAGGGATCCTGGCAGCGGTTGCCTTTGGCCTGCTACTCGCCTGGTGGTGGGAGGTCAGGCGCTAGCGCCCCAAGAAAGCCAATCCTTTGGACTGGCTTCATTGGCCCAGCCCTTCCTTTGCAGGTTCAGGCGCACTACGCGCACCTAAACCTGCCCGTAAGCCTTCGGCCTCCGGCGGCGAGAATCTATGCGCGACAGGCTCCTCGTGCCGGCGCTATTTCTTTAATTGCTCGATCTTGCGCTGAATGAACGGGTTCTTCGGATCGCGTTTGAGCGCCTCTTCGAAGCTCTCGATCGCTTTGGCCTTGTCGCCAGCCTTGGCATGGAGCTCGCCCAGGAAGAAAAAGCTCATCGCTTCGTCCGGGTAATGCTCGGTGTTGAGTTTGAGGAACGCGATGGCTGCCTGCATCTGGTCGGTGCCGGCTAGCTGCTGCGCCAATCGGATCAGAGTACCGGAGGAAAAATCGAAAGTGGCGCTGCCGTAGTAGCGCTCACGCAGCTCGCGGTATTTGCCGAGAGCGCCGTCGATACCCTTCTCGGTGAGCGTGGCGGTCAGAACGTTCTCGAGGGTACGGGGCTTGGCTTGCCCGCGGTGGCAAGTGACGCATTGCACTTGGAGCAAGTCTGAGGCATCGTGACCGGTCTTTGGCAGATGGGTATTGTTGATCGAATCGACCATGCGCATCATGACCCGCGTCACTTGCTTGTGCTCGTTTTCGTCTGAAACGAAGTCCACTTCCGATAGCGGGGCACCCTCCTCGCCGACATGGCAGTGAGTACAGCGAACGTCGAGGGCGCTGCAGAACGACTTCATGACCTCGACCAGCGCACGCTTCTCGATGTCCTTGGGCAAGACTTCGAGATTCTGGAACTGGTCTGGGATCTGGCCGGCCGCGGGTCCAGCGATCAGAATAATCGTCGCCAGGATGGCGGACTTCCTCTTGACGACGCGGGCTGTCGAACGCTGGGCATCGGCGGTCCTCATGACAGATCTCCTCGAGTAATGATCACGAGCTATTCGAAGAGTTTATCCTCCTCAGGGGGCACGATCGACGCCGTGCTTGTTTCGGATCATGTCGAGGCCCTTTTGCGCGTTCTCGATATCCGGTTCGGACGCGATTCTTTCGGCGGCCTCGAGGGCTGCCCGAAAGTGCTCCATGGCTTGGCGGTCATCGGCCTGTTCCAGGAGAATCCGGCCCAGCAGCGTCCTCAGCCGTGCCGCGATCTTCGGATTTCCGATCTCATCCGCCAGGCGTAGCCCGTTCTCCGCCTCTTCCCGAGCGCTGACTCGGTCGCCCTGCTCGAGGTGCAGGCGCGCCAGGGCGTGTCTTGCATAGGCCAGCCCCCAACGGTCGCCGATCGCGGATTTTTCGTTGACCGAACGCATCAGATAATCGGCCGCCGATTCTTCATCGCCACTTTCCAGGAGGGCTTCACCGAAGTTAAACAGTCCGATCGAATGCTCCCAGCGATCGTCCAGCCGCTCTGCCATCGCCAGAGCCCGCCAATAGACGTCCACGGCTCGCGTCGGTTGCCTTTGCCCCATGAGTAGATTGCCCTCGGTACGTAAAAGCATCACCTGGACCGGCAGGATTTCGGCTTCTCCGCGAGTCGACATGCCGAGGCACTCGCGGCCTTGAACCAACCAGTTTTCCGCCTCGTGAAAGCGACCTCGCTGACAGCAAACCAGGCCCGCCAGCGCCATCAGCTCGGCGGCGCGCAGACGATTCGAATGCCCGACAATCTCAAGCCCATGACGGCATCGATCGAGAGCTTCCTGATAGCGGCCCAACTGCGATGCCAGTCGCGCCAGCTTCAGCAGATAGCGAGTCTCGATGTTTGGCGATAGCAGGCCGTCCGCGGATCGCTGCGTCTCCCGTGCCCCGCGATAGGCTTCTTGAGCTTCGAGATACTCGCCCTGAACCAGTAACAGGTCGCCGAGTCGATCCGCTAGCGAAGAGTCTTCACCGCTCTGGGGCGACTCGCTCCTGGAATGGGGAGCTAGACGCTGACCGCCTCTTGGGCCGTCCTCCGCCGGACTCGAGCTCAGAGCCGACGAGGCCTCGGCCGTCGTCGGATCCGGCATCGGCTCAAGCGCCTGCCGGGCTTCGACGAGGCCGCGGAGAGCCTCTCGGGCATTCTTCGGCCGGTCCTCCTTGGTCTTGGCGAGGCAGCTCAAGATCAATCGTTCCAGGCTCTCGCTGATCCTCACCCCGCGGGCGCGCAAAGATCCGGGGACCTCGAGCAAGACGCGCTGAAAAATCGATCCTTTACAGTCTCTCAAGGGATGTTCGCCGGCCAGGCATTCATAAAGCAACATACCGAGTGAATAGAGGTCCGATCGCGGATCGCTCTCTTCCCCGAGCAGCTGTTCGGGACTGATATACAGCGGTGTGCCCTCGAAGATTACTGATTCAGGCTTGTCGTGACTTCGGTCTGGCTGGACGGTCGCTGGATTGACATCCTGCCGCGGTTGATCGTCGATGCTGGTTGCCAGGCCGAAGTCCAGAACCTTAACCAACGGCAGACGGAGCCGGTGCCACTCCACCATGATATTTTCAGGTTTGATGTCGCGATGAATCACCCCTTGGCTGTGACTGTAGACCAGGGCGTCCGCTACTTGAATCGAGATCTCAATCGTCTTTCTGGGATTCAACATCTGATCTTCGATCAGAAGGCGCAGAGTTTGTCCTGGCAGAAGCGGCATGACGATAAACAGTTCTTCGCCATGCTGGCCGAAGTCGTAGATCGGTGCGATCGCTGGATGTTCCAAACTTGCCGCCGTTTTGGCTTCGCGGCGAAACCGTTCTCGGGAGTCAGAAGTCATGACTTTCGGAAGGATGATCTTGATCGCTACTTCTCGGTCGAGCAGTAGATCTCGGGCGCGGTAGACCACTCCTCGTCCGCCGCGCCCGATCGGTTCACCGATCCGATAACGACTGAGTAGAGTTTTTCCTTGCATAGGTTCCCCTGACGCCGTCGACTCGGATCGAGTTTCGATCGAGGTGGTCCGGCGCTCGAATGACAATCGCCTCGAAGCTTTCGGAGCAAGGGTTGCCCTGACGGTCAACGGGTGGCCGTAAGACAATTAGGGCTTGGAGGCCGTAGTGCGGAAAACTGTGGAACCGGAGTCGTGGTACGGGGGTCCGGGTGTGGAGTGTACTTCACCGCGCGAACTTGATTGCCGGCTCTTGATGGAAGCTACGGTGGTGCCCCCGGTCCGGATTGTCGTTTCGACAGGTTTAATGAACATCAGATGATAGTAAGGTCAGGGCCAAAATCCGAACAATTCAACCTTGTTTCGCCGGTCGTCAGTGAACGGATGCGAAGTGTCTCGAGTCAGATGAACGGCGTGATGCCTGTTGTGAGTTCTATCTATCGAAGCTACGGGTTATGATTCTAGCCAGAGTCTGACAAGAGAGGAGTCGCAGATGAAGTTGGGAGTCATGGCCGATAGTCACGATAACGTACCGATGGTGCGGCGAGCCGTCGAGCTGTTCAGGAATCGAAAGGTTGAGTTGGTCGTTCACGCCGGCGATTTTGTGGCGCCTTTTGCTGTCGCACCTCTGGCCGACTTGGGCTGCCGCGTGGTGGCTGTGTTCGGCAACAACGACGGCGAGCGGGTGGTGTTGGCCAAGAAGCTCGCGGCGATCGGTGAGGTGCACCCGAATCTGGCCGAGACCGAAATCGGTGGCCGGAGAATTGCCGCGACGCACTACCCGGAATTGGCCGAGCCAATCGCTGCCAGCGGTCGCTACGACCTGGTGATCTACGGGCATACCCACGAGATCGACGTGCGTCAGGGGGAGACCGTGGTCCTGAATCCCGGCGAAGTCGGTGGCTGGCTCACCGGCCGCTCGACCGTTGCGATCGTCTGTTTGGACAGCATGAACGTCGAGATCGTCGATCTTTAGTGAAACAGCGAATCGCTGAAACGATGGAGGCAGTTATGAGTGGAGTCAGTTTCCCAAACGAGAGCGCTGAGTACCGCGCGGCCCGTAACCGACTGCTGGAGGCGGAAGTCGAGCTGCGTGAACAGGTTCGACGGGTAGCGGAGATGCGCCAGGCAATGCCCTTGGGTGGCGTCGTCAGCGAGGACTACGTTTTTGACGAGCTGGTTGACGGCGAGGCCCGCAAGGTGAGCATGTCGCAACTCTTCGAGGCCGGCAAAGAGGCACTCTTCGTCTACAGCTTCATGTATGGGCCGGAGATGGCGGAAGCTTGCCCCATGTGTAGCTCTTTTCTGGATGGTCTGGACGGCAATGCCGCACAGCTCTTGCAGCGCATCAATCTGGCGGTCGTCGCTCGCTCGCCGATCGAGCGTATCGCTGAGTACGCGAAACGCCGGGGATGGCGTCATCTGCGCCTGCTCTCGGCGGCGGACAATAACTACGCTCAGGACTATCTGATGGAGAACGAAGATGGTGGCCAGATGCCGATGGCCAATGTCTTCGTGCGCCGCGACGGCCAGGTACACCATTTCTGGGGCTCGGAGATGCTGTTTGCCGGTGGACAGGGCGATCCCCGGCACATGGACACCATGTGGCCGCTATGGAACGTGCTCGACACCGTGCCCGAGGGGCGCGGCACGAGCTGGTACCCACCCCTCTGGCAGGACCTCTAGCTGGGCCTCTAGCTACAGCTTGGGCCTGCCCCGGTTCGGTGGACAGTTTATCGTTTGGGATTCAGACATGCTCTCTTTCAGTGAGAAGGAGAAGTAGTCTGGATCTGGGGCGAAATTTTCAACAGCATATCCGCAGGTTTTCCACTGGTTTTCCACAGGTCTTTCCGCAGCTCTCGGTCGGCGGCGATCTCGAACTGCATCGGACTCAGATAGCCCAGGGCTGAGTGACGGCGACGGCGGTTATACCAGGCTTCGATGAACTCGAAGATCGCACTGCGGGCCTCCGGATGGGTTCGCAGGGTCGAGCGATCCAGCAGCTCGCACTCCAAGGTCGCGAAGAAACTTTCGCACATGGCGTTGTCGTAACAGTCGCCCACCGAGCCCATGGAAGGCCGCACTCCGAGCTTCTCGCAGCGCGTCCCGAAGGCCACGGAGGTGTACTGAGAGCCTTGGTCCGAGTGATGGATCACCCCCTGCGGACGGCGCTGATCCACGGCCATGTTCAGGGCCTCGAGGATCAGCTCAGTCCGCAAATGAGGGCGCATGCACCAACCGACGATCCGACGGCTGAAGACATCGAGCACGACGGCCAGGTACAAGAAACCGGCCCATGTCGGGATGTAGGTGATGTCGGCGACCCAGAGCTGGTTCGGACCTTCGGCGGAGAAATTCCGCTCGACCAGATCCGGCGCTGGGCGCGAACCATCGCGTCTCGTCGTCCAGGTTCGCTTGCGCCGACAAACGCCTCGCAAGCCTACGGCTTTCATCAGACGAGCCACCCGCTTGCGGCCGATATGCTCGCCATCATCGGCCAGGTCGGCATGGATTCGAGGCGACCCGTAGGTCCCGCGAGACTCCGTATGAGAGTGCCGTATCTTGACCTTCAACTGCTCGTCCTTCTGCGCACGAGCCGAAGGCCCGCGACCGCGCCACGCATAGTAGCCGCTGGTGGAGAGACCCAGGACCCGGCACATCGTGACGACCGTATGATCGGCCCGATTCGCACTCACGAATTTGAACCCCTCGATGGGATCGATCCGCTCTCCTGCGCGAACCAGGCCGCGGCTTTTTTCAAAATCTCCCGCTCCTCGCGCAGGCGTCGGTTCTCGCGGCGCAGGCGTCGAAGCTCATCGCGCTCAGCCGTGGTCAAACCATCGTTGCGGCGGCCCTCATCTCGGTCGGCTTGCGCCAACCAGTTTCGGATCGTCTGCGCCGATGGCTCGTAGTCCTTCGACAGCGATTCGGGGGAGCGGCCCGAACGGGCCAGCTGGATGAGCTCCTGGCGGAACTCTCGAGGGTATGGGGGACGGGAACTCGGCATCGTGACCTCCTTTGCTCACAAGAGCATATGTGTCCACGAAACCGGGGCTATGCGGAGTTCGGGACTATGCGGAGTTGCAGCGGCAGCGTGTCGTTAAGAGGTTCTGACTGAGGGATTACGTTGTCGGCTTCTTGCCTGGACTCCGCATAGTCTGGATGCTTCTTTCCGGCCATCTTGGCCGGAAAGGAGCATCTTCATGGCAGCTCATGACTTGTGGACCCTCGATACCCTTATCGAGGAGTACAGGCAGTACCAGCGCCGCACCCGCGGACTGCGAGAGCAGACTCTGGACGGCTACGAGCAATTCGTGCGTCTCTTCGTCCATTCAGCTCTCGAAGACGACCCGATCGATCCCAGACGCTTGAGCCCGTCCGACGTGATCGGTTTCGTCGCCTCGATGAGGGGTCGATTCTCACCTCGGTCGATGAAGACCGTACGGACGGCGCTACGTTCGTTCTTCCGGTACCTGCGCGTCGGAGGGCTCTGTGATAAGCGGCTGGAAGCCGCGATCCCCGCCGTCGCGCACTGGCGCCTATCGGCGCTTCCTCGATGTCTGAGCGAGCAGTAGCTCGGGCAGGTACTCGCGTCGTTCGACGTCTCTACGCCCTGCGGACACAGGGATCGCGCGATCGTGTTGTGCCTCTCAAGCTTGGGGCTCCGGCCCCGTGAGGTCGCTGACCTCCGTCTCGAGGACATCGACTGGCGCGGAGGCACCATCCATCTGCGTACGCGCAAGACTCGCCAATGCGCCATTCTTCCTCTTCCTCGCGAGGCCGGTAGCGCGATTGTCAGCTACTTGCGCGAAGAGCGTCCAAGGACCCAGGAGCGCCGTGTTTTTGTGCAGCACCTCGCGTCCCGTCGGGGTGAGCCGATTTCGAGCCACGCCGTCTCTGCTGTTGTGGTGCGTGCGCTGCGCCGCGCGGGAGTTGAACCACCCATCGCAGGCGCCTACGTGTTGCGTCACACTTTGGCGAGCCGCATGGTGCGTCGGGGAGCCAGCCTCAAGGAGGTCGCTGACTTTCTGGGACACGGCTGCCTCGACACGACGGCTATCTACGCCAAGCTCGATTTGCCGGCGCTGCGTGAGGTAGCCCTCCCTTGGCCGGAGGTGATCCGATGACGCCTCCGAGCTTCGTCCACTTGGTCGACGAGTACCTTGCCTTGCGACGCGGGCTGGGCTTCGATCTCGAGTCGCCACGATGGATGTTGCAGGACTTCGCACGGTATGTGGATCGGATTGGACACCAGGGTCCGCTGACGATCGACCTGGCGGTGCAATGGGCGCTAGCTTCGCGCTCGAGTGATCCAGCGCAGGCTGCCCGACGTCTCTCCGCCATTCGACAGTTTGCGCGACACCGCGCGGTGTTTGATCCAGCCACCGAGATCCCGCCCGCTGGGCTCCTCGGCCGCGTACCGCGCCGCAAACAGCCCCACATCTATAGCGACGAGGAAGTCGCCGCGCTGCTACGGCATGCCAGCCTCCTGCTGCCTCGTGACGGACTTCGTCCCCGGACTTACGTCGCCTTCTTTTCGCTCCTGATCTCGACTGGACTGCGGCTCTCCGAGGCCTGCCACCTCACGCCCACGGACGTCGACCTCGCTGACGGTGTCCTCACCATACGGGAAGGCAAGTTCCGCAAGTCCCGCCTGGTGCCGCTTCACCCGACCACGACGCAGGCGCTCACCCGCTACGCTGTCTACCGGGATGCGCGTGGCGACGGTCCCCGGTCGGAAAGCTTCTTCCGTACCGACCGCGCACCAGCGCTCTCTCGCGCCGCCGTGGAGAAGACCTTCAGCAGGCTCAGGAATCGCCTGGGTTGGGCCGCTCAAGGTCGGGCACGTCGACCACGCATCATGGATCTTCGTCACACGTTCGCCGTGCGACGGCTCCTGCGCTGGTACGAGGACGGCGCCGATCTCGATCGCAAGATCCTGGCACTGGCGACTTACCTCGGCCATGCCAGGGTCACCGACACGTACTGGTACCTCTCCGCGGTCCCCGAACTGATGGCCATCGCCTCCCAGCGCTTCGAGCGTTTCGCCCGCCAGGAGGACGCATCGTGACCCCTCCAAAGATCGCCTTCCCAGCGCTCCTCCAGGACTTCTTCCAGCGGCGTCTCGTCGCAGAGCGTGGCGCCAGCGCGCACACGATCGCAAGTTACCGCGACACCTTCGAGTTGTTGCTTTGCTACGCCGAGCAACGTACCGGGCGGACGCCCTCTGCGTTGACGCTCGAGGATCTCGACGCGCCGGTGATCCTCGACTTTCTCGACCATCTCGAAGTCGAACGTGGTAACTCCCCGCGGACTCGAAATCTACGTCTCACCGCGATCCGGTCGTTCCTGCGGTACGCGTCGATCCGCGAGCCGACATCTTTGGCCATCGCGCAGCGCGTCCTCGCGATTCCCACCAAGCGCTTCGACCGGCCCGTTCTCGGTTACCTCTCGCGCGAGGAGGTCGAGGCCTTACTTGACGCCCCCGACCGCTCCACGTGGAGTGGACAGCGCGATGCCGTCCTCTTCGCTGTGTTCTACAACACCGGCGCCCGGGTCTCCGAAATTACTGGCCTGCGGGTCGCCGATGTCCTCCTCGATCGCGCGTCTGCCCTGTGCCTGCACGGTAAGGGTCGCAAGGAGCGCGTCGTCCCCCTCTGGAAGAGCACCGCCACGAACTTACGCTTGTGGCTGCCACGCATCGATGTGAGCCCCGAGGCTCCCGTGTTCCCTAACCGAGCCGGCAACCGACTGTCGCGCTCCGGCGTCGAACACCGCTTGCGTGTGGCGCTGAGAAAGGCGTCGGAACAATGCCCCTCTCTCGCCGCTCGACGGATCTCGCCCCACACCCTGAGACACACGACCGCGATGCACCTGCTGCAGTCTGGAGTCGACATCACCGTCATCGCACTCTGGCTCGGCCACGAGGACACGGCTACAACCCACCTCTACGTCGAAGCAGACCTCGCGATGAAAGAAGCTGCCCTCAAGCGCGTCGAGGATCCTGGGCCCGAGCCAGTCTCATTCAAGGCTTCCGACCGCCTCCTCGCATTTCTCGAGGCCCTATGACTATGCAGAGTATCGATCTACAGATTGCCTAGTTTCACGGGCTCTGCCGCTGCAACTCCGCATAGTCCCGAACTCCGCATAGCCCCGGCTATGCAAAGCTCCGCATAGCCGGGGCAACTCCAGCTCGCGTGCAGCCCGCGGGGGTGGGCAAAAGACCACCCAGCGGAACGTCGCGCCGGCTGGCGAAATGTCGGATCATGACAATGAGCAGGATTCCGACCACCCGGAAGCTGGAGGTGACCCGATGCAGATTGAAACCGTCCTTTGCCCGATCGACTTCTCAACCCTCTCCGACTTCGAGCTGAAGCTAGCGGTCGAGGTCTGCCAGACTTTCGATGCCCGCCTGGTGCTACATCACAACCTCGCCGCGGCGGCTCCCGGTCTGCATAAGGCATGGGAATGGGAGAAGGATCACCACAGCCCCGAGGAGATCACCGAGCCGGCGGCGCGCCAGCACATGGCGGATCTCATGGAGAGGATACCGTCGTCGATCCGTGTCGAGGCGCGGATCAGCCGCGGTCCCGTCGGCCTGGTGCTGCTCTACCTGATCAAGCAGATTTCGGCCGATCTGGTGATCCTCGGTAGCCACGGCTGGTCGAGCGACGATCATACGTCGCTGTCGGAGCGGATTATCGAGAGTGCGCCCTGTCCGGTCCTGACGATCCAGGAAGGGCGCGGTGATACCCGAGCCTTCAGACTTCACGTCGCGGACGGCGAGGCCGTCGCTCGGGTCCTGGTGCCGACGGACTTCTCTGAATCGGCGGGGGCGGCCGTTGCCTATGCCTTCGAGCTTGCTCGTCGTGCACCGCTAGAGGTACACCTGCTGCACGTTCAGTCTTCGCATGAGATTGCGGTCGTGCCGGCAAGCCATGCCGAAGCCAGTAACCGGGAGGTTCTCGCCGCGACTCGCCGTCGGCTGGGAGAGATGGTGCCTTCTGATCTGGATCAACAGGTCGAATGTCACGTCGAAATGGGCTCACCCGGCGATGGCATCATGGCCGAGGCCGCGAAGCTCGATGCCGAGCTGATCGTGATGGGCGAGCATGCCCGAGGCTTTTTCCGTCGCTATTTCACCCACGACACCTCGCGCGAGATGCTTCATCGGGCTCGTTGTCCGGTGTGGTTCGTGCCGGCGCAATATTCGGTCTGAGATTCGGTCTGAGCGGCCTCGGGATGCAGCTCAGACGTCACTCGTCATGATGAAGATCGGCTGGCGCAGGAAGCTCGAATAGCGGGGCCGAAGGCGGTCGGGATTGTAATACTTCACGATGTCGATCTCTTTCTTATGACCGACGACGACGTCGATCGGCAGGCTGTCGTAGATGCCGTTGCGTAGGCTGACCAGGCGCCCGTGGTTGCCTGAGAGCACCAAGTCGAGTGCCAGGTTGCCGAAAGCCATGGGTGCGATCGAGTCCAGTGCATCGGGATCGCCACAGCGCACCAGGTAGCTCAAGCGCTGATTGACAATATTGACGCGCCGACCCTTGTTGAATTCCGGCGAGCGCTCCTTGAGCGCGTTGGCCACCCGGTCGCCGATGCCGCCGAGCTTCTTGTGCCCGTATTGGTCGGTCTCCTGGCTTTCGAACGCCATCTCGTGCTGGCCGGTCATGCGCGCCCCTTCAGAGACCAGGACCACGGCATAACGGCTCGGATGCTGATCACGGTCTTCGCTCAACAGCTTGGTGAGATGATCGATGCTGAAAGGATACTCGGGGATCACGCAGCGGTCGGCAGCGCCTGCCATCGTCGGTAAAAGGGCGGTATAACCGGCATATCGTCCGAAAACCTCGATCACCAGGAAGCGCTCATGGGAGCCGGCGGTGGTCCGCAGGGCATGGGTCAACTCGATGGTGCGGGTGACACAGGTCGAGAAGCCGATGCAGTAGTCGGTGCCGGGAACGTCGTTGTCCATGGTCTTGGGGATCGCAACGACTTTGACGCCCTCGGTGTCCAGACGGTGGCCGTAGCTCAAGGTGTCATCACCGCCGATCGGGATCAGGTAGTCGATGCCGAGGAACTCGAGGTTCTCGAGCACCGACGGCGTGACGTCGTTGATTTCGTCGGTGTAGCGGTCCTTGAGATGCGGCGGCACGACCGCTTTCGGCAGCTTGCTGGGCCGGGTCCGTGACGTGTGGAGGAAAGTGCCGCCGGTTCGGCCGGCTCGATTGACGACGTCATGGGTCAGCTCCTGGACGTGGCCGCGGTTGTCGGCTTCCCTGTCGGGTACCAGATCAACCAGCCCGGCCCATCCCCGGCGGATGCCGAGGACTCGGTAGCCCTCACGCAAAGCACGAATCGTGACCGCGCGGATCGCCGGGTTCAACCCCGGAACGTCCCCGCCGCCGGTGAGAATGGCGATGGTTCCTTGTGTAGTCATAGGTCGATGATCTTAGCAGAAGTAGAGCTTGACAAATCCATTGGAAGAGGTAGCATGCGTATATGCGTATGAAGATTCGGAGGTGTCCTGATGAACCGTAATCGCGCCGCTACCCGGCTCATCGTTTTGCGCCGGCTGCTTGCCCAACACGAGATCGAAAGCCAGGAAGAGCTGGTCAAGCTCCTGGGAGACCGGGGTCATCAGGTGACCCAGGCCACGGTCTCGCGCGATCTCGCCAACCTCGGTGCTGAGAAAACCACCGACAGCGACGGCCGTGAGCGTTATGTCATCGCCGCGGATCTGGAACGGCACTCCGGAGCCATTCGCAATCTCTCGCGACGAATGAAGGAGTTCGTCACCGAGATCGGACACTCAGCCAACCTGGTCGTGCTCAAAGGGCCCCCGGGTGCGGCGGGGCCGGTGGCCGCGTCGCTCGACGCCGCTTCGCTGGACGGTGTTCTCGGCACCATGGGGGGAGACGACACCGTCATGATCGTCACCCACGATCCAGACGGCGGCGCGGAGATCGCCAGCAAGCTCGAAGAAATCATGGAGACTTGAGAATGAAAGTCGTCTTGGCATATTCCGGGGGGCTCGACACCTCGGTCATTCTGCATTGGATTCGGCAGCACTATGACGCCGAGGTCATCGCCTACACCGCCGATGTCGGCCAGGGGGTCGAGGTCGAGCAGGCTCGAGAGGCGGCTGCCGAGACCGGCGCTGCTGAGATCGTGGTCGAGGACCTGCGTGAGGAATTCGTCCGCGAGTGCATCTTTCCGGCTCTGCGTGCCAACGCGGTCTACGAGTGGTACTACCTGATGGGCACCGCCCTGGCGCGGCCGGTGATCGCGCGCGGTTTGATGCGTGCCGCCGAGCGCTTCGAGGCCGAAGCCATCGCCCATGGCGCCACCGGTAAGGGTAACGATCAGATCCGTTTCGAGCTGGCGGCTTACGCTCTGCAACCCAACATTCGAATCATCGCACCCTGGCGGGAGTGGGATCTCAAGGGCCGCTCCGACCTCATTGCCTATGCCGGCGAGCACGGGCTCAACCTGGCGGCGGCGCCTAAACCGGAATACTCGATGGACGCCAACCTGATGCATATCTCCTACGAGGGTGGCATTCTCGAAGACCCCTGGGCGGCGCCGCCGGCAGGCATGTTTCGCATGACCACCGATCCCGAGGACGCGCCGGACGAGGCCGAGATGGTGACCGTGCGCTTCGAGCAGGGCAATCCGGTGGCCGTCAATGGCGAGGAGCTCAGCCCGGTAGCGTTGATCGAGAGGCTCAACTCTCTCGGCGGCCGCCACGGCGTCGGTCGGATCGACATTGTCGAGAATCGTTTCCTGGGCATGAAGAGTCGGGGCGTCTACGAGACGCCGGGTTGCACCCTCTTGCTCCACGCCCACCGGGCGGTGGAGTCGATCACGCTCGATCGCGAGGTTCAGCATTTGCGTGACGAGCTGGTGCCGCGTTTCTCCGAGATCATCTACAACGGGTTGTGGTTCTCTCCCGAGCGCGAGGCGCTGCAGTCGTTCATGGATTCGGTCCAAGAGCGAGTCAACGGCGAAGCGCGCCTCAAGCTCTATAAGGGCAACGTCGTCATCGAGGGTCGACGCTCCGTCACCCACACGCTCTACGACGAGAAGATCGCCACCTTCGAGGCCGACGACGTCTACGACCAGGGAGACGCCACCGGCTTCATCAAGCTGCGCGCGCTGCGCCTGCGGACGCTGGGAGCCAAGCGGATCTCAGAAGGCGAATAGTGAGAGCGCGGTCAAACGCACGGGGATAAATCCCCGCGCTTCAAGAGGGGAAGCCAGCCGAACGAGCTCCGGCTTCCGGGTGTCTTCCCGTATCTGGGGTCGAAGATGTATGAATCCCATGAGTTCCCGGTCTACAAACGTCTCGGACTCGAGATCGTCGAGGGGGAGGGCACCCGTGTGCGTACCCGCGACGGCGATGAGCTGATCGACTTCTACGGCGGTCACGCGGTGGCGGTACTCGGCTACCGTCATCCACGGATGCTCGAAGCCCTCGGCCGCCAAGCCGAGCGCCTGCACTTCCAGACCAACCTGGTCGAGATCGAGTCTCGACGCCGGGCGTGCCGTGACCTGGCGCGCTTCGCCCCTGCCGGTCTCGATCGGGTGTTCCTGGTGAGCTCCGGTGCCGAGGCCAACGAAAACGCCCTGCGTCTGGCGTTCCGCGGCCGAGAGCGCGGCCGGGTAGTGGCGCTCGAAGGCGGTTTCCACGGCCGTACGGCGGCGGCCGGTGCCTGCTCCTGGGGACAGAAGAGTTGGTACGGGTTTCCTCAAGCGCCCTTCGACGTCACCTGGGTGCCGTTCGACGATCCGCAAGCCCTCGCCGACGCCGTCGACGAGGACACCGCGGCGGTGATCCTCGAGCCGGTTCAGGGGCTCGCCGGCTCGCGAGCTCTGTCGCGGGAGCTCCTGCGAGTGGCGCGACGGGTCACCGAACAACATGGCGCCTGGCTGATCGCCGACGAGGTGCAGTGCGGCATGGGGCGCACCGGCACGCCGTTCGCGATTTCTGATGCCGAGGTCGTACCCGACGTCATCACCACCGCCAAAGGGCTCGCCGGTGGATTTCCCACCGGCGCGGTGATCGCGTCGGCGGGAGTCGCCGACGCCTTACCCTACGGTGCGCTCGGTACTACCTTCGGTGGCGGACCACTGGCCTGCGTGCTGATCAGCGTCGTGGTCGAGACCCTGAGCGAGCCCGGTTTCCTCGAACGGGTGACGGCGCTAGGCGAACGGATTTGGCGGGAGTGTCGGGTCGGGCCGGTGGTCGAGGTCGAGGGCCGGGGCCTGCTCCTCGGCCTGCGTTGCGATCGGCCGGCCGGCGAAGTTCTACCGGAGCTGCGTGCGCGCGGCATCCTGGCCGGAGGCGCCGCCGATCCCAATGTCGTGCGACTGATACCGCCCTTGACCCTCGGCGACGAGGACGTCGAGGCGCTCCAGCAAGCGCTAGCTGAGATTCCGAGTGCCTCTCAGCTCCCGACGTCCGTCACCGAAGGAGCCGTCGCATGAGCACCGAGCACGATCGCCGCGTTGCCCTCGCCGCCGAAGGAACCATCGCATGAGCACCGAGCACGATCGCCGAGTCGCCGTCACCGCCTTGCGCGCGGCGGTGCCCTACCTGCGCCTGTTTCAGGGCAAGACCTTCGTGATCAAGGCCGGTGGTCAGGTGGTGGCCGATCGCGAGCGCACGATTGCCCTGATGGAGCAGGTCGGCATCCTTCATCGGCTCGGCATCCACGTAGTCGTCGTCCACGGCGGCGGCAGCCAGGCGACCGGGGTTGCGGCCAGGTTGGGTCTGAAAACCCGTTTCGTTCAGGGCCGGCGGGTGACCGACGACGCCACCCGTGAAGTCGTGACCATGACCTTGAACGGTAGCGTCAACACCTCGATCGTCGCTGTTTGCCGCCGGCTCGGCGTGCCGGCGCTCGGCATCTCGGGGGTCGACGCCGGGCTGGTGCAGGCGCGTCGCCGGCCGCCGGTCAAACTCGAGGGCGAAGGCGAAGTCGACTACGGCCACGTCGGCGACGTGGTGTCGGTCGAAGCCGCGGTGCTGGAACGTATCCTCGACGACCGATTCGTACCGGTGGTCAGCCCGCTGTCTGTCGACGAGGAGGGCGAGGTGCTCAACGTCAACGCCGATACCGTCGCGGCGCGTCTAGCGATGGAGCTGAACGCGGAGAAGCTGATTCTGCTCACCGGCGCGCCGGGCATCCTCGAGGATCCGAGCGATCCTTCGAGCCTGGTCTCATACACCGACGTCAAGGGGCTCGACGCCCTCCGCAAGTCGGGCTCGCTCGAGGGCGGCATGCTGCCCAAAGTGACGGCGATCAAGGATGCCCTGGCCGGCGGCGTCGCGCGGGTCCACGTCATCTCCCACAAGGTGCGCGACAGCCTGCTGCTCGAGATTTTCACCAACGAGGGCAGCGGTACTCTGGTAGTGACGGACACCGAGTCGCTGCTGCCGGAGGAGACTTGGTGAACGCCTAAGCCTCTCACCCTTACAGCCGTCGGATCGCGGCGATGCCCGCCGCCGGGCCGAGGGCCAGGATCGGAAAGGTCCAGGGCCAGCCGAAAGCGTCGACCAGCTCCGGTACCAGGTGGATGGTGACAGTGGTCAAGAGAAAGCCGATCGACGTCTGGAGGGTGAGCGCGGTACCGACGGCGTGCTGGGGGGCGACCTCGGTGACCAGGGCGCTGAATTGAGCCGAATCGGCAACCACGAAGAAGCCCCAGATCCAGGCGGCGGGAAAGAGGATCCACGGGCTGGCGCCGAATAGCAGGCCGATTCCGAGGGAGCATAGACCGCTGATGCCCATCGCCTGGATGACCAGCCGCCGTCGCCCCGAACGATCGGCGGCCCAGCCGCCCCAGACGCAACCCAGGCCGCCGGCCGCGATGGCGCCGAACGCCGCCGCGTCTACAAAGCCGAGGGAGTCGGTGAGGCCTCTCACCTGGACGCTGGCCAGCAGAAAGGCAGGCACCCAGGTCCACATGGCGTAGAGCTCCCACATATGACCGAGGTAGCCGAGGGTGGCGAGCCGGGTTTCCCGGTGACGGACGACGGTCCCGGCGAGGCTCCAGGAAAACGGCCGTCGAGGAAAACGATGTGGGCCGTCGCGATAGCCCGTGGCGACCAGCATCGCGGCGGCGACCGCGGCGACCGAAGCGGTGAGAATGACCGTCCGATAGTGTCCTCCGCCCGCGGCTTTGATCAGGTAGGGTG